>CAADRM010000035.1_pt1 | contig 43302 bp, 35 predicted proteins | sample 2563611 | NCBI WGS metagenome assembly CAADRM01 (sample SAMEA5366183, study PRJEB31310) | anaerobic digester metagenome | biome: Waste water treatment plant; feature: Anaerobic digester; material: Activated sludge | place: Denmark | collected 2016-10-17
CTTTCCGTCAGGCAGAAAATGGAAGAGGTGCTTCAGGGAAGATCGCCCCGATATGAGAAGTACCTCACCCTGATACCCAAAGGATGAGCGCCGCGGCAATCGTCCCCTCCCCGTCTCTTCTGTCTCCCATAAACCCAGACAGTGCGGCATAGGACCGGCCCCGCTATCTCCCGCATGTTCCCGGCTATTCGCTCTTGACAACACCTCTGAATCATCATAGATACTGAGGTCGTTCCTCGGTAGCTCAATCGGCAGAGCGGGTGGCTGTTAACCACTAGGCTGGGGGTTCAAGTCCCTCCCGAGGAGCCAAATTTAATCCGGCGAGTGCATTGATGCGCCTAAGGTCATCCTTCGTAATATGTTCCAGCAGTTCGAATCGACCATTGCGCACGGAATAACCCTGCTTTCAAAGGCTGCGAAGAATGTCCTTTCGCAATGTGGCTGTGGCCTTGGCTCGCATGAACAATCTGCCGCTCCTCATGTAGTCTGTTGTCGCATGATGATCGCGATGTAGTCGTACTGTGCTGATCGTTCCGGGAAGACGATATGTGCCTGGGTGAACTTCTGTCTGTCCCAACTGCCGTCGTCGTATCTGGTGCGGAGGTCTTCAAACGGCGTATCGGAGACGATGAACGAATCCAATACGATGTCTTTGATCCGGGTTCGCTTGCACATGGCCGCAGCCAAGTGCGGAAGCGATTCATGCAGCCTGGCCTTGTCGTCATATTGGTACGCCTCGGCGTGGAGCATCCCGTGTGGTTCGACAAAGACGATCCGCTGGGTATTACCCCTCTTGACCCATAGGATGAAGTCTGGGTAGAAGCCTCGTTTCTCGAAGAAGCCGATACCCTTGCCCCGGCTGAGATTCCGTAGCAAGAACACTTCGACATCCACCAGCGACTTGTCTTTCTCGACGCGGCAGAATGCCCGCAAATCCTCAACGAACCGCCGCTCGCTGTCCTTCAGCCCCGGAGGCTCGCTGCGAATCTTGTCCCCGCGTTCAATCAGCAGGGGCTGGTAGAGATGGCGGTCGAAGTGAATCGTGGGCAGGTCTCGGAGGTCTTGCTTGTAGATACTATCGGCCTCGTCAATGAGATTCTGAATCGCTGAGATCAATTCTGATTCGCTTCGGGCCACCTTGATCGTGTAGTCTTGGAAGTTGGCGTCATCGCGGCTCAGTGCTTGGTAAACCATGTTCTCGGAATCCCACCGCTCTTGCTGGTTGCGGTAGAACTTCTCGACATACTTGCGCAGAATGGTCAGGACTGCTTCGTTGAGCAGGGCAGTTTCCGCAAAGGACATGGGCGCGACAACGGCTTCGTCGGCAACAAGGTTGTAGAGCCGCGTTGGTTCCTTATGGGATATGATCTCTCGGAGCACATCCGGACGGATGGCCAAGTTACGCATGCCCTTACGCTCTTTGTACTCGAGCAGGTCGATGTAGACATTTTCCCAATCGACGAATGCCAAGCTCTCATCGGGAATGGGACGATTCCGACCTGCCCTCACCGCTCTTGTCGTCAGCCCTTCAGTGCCACTTTCCAGCATTTGAAGCTTCAATGACATGTCCACTCGTACCCGAATGTCCGGACCAACATCAAGCAGAACATCGGTCTCATCGACGAAGCTGCGCGCGTCCGGAACGCGCGGCACCACCAGGCCACGAACGAGAAAATCGTCATTGGCCCGGATCAGCAAGGGTAATTCCACGTCACCTTGCATCTCGATGCCTTCTTTCTCCAGATACTCGCGGAACTGCGACATGTAATTCGCCCGAACAGCGAAGATGTTTAGCGTCTCCAAGATCTGAACATGCTGCGGATGGCTACCATCCAGCGCCGAGCTTCGTTTCAAGGTGAAGTCTTTGCCGCGCAAGCGCACTCCCCGCCCGAAGAGCTGGATAATTTCCGACCCTTCCCTGCGGCCGATGTTCAAGAGCCCCATGTTCGACACCCGCCAGGAGTTCCAGCCCTCCATGAATTTCTTCGCGCCGATCAGGATCTCGATGCTCGTATCGGGGTCATTGATCCTGTCAAACAGCGAATCCGAGACGACATCTTCCTCAAGAACGATGCCGGAGCCATCTTCCTCAACGAGTGTCTTGAAGGTGCTGGTGTCACCGATGTAGATCAGGCCGAAGTACTCCTCTGCACCACTGGCTTTAAGCCCCAACTCGCCCGGGCGCCCTCTCAGGTCGCAAAGGTGCAGGCCTCCACCTGATACCGTATGGAGAACCGTGGCCAGGATATCCTGGTAGGTGGCATCAGCATCCGCCTTGGCTGCTCGCAGGTACTGGAACTTGTCTTCGAAAACGTCCCGGCCGTCCGCGTCAACCAAGCCGGTCTTGCCCTCCAGAAGCTTTTTGATCGCCCTCACCGCCCAGCCGCGCTTGTTCTCCAGCAGGTGGTGCAGAAACCGCGTGACGGTCAGTACATCGCTTCGCTTTTCCTTGTCCTCGGTGTAGACGGCGTTCACGCTGCTGCCAACGAACACCCAGAGTGGCTTCTCGAGGTTATACGGGCGCAGCTGCTCCTGATGCTCCCGAAACACCCGCTGCTGCTCGTAGAAAGACAGCAGGTTGCCCAGAAACAGAATCTCCGTCTTTTCCTCCGTCGTTTCTTCCTGCAGATTCAGGATACGGAAATCTTTGCCGTACCCGTCGCCGTGGAAGTACCGATATGAGTAATCGAAGATGATCGCCTTGCCATACTCGGCCGTCAGCTCATCGTCTCGTGCAGCCGTCAGTGCCTGGCCGAAGGTTGCGCTGTACTCGAAAGTAAATCCCGTCTGCCCCAGCGCGTCGCGGAATTTCCGCCAGGCATCGCCGCCGACTCCCTTGTGGCCCTCATCCACGAAGATCAGGTTGTTGCCCTCGAACGACTCAACCGGGACGCTCACGCCACCCCCGCGTTTTTCCTCCACCAGCTTGGTTATCTCGATAACCCGAACGGTGTTATGCTCGGCCATACCCAAGCCACTTTCGTTGAGGTCAAACCAGCGACAAGGGATGTTCGATGCCGTCATCTCCTCAATGTGCTGCTGGCTCAGCTCTCCTTTTGGCGTGATCAGCAGGACGTTGTCCAGCGGCAAGTTGTTGTAGTGCAGGAACTGTCGATAGTTGATGTGCATGATCAGCGTCTTGCCGCTGCCGGTTGCCATCCAGAAGGCGAGTTTCTTCAAGTCCGACTCAGTGAACTTCGTCTCCCTTGGTTCGCCAGCCAGCTTTGTCGCATTACGCCCAACGACGAACTTGTTGAGTGACCTCAGAAGCTCTCTGCGCTGATGGAAATAGCGATCCAGGAAAATTTCGGTATAGAGCGCCGCCAGGTACTGGAAATACCGCAACGTGACCGGCTCTGGGCGGCGGGCATTGATGGCTCGCAGATGCTCACGGATATTGTCGTCGTAACGGGCCAGGTCCGCCGCGCTGAGTTTCTCCTTGTCTCCGCGGGCGATGAGCTGGTGGTAGACATAACTGCGCCCCGTTGAATCGAACCCCTCTGCCGCATTGCGCAGATCGGCCAGTAAATCACGGTTCTGCTTGTAGCCCAGCAAGTCGTTCAGCCAGGCCAGAAGGACCAGCCGCTGCTCCAGTTTGACGTATTGCGCCGTACCCGAAGAGTTGCTACTGTTCTCGGGGGATGTTCGCCTCTGTCTGGCCATCGGTTAGGCCTCCACCGTAGAGAACATGCGGGCCTTGAAAACCGGTTCCAGCGACCGGGCGTTGGATATGAACGAATCACCATTCACGAAGACTTCATCTGCACCTTCCGTCAGCTTCTGTTCGGCCACGAACTTCTTATCCCGTTCATAATCCTTCTTCTGCCATCCTTCCGTCTCCCGCCAGATGATGACCACCTGGCGATGGTCGATCCTGCCCCGGTAGACCAGGTATCGCCGCCCGTTATCGTCGTAGACCTTGCGCGTGCTGACATGCAGGCCCAGCAGGTAGTTAAAAGTCTCCGGAACGTCCACGATCCGGTCGGCAGTTTCTCCGTCTTTCCTAATGCTCAGCTTGTAGCTGAACGGGCGGGCGAGCTTCTCTACGTTCAACAACGTCTCGCTCTTACGCGTCTCCCACTTGAGCATGTACTTGAGCAGGTAGTCGTCGAACTGCATGGCCATTTGGCCGGAAGACTCTTCGAACGAAATGTTGTTCAGGGCGTCTTCGTAACTTTCAAGCCGCATGTATTTGATGATTCGCGGATTCCGCTGGGCCTCCTCCGGTGTAGCCATTCTCTTGGGTTTGCCGTCTTTCCACTCCGGAGTGAAAGTCACTTTCTTGATTCGGGGCAGGAGCACCGTGTCGAAATAATCGCCCATCTCAACAAGGACGAAGCGACGATTACCATCGTCTTCCTGATTCAGCCGGATCACGGCATGTCCACTCGTCCCTGATCCTGCAAAATAGTCGAACACAATGGTGCCCTCATCAGCCCAAAATCTAAGGCAGTCAATAACCAAGTACAGGGACTTTGGGTAGCTGAACAACTGTTTTCCAAGAATATCGATAAGTAACTTTGTCCCGTGAGTTGTCGCTGAATATTTCGGATCCTTCCAGAGCGTCTTGGGTTTTTTCCCTTTCGGCATGTAGGATTTCTTAATGACTTCCAGCCGGCCACCTTTCAACGTGACAGCAATCTCGCCCAAAGCAAGACAACGTTTTGCGCCGTCAGGATTCACACGCCAGATACGTCTCTCACCTTTAGGATCTATAGGCCAGACTTCAATCTCTCCCGTGCGGGGCTTTTCCTTGACTATCCACCGCTTTGCTTGCTCATCCCATTCCATGTCGGGAACACGCACGGAGTATCCCGCTACAAACAGCGGGTACCATTGACCAGGGCGATCAGATGGGCGCGAGTTACCACCCCTACGACGCAGGTTGTCCCACAAGAAGGACCCCTTATCATCCGTCTCCTCATAACTCTCCATTTCGTCTTCGGTCAAATCCCGTAAAAGCATCTTCATCTCAGTGATATCAGATGCATATACGTGACAGTAGTCGTGGCTCAATGCGGGAGTGTTGGGACGGAGATTCTGTCCCGCGGGATTGACCTCGGCAGCGATCGTAGCAACTCGATTGTTCTCTCCAAACAGATGATCCATCAGACCCCTGAGGAAGCCCGTCTCGGTATCATCGATCGCTACTTCAATGACTCCAGATCGCAATAACAGACGCCGACTTAATGCGAGCCGATTAGCCATCATTGTAATCCAGGAGGAGTGCTTGTAGCTGTTCTTGTAGACAAAGGTATTCTCACTAGTGTTGTACGGTGGGTCGATATAAATGCAGCCTATTTGCTCTCGGTACTTCGCAATTAATAGATTGATCGCTTGGAAGTTCTCACTAGCCACCAGTAGCCCATCGGTCTTGCCATCCAGGTCTTCAATACTCTCCAGCAGTCTATCAACAAAGTTAGAATCAAAGTGTTTGGTATCGAGGACCAGCGTTGGATGTGCCTTAAGGAATGCGGTCCGCTTGTCTTTCTTACTCATGTAGGCGGTAAACAGGTCAGACTGTTCCTCGTCGATGTGGAATAGCTCTTTCCACTCAGCCCACTGTGCGTCGCAGGCGGCAATCTCAGGGTAGAAGCCCTCGTCGATGTTGCCGACGGTGATGCAGTACTGTGTCTCGGTGATGAACTTACTTTTCTCCCAGAGCATCTTCTGGAAGGACTCGATCTGATCGAGGAAGTCAATGATCCGGCCACCGACGGCCTTGATCACCCGCATGATCTGGAACCAACCCTCGCAGCGGGTTTCGCCGGCAGTTTCCATCTCGTCCAGGTTTAACACCTCGTTCTTCAAGTAGAAGTCCAATTCCTGGGAAAGGAAGCCTTTGAGGTCCTTATGAACGAAGAAGTCGGCCGTGTTCCGCCGTGTGTATTGGCGCAGGTGATGTTCGAGGACGCTGACCGGCTGGCCATCGCTGGTCTTGCGCCGCTCGGCGGTAAGGGCCAGCAGGGCCTTGTCCGCCTTCTTCAGATACCTGGGGATCGCATCAACGGCCTCGGCGATGATCTTGTCCTGCTGGTTCTTGGTGCCGTAAGTGACGGCCTCCTGCTCGGTAAGTGGGCGGTACTCGAAGGGGATGACCAGTTGGCTGGCCTGCTCGTTCCAGTCGACCCCAGAAGGGCGAGGGATAAAGAACCTCTTGTCGCCCTTAACGTTATTCTGTTCTACGTTGGCGGCCTGGAGCTTGAAGTGGACGGTGACGCCGTTCGACGTGAAAGAGTAGTCGTGGAAGTACTCAGCCGTCTTGACGTAGTACTGATCCTGGTTGGCCCAGTATAGGTACACCTCTTCGCCGTTGTAGGGAATACAGTAGCGATGCCGCTTCGAGTAACGCCGCTTGGAGATGAAATCGCCGTCCTGGTAGTAGCGGCTGAAGAAGGTGTACAGGTGGTTGAAGATCATGGCTTCCAGAGTCTGGCGGCTGCGCGCCCCGGTAGCCTTGGCTTTGAGGTCGAGGTACTTCTTTCCCAGCGGCGTGTTGAGGTATGTCTGGGCCAGGTGCCCGTCTGCGTCGAGGGCATCTTGCCCCAGTGTCTCGGTGACCTGCTGGGCGACTTCGGCAAGCTCTCTGACGGCTTGCGACTGGTCGGCCAGGACCCCGCGGTTCAATTCGTCGGCGATAGCCTTCGGCAGGTCGGTCGAGATGAATTTCTCGATCACGTCCCGCTTGTAGTTCATGATTCGGTAGATGCCGAAATCCAAATCGGCACAATCGAATTGAAAGAGCTCACGTAGCAAGCCCTGAAACTTATCGCTGTACTGGTCCATTGTTATCATTCCTGTTCACCTGAGATCTCGGAACCGCTCTGAGCCGGTCCGTTCTGAACCCAACGGTCAATGGCGCCCTTGTGGAAGCGTCAGCACTTGCTGATCTTCGTGCCGGAGATTATGTTCTCGACGGCGAGCTTGTAGAGCGTGGTCTTGGAGATCTACAGGCACTCCGCCAACTCGTCCATCATGATTTCATCGCATTTGGCCGCCATAGGCTGCTCCAAGCACCTCGTTCCGTATGGTCGCGGATCGTCTGCTTGTCACGGCAACTATTATCCATTTTTCGCCGGTGTTCGCAAGTGGAAACTGCCGATCTCAGCTGGGTTTGTGTGATGGAGAGGAACGTTTGGAATGGGCTGGCGTGTGCTACCGAAGGGACTGGACGGGCGGTGCGTCGGTGCTGATGCTGAGAGCAGTTCGGCCAGGGTTGCTCCTGGGGAGCCGATCTTCAGATTCGGTCCATTTGATCTCATGTCCTCTCCCCACAAAAATTTACCTGTAATACCCTTCATGCACTCACCAGCCGCTTGATCAGGCCCGAAATCCTACGCATTCCCGCTTCCGGCATCCTCCAGTGAGCTGCCCCCTAGACCCGGATGAAGGGGCTTCGTCTCCAAGGGGGAGTCCACAACGTACCTCCTGCCAGACACATTGGGGCACCATGACCATAACTATGGCGACAAGACCCTTCCGGGCGGTAATCATATCTCACATGCCCGAAGCCCCTCCCTTCCCGCATAACCCTCATATCTGCTTTTTTTACAGCGTATTATGATGATTCATCACATCCTGTACTCCTTGGCATGGAAATAGCAGTTTCCGTTTCAACACAAACATTCGAGGAGAAGGGGCCATGGAGGCTGCAAAAAAAATCGTTTTCGCGTGCGGATGCGGAGCCGTTACCGATCTGGCATGCGATAGGTGCGGAAAGCCCTTGTGCAGCTCATGTTCAACCAGGCAGATCGTTTCTTTAGACCTGCAGGCAATCGAGATCAGGCACTACTGCTCCGGCTGCAGCGAGGACGAAAACAGGAATGCCTGGGGAAGGCTCTACTGGGAGGCCCTCATAACCCGGTATTCGTGAGCCGGCATCATCGACGAAGGACAATTTCGCTTAGGTAAAGCTGTTGCCCGGAAGGAAGCCCGCTGCCCGTCATCTACGGCACCACGAGGGCTTCCTTCTTCTTTATGGGCACACGGTGCAAACGATACAGTCCATTTTTCTCACGGATATCTGAACTAATCCCCGAATTCAATGTAGCCGTTTTGTTTGCCGATAGTGGAGAGATATGGATACTGTGTTCAGATTAGAAGACATAACGTTTCCTCTCCTGATGAGAGACACCATCGACTCTCAATTCACCGGGATCATCTTCGTCTCTGCGGAGGAATGGAAGAAGGGCCTTATTTTCCGTGACGGCATACTCTGCGCCATTCAGTCGAACAAAACCGAAGAGCTTCTCGGTAATGTCCTGGTATCCCTGGGGTATATCACGGAAGAGGAGAACAATGAATCCCTGGCCCAGTCTCGGATCGAACGCAGGAAACAGGGCATCATCCTGCTGGAGATGGGAAAGGTCCAGCCCAAGTCCATCACCGAGGCGCTGAAGATCCAGTTAGAGAAACGCTTTGTCGACATCTTTTCCTGGGAGACCGGAACCATCCGGAAGGTGGTGAAAGGCACCATCGACAAAACGCCTGAGATGACCAGGCCGGAATTCCTGCGCCTGGTGAGGAAGGGCATCATGGAGCAGACCCCCTTCTCGGTCATCATCAAGGCACTGAGCCCCCATGCAGATGCAGTTCCCAAGAAGCGCTCCGACGATATCCCCCCCGATTTGGGCGTCACTATGGACAATTTCGACCAGTTCAAGGTCTCCGAGCTTCTCCTGCTGGGGCAGGATCCTGCCCGCGCGCTCCTCGCCCTCTACTGCACGGGCCTGGCATCCTTTGAGGAGAGCAAGCACAAGGCGATCATCGAGCACCTGAGAAAGGTGCTGCGAAAGATCAAGGACCAAGACCCCTTCCAGACCCTGGGCGTGGACAAGGCCATCTCGGAGGGCGGACTCAAGCGGGCGTACATCAAACTGGTGAAGCAGAACCACCCCGACATCTATTCCTATGCGGACGATCCCGAGGTGAAGAGGCTGGCCACCGAGGTGTTCACGGAGATTCAGAAGGCCTATACCACCGTGAGCCGGATCAGGGAGGGCAAGCCCCCGGAGGAAAAGAAGGGGATCGACCAGGAGCTGCAGGCCGAGATACTCTATAGCCAGGGCATGGAGGCCATGAGGGGGAAAGACTACAGCAAGGCCCTGGACAGCTTCAGGCTCTGCGTGAAGATGAAGCCCGAGGAGAGGGTCTTTACCGAGGCATATGTCAGGGCGCTCTTCCTGAGGTGGCAGAACACGGGCAGGGGCAACAGCATCGAGATCAAATCCGCCATACGCGAGGGGGTGCAGAAATTCCCCTCCTCGGACGCCCTCTATGTGATCCTCGGATGGGTACTGAAAAAGGAAGGATCCAACAAGGCGCCCGACGCATTCCGGAAGGCCCTGCAGATCAACCCAAAAAACACCGATGCCCAGCGCGAGATGCGGCTCTATACCATGCGCTCCAGCAAATAGCCTCCCCTAGCCGTCCGGAGATTCCGGCATCGCCTCGCCCTCTTCCAGAAGCATCCTGACCCGGGGCGGGAGATAGAGATAGTCCCGGTTCACCCGTGATATCGCGTCCAGAATCAGGCGGTTGCGTTCATGATACGGGGCCTGCGCATCGTAGACCACCATGAGCTTCTCTTTGAGCCTGCATATTCCGCCCTTGCGGTTTATCCGGTCTTCGATGACCTCTATACCCGCGTTGACGGCTGTTTCGTAGAGGAGCCCAAAGAGCTCTCTCTGGCCTCTGATACCCTTGCTCTCAGCGCTCATATCCTTCCGAAATCGTCCTCGATCCGGACGATGTCGTCCTCGCCGAAGTAGTCGCCCTGCTGCACCTCGATGAATATGAGGTCCTGCGGCCCGGCATTCTCGATCCGGTGCTTTGCCCCACAGGGTATGTCGATGGTTTCCGAGGGTCCCAGCTCGATCGTCCGATCTCCCACGGTCGCCGTGGCGCGGCCCGAGATGATGACCCAGTGCTCCCTTCTCTGCCCGTGGTACTGGAGGCTCAAGCGCTTGCCGGGCAGGACCGTAATACGCTTCACCTTGTGGTCGTCCCGGTCTTCGGAGAGGATCTCGTATTTTCCCCAGGGCCTATGCTCGGTCTGCTTGCCCAGCGCAAGAACGCGGGAGTACACATCAAGATAGAACCCGACCCGGTCCCCCTGGAAACGGCCGATGCCCGGGACCGTCCTGAGCCCGCCGAGTTCCTGTGCTTCTTCGGTCACGAAAAAACACGACCCGGTTATGGCCCTGCATATGAGAACCTCTGCATCGGTGATATCACCGGTGATTGAGGTCACGAAGGGAAGGCGCGACAGACCTGCAAAGAGGAGGCCACGGCAGCCCGAGAGGTTATGGATGAGATCGCAGCGGCCCGCGCTTTCCAGGAAAGAGCGGCCCAGCATCAGGGACTGCTCTTCCGAGAGATCATGCGGCATCACGAGGATGTCAACCCCGATCCCCGCAGCCTTCAATCCCTCTGCAAGATCGCTATGACGCCCGGTATCGTCGAGAAGAATACCGACCTGTATGCCCATTCCTCCTCACATGCCCTCTCTTTACGAGAAGATGCCTTTTTAAGAGAAGATACCTTCGAAGAGCCGGTACTGGCAAGAAAAAAGAGGAGACATTGGATGTCTCCTCTTTTTTCTTTTGTTGCCTTCAGGGGTTGCTTTGCCTGCCTTCTTAAGAGAAGGCTTCTTCAATCAGTTTGCCGCCTCCTGCTCGCCCTCGCCTCCGGCCTTGTTCGTCTTCTGATCGAGACCGGCGGCCTTGGCGACGAGCTGTGCGATGTCAAAGGCCTGGAGCTTCTCGGAGAGATCGAGCTCCTTGATGCCGTCTGAGATCATGGTGTAGCAGAAGGGGCAGGCCGTGCATATGGTCTTGGCACCCGAGGCCTCGGCCTCCTGTGTGCGCTTCTGGTTGATCCTCGTGCCCAGATCCTCTTCCATCCACATCCTGCCTCCGCCTGCGCCGCAGCAGAAGCTCTTTGCGTGGTGGCTCTTCATCTCCACCAGGCTCCCGGACTTCAGGGCCTTCAGGATATCCCTCGGCTGGTCGTAGATCTTGTTGTACCTGCCCAGGTAGCAGGAGTCGTGATAGGTGATGGTTCCCAGGTTCTCGATGGGCTGCTTCAAGGTGATCTTGCCCTGCTTGATGAGCTTGTCCAGGATCTCGGTGTAGTGGAACACCTGGAAGCTGCCGCCGAGCTCCTTGTAGTCGTGCTTCAGGACCGTGTACCCGTGGGGGCACATGGTGATGATCTTGCTCACGTTATAGGCCTTGAAGGTCTCAATGTTGGCCATGGCAAGGGCCTGATAGACATATTCGTTCCCGATCTTCTTGGCCGAGTCGCCGCAGCAGCCTTCCTCGGTGCCGAGGATGGCGAAGTCGAGCCCGGCCGCCTTGAAGATCTTCACCAGGGAAACGGCCACCTTCTTGTTCAAGTCGTCGAACGCGCCTGCGCAGCCCACATAGAAGAGATACTCGGCTTCACCCTTTTCCGAGAGCAGAGGCACATCGAGTCCCTTGGCCCAGTCTGCCCTGGAATGGGCGCCGATGCTCCACGGGTTGGAGTTGTTCTCCATGCCCTTGAAGACATCCATGACCTCGGCCGGGAAGTCGGACTCCATCATGACCAGGTAGCGCCTGAGGTCGATGAGCTTCGGGAACTGGAGGATATAGGCGGGGCAGGCCTCTACACAGGCCATACAGGTGGTGCAGGCCCAGATGGTGTCTTTTTCGATGCCGTCGCCGATCAATGCCGGACCGGTATATTCCTCATCGGGGATGATGCGGTAGTTCCCGTCGGCATCCAGGGCGAATTTGGCCTTGTTTTCCATATAGGTCCGGAGGTTCTGGATCACGTCCCGCGGCAAGAGCGGCTTGTCGGTATTGAATGCCGGGCAGACCTCAACGCACCGGCCGCAGCGCATGCAGGCCTCGGTGTCGAACAGGTCTTTCCAGGAGTATTCTTCCAGATTGTGGATGCCGAAGGTCTCGGCGTTCTCGAACATCTCAGGCGGCATCACCCTGATGGGAGGCTGCGGCGTATCGGGCCGCAGGAAGATGTTCACCGGCGTCATGATGATGTGGAGCAGCTTGGAGTAGGCGATGAAGACGATGAAGCCCAGGGCCCCGAGCACATGGGTCCACCAGAGCACCACATGGGTGTCTCTCAGCGCATCCATGCTCATGCCGGAGAACAGGAACGCTATAGTCCTTCCCACCGGCGAGAACCAGATGTACGGGTTCATGGGGCTGGCCGGGTCGGTCTCGGTGGCCTGGATCCTCAAGGCCTCGACCACGAATCCGGTCACCAGGATGGCGAGGATGAACCAGAGAATGACCTTGTCTTCGCCCTTTTCGTCAAGCCACTTGGGTTTCATGAAATACCGCCGCGCCATGGCCATGAGTATGCCCACGATGGCAACGAGCCCGAACACGTCTGCAAACAGCGACAGGCCGAGGTAGAAGTTGCCCTCCATGAACCACACATGCCAGATGGGCCAGATGATGTCGGCCTGAAGGAACACGATCGCCGTGGTGATGGCCAGCGCGACGAACCCCCAGAAGATAAACAGGTGGAACACGCCCTGATAAGGCTCCCGCAGGATCTTCCGGTGCCCGAATACATCCGTCACCATATACCAGAAACGGTCCCATGGATTGTTGACCCTCTCGACATCGGAGCCCTTCGCGCTGGTGATCGCCTTCATGCGGGTGAAGAACCCGCTTCTGGCGAGACCGTGGAAAAACAACAGAAATGCTATGACAACAAGCACATAGAGGAGGACCTGTTCTGTGGGAAATCCAGGTCCCAAGATATTCCAGAATACCTCTCTCGAAATTTCCGCTCCTGATCCGTGCATTGCAACCCCCCTGAATCTTGTTTTCTGCGGGGTGAAAAATCCACCCCGCAGTATCTGCTTCTTATCCCTTCACCTTCTGGATCTCGGATATCAAAGCCGGGACCACATTGAAGAGATCATCGACGACGCCATAGTCGGCCTTCTGGAAGATCGGGGCCTCGGGGTCCTTGTTGATGGCCACGATGACCTTGGAGGTGCCCATACCTGCCAGATGCTGGATCGCGCCGGAGATGCCGCAGGCGATGTAGAGGTTGGGGCTCACGGTCTTACCGGTCTGTCCCACCTGGTAGGAATGGTCTCTCCAGCCTGCGTCAACCGCAGCCCTGGATGCGCCGGTGGTTGCGGTGGGGCCGAAGAGTTTGGCCAGGTCTTCAAGCATCTTGAAGTTCTCGGGGCCCTTCATTCCGCGGCCGCCGGATACGATGATCTCGGCCTCGGTCTGGTCGGGCTCGTCGGTCTGTGCGACCTCGATGCTCTTGACGACCGCCTTTATCTTGGAAGCATCGAGGCTGACAGCCGCCTTCTCGACCGCACCGGCACCTGCGATTTCCTTGATGGAAAACGAGTTGGGCCTCACCGCGATGACCTGCGGGTTTGCCACGGCCTCGACCATGGCATACGCCTTGCCGGCATACATGGGCCTTTTGGCGATGATCTTGTCGCCCTCCTTCTTGAGATCAACACAGTCGGAGATCGCGCCCACACCGAGCCTTGCCGCGACGGCGGGAACGAAATCCTTCCCCTGCGCGGTTGCACTTGCAAGAATTACTGTCGGGCTCACCGTGTCCGCCACCTGTTTGAATGCCTGGACATACGCCTCGGTCACGTAATTCTCATACTCGGGTCCGTCAACTACGTATACCTTATCCGCGCCGTACTTTGCAAGCTGAGAGGCGAGCCCTTCCACGCCCTTGCCGATCAGACACACGGCAACATCGCCGCCCAGTTCCTTTGCCTTGCTCGTTACCTCAAGAGAGCCTTTCTTGATCTCTCCCTTCTGTACTTCCGCGTAAATCAATGTACCTGCCATGTTCGTATCCCCCTTCTATTAGACAATCTTCACTTCTTCATGAAGGACTCTGGCGAGCTCTTTCGCCTTCGCAGCCGCATCGTCACCCGTAATGATCTTTCCGGCCTGGCGCGCAGGCGGCAGAGTCATCTCTTTGACAACGGTCTTGGGATCTACGCTCACGCCAAGATCTGCAGCCGTTTTCACATCGACGGGTTTCTTCTTTGCCTTCATGATGCCGGGAAGAGAGGCATACCGGGGTTCGTTGAGACCCTTCTGGGCCGAGAACACGGCCGGAAGCGGAACCTCGACAACAGCCTGTCCGCCCTCGATCTCCCTGGTCACGGTCGCCTTGCTCTTGTCAGGGGCCACCTCGAACTTGACCACCATGGTGACCACGGGGATGCCGAGCATCTCTGCCAGCATCGCGGGCACCTGGGCTGAGTCGTCATCGATGGCCTGCTTGCCCAGAAAGATCGCGTCATACTGCAGCCCTTTGACTGCCGCTGCGAGCACTGCCGCCGTGGCATACGGATCGGCCTTTTCGTAGAAGGCGGCGTCGTTGATGTGAACCGCTGTGTCAGCGCCCATGGCAAGGCCCGTGCGAATCGCCTCGATAGCCCTGTCCGGTCCGAGGGAAACGATGGTCACCGCGCCGGCCTTCATCTTCTCTTTCTGCTGCAGAGCTTCTTCAACGGCGAATTCATCGTACGGATTCATGACCCACTTGATCCCTTCCGTCACAATACCTGCACCCTGAACTTTGATCAGAGTCTCTGTATCAGGTACCTGCTTAATACAAACAACTGTATTCACATTATCCTCCTTCCTACATATTTATTTGCCTTGAGGCTTGTTGCCATATCATTTCCACAGCGCGACAAACCATTTAAACCCGCTTCCTGACAGGGCAATGGGATCACCTGTCCTTGAATACGGGCTTCCGTTTTGCCAGGAAGGCGTCGAGACCTTCCTTGGCATCCTGGGAGGCAGCGACCCGTCCGAAATTCTCCGCCTCGATGGGCAGCCCTTCCTCGAAGGAAACCTCAAGCCCCCTCATGACCGCGTCCATGGCGGCCCCCACAGCCACCCTGCTTCTGGATGCGATGGTCCTCGCAAGGGCCCGTGCCTCGTCCATCAGTCTGTTGTGAGGCACCACCCGGTTGACCAGGCCCATCTCAAAGGCCTCCTGCGCGCTGTAGTGCGACCCGCTCAGAATCATCTCCAAGCCCTTTGCCTTGCCCACGATCCGCGGGAGCCGCTGGGTCCCGGAAAACCCCGGGATGAGCCCCAGGGTGATCTCGGGAAGACCGAGCCTGGCCTTGTCGGAGGCGATCCTTATATGACACGACATGGCCAGCTCCAAACCTCCTCCGAGGCAGAAGCCGTTGATCACCGCGATGATGGGCTTATTCGCTTCCTCGATGGTGTTCGTCATGCGATAGCCCCGGTTGGAGAGCTCGATCCCGTCATTGACCGACTTGAAGCGCTTCATCTCTTCGATGTCCGCACCGGCGACAAACGCCCTGCCCCTGCCGGTGATCAGGATGACGCGGACCGATGGGTCTGCAACCGCATGGAGGACGGCCTTGGTGATGTCTTCCTTGGTCTTGCGGCCAAGGGTGTTCATGGGCGGGTTGTTGATGGTCATCACGGCCACGCCGTCAGAGTCCACCTCGTAGGTGCAGTTTTCGAAGACACTCTCCCCCTTGAGGAGATTCTTCAGCAAGACAGGGGCCGTGAACCGCTCGGGGCCATACTCGCACGAGAGTGAGCACAGGAGATCATTCACCGCGTCCCAGCCCACGTCCTCGGCATAGTGCAGAGGCCCCCAGGCAGCCTTGGTGGGGAAGTTGGTGCCGTAGACCATCCCGGTGTCGATGTCGTGTGCCGAGGCCAGGCCGTCGGAGAGAATCCACAGGGCCTCCCTGATCTGAACGGCCATAAGCCTGTCGGGTGAAAAGGCGAGGTCGCTCTGCGGGTTGTCTTTCTTCCAGTTCTTGAGAAACCGCTCTACTTCCTTTGACGGAACCTTCCCGCCCGATGAATAGTCATAGAAGCCCTTGCCGGTCTTCTGGCCGAGCATCTTCTTATCCACGAGATGTTTGAGCAGCTCCGGGATGGGGGTCCGTTCCGGGTATGCCTCTTCGAGCGTCTTGGACGCGTGCAGGCCCACATCGAGCCCGACCAGGTCCCACAGGGCAAAGGGCCCCAGGGGCATGCCGAAATCCGTCATGGCATCGTCGATCTCTTCCATGGTGCCTTCACCCTCCATGAGGGCCAGCACCGCCTCGTTCATGTACGGGATGAGTATCCGGTTCACGGCGAATCCGGGGCCGTTCTTCACCTTGATGGGCTCCTTCCCGATGATCTGGGAGAACTCCATCATGACGCCCACGGTTTCCCGTGAGGTGTTTTCGTCGTAAATGACCTCCACGAGTTTCATCACGTGTGCGGGGTTGAAGAAGTGCAACCCTACGAACCGCGATTTGTCCTTGAGCTTTTTCGAAATCTCGGTGAGCGAGAGCGTGGAGGTGTTCGAGGCAAGGATGGTGCGCCCGGGGCAGATCTTCTCCAGCTCGGCGAACACATCCTGCTTGATCTTCATGATCTCCGGGACCGCCTCGATGACGAGGTCGACGTCGCCCATGAAATCCTTGTCGTAGTCGACCGATCCGGAGAGGAGGCCCTGCAGATCATCGGCCTTCTTCGGATCGAGCTTTCCCTTTTTCACCTGCTTGTCATAGATGCTCCGGGACTGTTCCAGGGCTTTATCGATAAACTTCTGCTCGATGTCTTTGATAAAACATTGAATACCTGCGCTCGAGAGGAGATGCGCAATGCTTCCTCCCATGGCTCCGCCGCCGATGACGGCGGCCTTTTTTATCTGCATCATGATCAACCTCCTTAGGTTTAAGGCTTTCGTTCGTTACTTTTTCACCAGCCCATTCAGGAAAGAGTTGCCGACCATGATGGCGACCTCATGCACATCAAACCGCTTTCTCCTGGCGGTAACAAGGTACGTTGAGAGCTCGTCGAGAGACCCGAAGATCATTCTCGCACAGATGTCCGGCCTTACATCGGTCCTGAAGATCCCCTGCTCCTGACCCTGGGCTACGATATCCGCGATGATGTTCAGATAGGCGAGAAAGTGCTTGTTCTTGTACTCCCTCATGAATTTGTTCGACTGCCTGAGTTCCACCTGAATGACCTCGGCAAGGGCCCTGTCGGACTCTACCATATTCAAATGATTGTCGCAAAACACGATGATCTTTTCCCGGGGATCTTCGATATGTTCGATCTTTGATTTTACATTTATCATGATCCTGTTGAGTTCTTCCTCAAACAGGGAGATTAGGATGTCGTCTTTGTTCTTGAAGTATAAATAAATCGTGCCGTCAGCAACATGAGCCTCGCGTGCGATTTCTGATACCTTGGAGTTGTAGAACCCCTCCATGGCAAAGACATGCTTTGCAGCATTCAGTATCATCCGGTATTTCTCTTCGCCTCTCATTTGTTTCCTTCCTTGACTGTTCAGTAGTTCCCCTTTATCCGCTACCTATTTTCGATTCCATATACCATATCACGAGTGAGGCCCGGGCCTGCCCGGGCCTCTTTTTTTCAAATGTTGTCTAGCCTAATTTCTTCCTGTTCGTTACGAGCTCATCTACGACCGACGGATCTGCCAACGTCGAGGTGTCGCCGAAATCGGAGAAGTCGTTGGCGGCGACCTTCTTCAGTACGCGGCGCATGATCTTGCCGGAACGTGTCTTGGGCAGCGCATCGGCCCACTGGATGATATCGGGAGTCGCGATGGGGCCGATCTCCTTTCTCACGTGAGCGATGAGTGCCTTGCGAAGCTCCTCGGTCTTCTCCACGCCGGTGTTCAGGGTGACGTATGCGAAGATGCCCTGGCCCTTGATTTCGTGCGGGAAGCCCACGACTGCTGCCTCGGCCACATCGGGATGAGAGACGAGTGCGCTCTCCACCTCCGCGGTGCCCATGCGATGGCCGGATACGTTGATGACGTCGTCGACCCTGCCGGTGATCTTGTAGTAGCCGAGTTCGTCGCGCTCAGCCCCGTCACCGCTGAAGTACTTGCCCGGGAACTGTACGAAGTAGGTCTCCTTGAACCTGGCCGGATCGCCCCAGACGCCCCTCATGATTCCGGGCCACGGCCTCTTCATGCAGAGGTTGCCCCTGCCGACGCCCTGAATCTCTTTGCCGTCGTCATCCACCAGGCAGGGCTCGACGCCGAAGAACGGAACCGTGGCCTTTGCCGGTTTGATGTCGATCGCGCCGGGAAGCGGGGTGATGAGGATGCCGCCCGTCTCGGTCTGCCACCAGGTGTCGACGATGGTGCACTCGCCGCGGCCGATGAGGTCATAGTACCATCTCCATGCCTCGGGGTTGAGCGGTTCGCCCACTGAGCCCAGTATCCGGATGGAGGAGATATCGTGCTTCTTGACCCAGGAATCGCCCTCTTTCGCAATGGCGCGAATGGCGGTGGGTGCGGTGTAGAAGATATCGACGCCGTACTTCTCGACAACGGCCCAGAAACGGCCATAGTCAGGATAGCTCGGCACGCCCTCGAACATGATGCTGGTGTTGCCGTTGGCAAGCGGCCCATAGACGATGTAGCTGTGGCCGGTGACCCACCCGATGTCTGCGGTGCACCAGTACATATCTTCGGGATGGCAGTCGAACACGAGCTGCTGGGTCATGGCCGCATAGAGCAGGTAGCCGCCGGTGGTGTGCATCACGCCCTTGGGCTTTCCGGTGGAGCCGGAGGTGTAGAGAATGAACAGGGGATCTTCCGCATCCATCTGCTCGGGCTCGCAGTACACGGGCGCCTTGGCCATGAGATCTTCGTACCAGAGGTCCCTTCCCTCTTTCCAGTTCACCTTGGTGCCGGTCCTCTTGACCACGATCTGCTTCTCGATGCTGGGCGTTTCCTCGAGGGCCTTGTCCGCATTGTCCTTCTGAGGAACTGCCTTTGCTCCCCGGTAGGTGCCGTCGCAGGTGATGATGACCTTTGCACCGCAGTCGTTCACCCTGTCTCTGAGCGCCTCGGCCGAGAAGCCGCCGAACACGATTGAGTGGATCGCGCCGATCCTGGTGCAGGCCAGCATGGTAATGGCCAGCTCGGGTATCATGGGCAGAAAGATGGAAACCCGGTCGCCCTTCTTCACGCCCAGACTCTTGAGCATGTTGGCGGCCTTGTTGACCTCACGATAGAGGTCCTGATAGCTGAATGTCTTGTTCTCGGACGGATCGTTGCCCTCCCAGATGATGGCAGCCTTGGTCTTTTTGCCGCTCTTGACGTGGCGGTCGAGACAGTTGTAGCTCACGTTGAGCTTGCCGCCTTCGAAGAACTTGACATAGATGTTGTCCTTGAAGGAGTAGTCCATCACCTTGTCCCACTTCTTGAACCAGTCGAGCCTCTCGGCCTGCTTGGCCCAGAAAGCCTCGGGATTCTCGATGGACTCCTTGTACATCTTCTCGTACTCAGCCTTGCTCTTGATAAAAGATTTCTCCCTTACCTTGGGAGGAACAGGAAATAACTGTTCTCCAAAATCCTTAGTATCCTCAGCCATGTAACGCCTCCTTAAGAGATAATTTGCTTTGCATCAGCACTATATAACTAAAGATGCTGGCTAGGTCAAGGAAAAATGAATGATCATTCAGAATCGCACGACTGTGTCTCCTACGTTTCGCTTGTTCCTTGGTGAAACTCTGGTATAATGGTTTTTGCCTGAAATTATCAGTCGGGGAGTCAGCATGAAAAGATCATTTATCTGTCTGTTTTTCCTTTCTTTTTTAATCGCTTCCAGCCCCTCTCACGCCATCGAGGTGGTGGTCGAAATGACGGGTGCCGAGGATTTCGTGCAGCTCAAGGACGGCATCCAGAAGACGATCACGGCCCGGTGTCTCGCCGCGGGTACTCCCCCTGGAGACGGGAACGCCCTCACGGTTTCCCTCATGCAGTTGGGGGAAATCATATCCTTTGACGCAGTGCTCGATTCACAGCCGCCCAGGGCCTTTCACCGCGACGTCGGCTCAAGGGGCGAGCTGTCCGGGGTGATCGACCAGATGATCGAGGAGCTCATCATCGGCAGGGCGCAACCGGCCGCCGCCCCTCCCCCTGCACCGGAAGAAAAGCCTTTGGTCGAGGTCGCGGCCCCGCCGCCGATCGAATCCGGGATCGAGCTTCCCTTTATCGCCACCTCCCTGGTTGTGCTCGACGGCACCGTCTTTGTCAGTGACGGCAAAACCCTCTACCGCATGGAGGGGGACCGCGCCGTGCCCTGCTGGAACACCCCCGGCAGCGCCAAAATATACCGGATCTTCACCTACCAAGGCTCCCTGCTCGCCGTCACCAACCGCCGGGAATCGTTCCACACCTACCAAATCAAAGGCTCCGAGACCGTGCAGAGCTGGGAGCGCTGTGTGATCCCCCTGGGCGACACCCTTGTCATGTCCCGGCTCATGACAGACCTCATGCTTCCGGACGGAGTCAACTACTGGGAAAATCCCGTGGCCGGCACGGGCGAGGCCTTTGAGTTCCCCCAGGGGTTCGACTTCGTCTCTGCGCAGGCTGCAGACATTATTCCCTCTCAGAGCGGGATCGAGACGATCGCATTCGACAAGCTCGGCCGCGTCACCCTGCTCAGCGGGAAAAATCCATTATGGGCCTCTGAAACCAAGCTGGCGACACTGCCGCTGTATTTCGAAAGCAAGGTGGACGAGCCTGATGCCCGGTACTATCTGATGCCGAGGATACTTCCCTATGGAAGCGGCGTCATTACCATCGCCAACGAGCAGGGGCCATGGAAGTTCCTGAGAAATGTCAAATACTACAACTCTTCACGGGTTCTGATGCTCAATCCCGGGAAGTCAGGGGACGGCGAGAGGGACCTCGTGACCATCAGGAACCACTACTGCGCAGACATCGCCCTTGACGAGGGCGATCTCATCGTGCTGGTCGTGAAGAAATCCACAAGCCTGTTGCAGCGTATCGACCTGTAAACCCTATAGGGGGAAGAGGCCCTTTTTCTTCTTTTCGGGTTTGGATTCTTTCTCGAGCTCTTCTTCGAGCTCCTTGTTCTTTACGTTCAGGTCTCTGCTGAAGTCGGGGCAATGAATGCCTGCGCCCTTCTTGAACTTCTTCTTGCAGTCTTCTCTCCAGGCACATATCGGGCATAAGCTTCTGTCCATAGTCATGGATCTTTAATAAATCGCCCCCTTCGTGAAGTCAAGGAGAAACAAGAAAAAAGCCGGGAATCTCCATGTATTACCCATAAGGCCGCGGGGACCTGCCGGCCCTTTCTAGGGGAGGTATTCCAGCAGGACCGCGAGGCACCGTTCGGTCACGCCTTTGTGTTTCTCCAGCAGGCGGCGTGCCTCCTGGGCCATGTCGCGGTACTTCCCAGGCTGTGTGAGCGTCTCGATAACGGCATCGGCGAGCTCCTCTGCGCTGCTGACCGGCACCGTATATCCCCCGACCACATCGAGCGCCCAGGTGAAGTTTTCCATATGGGGGCCGTGGATCGTGGGCACTCCCCAGGCAAGGGGCTCCAGGATGTTCTGCCCTCCCAGATCCACCAGGGACCCTCCCACGAATGCCGTGTCCGAGGCCCCGTAGAGATCGAAGAGCTCTCCCATGGTGTTGACGATCACCAAATCCGTGTCGCTTTTCATCTCGCTCTTTAAGCACCACCGGTATGATCCCCTCTCGGCGAGGTCCTTCAGGAGGGGGATCTGTTCGGGATGTCTCGGAGCGAGGATGGAGAAGAGACCGGGTACATTCGATGCAGCCTTTGCAAGGGCGGAGAAGACCATGCCCTCCTCGCCTTCCCTGATGCTCCCCGCAATGAAAACCGGCCGCTGCCCGGCACCGAGACCGGCCTTTACCTCCTGCGGACGGGCCGGATCGACGTCCTGGATGCTGTCGAGCTTCAGATTCCCCACCGCCCGGACATCCCCTGCCCCCAGGCGGGAAAACCTGTTGCCGTCATTCTCGGATATGGCCAGGATATGAACGTCATGGAGAATCTCCCCGGCAAGCGGCGAGAGCATGGAATAACGCCGGAACGAGCGCTCTGTCATGCGTGCGTTGACGATAATCGTTGGTATTCCCCTGTCCCTCGCCTCGATGATCATGTTGGGCCAGATCTCGGTCTCCACGATAATCAGCATCCTGGGTGAGAGTGCCGAGAGGTAGCGCCTCATGATCCACGGGGCATCGAAGGGAAAGGGGAACACTACATCGAGCTCGGGAATAGACGATGCAATCTGTCTGCCGGTTGCGGTCATGGTGCTCAGGCAGATGATCACATGAGGCTTTTCCCTCCGGAGGGCCTTCACGAGCCCGGTCACTGCCCTGACCTCTCCCATGGATGATGCATGAATCCAGATGAGCGGCAGGTGGGCGGGGATATCCGGGAGCACGAGGCCGAGCCGGTTGAGGATCGTGCCCCTGAAATTCGGATTGCGTGAGAGAACCACGCCGGCCGGCCATGCAAGCAGGCCCGTGAGCATACGATAAACCGCTGTCAGAACGAGTCCCACGTCTGCAGAATCCTTTCCTTGTCCTGGGGGGTGTTGATCTCCAGAAATTCCCCCGTAGCGAAGATCACCTTGATGGGTATGCCGTTTTCCATTGCCCTGAGCTGTTCGAGCGACTCTGCGAGCTCAAGCGGGGTGGGAGCGAGCGAGGTAAAGCGCTCGAGCGTTTCCTTGCTGAACCCGTATATGCCGATGTGCTTCCAGGGCTCGATGCCGTCTCTTGATCTCTCATAGGGTATGGGCGCCCGGGAAAAATAGAGGGCGTAGCCCCTCAGATCGCAGACGACCTTGACACAGTTGGGATCATGGTATTCCTCTGGTTGTGCCCTCGCGGCCACCGTCACCATGGGGAAGCCCTGCCTGAGCTCCCGGGAAACCTCCGAGAGCGCGGCTGTATCGAGCACCACCTGATCTCCCTGCACATTGATCACGGCATCTGCGGTCCGGCCCCTTATTGCCTGGGCCACCCGGTCGGTGCCTGACCTGCACTCGGGGCTTGTCATGACCACCTTGGCGTCAAAGGACCTGGCCTCTTCGAAAATGCGCACATCGTCGGTAGCCACGAGCACCTCGTCGATATCCGGGCATGTGCTCACCTGCTCGAAAATCCGCCGGATCATGGTCTTGCCCTTGATGTCGGTCAGGGGTTTGCCCGGAAAACGGGACGACTCATACCGGGCGGGGATAACGGCGACGACCCTCATCTCAGGCCAGCTCTCCTTCACGCTCAAGTGTTTCCAGCACCTCCACATGGGCATCGTACGACTTACGGTCATAAAGCACCATACGAACGAGCTCGATGCCCGTATCTCCCGAGAGGTAGTCCTTGATTGCTAGAATGGCTACCCGTGCCGCATCGCGGACAGGGTAGCCGAATATGCCGGTGCTCAGGGCGGGAAAGGCGATCGACCTCACGCCATTCTCGTCGGCGACCTTGAGCGAGTTGAGGTAGCACGAACGCAGGAGCTTCGGGTCGTCCGGTGACCCGCTGTACACCGGGCCCACGGTATGGATGACATACCGGTTCGGAAGGCGGTGACCGCCGGTGATCTTTGCCTCGCCCGTCCTGCACCCGCCGAGCTTGGAGCATTCCTCCCACAGACCTTCTCCGGCAGCCCGGTGGATGGCGCCTGCAACACCGCCTCCCGGCGCCAGCCTGCTGTTGGCGGCATTGACCACGGCATCGGTATCCTGCGCCGTAATATCCCCTACTGCGAATTGCAGACGGGTTTTCTTTATCCGCAACTCTTTCACACCGCCACCTCCTCATCCAGGGCGTCTATGAACAACTCCTAAAGCCCGTCGAATGGGCCGCTTACTCTTACTATACCGGAACCCTCATGATTTCAAGCCTCCAGTCCCGATCTCTCCGCCTTGTTCCGATCTTGAGGAAGAGCTCTGCCACTGCTTGACACACGTTACAGAAAGATCATATCCAGCACCATAGAGCAATCCAATAGAAAAAGGAGTGGATCATGAACATGAACGCTCTGATCGAGAAGATCAAGAAGCGAGAAGACTATCACAAGGTAGGAATGATCCTGTGCCACAACGGTGTGGTGAGAGGGACATCCAGAAACGGGACCCCGGTGAGCGCGGTCGATGTCGCGGCGGATCATCAGGCCATCCGGAAGATCGTAGAAGAACAGAAGAAGCGCCCCGGCATCGTCGATATCCTCGTGGAGGTGAACGAGGGAAGGCTTAAAGTCGGCGATGATCTTCTGACCATCGTGGTTGCAGGCGACATCCGCGAGCACGTGATCCCGGTGCTCACCGACACCCTCAACAGCATCAAGGCCCAGGGAACGCGCAAGCAGGAATATTCGTAAAGCATCCTTATCAGGGGCGCCCGTGCACGGGCGTTCCAGCCCTGAGGAGAATCGGGAAATAAGGAACGGGGGCGCCAAGGTCCGCAAACCTGTGATACCCGGCCCTGCCCCGTTTGAGGTTGCCGGCATCCGGCTATATTTTTTTCTGGGCCTTGGCCTTGAGCTTTCTCAGCTCGATAATGAGATTGTCCTGATCATACTTGCGGATGAGATCGACCATCGCCTCTTCGAAAAAATCGTTGAGATTGCGGTCCAAAAGGACGGACAGCGCCCTGAACTCATTGAGGATCGACTCACTCACCCGGGTATTGAACGCGACCTTCCTTGCCATGATATGACCTCTATCATGCTTGCATATATTATGTCAATTCATCATTCAATATTGCATATATTACGTGTTGCTTGATTGCCAGCCATATTTCATACTGCTTACCTCCAGGCAGACGGGATCAACCGCCTGTTCAGGGTGATGGATGGAAAAGGCGGCGGGGAAATCCCGGCCCTGCCTTCCCTGACAATGCCCTGCCGCGCCCGGCATGAATCACCTCCGTTTAACTCATATCTTTGATATCACATCATTATTTTTAATCAAGCATCGGGACCGGTTATGCACGCCTCCCCGAAGATCCATCTGGGGAAACTCGATTTTTTTATTCCTCCCAAGGGGGAGCGGGGGAGAAAACGCGCAAGTCCATACCGAACATGCGGGGTTTCCTGCGCTTTTCCTTGGGAGAATATTTCATTGATCTTGACTCACCTGAGAGGGTATGATAGCTGATCAACGTTGCATGGGGCCGTAGCTCAGTTGGGAGAGCGCATGAATGGCATTCATGAGGTCGAGGGTTCGATTCCCTTCGGCTCCACCACTTAAATAATCATGCATAAGAAAGACGGTGCCCTCTTTACGGACGGGCACTTTTTTCTTCCCCGCGGCCGCATGCTGCTCTTTCCTGCCTGACCGTACGAAACCCTGCCGCTATCTTTCCAGGTGCACCGACACCGGCGACGACCGGGAGATGGTGTTGAAGACGGGCGAGTGCTGCTGGGCGAGCTGAACCAGCTCCTGCTTCTGCTCGTCCGATATGTCTGCATCTATCCTGAAACCTACACGTATCCGCTGATACCCTGCCCTTACCTCGTCTGATATCCCAAGGAATCCCCTGAGATCGATATCCCCCTCGTACCAGGACTGCACACCCTTGAGGTTCAATCCCTTCGCGGATGCATAGGCCACCAGGGTAGTGGTGAGGCACCCGGAGAGGGCGATGAGAAGAAACTCGACCGGGTTTCGCCCGGTGTTATGTCCCATGAGCACCGGGGGTTCGTCCATGTCATAGGTCAGGGGAGGACGCTTGGTGTCTTCCGTGAGCGCACCGTAGAAATGCTGGACAGTGCCCTGGCAGTGTGTACCGTCCACCCATGTGTTGGTGGCCCGGAAGCTGAACTTGGCGATCTCGGGCTCATTGCGGATCTGGTCAATGGTGCTGGTTAACTGCGTTACGTTTATGCCATTGATAAAATGATCTTCAGCCATTTTCCCCCTCCTTTCGCCTAAGGGGCCTTTGCTTTTCAAGGATACTGCTCCAGGTGCTCTGCATGGGTCTTTTAAGGTATGATCCCTTCGCTCCGCCGCACGGCTCGCGGCAGACGAGAAAAACTCCGGTCTTCTCAAGCCATCCGATTGAACCGCCTTTTCTTTATGAAGGATAAGAATACCTCCCCCCTAGACTTCATCAAGGGTATGTCTGCCTGAGAAAATGGATCGGCCCCGGCAATCTTCCAGATCTGCCGTTCCCTTGCCCCCGGTTAATGGCAAGACATGGCATGAGATTTCAGCAGAGAGGGTCCAGGAGATGCTATCCGGGGGAGAATTGCCTTGACAATCAGATATTTATTCTTACAAAGAGGGGAAAAGGAGAGAGATGATGAACAACCCCGACCTTGCCAAGATAAGCGACCTCAAAGTGGATCAGAAGAACCTCTACCGCGAAGAGGTGATCACCGATATGAAGTTCGCCACCATTCGCCAGCTCATACCGGTGCTTCCCGACGGGCAGCGGGACGACAGGCGCAATATCCTCTTCTTCGGCCACACTCAGATTGTGACCCCGGGAGGGGCGCTCCCCCTTCAGTTCGAGATCGATGCCAAATCGCTCAAGCAGGCCATGGATCTCTTCCCCGAGGCGGTGAAGAAGGCGTTCGAAGAACTCGTGGAAGAGATGAAAGAGGCCCAGCGCCGGTCGGAATCACGAATCGTGGTTCCCGGCACTCCCCCGGGCGGCAAGATCGTGATGCCATAGTCCTTCTTGAGTACCCGGCGATTCCCTTAAGCCAATGATCCCTGGTGAGAGGGCATTGACAGTCCAAGTCTCGGCTTCACACGAAGGATATTCCCCCTTCCAGTACCCGGATGCAGTGCTGCAAGGGCATGCGGATGCGTCTGGAGAAGTGATCCACCCCCCTGCATCGGGATACGCCCGCCATGCTCTGTTGTTATATTGCTATGTTGCCTGCCATCTGGCATTTATATGGGCCGATCACTCCTTTTCGATACAATGCCCCCGGCCCGGGACGGGTTTGAACATAAGGCACGTGAATACTCTCGGGTGAAACCGGGTGTGGCACCACAGGCAAGGGTATGAGAAAGAGCTCCTCCGGAACGATTCGCCCCTAATGGCCGGATTGAAGGGCTATCTCGGTTGGTGTATATCGTGCCTGCGCAAGCTCGATGGTGTCTGCAAGGATCACGGTTGCAGGCGGATTGCCGAACCTCGTGGGCATGTTCCGGTAGGTTGCCCGACCGATCTGGACTTCCCGGCCGACGACCCGTAACACGGGGTAATCCGGACCTAAACAGAGACCCTGCATCTTCTTGAGCACTTTTTTGCACGAACCATTGGTCATGATCAGCCGGATGTCCATGGCATCTTTGGAGATCTCATGCTTCCCGTGTTTCTTGTCCTGCGTAAAATCCCTGCCCTGCACCTGAAGGGCGCCGGCCCGATCGAGCGGAATGCATGTGATCGCGGCGTCTGAAAATCCGTCGTCTTCCGAGGCATCCCATGCCGTCAGCAGGTACGACTGGTCAACCTCGGCCACTGCATAGGCTGTCAGCTCATAGCCGCCGTCGGCTATGGTAATGCGGTTCCCGTCTTCTGAGATATGTGCCATCGGGGCCATGCATGCCAGGTTGCACATCAATGCGAACAACAGGTAAGAATAATTGTTCATTCCGCTTCCCTCATAACTAGAAGTCCCTTTCCGTCATAAGAGATGACCAATGTTCTCTATCGATATTTCTACAGGAAAAGTTTAAGGATATTCGAAAGAAAATGCCGTGATTCCCATGGACGCGTGCCTTTCACAGAAGCACGGCCCGGGTTTTCATGGCCTGGCGGGTGCGGTGGATCGAGCAGGGTGATTTCAGAGTGATTCCATCTCGTCGTGTTCCATGAAGCTGTAGTATCCGTTCTTGTTGAATATGATGTGGTCCAGCAGCCAGATGCCCAGAGTTTTGCCCGCTGCCTTGATAGTCCTGGTGATTTCCCGGTCTTCGTCGCTGGGTTCGAGTGATCCGATGGGGTGATTGTGCGCGATGATAACAGCCGATGCCCGGTCGATGATCGGGTCTGCGAACACCTCGCGCGGGTGCACCTGGGTCCTGTCCACCAGCCCGATGGTTACCACCCGGCAGGCGATGACCTCGCCTGCCCCGCTGAGCGAGACGCAGAGGAGATGCTCCTGCTTCCGGTCCGCGAAATGCTGGATGATGGGGAGCACGTGAGCGGGCACGACCACCTTCATACCCTCAGGCCTGATGCGCCGCCTGCCGAATTCGAGCGCAGCAGTGATGACGGCGGCCTTGGCGGGCCCGATTCCCTCAACACCGAGCAGTTTGTCGAGCTCCAGCCTCCCCCTGCTCTCATCGATCATGCGCAAGACCCTCCCTGACAACTCCAGAACACTGTGCCTTGCCGAGCCGCTCCCCAGGAGAACCGCCATGAGCTCGGAGTCGGACAGGGTCCGGGGGCCGAACATCTGCAATTTTTCGCGGGGACGCTCATGCTTGGGGATCTGGGATATCTTTTTCACACCGGCATACCTCCTCTACACAATCAACCTGCAACGAGATTACATGCGATATCTGCAACATACCTCTTTCACACCCGCGCAGACAAGTGTTTTCATCGCCAAGTCCGGCTGCCGGACACCTGTGGCAGGTATAAACACGGCAGGATACGATCGGACCGAAATCTTCCCGGCCCCACCCCTCATCCCCCGGGCAGGCCTTCCGGAAGAAGGGAATGGTGCGCCGTTGAAGAGATAACCCTTGTTATCTTTACTGTTCCCATGCACTGGAATCGGTGGTAGTATCCATGTCTCCTGCAATTTCTTCTTATTTGAATGGTGACGGGATCACGTGGATGGATGCAGCGGCATGTATCCCCGCACGCTGGGACGGGCCCTGCATCGTGAAAATTCTTGTGCGAGGAGGTAGTCTATGGCTTTCCATGAAGGCACGCTGTGCGGTTTCTTCCATACCCGTGCGCAGGAGATGGATGCGGTGCAGCCTTTTCTCATGGGCCGCTTCGATGCGAACGGCGATCCCACGGACGATTTCCGCACCCTCACCTGGGGAGAGACGCGGCGGCAGGTCCTCGAGCTCGCCTCCGGCCTGTTGGCGCTCGGCATCCGGCGGGGAGATAAGGCCGCCATATTCTCCGAGAGCAGGCCGCGGTGGGTGATCGCCGACCAGGCCATTCAGGCTGTTGGAGGGGTCGAGGTCCCCCTCTACCCTACCCTCTCAAAGGACGAGCTCGCCTACATGATCTCCGACAGCGAGTCCAGGGCCGTGTTCTGCTCCACCCGCGACAAGGCGGAAATGGTCCGGGCTATACGACCCGGGACGGGCTTGGAATTCATCATCACCATGGAGTCCGGAGGCAGCGACCCCGGGCAGGGGGTCTACCACTTCAACGAGGTCATGGAGATGGGCCGGCAAAACCTCGACATGGCCGCGCTGGAAAAGAGCATTGCACTGGTGAGGCCTCAAGACGTGGTGAGCATCATCTACACCTCGGGCACGACCGGCAGGCCCAAGGGCGCCATGCTCACGCACGCGAACTTCATGGCGGCCATGGATCAGTTCACCGACCCCACCCTCATCCGCCGCCAGGCCCAGGACAGGGACCTGCATCTGCTCTTCCTGGTGCATCTGCCCATCTGCCATGTGTACGGCCGCAGCTGCGACTATCACGTCGGCGGCCTCAAACAGGGCGGCATCCTCGCCTTCGAACCCGACTTCAGCAGGATTCCCAAGACCCTGCTGGAGCTCAGGCCCAACGTGATCATCAGTATCCCGCGGTTTTTCGAAAAGGTCTACGACCAGGTCACCTCGATCGTATCACGGCAGCCCGGATATGTGAGAAAGATGTTTGCCTGGGCCATGCGCCAGGGAGAGAAGTTCACCGGCGCCATGGCAAAGGGAGAACGGCTGGGCATGCTCGATCTGTTCCTGTTTTCCCAGGCCAACGTGCTGGTCTTCAACCGGCTGCGCAAGGAGGCGGGAATGGACCGTCTCGTCATGGCCGGCTCAGGCGGCGGCAAACTCGACAAGGAGGTGTGCACCTTCATCCGCTCCATGGGTATCCAGCTCACCGAGGGATATGGTCTCACCGAAACCGCGGCCATTCTCAACTACAACGCCCCGGAATTCACGGGCATCGACCGGGACAACCTTAACTGGTTCCAGAATAAGATGATCGACTGGACCTACGACTGCATGGTCCGCAAGCAAGCTCAAGGCAAATCTCCCCACACGAACCCGCTGCGTTCGCTGAAGCTTGCCGTCGCCTACAACACCCTGGCATACCGTCTCCAGATAAAGCCGGGCACCGTAGGCAAAGCCGTGCTGGGCACGCAGGAAAAGATCGCTGACGACGGCGAGATCCTGGTCAAAGGCCCCCAGATCTTCACGGGATACTGGAAGATGCCCCGGGAGACTAGGGAGTGCTTCACCGAAGACGGCTGGTTCATGACCGGTGATATCGGCCGGTTCGACTCGGAAGGGTTTCTGGAGATCACAGACCGGAAGAAAGAGCTCTTCGTCACCTCCGGGGGCAAAAATGTGGCCCCGCATCCCATCGAGCTCATGATAACGGGCCGGCCCTACATCGATCAGGCATGCCTTACAGGAGATGGCGAGAAGTACCTCACCTGTCTCATCGTGCCGGATTTTCCCGAGCTGAAGCGCTTTGCCAGGAAAAAGGGGATCACCTTCACCGATCACGCCGACCTGATACGCCAGGGTGAGATCAGGGAGCTCATCCAGGCCCAGATAAACGAGGTGAACCAGCGGCTTGCCCGTTACGAGCAGATCAAGTACTTCACGCTCCTGCCCAGGCCTTTCAGTGTCGAAGGAGGAGAACTCACACCCACGCTCAAGCTCAAGCGCCGCGTCATCAAGGAACTCTACCGGGAAGAGATCAAGGCCATGTACGGAGCCTCTTCTCAACGGGCGGATGCGGGACAGACCGGCCGGGCACCGGAGACCTTCATCGTTCCCTGTTCTCCTTCAGAGAGGTAATGACTTCTTCATCGCTGGTCTGGCCGAAATACTCGTAGAACTGGCCTACGGCATAGAAGATGGGGGGAGCCTTGAGCGCGATTGTCTCATCTGCCTCGGGGGCGATCCTTTCCAGAGCATCCATACTCCCTACGGGGACCGCGGCGATGAGTCGCTTTGGATTCTCCTTCCGGACGGTCCTCAAGGATGCCTGCATGGTAGCGCCGGTGGCCAGCCCGTCATCGGTCACGATGACCGTACGCCCCTGCACCGGGGTTTTGGGCTTCACGCGGCGGAAGCGTTCGATGCTCTCGGCGATCCTGGTATACTGCTTCTCCTGCTCGTCTTCCACATAGCCGGTGAACTCATCAGAGGCGCCCAACCGCTGCTTAAGGTCTTCATCCAGCAGCACCGTGCCGTCCTCGCTGATGGCCCCGATGGCCAGCTCGGGATTTCCCGGCGCGCCCAGCTTGCGGGAGAGGACCACGTCGAGCTCTGCGTGGAGTATCCGGGCAAGCTCCCGCGCAACCACAACACCGCCCCGGGGGATACCCAGCACCACGGTGTCTTTGTCCTTGTACTCCCCGAGCTCTTCGGCAAGACGGCGGCCTGCCTCTTCCCGGTTCATGAAGGGGTCTTCGCTGTGTGAGACGATTTTCAGATTTCCCATGAAAAACCTCTGGCGGCATCCTGTCCAGGCTGCATGAAGCAGGGCCGTGGATGCAATGATGGTATCCGCTCACCATAAAATAGAATACATCAGGACGACACCCTCTCAAGGGTGCTGTGACAAGGGCTCAAGGATCATTCTCAAGATCATGCCTTTGAGCGGCACGGAATAGGAACCCTCAGGGCAGACACCTTGGCCCGGCGAGGAAGTCAAGGGGGGCCCGGGGTACAATGCCTGCTGACAGCATCGCATCCCGGGCAGATACTGCCTCCTGGGAAGGAGACATTCTTTCGCCTTTTTCCGATCCATCCGAGCTCTTAAGGGCCACGGCCCTTCAAAGCAATGTCAGCCTTGCCGGCATCGCGGTCCCGTCAGATCACGTTCCCGATGAGGTGCCGGTACGCCATCCTGCAGATATCGCCCGGCAGACGTTTGACATATTCGCTGCAATGCGGGCACATCCAGATCAGCTCCGCCTTCCTGACCTGCCGGTAGCTGACCTGCTCGCCGCAGACATCGCAGAAATACTGGACCTCAGGCAGCCCCTGGAAGGCCCTTCGCACATCTGCCGAAGAGAGCCTGATACCGGCCCGGTAGACACGGCGCCTGCCGGTGGTCGCGGGCAGTGACCATCGGATGATGCCTGACTGGTCGTCAAGAGCGAGATGGTTGAACCCTTCGGGCATATCCTGATGGATAGAAATCCGGATATCCTGGCCCGGCCGGAGCTCGCGGTCGGTTTCAACATACAGGCCGCCATCACTGATGTTGTAGACCGTTGCCTGATAGGGCTTGCGGGATCTCCTTAAGGTATACTCCATGGGAATCCTGCAGTTCAATCGTTGGTGCGTTCTGTTTTCTTGACCGAATGCCATCTTTTGCTCCTTTACACAGATTTTATTATGCCCTTGCTTTCCAAAACGGCTTGCGGCCTAAGATGTCATCGGATGATAAAATCAGATAATAGAGATTCTCATGTTCAAATCAATAGGCCCCCAGGGCAAACCTCATCCCCCTTTCTCATTTTCTCCTGATTGCCCGGTGATGAAGGATTTGATCCTGAACCTCTGTTCATCCCCAAGGCATCCTCTCAAGAGGTGCTCCTTAGGGGGATGCGGAAGCGTACATTCACCAAAGCGGGAGGAAACGGCCTGCACAGCGGATTTCCACGATCACCCCGTTTCTCCCGACAGTAATTTTTCCATTACTTCAGTGATTTTTCATCGCCCTTTCCATTGACAAACAAATCCGTTTAACGTTTAACTGTGCTCCATGGACGGCAAGGCCCTTTCGAGACTCTGGTGGCGGTTCACACCTGAATGATGCGGTCCGTCTCCAGTTCTGCATCCCGGAAGGCGGCCCCTTTAGCCGCCTTTTTTTATTATCCGGGCAGGATACCGGGCCCTGCCCCATCAGCCTCCCGTTGATGGAAAGGCAATCCGCCGGGCGTATGCACAGCGTGCGCGCACCGGCGATGGGAAGCGGGCGAGAACATCGTAGATAAGATAAGGGAGCTGTTGATCTTCTCATGAACACGCATACACGAGCACCGTCATCAACAGGAAAACAAGACGACAAGGCCCGCGAGATCCTGCTCGGCAACGAGGCGATCGCACACGGCATCATCGCGAGCGGCGCAAACGTAGTGGCCTCCTACCCCGGCACCCCGGCATCCGAGGTGTGCACAACGGCCATGAATCTGGCATCGCAGAAAAACTTGGCCGTGCACGTGGAATGGTCGATCAACGAGAAGACCGCCGTAGAGGTGGCATTTACCAACTCCATCACCGGCAGACGCTCGGCCGCGATCATGAAGCAGGTTGGGCTCAACGTGGCTTCAGACCCGGTGATCAGCGCAGCCTACATGGGCGTGACCGGGGGGCTGGTCCTGGTGGTGGCCGATGACCCCGGCCCCCATTCGTCCCAGACCGAGCAGGACACCCGGCTCTTTGCCATGCACGCCAAGGTGCCGGTGCTCGACCCCATGAGCCCCCGGGAGGCCCTGGAGATGACCGTGCAGGCCTTCGCGTTTTCGGAGCGCTACAGGACCCCGGTGATCTTACGACCCACCACCCGGGTGTGCCATGCACGTCAGCTCGTGGAGTTGCCCGACATCAAACCCTTGGACCGCAGGCCCGACTTCCGGAAAGACCCTTCCCGCTGGGCGGCCACTCCGGGCCCCAGGCTCGTGCTGCACCGTGAGCTCAACGCCAAGCTCCGGGAGATCGAACAGCACCCCTGGGCCCGGCCGAGGCTGGTGCACGGCTCAGGCGGCACCGAGCTGGCTGTGGTCTCTTCCGGGGTCGCGTGCGCCTATCTCCTGGATGTTATCGCCGAACTCGGCACCCGGCAGGATATCAGCATCTACAAGATCGACATGCCCTTCCCCCTGGACAGGCGCGCACTCTCGTCTCTCACGGAAAAACACCCTCGGGTCCTGGTGGTGGAAGAGACCGAACCGGTGATCGAGATGCAGTTCATCAACCGTGAACGGGTATCGGGAAGGATGGACGGCACGGTCCCCGATGCAGGCGAGCTCACTCCGGAGGTCGTGGCCTTCGTGCTCGAGGAGTTCACCGGGACCCGGGCGCAGAAGCGCACTACGGTTTCCGCACAGCAGCGAAGGCCCTCCCTGTGCGCGGGATGCTCCCACCGGGCCGCCTTCTATGCAATCAAGCGCGCCCTGCCCGGTGGGATCTATGCCTCTGACATCGGCTGCTACACCCTGGGGCTCAACCTGGGCGGCGTGGACACCTGCCTGTGCATGGGGGCTGCGGTGAGCCAGGCAGCCGGGTTTTTCCACGCGTTCAAGGACTCTCCCGCTCCGCCGCCCATCGCGGCGATCATCGGCGACTCCACCTTTTTTCATGCGGGCATTCCGCCCACGATCAATGCCCTGGTCACCGGGGCCAGGTTCGTGCTCGTGGTGCTGGACAACGCCACCACGGCCATGACCGGCCACCAGCCCACGCCGGCCACCGGGGGGATGACCAACGACTTCAGCGGCCGCACGCTCTCGCTGGAAGAGGCGATCGCCGGGTGCGGGGTCAGGACCATCCGGGTTCACGATCCCTATGACATGAGCGGCTTTACGGATGCTGTCAGAGAGGCGTATGCACGGACGGAGACCGAGGGCGTGACAGCCGTCATCGCGCGGCACCCCTGCATCAAAGATCGCCGGGCCTTGCAGGCGCAGACGCGCTATGCGATGCGCATTACCGAAGAGTGCACCGGCTGCGGGGTTTGTGTCAGGGAGTTCGAGTGTCCGGCGATATCCGTCGTGGACAGGCGCGCCCGGATCGACACATCCCTGTGCATCGGCTGCGGGGTGTGCGTGCAGGTGTGCCCGGTAGAGGCGATCGCAGCAAAGGAGGAATCATGAGCCAGGGTGCCTGCTCCGACCGGCAGATCTTCATGGTGGGCCTGGGCGGCCAGGGAATTCTGCTTCTGGCGCGCGCCCTTGCGGAGTGGGCCGCTGCAACGGGCCGCGAGGTCATCTCCTCGGAGACCCATGGGATGGCGATGCGCGGCGGCACGGTCACGGCGAGCCTCAAGATCGGCCGATATGCGGGCCCGCTGATTCCGCCCGGGGCGGCGGATGTCCTCATCGGGCTCGATGAGCACGAGGCCCTGTCTCACCTGCCCATGCTCAGGAAGGACGGCGTCTCCATCGTCAATACGGCGGTGGACACCGGGAACTTCAGCCATGTCGTGGATGCGGCCGGGATCGCGCGGTCCCTGGGCGCCCCGGGGGCTGTCAACATGATCGTGCTCGGGTGTACGGCGCAGGTTCTGGGGATCGACCGCGCCGAGATCGAAAAGATTGTGAAGAGGGTCTCTCCGGCCAAGGCTAAGAAGGCGAACCTCAAGGCGCTCCAAGCCTGTTTTGACGCTTTAGTACCATGAATTTCCTCAGGGAGGATAATAAGGCAATGGAAAAGAGATTCATGCCCTCAGTCCGAACAAGAGAAGAACTCCTCGAACTGCAATTGCGCGGTTTGAAGTGGACCGTGAACCATGCCTACCAAGGATCGGCCTTCTACCGTGAACGCTTGGACCGGGCAGGGGTGAAGCCCGAAGACATCCGCACCCTCGACGATCTGAGGCGTCTTCCCTTTGTCACGGCTGACGACCTGAGGGATGAGTATCCCTGGCCGCTTCGCTCGGTGCCTTTTGAAGATATCGTACGGATCCATGCATCCACGGGGACTACGGGCAAGCGCAAGGTCATGGTGTATACGGCCAAGGACATCGACGACTGGGCCGACATGTTCGCCCGCTGCTACGAGACCGCGGGCCTCACCCGTGAAGACCGGGTGCAGATCTGCGTGGGCTATGGGGTATGGACTGCCGGCGTCGGGTTTCAGAACGGCTGCGAGCGTTTCGGTGCCATCGCTATTCCCGTGGGGCCGGGCAACATCGAGATCCACTTGCAGTTTCTGGTGGACTTTCAGCCCACGGTGCTCTGCGCCACCGCGTCCATGGCGCTCCTCCTCGCGGAGGAGGCCGAAAAGCACGGTATCCTGGACAAGATCAGGATCAGGAAGGTCATCATGGGGGCCGAGCGTTCGAGCGACATCATGCGCAACAAGATCCGGGAGCTTTTCCGGGCGGATCACCTCTTCGACATCCCGGGGCTGACCGAGGTCTACGGACCGGGCACCGGGCTCGATTGCGAACACCACACCGGCATTCACTACTGGGCTGATTACTACATCCTGGAGATCCTCGACCCTGAGACCCTGGAGCCGGTCAAAGAGGGAGAGGTGGGCGAGATGGTCTACACCACGCTCAGGAAAGAAGGCTCGCCTCTCATCCGCTACCGCTCGCGTGACCTCACCCGCCTCATCCCCGGGCAGTGCCCCTGCGGATCAATCCTGCCCCGTCACGACAGGCTCACGGGCCGGTCAGACGACATGTTTATCATCCGGGGCGTAAACATCTATCCGAGCCATATCGACGAGATCCTCTCCCAGCACCAAGGGATCGGCAGCGAGCACCAGATCATTCTCGACCGCGGCCCCGACGGCAAGGACTATATGACCATCAAGGTCGAACGGGCCCGGGGAGCCGGCACGGAAGGTGACTCGGCGCTCGCCCGGCAGATCGGCGAGGACATTCGCAAGGCGCTTCTGGTGAGGGGGATCGTGGAGATCGTTGATTACGGAACCCTCCCCCGGACCGGCAGGAAGTCGAGACGGCTGTTCGATAACCGGGATTAGCGCGCCCCGGCGCAAGCGATCACGCGACCAGGATCTGTTTCAGCTCTTCCTGGATGTACCTCAGGCGGTCGATATCCTCTTCGGTGATCTTGATCCGGCCATCGGCCCGCTTGATGCGCCACATGAGCTGATCGAGCTCGCTCGATACGGCCTGATATGCCTGGAGCATGTCCTCGCCGAGGTTGACCACCTCTTCCGGAGCCGGCGGAACGATCTCGATGGGGAACTCCCTGGGCTTGAGGAACAGGGTCTCGCGCCAGCCCGGCACATAGGACTTGAACCCGAGTTCCTGGTGGATGAGCTGAGCGAAGTCCAGGCTCGTAGAACTCTCGCCGTGCACCACGAACACCTGGGGATTTGACTCGGCAAAGTTGGCCACCCATTTCAGCAGACCCTTCTGGTCGGCATGGGCCGAGAACCCGCCGATCGTGAACACCTTGGCCCTGACCGCCACATCCTCGCCGAAGAGCCTCACCGTGGTCTTGCCATCCACGATCTGCCTGCCCGTGCTGCCCTGGGCCTGGAACCCCACGATTACCATGCTCGCGCCCTCTCGCCAGAGATTGTGCTTGAGGTGGTGTCTGATCCTGCCCGCGGTGCACATGCCGCTGCCCGCAATGATGATTGCCGGACCCGGTTTTTCGTTGATGGTCATGGATTCTTCGGTGGTGGGGGTGTAGATGAGATTGGGCATATCGAAGGGATCGATGCCTTTGTTCACCATGGCCATGGCATCTTCGTCGTAGTATTTCTTGTTCTGCCGGAATATCTCGGTGGCCTTAATGGCCAGGGGACTGTCGAGATAGATGGGGATATCGGGGAGCCTGCCCGCACAGAAGAACTCGTTGAGGACATAGATGATCTCCTGGGTTCGCTCCACAGCAAAGGCGGGGATGAGGACCTTCTGATTGTTGGACACCGCATAGTTGACGGCCTCCAGAAGCTCCTCCTTGCTGGACTCGAAATCCTTGTGCAGACGGTTTCCATAAGTGGATTCTACGAAGAGGTAATCGGCGTTGAAGATCTCCTGCGGACTCTTGACGATGAGCTGGTTCTCCATACCGAGGTCGCCGGAGAACACGAGCTTGATGTCCTGCTCGCCGTCTCTGATCCACAGCTCCAGGATCGACGAGCCCAGGATGTGCCCGGCGTTTCTGATCCGGGCCCTGATCCCCTCCTCGACCGCGATCATCTCGTCTTCTTCCACCGGTTGGAGGTACTGCAGGCTGGCCTGCGCATCGTCGGCGGTGTAGAGGGGTTTGATGTCCATGCCCCCCGCCCTGCGCCGGTTTTTCCTGGTCTGCCACCGGGCGTCCATCTCCTGCACATGGGCCGAATCCAGGAGCATGATCTCGCAGAGCTGGGCCGTGGGAGCCGAGGTGATGATCCTGCCCCTGAACCCGTCTTTTACCAGCTTGGGGATTCTTCCGCTGTGGTCGATGTGGGCGTGGGTAAGAAAGAGCGTGCTAACCTGCGAGGGGTTGAAGTCCCAGTTTCTCCAGTTGCGAAGCTCCATCTGCTTGCCCCCCTGGAAGAGGCCGCAGTCAACCATGACCTTTTTCCCGTGCACATTCTCCACCAGGAAACACGACCCGGTTACGCTTCCCGCGGCCCCCAGACACGTCACTTTGATCATAAGTTCTCCTCTCTGATGAACATTATCCCTGGCTGCCTGTTAAACTGATGGCTATTTATAGCGTATTATCGGGATGATACCAGTCATCCTTGAATAAGACAACATCCTTGTGAATACGGCAACAATCCCCCAGCAAAATGCCCCGGCTCCGGGAAACGATTCCTTGATATACTTGACAGATCTCCCCGCAGATATTACATCCCATGCATCGTGCCCGAGTGGCGGAATTGGTAGACGCAAGGGACTTAAAATCCCTCGGAACTCAGTTCTGTACCGGTTCGAGTCCGGTCTCGGGCATATGCTTTTCAAGAGGCTTTGCGGACACATCGGCGTATAGGAATACTCTTCCACATCACCTGAAGGTCGATTTGTCCCCCACCCTGTCCAGGTTGCCTTATGCGTCATAGGCGTAAGCGTAGAATCTCCCCGCAGAGTCAGTAAAGGTCTTCTTGAGACCGTTTTGATAGTAGGTGTAGCCGTATGCCATAGTTGAATCACCGCACTCCACCGTCTCACTCAGCTTTCGTCCGTCCGCGTCATAAGCGTAGACAGCAGAGATCCAACCATCATCGCAGCCGGCCTGATTGCCCGCAGCATCACAGCTCATGTGATGAGCCTGTCCGCCGCGTTGTATTCGAAGATGGTCACGGCACCGAACGCATCCGTCGTGCTGATCTAGATAAGTTAACAAGTTAAGGGCGTCCCCCTTGATTCCCCGAAACTCTTGCCAGCGTGGAAAACCGGTTTTTTCAGGATCGACTTGGCAAGAACCAATTTAACTGCATCTTGGCGATTGTTTGGGGAAAAATATGCAAAAAGAAGCAGGAAATAAATCTGTCCCATTTACTTTGTGTCCCATTTACTTTGATTCAGGTGCCACTGACCGCGACCCTGGTATCTTTTACATCGAATATCCCGGTGACGGCCGCCTGTGCATCAGCATGCCCAGTCCCTCGACGGCAGACCTGCCGATGAGACGCAGTGAGAAGAACAGAGCGCAGGCCGTGCCTGCGAATATGACAATGTACTGGATGAAAAGGAAAAGGGCGGATTTTTTCAGAAATAATAAATCTGCCCTTTTTCCTTTTCTTCGGATTACAGCTTCTGCTGAATCCTCGCCCATACGTCCCGCACATCCATGGGGACAAACCCCGGCTTGCCGAAGAGCTCTTTTCCGAGCTCGTAGATGGTTTCATTATACGGGGCCTTTATCCGGTTCTGCCGGGCAAGCTTGAGGATGTATCCGGTCAGCGAGTCGAGCTCGGAGTCTGTCCCCCCGCGCTGGATGATGTCCTGACTCATGCTGGACATGACCATCTTCGCCACATTCTTTTTAAACAGGGGCCTGGTGAGAGCCCTCGGAAGAAGGGCGGAGGCCTTCAAAAGGATCCACGGGGGCATGCCGCCCAGCTTGCACTCTCTGAACCCAGCGGCCTTTACGATCCGAACCCCCTCGTAGAGGGTATTGCTGAGGATTCTCTGGAAGGTGTCGAGATCCGAGATTTCCCTGAACCCGTGGCCCACCAGGGTCGTCACGGGATTGGTGAGGTTGATCACGATCTTTGAATGAACCGCATCTTGGAGATGATCGGTGATCACCGTTTCCACACCCCGGCCGAAGATCTCGGCAACGGCGTTCATCTCGGTCTGGAGAGAGTTGTCGGGTGTTCCAAGAACCAGCGGCCCCCGCTTCTGGTATCCTACAACAACCGGTTTATCCATCCACGCATTGTAGCTGACGATGCAGTAGATCACCCGGGAGAAGTACTTGGGCAGGATCGACTGATTGTCTATCCCGTTTGCCATGGATACAATGATGACATCGTCTTTCGTGTTGTCCTTGATCAGCCTGGCAACCGACTCGAGGCTGTAGTTCTTCACGCCGATGACGACCACATCCATCTGTTTCAGATCCGAGAGGTCTTCGATCACCTTGACCCGGACGTTCGCCGTCGTCTCTTCCTTGCTGTCTCCCTGATAGAGCGTGATGCCGTCCGATTTCAGCGCCTCGAGTATTTTCCCCTGGTCGATGAAGTATGTCTCTTCATGGAAGGGGGCGACCCAGCCGCCTACGGAAGCGCCGATGGCGCCGGTCCCGAAGAATGCGATCTTCAGATCTTTGGCCTCGATCTTCACACTGGCCTCGTCATCCAGGGTGTAGCCGCTCACGTGAATCGTTCGCGCCCAGTTCTGCGCCTGCTCGTTGGGCAGATCGAAGCAGGACGACATGTGCTCGGCATAGCGCGTCTGGAAGGGGACTTCTTCGATCTCGAGCCTTTTGAGCATCGGGGCGAACGAGGTGTCGCCCAGCTCGATATAGGGAACATCCGCCTTCGCGTTCTTTTTCAGGAGAAGCTGCATGTTTTTCTTTACGTTGAAGGTCGCCTTGAAGTCTGTCCTGCTCTGGAGCAGGCGTCCATCGAGCTGAGAGTACAGGTAGGAGCTGACATCGAACTCGGTGGGGTCGCCCTCTGTGGGGATGCGAAGGGACAGGTACACCTCGCCGCTTGAATCCATGGCCTTCACGATGCAGTCTCCCGCCTCGCGATATATGTCGATGTCCTGCGTCACCTTGGGCAGGCCCCAGATCTTTCTGCCCCGGATAGTATTTTCCTTCGAGGTGACCGGCATCCCCGCGATATAGTACCCGAACCGGCTGAAGAAATTGGTGATCATGGGCAGAACAGGGACATTGAAGGCCGGATCGACCATGACCGGGATGGCGATGGCGATCTCGTTGTACGGCCGCACCCCCATGACCTTTTTATACTCGTAGCAGGAGAAGGCCACCAGTGCACGCCCCTTCGGCATTCGTACGGGTACGATCTCAGGGCTCAGCTGCTCTCTCAGCAGGGCCGCGGCTTTCTCATAGGAGCACATGAACACGGCCATGGCGCAGGACACGTCGCCGTAGAATGTTGGGAACAGATAATCCTTGGTCACCCCGCCGATCATTTCCAGAGGCTGCCGCGCCTTGCGCAGGGTGAAGCGCTGATAAAAATCGCCTTGGAATTCGTTTCGATTGTCCAGCATCTCTTCGGGTACATCCCACGTTGCCTTCATAGAGCGCCTCCTTTGCTTTATGACCGAAGGTCATAATAATTGTGACAAGCACCCTCCTTCCATGTGTACGCCGGGAAGTGTGCCTGTTGGCCCAGTCAATAATATGACCATCGGTCATAAATAGCAAGCAAAAATCAGTCGCAGCTGAAAAAACGCTTCAGGAGATCGCTCAGCATATTTTTCGCCTCCTGGGGAGAAGAGAAGTGTTCTTCAATCAGGGCCTTGTAGCAGACATCCAGGATAATCCCCAGGACAACCTTGGTATAGAGCTCGAAGTCGTTGATCTGATAGTCTTCGTACTGATTCAGATAATTAAGGATGATCTCGGAAAAGCCTTGGATGGTCCGGCGCGTCGAGGGGTATATCCTGCCGCTGTGGAGGTTCTTCCGCAGCTCGACGAGCAGCATTCTGTTTCGGGAAAAATAGTCGATGATTGCCTCAGAGAGGATGATGATCTTGGGTACGTTCTGGAAGGGGATGATGACCTGGTCGAGGAATTCTCTCGTGTACCGGCTGATGATGGTGTCCACGAGATCGTCCTTATCTTTGAAATACAGGTAGAACGTTCCCTTGGCGATCCCCGCCTTTTTCACGATCTCGCTGATCGTTGTTTTTTCCACACCGTTGGTTCGGAACAGACCGGCCGCACACTCTTCGATCGTATCGCGCGAAGTGGTCTTATCCCTTCCGCGAGCGCCCTTGGGTTTGCCGCCCTTGAGTTTTCTCATGCCTGGCTCAACACCTTCCCTGTTGATGTCTTTGTATTGCTTAGCACACTTTGCTCTCCGAATGAAGACGACAAGGCCGACATGAGGGAGAAAGGAGATGGTAACGTCCTTAACTTATTAACTTCTTCTGCTCATACCCTTCTGAAGGTAGCGGGAAAATTCATAAGTTAAGGGCGTCCGCCTTGGTTTTTTATATATGTTATTTTCGCAACATCCATGCCGAACAATAATGAACCCATCCCCGAATAGGCTTAAAGGCAGGATATGATTGCCAGGATAGAAGGATTGGTGTATAAGGAGGAGATCAAATGCATCTGTGGACGTGCGTTGTGAAGGGGATACGTGTTTTTTTGTTATGCGTCATGTCGGCGGTCATTCTGGGGGCGGCCTTTCCGTGCAGCTCTGCCGAGCTGGGGGGGTATACCTTTGACGACGACAGCATCGATCTGTATCTGAACCCTTATTTCAGCGACCACAGCAGGCCCGGGGACTTCATTACTACCCTGTACGGGTATGGGGACTTCGCCGGGCATGAAGTCATCCAGAGCCACCACCAGTATTACGAGCTTGACGGCATATCCTGCAACGTGATCCTCGAGCGGGGATATTTTCCCGACTTTTCCCGGGGTTATGCCGATATGATCTACTACACGGCATATCACTACTATGCCAAGGACGCGGAAGACAACATTCATCTCCTTAAGTACCACTTCATCCCCCATGAGGGGCAAGGAGCGTCCTGGAGCTATGAAGACCTGCCAGAGGGCGCCACGACCGTGAAATACCCCGCCGATCCCCAGCCGGGCCAGGAGGTGGTCTTCGGAACAGTCACAGCCACCGGCGTATCGGTCGGCGATATCCGCGGGTGCACCACCATCGTGTTCGACTCCCTGCCCCATGCTCCTACAGGGAGCATCACCGAATACCTGGTGCCCGGCTCCGGGATCCTGGCGAGCTCGTTCAACTGGAAGGGCGGCATCAACGGCTTTTCCAAAGACGCAAGCGCCCCCGAATTCGCAGAAGAAGAAAACAGCGCATGGAAGGAGTGGTGGGACGACCACTGCTTCATCTCCGCGTGCTCGCCCCGGCATACCCGGCAGTGCACAATACCACAGCGGTAATCAGTCGTGGGACCCATCCAAGGGCGATGGGCTGCATGGGATCCACCCTGACGGGAATCCGATAAACT
>CAADRM010000144.1_pt1 | contig 32393 bp, 31 predicted proteins | sample 2563611 | NCBI WGS metagenome assembly CAADRM01 (sample SAMEA5366183, study PRJEB31310) | anaerobic digester metagenome | biome: Waste water treatment plant; feature: Anaerobic digester; material: Activated sludge | place: Denmark | collected 2016-10-17
GAGGAATTCCTCTCGAGCAGCTCCCTGCAGGCGCCCTATCCTGTTCGTTACATCATTCCGATCCAAGACGAGCTGACTGCGTGGCTTGTCGCGCAGGCGGCCTCTCAGAAATAGGAGTGGGAGATTCAGGGCGCCGGGGTTTGCATCAGGGCGGCCTGTTCATGACGAGTCTGACTGTCTTTGCACCAAAATCACAACCTCTAGGATCAGATACCGGTTTTGATCGAACGGTAAGCAGGGCATCCCTTTACCTTCGGCCGAATGGATGTCGGCGGAAAGAGGGCCGCCATAGCGATGCTGGAGATGATGGATCCCTGCGTGGGGTTCTGAAAAGAACGATCAGGGCTTGTGTCTTCTTTCTTATCGATTATTTTCATCTCAGGGAGTGTAAACAGTGTTTACACTCCAGGGAAAATCTTCTATAATTGTATTTGAATGGCGATGATATCCCGTTCACGGGAGCAGAGGGAGGGTGAGCTATGTCATTTCCGAACAGGAACAATCCGTACAGCTTCGATGAGTTTCTTCAGTGGCGAAGCAAGGTGAACTACTACCGGGACGATGCGTTTTTCCAGAAGGTGCTTATGCATTTCTGCGGGGAGGAGTGGGAAGCGATCGACAGGGACCTGGATCGCATGTCCGAGAAGGTCTCATACCGGTGGCGGGACTTTGCCGAGAAGATCTCCTGGCCCGAGCACAGGCCCTACATCAAGCACTATGACGGCCACAACCACCGGATCGACCGGATCGTGCGGCCCCTGGAGACCGAGATCATGGAAAAGGAGATCTTCTCCGAGGCCTTCTTCTCCGAAAAAACTTCGCCCTGGCTCAGGCTCGCCAAGATGTATCTGATCTATCAGAACGGCGAGGCCTGCATCGCGTGTCCGATCACCTGCACCGAGGGGCTGGTGGCCCTGCTGGAAAAATATGCCGATACACCCGAGACCAGACGCATCCTTCAGCACTGCAAGGAGGGCATCGACGGCGACTTCGCCATCGGCGCCCAGTATCTCTCCGAGATCCAGGGCGGCTCGGATGTACCCTCCAACGTGCTCGAGGCCGTCTATGAGGACGGGCAGTGGCGCCTCTACGGCACCAAGTTCTTCTGCTCGGCTACGCACGCCGACTATGCGGTGGTCACGGCCAAGCCCGCGGGCTCCGAAGACGTTGCGCTCTTCGTGGTTCCGTCATGGCTCGAGGGCGACAAGGAACAGGAGGTCCGCAACGGCTATACCATCGACCGTATCAAGTGGAAGATGGGCACATCCGAGCTCACAACAGCCGAGCTCACGTTCAATGGCGCCATCGCCTATCCGGTAGGGCCTCTCAACCGCGGCGTGGCCAACGTAGTGGGCATCGTGCTCACCTATTCAAGGCTCACGGTAGGCCTTTCCGCGGCTGCGTTCATGGCCCGGGCGGTGAGGGAGGCGCGCGCCTATGCCGGGTTCCGTGACGCATTCGGCCTGCGGATCGACAACTTCCCCATGCTCGAAGGCCAGCTCCGCGCCATGGAGCTGTTCTCGAAGCGGACTGTAGCGGCTGCCTTCAGACTCTATCGGGATTTTCTGACCCTGCCCGGAGGACTCAAAGGAGGGCTTGTGACCGACGAGTCAGAGGAGGAGAAGAAGAGACGCTTCGATGTGCGCGAGCTCATCATGCTCCAGAAGATCACGGCCTCGTGGGACTGCACCGATGTGATCCGTCAGGCCATGTCCGTCTTCGGCGGTCACGGCGTGATGGAGGACTTCTCGGCGCTGCCCCGGCTGTTCCGTGACTCGGCCATCAACGAGCTCTGGGAAGGCCCGAGAAACGTCCTGCTCACCCAGATGCATCGCGACTTCCAGCGGGTGTCGGGTTGGTACCGGCCCTCCGAGTTTGTGCGGCACGCGCTTGCAGGCGCCGATGAGAAACTGATCCAGAGGTTCGGGGCCGAGATGGACGAGCTCATCGCCTGCCCCAGCCTGTTTGTCATGGACGAAAAGACCATGGACATCTGCAGGCGGTGGGATGCGTTCTGCCACGAGTTCTTCCATGCCTATCAGGACCTGGCGCTCGACGAGGTGGAGAGAGCCGGAGAGGCAGCCGCGAAAGAGCAGGGAATGTGAGAGGCATACCCGGGAGCAGGAGGGGCCGGGAAGAAAGGGCACGGAGGTTCAATGTATGCACCTTTGCTGTGCAAGCCCCGGACCCGGCCGCTTACGGCGGGGAATGTGCCCTCAATCGCAGTCCTTATTGAGTGGACTGAAGAGGTATGATCCAACCGCTCTACGTTGAAGCATGTTCAAGCGTGCCGAGAACGGCCTGATCCCTCTCCAAGGCCTTGAATGATACACCGCTGCTTGCAGCGGCGACGTTTTATTTCTCAACGGCCCCGGACCGCACCTCGTTTTCGAAAAGACGGGCGATGATGCGCGCCACAAGCCTCATGTGTTCGCAGACCTCGTCCACAGTCCTTCCCGGATGCCGCCGGTAGGTGATGAGGATCCCGTTGAGCGCGGCGAAGAAGGCGTGGGAAAGCCTTCGCACGTCTTGCTTTGCGCCCATTTTCACGAAGAGCCGGTCGAACCGGTCGAGCACGGATCGCTCGATGGTATTGAGCCTTTCCTGGAGATCTTCGTTTATCGATCCTTCGAGCATGAAATGGGTCATCATCTTGAAGTATTGCTCGTGCTCGGTGAGATAGGCGATGAATATCCCCGCCACCTTTTCGATGAGGTCTTCTTGCACGGTGTCGATGCAGTTGTCGAGGGCCGGGATGAGGTCGCTGGCCCCGCGGAGAAAGGCCTCGATGAACAGATGCTGCTGATTGGGGAAATAGCGGTAGATGAGTGCCGGAGAAATGCCTGCCAGCCTGGCGATATCGCGCATGTTGACCTTGTTGAAGGGTTTCTCAGCGAATATTGCCTCGGCCGCGTCGATGATGGCATCCCGGCGTGCCTTACGCTGGTCGTCGTTGAGCCGTGGAAAAACATGTTTCTTTTCATCAGAGAGCATGTATGGACGCTCCTTCAGCATTGTCTGTCGCTTAAAGGGAGGCCCCTTGCAGCCGGCCCCTTTCACCGCCAGGAGAAAGGACCCCAGGCAAACCTCCTGGATACATCGTCCAAGGGGTGTCTGCGTGACGGAGTCATCCCATTGAAAGATATTTCACGCTTGTTATGTGCATTATATGCCAAGTGGCTGAGGAAATACAGCGTGGAATACTGTATGAGGAGTGTGGTGCCGGGAACAGGACTTGAACCTGCACGAGCCTGCGCCCACCAGAACCTGAATCTGGCGCGTCTGCCAATTCCGCCATCCCGGCACGCTGATACTTGAAATCATCAGGTGATTCCCATATATAGTTTTGCACTTTTTAAATGTCAAGGACGTATCTGATGGAAGTGATAAGGGACCACAGCAGCATAGATTCTTCACTGTTCACCAGGCCTGTGATGACAATCGGCAACTTCGACGGGTGTCACATCGGTCATCAGAAGATCTTTCAGCGGGTGAGGTCACATGCCGCGCAGCTGGGCGGGGTGTCGGTGGTGTACACCTTCGATCCCCATCCCGCATCCGTGATCAAGGGCGTGACCCCGCAGCTCATCTTCACTCTGGAGGAAAAGATCGAGGCCATCCGCTGCATGGGTATGGATTTTCTCATCATCATCCCCTTTACCCGCGAGTACGCCGATACCGATCCTCTCGTGTTCGTCAAAGACGTGATCGTCGGCAAGATCGGGGCAGAGGGTGTGGTGGTGGGACACGACTTCGTGTTCGGGAAAAAGGCCGGGGGTAATATCCCGTTTCTCAAACGCGCGGGCGAGGAAATGGGCTTCTTCGTGGAGTGCATGGAGCCCGTGACGTTCGAAGGGACCGTGGTGTCCAGCACCTGCATCCGGAAGATGATCCTCTCAGGCGACGTCGCGGGTGCATCGCGTCTCATGAAATTTCCCTTCCGCATCCACGGCCCCGTGGTGCACGGCATGGCGCGGGGGAGGGAGCTGGGATTTCCCACGGCAAACATCAGGCCCGACAAGGAGCTCATCCCCGCCTTCGGGGTCTATGCCGTGTACATCCGCATGGACGGCCGGGAGTGGGAAGGGGTGGTGAACATCGGAAACAACCCCACCTTCGACGGCACAGGCACCTCGATCGAGGCCTTTCTCTTCGATTTCGAGGGAAACCTCTACGGCCGCGAGCTCACCGTGGAGTTCGTGGAATATATCCGCGGCGAGATCAAGTTCGCCGACAAGGAGTATCTCATCGAGCAGATCGCAGCCGACTGCAAGACAGCCCGGGAGATACTCTCCAAGAGGAAGACACCTTGAGAATCTTTGCCATCGCCGACCTGCACCTCTCCTTCGCCGTGGACAAGCCCATGGATATCTTCGGGCCTGCCTGGGCGGACCACCCCCGGAGGATCAGGGAGGCATGGACCGGGACCGTGGAGAACGGCGATGTGGTGCTCATTCCCGGAGACATCTCCTGGGCCATGCGGCTTGCCGAGGCGGCCCCGGACTTCGCCTTTCTCGAAGAGCTTCCGGGTACCAAGGTGATCATCAGGGGAAACCACGACTACTGGTGGTCGAGCCTGAGCAAGGTGAGAAAGGCCCTGCCTCCTTCCGTGATCCCCCTGCAGAACAACTCCGTGGTGTTCGGCAGCACCGGCATCGCCGGCACCAGACTCTGGATCGACCCTTCGCTCCAGCTCGAGAACGCCTCGCCCGACGACGGCAAGATCTGGGATCGGGAGGTGGAGAGGCTCAAGCTCTCCCTGGCGTCTCTGCCCGGAGGCTTGGAGAGGAAGATCGTCATGACCCACTTCCCCCCCATCTCCCTCCACGGCAGAGAGAGCCGTGCGGTCGAGGCAGCGCGTGAATATGGATGTGATGTCTGGGTGTTCGGGCACATGCACCTGGGCAGCCTCGACTACGGCGGCTTCAACCGGACCATAGACGGCATCCGCTTCGAGTTCGTGTCCGCCGATTATCTCAATTTCCGCCCCAAGTTCATCATTGAGGCGTGAAGATGTTTTTGTAGTTGTATTTCAACGTATTATAAGTATATCTTTATCTCACAGGCATAATCCTATATAGTTATATCATATGCCAATTAGGCAAAGCAGGAGAACAAGGTGAAGAAGACCAAGCTGACAGGATTATCCAGGATTGAAAAATCGCCCGATATCCCCACCCTGGTGATGAACCAGATCATCGACCTCATCGCGCAGGGCAAGCTCAAGATCGGAGAGAAGCTGCCTTCCGAACAGGAGATGACCGAGCTCTTCGGCATCAGCCGGATCTCTCTGCGTGAGGCAATGAAGCTGCTCGAAGCCAAGGGGTATATCGAATCCCGGGACAGGAAGGGCAAGTATGTCCGTTCGCTTACCGACAACGTGAAGACGTCCATCGAAGACCTGATCTCCGTAAACCACGACAAGATCTGGGAGCTTCTCGCCGTCAGGAGACTCATCGATTCCGAGGCCGCATACCTTGCCGCCATGAACGTGACCAAGGAGCAGAAGAAGCGCTTCAAGAAGATTATCGACCGCCTGAGCGTCATCGGTGCGGACAAGGTCCTGGTCTCCAAGGAGGGAGGCAAGCTCTACTCCGACTTCTTCGACATCCTGGCCGATTCCACGAAAAACACCATCTTCGTGCACTTGAGGGAAACCATCGCCCACGTGCTCACCGGTGCGTTCCCCTACAGCCGCAAGAAGCTCGCCAGGATCGAGGGGAGCTCGACCGCGATCGTCGACCAGCTCATGAAGGTCTATAATGCCATTGAGAAACGCGATGCGGATGCGGCAAAGGCCTATACCGTAGAGCACATCGATTATATCGAGAAGTCCCTGAAGAAGGCCTTCAAGGAAGAGGGTTGATCCCCGCCCCCTTCAAAGCCGGGGCCTATTCCTTGATTCCTCCTTCTTTGGCGCCGGCTTCGCGGAGGGCTTTTCAAGGCGGGGTCACATCCCCCCATCAAGCTGTCAGGCTCGAAGCAGAGTGCAAGGCAAGTAATTTGCTGCTCCCGCGTGTTCATGACAGGTGAGCACAGTCCCCGCCCCGCTCGGCATAGCCTCCCGGCCCCCGGCCTCACTCCAGGCCGTTCCAGTTGATGAGCGAAGAGATGTCGCCCCAGTTTTTGACCGTGAGGTAGGAGTGATCCTTGCGGTTCCAGGGCTGGTCGTAAATGATGGGTGTGATTCCCTCAGGCGCGAGCAGGTGGCAGGTGTCCACCCTGTCTTCGATGAAGTAGCGCACCCCTTCTTCCTGGAGGATTTCGAGCTTTGCGGTGTTTGTCCCGGTGGCTATGATCCTGATATGCCCGGCAGGCAATTCCGGGGCGTGCCTCTTGAACCAGCGCTCAAGGGGCTCGGCCACGGGCCGCGCCGTGACCAGCAGCACCGGCGAGATCCGCGCCAGCCGGGAGAGAACATCCATGGCCCCCAGGTTGGGAAGCAGATCGATCTCATGAGGAAGGTAGGTGATGGTGTCGATGATCTGCATGGCATCGTCCAGTTCCATCTTGATCACCTTGAGAAAGTCATAATCGGTGATGTCCTCATATTCGACCGAGACATGATAGTCCTTCCTGGCGATCTCCACGAACAGCCGGAAGGTGTCTGCCACGACGCCGTCGAAATCAAAGGCGATCTCCTTTGCAGGGATTTTCAGCATGATATTCCTCGTCTTTCTCTCGATAATGTTCTCGCGGTTGTTTTGTATCACACCTGACCCGGTAAGGGAACCTTTTGAGTCATGGAATATTATTTAAGAACTCATGCGGATTTCACGAGGGGAAGGCCCGTAAAATCCGGTTGACAAATGGCAAAGATACAGGATATCGAAAGGGCACATACAGGCACGTAGCTCAGGGGGAGAGCACCACCTTGACGCGGTGGGGGTCCAGGGTTCAAATCCCTGCGTGCCTACCATTTTCCCCTTCATTCATGCTGTTCCGCAGCTCAACAAATCCCATTACCGTGGGTTTGCTGTGGCCATGGTTATTTCAGGGGCCTCGGGCGGCAGGACCAGCAGGTGTCTCTCCTGGGCCTTCTCTGTAGTGACGCCCTCCACCCTGTTTGTCGCTCTTACGAATATCTCTTCGGTTGCCGGTTCTCCATCGTAGGAATACCCGAATATCATGGAACCGTCGTACAGGCGGGTCATGGAATAATCGCTGTCTTCGATTTGGCACTCCACCGATGCGATGCCGTCATAATCGCTCACGCAGGCCACAACCTTCTTCAACTCCCGGTCATGGTAGGCATAATAGATGGCAGGCCCATCACCGTGGATGGCCGGGTTGCGTGGGGCCTTGGCATAGATCACGCTGTCTGCATTGAGACGCAGGCTGCCGATGTTGAAATCACTATCCAGGTCCGCGAGATCGTGGATGTTGTTCAGTGCGAGCGTGTTGGCATCGATACGGAAATTCCAGTTGCTGATATCGGCGGTTCTGGTTTGCCCGGTTGCGGCATCGTAATAATTAAAGACGATTGCATCGCTGTAAAGGTCCTTCATATTGTTGACGCCCCAGTGGAATGCATCCCACAGGGTAGTCTGCGGGGCCGATACACTGTCATCGGCATAGATCATGCGGTGCACGAGATTGCCGTCGCCCGTTTCCATGAAGAGATCGGCACAGACCGACCTGCAGCGGGCCATATAGTTATTCCAGTCTCCAACGTTGACATACTCGCCGGAATCAGGATCCATCTTCATGACATCCGCCTCGATCTGGGTCAGGGTAATGCTGACCGGCAGGCCGCATTCGAAGTTTTGCAGGTCCTGCAGGGTCAGAACGATCGGATCGCCCGAATCATCCTTGTCCACCACCCAGTACACGCCGCTTTGCTGGGGATAGGTGGATCCGGGTTCGAGCATCTTGATTGTTGTGGAAGGGGTCAGGGTCGCAATGGGCCGCCCGCCGATCTGAAGGGTCAGCGTCGGCTTGATGTTGCTGGCAATGGCCGTGCCGTAATTATAGGCCTTGAGATAAAGCTTTATGCTGGCGGCATTTGCCGGGTTGGTCGTGACGGCTTTCGACCACTGCTCGGTTGAAGCTTCATGGCTTTCGGAGGCGTGTGAATACGTCGTGGAATGCGAGGAAGTATTACTGTAACCACCCGATACACTGGTTTTGACCTCTCCCTTGGCTGTCAGGCCTGAGTCGGTGCCTCCGAATTTGTATTCTGCACCCACCATAACCTCGACACCGGCATTTATATGCCATTCATGGGAGACAGAGCTGCTGATTTCGTTGGTGGTGGTCCAGGAGGTCCCCTTTTCGATCGACTCCCCCTGAGAGTATTCGATGTCCTGGTTCAGGGTCACGCTGTACCCGAGTAATCGAATGAAATATCTGGAGTTGCAGGCACCATGGGATAATCACCCGGTGTTTGGACCGATACGTCCATGTTCAGGCCGCTCACCTCCAGCAGATCGTCGAACGGGTCCTGATCGGATGAACGCTGGTTGGGGTCTGTTTTATAGTAAGGCCGGTCAAGGCTGAACGTGTCCCAGGGCAGGCACTTGCCTGAGTCATACACATAGCCATACATCTCAAGGTAATTGGGAATGCCGTCGGAATCGTTGTCATAGCCTTCGCCGTCATGGATGCCGTCGCCGTTGTCATCCTGATCGAGAGAGGCGATCACACCGTCACGGTCCTCATCCGGTATGAAATCATAAGGACCGAAAACCGCGGATGCAAAAATCTCCTGATAATCGGACAGGCCGTCCCTGTCGCTGTCCGGATGATTGGGGTCGGTACCCAATATGTCGGTCTCGACATCATCGGGAATGCCGTCGCTGTCGCTGTCAGGTGCCGTTGATTCCTCAATAAGCACTACGAGCTCACCCACCAATGCAACAGGTTTTGGGTTTTGTTCGCTGTACAGGGCAGTACTGCTGTTATGAGAATCCGAGCAGGACACGAGAAAAAATACCGAAAAAATCAAGGCATACGCAGTCTTCTTCATGGCGGGCTCCTCAAGATAAGTCAATTCCATTCGAAATTAAAAGTGGATCTAAAAAACATAGTAAAACCGAAGCCTTGTCAACGAGAAATGTTTGCGGTAGTTTCAACGTCATCGGGACCGGGGATTCCCGGTTGGAATTGCCGGGATCGGGCGCCGGTGATAGAAGCAAGAATATTAAGGCATTATCCAGATGTTTGAAGGACTGATGCCTTTTACAAAAAGGCAAAGGTATTCGGAAGAATTATTCCGGGCTCATGCCAACAACACTCTATAATCATTATTTTTTACAACTTTGTTGCTTTCATTTTTCAATCGTGCTAATTCCAGGTAACTGACAAGGTGCCGGCAAGCAGCCGGCATCGGTGTCGAGCACAGATCAAGCAAAAAAAGGATCGTAAATCAGGCACGTTGAAGGCAAGCGACACAGCGTTCGCATTCCTATCGTGCCTACTATTTTTATGGAGAACATATGTCTCAGCGTACCGTGACCGTGGACGGCAAGAGCATTTCCACGGATGGATCCATCATCAGGGACGTCGTTCGCGACAAGCGCGCCGTTGCCGCGAGGGTAGGCGGCCGGCTGGTCGACCTGAGCGCCCCTCTGGACGAAGGCCAGGATATCGAGACCGTGCCCGCAGACTCAGATGAGGGCGTGCACATCATCCGCCACTCGGCCGCGCACGTCATGGCCGAGGCGGTCAAGCAGCTCTTCCCCGACGCAAAACCCACTATCGGGCCGGCAACCGAGGACGGCTTCTACTACGACTTCGACCGGAGCCAGAGCTTCACCCCGGAAGACCTCGAAAAGATCGAGAAGAAGATGGAAGAGCTGGTGAAGGCCGATCTTCCCTTTATACGTAAGGATATGAGCAGGCAGGAGGCCATCGCCTTTTTCCGGGAAAAGGGCGAGCCCTACAAGGTTGAGATCATCCAGGACATGGATGATGATGTCTGCGACGTTTCGCTCTACGAGCAGGGTTCGTTCGTCGACCTGTGCCGGGGGCCGCACGTGCCGTCGACCGGGTATATCAAGGCATTCAAGCTCCTGTCTATCGCTGGCGCCTACTGGCGGGGAGACGAGAAGAACCAGATGCTCCAGCGCATCTACGGAACCGCGTTCAGCTCGCCCAAGGAGCTGAAAAACTACCTGGACTTTTTGGAAGAGGCCAAAAAGCGCGACCACCGCAAGCTCGGCAGGGAGCTCGACCTGTTCATGTTCTCGGACGACGCAGGCCCGGGGCTCGTGATCTACATGCCCAAGGGCGGCAGGCTGAGAAGCCTCATCGAGGAGTTCGAGAAAAAGCTCCATTTCCGCAGGGGCTACGACATCGTCTATGGCCCGAACATCCTCAGGGGCAGGCTCTGGGAAATCTCCGGGCACATGGACAACTACAAGGAGAACATGTACTTCACCGAGCTCGACGGCCAGCTCTACGGCATCAAGCCCATGAACTGCCTCTCGCATATCATGATCTACAAATCAAAGGTCCGCAGCTACCGTGATCTGCCCTTGCGGTACTTCGAGCTGGGCAGCGTCACCCGCAACGAGAAATCGGGCGTGATCCACGGCCTGCTGCGCACCCGGCAGTTCACCCAGGACGACGCCCACATTTTCTGCAGGCCGGACCAGCTCATCGACGAGATTACCGCGATCATCGACATGGTCGCCGATGTCATGGCCATCTTCGGGTTCTCCTACGACATGGAGATCAGCACCCGGCCCGAGCAGTCCATGGGCTCTGAAGAGATGTGGGATATGGCCACGCAGGCCTTGAAGGATGCTCTCGACAAGAAGGGGCTGCCCTACGACATCAACGAGGGTGACGGCGCGTTCTACGGCCCCAAGATCGATGTGAAGATCAAAGACGCCATCGGCAGGTCATGGCAGTGCGCCACCATCCAGTGCGACTTCCAGATGCCCGAGCGCTTCGACATGCACTACATCGGCTCCGACGGCGAGCGGCATAGGCCCGTCATGCTCCACCGGGTCATCCTGGGCTCCATCGAGCGGTTTATCGGCGTGCTCATCGAGCACTTCGCCGGTGCGTTCCCGGTGTGGATCGCACCCGTTCAGGCAGTGGTGATGAATATCACAGACGCTCAGGCCGACTATGCAGCCGATGTGGCGGCCCGGCTCCGGGCGAACGATGTCCGGATCGAGCTGGATACGCGCAACGAGAAGATCGGCTACAAGATCCGGGAGGCCAGGCAGCAGAAGGTCCCATACATGGTTATCATGGGCGACCGGGAGAAGGAAGAGGGCACCATCACTGTGCGCGAGCGCAGCGGCGACCAGAAGACCATGACCGTAGATGAGTTCATCAAAATCATCCGCGAGGCGCAGCCTGTGATTTAAAGCATGTTGACAATAAGTATATCTCTAGGTTACAAAAGCGCGTAATTTTTCCCAAGGAGGGTGTTATAGCTAAGGACTTTGAGAAAAAAATCGGAAAAGGCAAGGACACGATCAGGGTCAACGACCAGATCTCCGCAGAAAGCGTCCGAGTCATATCGCCCGATGGAGAGCAGCTTGGGATCATGACCGTGCCCGTGGCCATCGAGCGCGCCCGGGATTATGGCATGGACCTCGTTGAGGTTGCGCCCACTGCCAACCCTCCTGTCTGCCGTATCATGGAATATGGCAAGTACAAGTACGAGAAATCGAAACGCGAGCATGCCGCGAGAAAAAAGCAGACAGTGGTCGTCATCAAGGAGATCAAGTTCCGGCCCAAGACCGATGAGCATGACTACCAGTTCAAGCTGAAGCACATCGAGCGGTTCCTGAAGGCGAAGAACAAGGTAAAGGTTGTGATACGATTCCGGGGACGGGAGATCATCCATATGGACAAGGGGATGCAGATGCTGAATCGCGTCTGCTCGGATCTTGAGGAACTCGCCGCCGTCGAGAGCGGGCCCAAGAGTGAAGGGCGCACCATGGTCATGATGCTCGCCCCGAAAACATGAGGAGCAATAAGATGAAGATCAAGACAAACAGGAGTGCAGCGAAAAGATTCTCGCTGACCGGCAAGGGCAAGGTAAAGAGAAACAAGGCATACGCGAGCCACCTTCTCTCATCGAAGAGCCCCAAGCGTAAACGGAACTTGAGAAAGGCGACCGTGGTTGATTCCGCCAACATGAGCGGCGTCAGACGGATGCTGCCTTATCTATAAACAACAGAGGGAAAAAGATCCATGCGAGTAAAGCGCGGCATTATCGGAATCAGGAAGAAGAGAAAGCTCCACCGGCTCACCAAGGGCTTTGTGGGCGGCAGGAACAACCTCCTCAGGGCGGCCAAGGAGACTCTGGAGAGGAGTATGGCCTTTGCATATCGCGACAGGCGCCTGCGCAAGCGTGAGTTCAGACGGCTGTGGATCGCTCGGATCAACGCCGCTGTCAGGGAGCGGGGATACACCTATTCCCGGTTCATCCACGCGCTGGACGCCAAGGGCGTCGGCCTGGACAGAAAGGTCTTGGCGGAGATCGCGGTAACCGATCCCAAGGGGTTTTCCTACATCGTCGAGAGAGTATCCCAATCATAAATGGAAAAACAGCTTGAAGCGTTAAAGCAGTCCTTTTGCGAGGAGCTGGATCAGGCACATCGAGCTGAAGACATCGAGCCCATGCGGGTGAAGTACCTGGGGAGAAAGGGGGCGCTCACCTCCATTCTCCGCCAGATGGGCACCCTCGGTCCGCAAGAGAGGCCCCGCATCGGCGCCCTTTCCAACAAGCTCAAAAACTTCATCGAGCAGGCCCTGGCAAACAAGCTCGACGAGCTCAAGCGCGTCTCCGCCGCGGGCGGCATCGATGTGACTCTGCCCGGGAGGACCCCCCGGAGGGGCAGCATCCATATCATCAACTCGGTGATCAGCGAGCTGGAAGACATCTTTATGAGCCTCGGATTCACCATCGCGTCAGGCCCCGAGGTCGAGGACGACTATCACAACTTCGAGGCACTGAACATCCCCGAGCACCATCCTGCCCGCGACATGCAGGACACCTTCTACATCGACAAGGGCATCCTGCTGCGTACGCACACCTCGCCGGTCCAGATCCGGGTGATGGAAAAGACCGGGCTGCCCGTGAGGATCATCGCCCCGGGCAAGGTCTATCGGTGCGACTCCGATGTGAGCCACACGCCCATGTTTCACCAGATCGAGGGCCTGTGGGTGGAAGAGGGCATCACCCTGGCTCATCTCAAGGGTGTGCTCTACGAGTTCATCCACCGGCTCTTCGGCACGGATGTGCCGCTGAGGTTCCGGCCGTCGTTCTTCCCCTTCACCGAGCCCTCAGCCGAGGTGGATATCGGCTGCATCATGTGCAAGGGCAAGGGATGCCGGGTGTGCGGGAACTCCGGGTGGCTTGAGATCCTGGGCAGCGGCATGGTGGACCCGAATGTCTACCAGTATGTCGGCATCGACCCCGAGAGCGTGACCGGCTTCGCGTTCGGTCTGGGAATCGAGCGGATCGCCATGCTGAAATACGGGATCGACGACATCCGGCTGTTCTATGAGAACGACTTGAGATTCCTAAGCCAGTTCGCCTGAGAAGGAAGGACATGAGACTCGGTTACAAATGGATCCTCGAATATCTTGACATAAAGCGCGAGGCGCGTGAGGTTGCCGATGCGCTCACCATGAGCGGCACCGAGGTGGAGGAGATCATCCACGAGACCATCCCTCGGGAGGTCATCTGCGCCAGGCTCATCGAGGTGAAACAGCACCCCGATGCCGACAAGCTCAAACTCTGCATTGTGGATACCGGATCGGAAACGCTCCAGGTGGTGTGCGGGGCCCCCAACTGCCGCGAGGGCATGCTCAGCGCATTCGCCCCGATCGGCACGGACCTGGGTCCGGGCATGAAGGTGAAGAAGGCGAAGATCAGGGGCGTGGAGTCGTTCGGGGTCCTCGTGTCGGAGCGCGAGCTCGGCCTCACCGACGACCACACCGGCATCATGGAGATCGAGGCCGATCTTAAAGCCGGTGATGTGCTGGTGGATGCCCTGGATCTGGAAGACTGGGTGTTCGAGATTAACGTCACACCCAACCGGGGCGACTGCCTCTCGGTCATCGGCATCGCCCGGGAGCTCTCCGCCGTGTTCGGGGCCGAGTTGAAGAGGCCCGATCTCTCCCTGGTCGAATCGGACCCCCCGGCATCCCAGAGACTGAGCGTTGAGATCCTCGACAAAGACGCCTGCCCGCGGTACGCGGCCAGGGTTCTTCAGGGCGTGAAGATCGGCAAGAGCCCCTTCACCATGCGCAGGCGGCTCTTCCAGGCGGGCGTGCGGGCCATCAGCAACATCGTTGACGTGACCAACTACGTGATGCTCGAGTACGGCCAGCCCCTGCACGCATTCGACTCCTCCTTTATCGCAGGCGGCGGGATCGTGGTGCGCAAGGCCCGTGAAGGCGAGCTGTTCACTACCCTGGATTCAGTGGAGCGGCGTCTGGGACCCGACGATTTGCTCATCTGTGACAAAGAGAAGCCGGTGGCGCTTGCCGGCGTGATGGGAGGCGAGAACTCCGAGATCATGGACACCACCACCGACGTGGTGCTGGAGAGCGCGTTCTTCGACCCGGTTGGCATCCGCAGGACGTCCAAGTGCCTGAACCTCTCGACCGAGGCGTCCTATCGCTTCGAGCGTGGGATCGACCCCGGCATCCAGGCCGAGGCCGCGACCCGGGCCGCACATCTCATGCAGAAGCTTGCCGGCGCCCGGGTGCTCAAGGGCGTGGTGGACGTGAATCACCTCGACCTCAAGCCGAGGCGGATCGCGCTGCGGAAGAGCTATCTGAGCAGGGTCCTCGGTATGGGTACGATCGACGATCGCGATGTGGAGGCCATCCTCACCAGGCTCGGATTCGTTCTTACCGGCACGAAAGACGGCTGGAACGTGGACTCGCCTGCATTCCGGCACGATGTCACCCGGGAGATCGACCTGGTGGAGGAGTTTATCAGGGTCTTCGGCATGGACAAGGTCAATGCCGAGCTGCCCACCTTCAGGCCCGTGATCTCGCCGGTAGAGAGGCTCAACTTCGATAACCTGCGCACCGCCATGAGCGCCATGGGATACACCGAGGTGATCACCTACTCGTTCATCTCGCCAAGGTGGAATGTATTTTTCAGAGACAAGACGCTTGAGCTCCTCAACCCCATTTCTGATGAGATGAAGGTCATGCGGTCGTCCCTGATCCCGGGTCTTGCCATGGTGACGGGCAGGAACAAGAGCCTCCAGCGAAGGGACATGAGCCTCTTCGAGATCGGCAAGTGCTTCATCCCCACGGAAAAGGGCAGGCTGCCGCACGAAAGCGTCAGGCTGGGAGCCGTGCTCACCGGCCAGCGTGAAGAGACCCACTGGTCCGGCAAGCCGCGTGATGTGGACTTCTACGACATGAAGGGCCTGGCCGAGGCGCTGCTGCCGGGGTTGTCGGTGAAGCCCTCGGAGCACCCCTTCTACAAGCCCGGATACCAGGCCGATATCCTCCTGGGCGAGCGGATCGTGGGCCACCTGGGGGCCTTGAGCGAAGACATCCTGTCCATGCTCGACATCACCGACGAGGTGTACGCCATGGAGGCTGACGCAGATGCAGTCCTCAGTAAGACGTTCAAGGGCGTGCAGGAGATCCCGAAGTTCCCCATGACCTGGCGCGACCTCTCTCTGGTAGCGGACGAGGGCGTGGCCTACTCGGAGATCTTAAAAACCATCGAGGGTCTCAAGATCAGAGAGCTGCGGCAGATCACGGCGGTCGATATCTATACCGGCGAGAAACTCGGTCCAGGCAAAAAGGGGATCACCATCAGGCTCACCTACCAGTCCGAAACCAGGACCCTGGAAGACTCAATCATCAATAAATGGCAGGACAAGGTCATACAAACCCTTTCCTCGGAGCTCGGCATACAGTTGCGGCAGTAGCTTTGTGCTGCCTCATCCTGAATATCTTCCCTGCGGCGGCAGCTTGGGCCGATTACCTCATCACCGGTCCATCCGGCGAGACGATCGGTACAAGCGGCTACTGGATCCAGGGCAGCCTGCTCTATTCTGACGAGGGCCGCGAGCCCCTGAACGCCTACGAGGTCCCCTCCATCAGGGCCGATGATCTCACAGAAGAACAGGTGGAGCTCCGCAATCGGGCCATGCAGGAATTCCGTGCACAGGTTCTGGCACTCCTGGATCAGGAAGAGGACATATTCCGGGTCCATGCCGATCAGCTAAAGGAGATGTCCGGAGACGGAGAACCGGTCGATGAGGTTCTCGATCCGGACAGGAGGAAGGAGCTCAAGCGCGAGTTCCGGTCGCGCGACAAGGCACTGGAAGATCTCAAGGCCGCCTGGAACGAGCTCAGGCTGCCCGATTATTCCCTGCTCATGATGCGGGACATCAAGATCCTGCAGATCGTGTCCCTGGAGGCCTCGGTGGAGCAGGCCCTGAACTACGTGGAGTCGGGCGACCCGACCAACCTCGCGTACGCCCGGGAGCACCTCAGACAGGCTAAGTCCTTTCAGGAGAGCTTCCTCGAAGCACTTCCGTGGAGTGAACAGCAGTCGGGCAGTGGCCCTGACTCGTGACACCAGTGGTTTTTCCTCATCACCTCCCATGTATGGGCATGAAAAATGTTCAGCGAATCCGATCGCCCTTCGCCGCCTCTCCTTCTCTGCCTTGTGGGCGGGAATCGCATCCTGATCGACGAATGCCCCGGCCACGGGATGTGGTTCGACCATGGCGAGCTGACAGGGGTCCTGAAAGAGGCATGTGCCAATAACAGAGGGCAGGACCTGGCGGAAAGCCTGGTGCGGCTGCTGGACGAGGTCTTTGTGCCCGGAAGCGGAGAATGACCAAAGAAGGAGGGATCGATACATGTCGGCAGGCACGGTGGTGTTCATCATACTGGCGGGAGCCGTTCTTGTGGTTCTGCTCTATCTTGTGATTACCTTTAACGCGCTGGTGGCCTTGAGGAACCAGATCAAAAACGCCTGGTCGCAGATCGAGGTCCAGCTGAAACGAAGACATGACCTGATCCCGAACCTGGTAGAGGTGGCGAAAGGGTATATGGCGCATGAGCGACAGACCCTGGAAAACGTCACACGGGCGAGGGCACAGGCATCAGGGGCAAAGACCGTGCCCGATATCTCCCGGGCCGAGACGGCCCTGAGCAGCGCCCTCGGGCAGTTTCTGGCCGTGGTGGAGAACTATCCGGACCTCAAGGCGAACCAGAACTTTCTCGCACTCCAGGAAGAGCTCACCTCCACGGAAAACAGGATCGCATTCTCTCGTCAGGCCTATAACGACCAGGTATTGTTCATGAACAACAAGGTGGAGATGTTCCCTTCCAACATCGTCGCAGGCATGTTCCATTTCCGGAAAGGCCAGTTCTTCGAGCTTGAGGAGCAGGGCGAGCGCGCGGCACCCAGGGTGAGCTTCGGCTGAGAGACATGTTCTGGTCCGTCATTGCCGCCAACAGGCGCAAGACAGTCCTGCTCATCGTTCTGATGGGCCTTCTCCTCGTGTTGAGCGGGGGCATGATCGGCATGGCGTTCGCCGACGTGTATCACCCCTATGCCGGTCTCATCGGCACGGCCCTGGCCGGGGCCGTCTGGATCATCATGCTGTTGACGAGCCTGTTTGCCTCGGACACCATCCTGCTCGGCCTGTCACGTGCGCATGAGATCGACCGGAAAACATATCCCCAGCTCTTCAACGTCGTCGAGGAGATGGTCATTGCAGGGTCGCTTCCCGCCATGCCCCGGGTTTTCGTGGTCGATGATCCGGCACCCAACGCGTTCGCCATGGGCAAGTCGCCCGAGAAGAGCTGCATCTGCGTCACTGCCGGTCTGCTGGCGATGTGCACCAGGGATGAGCTCCAGGGGGTGGTGGCGCACGAGATTAGCCACATCCTGAACCGGGACGTACTGTACATGACGGTTGCCGCCACCATGCTGGGCTCCATACTCCTGCTTTCCGACATATTCGCCCGCTCGTTCCGATACTCATCGACCGTGCGTCTGGCCTCCCGCTCAAGGCGCACCGGAGGTCGAGCGGCCGGGCCGCTCCTGATCGTTTCCCTCGTTCTGGCCGTCATTGGGCCCATCCTTGCGCGTGTGCTCTATTTTTCCATATCGCGCAGGCGGGAATACCTTGCTGATGCCACGAGCGCACGGCTCACCCGCTATCCGGAAGGGCTTGCCTCGGCCCTGCAGAAGATCGGAGAGAGTACGGACATGCTCACCTCTGCACCGAGCGCAACCGCCCCTTTCTACATCGTCAATCCCTACCGGCAGCACTTGAGCAACAGCGTCTTCGCCACCCATCCGCCGCTGGAAGAGCGGATCAGGATCCTGCGGGCCATGAGCCGGGGAGCGGGTTATCTCGACTACTTCAGGGCATATGTCGAGGTTACCCATCGCAGGGAGAAGCTCATTCCCGCCTCCGAGCTCCGGGATGAGGGCAGGGTGGAGATACGCAAAGGCGGGCAGGCGGGCGGTCCTGTGCAGCCGGCCCGTCCGGAGTCGACCAGGAGGGCGGGGGACATCATCCGGGCATTGAACGGCTTTGCCTTCATCACCTGTCCGTGCGGACTGAAGATCAAGCTGCCACCCGAGTACCGGGAAGGGCGCTTCGTCTGTCCGCGCTGCAGGCGCGAGCATCCCGTAAACAGGCCGGACAGTGAGAGCGTGGGCTCTGTCCTGAGTGCATCTGCGGTCATGGGCAGAGCGGCATCAGCGGGAGGGAAAGAGCCCAGGAACAGGGGCGGGCGCGAAGGCCGGGACGGCCTCCCGACCCGAGAGGTCCGTTACCTGCCCGGTACATGGCAGAAAATCACCTGCACCGGCTGCGGCCATGCATATGAGATTTCTCCTCGTTTCAGGGCGCGGAGGCTCACCTGCTCGGGCTGCGGTGCGGCAATACCCCTCGCACCGGTCCATGAGCCGGATGGCCGGTCATCCGGCCTCCCGGCATGAAACGCCCATCCCCCCGGCGAGGGGCCCCTCGATTCATACCGGATCTATCCTCTTTTTTGCCTGCCGAGACTGGCACCATCAGCGAAAGATGACCCCTGGCATACTCCGATTCTCCGGCGGGACGGCTCATGCCCTTCGGCCCGGGAGGTTTCGATCACCGCCAGAACAGGAAAAACCGCTCAACGATCTCGGTCGCAAGGTCGAGCATCTCATTGAAAAAGAAGACGCCCAGCGCTCCCCAGATGAGGGGAACAGCCACCATGATGGAGAAGAGCCCGTTGAATCCCGGGCGGTAACCCATGAGTATCACCGCTCCGTAGAGGCATATCAGGACGATATCGATAAAAACGCCGAAAAGCGCGGCCAAAATGAAGCGCATGATACAGGAAAGCGGGTCATATACCTGCAGGGGCGTCCGTGCGGATGGATTTACGGACGGCCGTGAGCTCTTGCGAACGTTTCGTCTTCTGTTCACGGGGCGTGCGCTTCTTTTCCCTGAGTCATATACGCTTCAAACCGAGTTATCTTTCAGGCGCCCTGATAGAGCGTTTCACCCAGGTATCTCAAGGGGTGAAAAGCACGGGCGGGCGCCTCGCATGCCGGGATGAAAAAACCTATCGCATCTTTCTGCGCACCCCTGCCAGCCCCAGCAGCCCGGCACCCAGGAGCAGGAAGGTGGCCGGCTCGGGTACGGGTGAGCCCTGGCCCCCGCCGATGGTGAGGTTGTCCCAGAGGATCGAGTTGTTACTGATTGCGCTGGGCCCGAAGAACTCGATGGAGGAGATGACCGGCAGGACGGTCTGGATGGAGAGGGTTACGCCGGCATAGGAGTCCCAGGGGTTGATGACCACGGCAGACCCCACCTGCCAGCCCGAACTGTCGTATGCATAGAGATGGAGCCAGTCTTCGTCATAGCCGGAGTCGCCCATGGTGATGCTCACATAATCGGTGGGGGTGTCAAAATACACCTTGGTGGAATTCGCAGCAACGTTATACGGGTCGTTCCTCACCACATGGCCTGAGAAGTCCGGACCCAGGGAAGGGTTGAAACTGTCCACCGCGGTCACGAGGAATCCGTCATCCTCGTCGTTCATGACGTTCACGTTGTCAAACCGTATTCCCTCGAAGAAGCTGTTGAACTGGTCTTCCGTGTAAAAGCCGGCCGGAATGTTCTCGAAATCATAGGTGATGGTGCAGGTCCACGCAGGCATGGAACACAGAAGAACAAACACGATGCCACGTATCGCATGCAGAATATATTTCATAAAAACCTCCTTTGAAAACATAATGATATAATAACAGTCAAAGCAAGTAAAGAACAATTTGAGCGGGGCAGGCCCTGCCTGCCCCGCATCATTGAAAACGATGTTGTCTCACCTGGGCTTGAAGAGGATGCTTCATCCTCAGCCTCGAGGATAGCCCAAGCCTTTCAGCGCTGCCTCGATCTCCCCCAGCACGGCCGGGTCCTCGATCGTGGATGGGGTGCTGAACTTCTGGCCGTCTGCGATCTTGCGCATGGTGGCCCGCAGGATCTTACCGCTCCTGGTCTTGGGAAGGCGCTTGACCACAGCCACGTCCTTCAGGCACGCCAGGGCACCGATCTCGGAACGCACCATGGCGACCACGCTCTTCTGGATCTCCTCCTCGCTTGCGGTGGATCCGGCCTTGAGCACCACGAATCCCACGGGTACCTGGCCCTTGAGCTGGTCTTCGACGCCGATCACCGCGCACTCGGCCACGTCCGGGTGCTTGGCCACCACCTCCTCCATGCCGCCGGTTGAGAGCCTGTGGCCGGCGACGTTGATGACATCGTCCACCCTGCCCATGATGTAGAGATAGCCGTCCCCGTCCTTGTATCCGCCGTCGCCCGTGGCGTAGTACCCGGCATAATCGCTGAGGTAGGATTTGACATAGGCATCGTCCTTCTGCCACAGGGTAGGCAGGCAGCCGGGGGGAAGAGGGAGTCGGATGCCGATGACGCCTTCATCGCCGTTGGGCTGTTCCTTGCCGCTTTCATTCAGGATCCGGACATCATACCCGGGCACCGGCTTGGTGGGTGAGCCGGGCTTGATGGGCAGCTCTTCGATCCCCATACAGTTCGCCGCGATGGCCCAGCCCGTCTCGGTCTGCCACCAGTGATCCACCACCGGGATCCTGAGTAGGTCGCTCGCCCAGTGATAGGTGTCAGGATCGAGCCTTTCGCCAGCCAGGAACAGGTATTTCAGGCAGGAGATGTCGTATTTGTCCAGATAGGTTCCGCCCGGATCCTCCTTCTTGATAGCCCTGAAGGCGGTCGGTGCGGTAAAGAGCACCTTGACCCCGTATTCGGAGATCACCCGCCAGAATGCCCCCGGATCAGGGGTGCCAACGGGTTTGCCCTCGTACATGATGGTAGTGCACCCCGAAAGCAGCGGGGCATAAATGATGTAGGAATGGCCCACGACCCAGCCCACGTCAGACGCGGCCCAGTAGACGTCGCCCGGCTCAACGCCGTAGATATACTTCATCGACCACTTCAGCGCCACGGCGTGACCGCCGTTGTCACGGACGACCCCCTTGGGCACACCGGTGGTTCCCGAGGTGTAGAGGATGTAGAGTGGATCAGTGGCGTTCACGGAGACGCATCCGGCCGGTTCGACACCCGTGAGCGCATCCATCCAGTCGATGTCTCTGCCCGGGATGAGATCGGCCTTGACCTGGGGCCGCTGGTAGATGATGCATTTTTCGGGCTTGTGGCTGGAGAGCTCGATGGCCTTGTCCAGAAGCGGCTTGTAGGGGATGGGGCCCTTGGGCTCGATGCCGCAGGAGGCTGAGAGCACGATTTTTGGCTTGGCGTCTTCGATGCGGACCGCAAGCTCGTTGGAGGCGAACCCGCCGAATACCAGGGAATGGATGGCGCCGATGCGCGCGCAGGCGAACATGGCAACGGCCGCCTCGGGGATCATGGGCATGTAGATGACCACCCGGTCGCCCTTTTCCACGCCCAGGGACTTGAGCACCCCGGCAAATTGAGCCACCTTTGTCAGGAGCTCGCCATAGGTGATCTTCTGCTTGGTGCCAGTGACCGGGCTGTCATAGATGATGGCGGTCTGGTCTTTCCTGCCGTTTTCTACATGGTAGTCGATGGCGTTGTAGCAGGTGTTCAGCTTTCCGCCGGCGAACCACCGGTAAAACGGCGCCTTCGAATCATCCAGGACCTTGTCCCACTTTTTGTCCCAGTGGATCGCCCCTGCCGCAATGCTCCAGAAACCCTCTCTGTCTTCCAGAGAGCGCCGGTAGGCGTCTTCATACGATTTGAACATGGATGGAAACCCCCTTATCAGTAATCTTTCAATCCTGTATTCTCATCCCGATGTCCGGGAATGTGTAGTCGCAGTCATAAAGCAATGCATATGCCAGCATGGAACAGTCAGGAATATCAATGAGATAGATGGAGAGGCCCGTGCCATTTCTGTCCGGGAAGCTGGAAAGTGTCCGGATAACAGGACAGGTTGTCCGGAAACATCGATTGTTGAAAAAGGCAGGGTGTGTCTGCGGGCATGGTGCATGTTATGGCTAGGGGCTTGGAACAATGCTGAAAATCATAGGACAGGCCTGAAATGATTATGCCGGGTATTGAGGGGAAGGCGGGTGGGAATCACTTGCTTACAGGAGAATATCGTATAACCTGAATGCCATGTCCCAGTGTTCAGACATGGGATTCTTGAGGTTCGGGTCGAACACCTTGAACACGGCTGCGAGGCTTACCACGAGGGCGCCTGCAATGTCCGGGATCTTCTCTTCTGTTTCGGCGCCGTAGGCGAGATCCATTGCCGGCTGGCCGGCAAGGTCTCCCAGGACGGCATCGAGATCCAGGCTCTCACGCAGCTCGCGATAGCGGGACATGCTCTCCTGGAGCCCCTTGGTTATCGGGAGGTCCCAGGGATAAATGAAATCGCGGTCGTTCGCCTTTGCCGCGGCCTGACCGATGAGAAGCAGGTCGTAGAGCTTGCGGCTGATGAAGTCGTCCAGGCGCTTCAGATCGCTCTTGTCCACATCGAGACCAGAGGCGAGCCGGAAGAGCTGTTCGAACTTTGACACACTGGATACCGGGGTCATATGGGGTCCTTTCATAGATAATGCACGGGCGTTTTGCATGAATCAAGAGACAGGACCCATGGCCCGCTCCCCTGTCTTTCGGCGCCGGTATACCGGGGCGGGCCAGCGGCTGGGACCGTGTCGAGACGGATCACCCGGTTGTTGCAGGTTTGGGCGATTCCCCGGCCCGCCCAAAATGTTCACGGGCAAGCCCCCTCTGAAACTCTGCATACCGGATGAGGTGGGAGAGCGCCTTGAATGAGTCTAAAGGATGCTCGATGAAATAGATGCCGTTCTCACCATAGTAGCGCCTGGCATAGTCGGTCATTTCCCGGAAGCTCAGTGCGACCACGGGCTTGTCAGCGGAGCGGGCGATCGGGAAGATGCCTTCGTTGAAGCGGTGCATCAGGGCGTCATCGTCACCGGCGGGGGCAAACGACAGGGTGGCTATCATGTCGAGGTTTTCGTCATCGAGCAGGATCTTCAGGACATCACCCATTCCCTGCCAAAAGCCCGATCCTGTCACATCGAGCGGGTTGTCGGGCTGGGCAAAGCCGGGCAGCACGGCCTTCAAGGCCCTGACGGTCTTCTCTGAAAGGCGGGGCACCTCGATGCCGCAGCGGCTGCACAGGTCTGCATAGAGCCCGCACAAACCTCCCGAGAGGGTGCAGATGCCGAGTCTCCCTCCCCGGGGAAGCGGGCAGCGGGAGAACACGGAGGCGGTCTCCACCAGCTCTTCGATGCTCTCCACCCGGATGATCCCATACTGCCGGAAAAACGCATCCATCACGGCATCGTTGCCTGCAAGCGCCCCGGTGTGGGAACGGGCCGCGCTCTTGCCGCGCTCGGATCTGCCCACCTTGAGCAGGATGATGGGTTTCTGTTTCAGCGCAGCCTCCAGGGCGATCTCCTTCATCCGGCCGATGGTGCGGAAGCCTTCCATGAACCCGGTGATCACGCGCGTGCGGGTGTCATGAACCAGGTAGTCCATGCAGTCTTCCGCAGTGATCACGGCCTCGTTGCCGGTGGTGGTGTAGAGGGATATGCCGAGTGACTTTCTCAGGAGCTTGCTTGCGATGATCTCGCTGCTCGCGCCGCTCTGCCCCACCAGGCCGATGGAGCCGGAGCGCAGCTCGCCCTCCACGGACCCGCCGGCAAACACGTTCACTCTCTCGGAGAAGTTCATGAAGCCCAGGCAGTTGGGACCCATAAGCAGGATGCCGTTCTCCTTGCAGAAGCGCTTCAGTTGCTCCTGTTTTGCCTCGCCTTCCGCCCCTGTCTCCGCAAACCCCGAAGAGATGAGCAGGATGTTCCTGATGCCCTTGTGCAGCAGCTTCTCCACAGAGGCGGGCACGGCTTCGCTCTTGACCATGACCACCGCAAAATCGATCTCGCCCTCCGGGAGGTGCTCGATAGAGGGCAGGGCCTTGATCCCTGCCACCTCGGCCGCTCCGGGATTGATGGGAAAGAACTGGAGGTTCGTCCCGAAGCGCCGCCCATAACCGACCAGGTTGCCGAACCACTGGTTTTTCGTGGATGCGCCCACCACGGCCACGCCGCGGGGCGAGAAAAATCGTCTCAATCGTTCGTACGCCGCCTGCTCCATACGATGGCACCCCCTTTTCACATCACAGCATGTTCAACACCATCCAACCAATCGTTGTGTCAATAGGAAAAACCGGAAGCTGCAGTTCATTGGACAGCAGGGAGTCCCCTTTTGCCCAAAGTGAAACCTCCCCCATGCGCAGCGGGAGGGAGGCACGTTCTCTTGGCATATCCGGCCGGAGCGTTATTCAACTATGTAGGAATATATCGCTTCCATGTGTTCTTCGGTGATGCGGCAGCCGTTCCCGCCGTGTTGAAGGGGCATCCGTAGGGATACACGGCACCTGCCGGTATCAAGGGAGGGTTTATGAACATGAAGAAAGCAATCTTACTATCCATTGCAGCCTTCACGATATTGGGCGCGGGACAATCGGCCCCCGCACAGGAGCTTCTCTCGCTCAATCAGACCTTCGTGCTCCATCCGGCGCCGAGGGAGCATGATTCCTATTCCCTGTACTACAACATCCTGGTGAGGTCTCCGGGACTCATCCGCATCAGGCTCGATCTGGAAAATGTTTCACCTGATCTGGCCGGTGAGGTGAAGTTTCTCAGTGTCTCGCTCAGGCAGCTGGAGAACGAGGTGGAAGTCCGCAGGGTCGAGTCCGGCCCCGGCGGCATCGTTCTGGAATACGGAGTGGATGCCTACGAGCTGGACCGCACCAAAGGTGAATACCGCATTGTCGTGTCCAACTGGTCTCAGCTCCATACGGCTGTCGCCAGGCTCGTCGCTTGGTACCCGGGCGAAGAGGATTCGGAAGAGCCCTGGCCCTACATCCCGGGACGCCCGCGTGCGGAAGACCTGACGTTCTGACCCCCCTTTCGGGGACGGGTCCACATTTCCCGCGCAGCAGGGAAAGAACCGGTTGCCAGGTCTATCGGACCACGGGCTGGTTCATGGGTATGACATGCGGTGAATGGTCAGGATCGGGTCAAGAATTGGGGTGAGGTCTCAATGCATTGAGACCTCACCCCGTGACCGAACTCATGATGACTCAAGGGTCTCCTTTTTCCGCCTGTCCGGGCATTTCAGGGCACGATCTACCGGTGCCTGGTCACCTTCACCTGGCGGCACATGTCCAGAACCGGACAGGTGCTGCACCTGGGGAGCCTGGACGTGCAGATGTTCTTGCCAAAGGGCACCAGTATCCGGTTGATCTCGCTCCAGTATTCGACCGGCAGCCTCTCCTCCAAGACGCGTAGACTCTGCTCGGGCCTCGTGGTTTGAATGTAGCCCCAGCGGTTTGTGATGCGGTGCACGTGGGTGTCCACGGATATGCGATTTTCCCCGCAGGCAATTGCCAGGACGAGGTTTGCGCACTTGGGTCCGACCCCGGGCAGCGACAGCAGCACTTCCCGCTTGCACGGCAGCACGCCGTGGTATTCATCCACGATTCTGTGGGCTGCAGCATGGATGCGAAGGGCCTTGATATCGTGGAAGGAGCTGGGGATGATGGCCCTTTCTATCAGCGCGGGGTCCAGAGCGGCAACCTGCCCGGGTGTGCGGCCCAGGGCGAAGAGCCTCCGGGAGCAGACGAGGGTCGTTTCATCAAAGGTGCGCGCCGAGATGATGCACGCCATGAGCTGCTCGAAGGCAGAGGTGTGCCCCTCTTTGGCAAGCTGGGTCAGGGCCGCCTTGGGGAAGGGCTGGACGGCTTGCCGGATACGCTCCATCACCTGGCGGATATCGAAAGGCCGCTTTTCTTCTCGACTGTGCATGGTGCTTGGGGAGACCCCGGGAAACGGGGCCTCTCTTGGGATACAGAATAAAGGGATGCCGCCCGAACAACAGGAAGAGGCAAGCCCTGCAGGCAAGGTCACCGGTATCGGCAGAGGTCTTTTGTCTCCAGCAGGTACGCTTCCGGGCCGATCTCCCTCATTCGGGTGTTCATCGCTATCCACCGATCTTTCAGATCGGGATCGAAGACGGTCCTCTCACGGGGAAATTCTCCACACTGAAAGCAGACCGGAATGCATCCGGTTGCCGGTATACCTGCCGCGCGCAGCACCGGGAACCAGCACACGCCCGTTTGGGGCACTTCCGGATGCTGCCGCTCTATTTGATCTGGAAGCTGGAGATGCCATTCCAGTCATCCGGTGGCGGGGTTATGCAGAACTGCTGGATCCGGTTGAGATAGAGGCGGTAGAGCGGGGAGGGGTTTTCGGCCTGGAGCCGTGTGATGATCTTAAGGGCGGCCGGGGAATCCTTCCGGGCATAGTGCTTGAGGGCCTCCTCGAAGAGCTCAACTTCAGCCTTCAGAGCGGGATCGGGCTCGCCCTCTGCCAGGGGCTCGAAGATCTCGATGGGAACGGTCTTGCCCTTAACCCGCACCACGTCAATCTTCCGGCAGAAGAATCCGCCGTTCAATGCCTCGCGGGTGAACTGGGAGATGATGATCGGCGTACCGTACACCTTGTTGAGCCCTTCCAGGCGCGAGGCCAGGTTCACGTTGTCGCCGAGCACGGTATACTCGAACCGGCGCTCGCTGCCGAAATTGCCCACGCTGGCAATGCCGGTGTTGATCCCGATGCCGATGTCCACGCAGGGGATTCCCTGCCTGCGCCATTTTTCCTTCAGGCTTTCCACTGCCTGCTTCATTCCCAGCGCGGCTTTGACGGCATTGCCGGCATGGTATGGATCGTCCAGGGGCGCCCCCCAGATGGCCACGATCGCATCACCGATATACTTGTCCACCATGCCGCCTGTAGACATGACGATGTCGCTCATGGCCGTGAGATAGGTGTTCATGAAGGAGCTGAGCTGCTTGGGGTTCATGCTCTCAGCCAGGGCGGTGAAGTCGCGGATGTCGCTGAACAGGATGGTGAGGTCCTTCTCTTCTCCTGCGAGGGTGAGTTTCTCGGGCCGCTTCATGATCTCGCTGACCACCACGGGAGAGGCCGATTTGATGCGTTCTTCAAGCCGTCGTCTTCCAGCTGGAAGACATAGCCCAGTACCACCGGCGCCTCCGCCACGGTTCTGCCCAGGATGAGGTCGTGGTCGAGCTCGTCTTCGGACACGATGTCACGGAGGCTCTGCCCGAGTTCGATCCCCTTGCCGGAAAGAACGGAGGAAAGGGTGTCCAAGTGCCCGGCGAGCGAGGTTCTGTCCTTTTCGGCGAACACGATGTCGATGCCGATGATACGCGCCCCCGCCTCATGAACCGACTCGACCAGCCGGGCCATCCTGTCGCGGGGCCAAGGCCACTGGCCCATGGTCTTGAGGCTCTTTTCGTCGATGTCCACGATCACGATCTCTCCGGTGGTGTCGGCCGGGCCCCGCCATCGGAACATGGCGCTGGTGAGCTGATTGTCCAGGGATGAGAGCAGGGCGGGTTTGTTCAGGCCGAATGAGTAGAAGAGCATGCAGGATGCTACAACCACCAGGCATCCCATCTTGAAGGGTGAGGGCTTCAGGATGCGGATCAGCCGGCGCATCACGAGACGCATCCTTTCATCAGCGGTTCCCGCCGAAGATGCCGATGTAGCGGGTCCTGTCCATCTCCCGGGCATGGAAGCTTCCACCTACCGCCTGGGCATTGGGGCCGAAGAACGCCCCCTGTACCATGCTTTCAGCCATCCCATTGATATTGGCGGAAAGTGTTGAATCCGTCGTGCTGATATTCCCGTTTCCCAGATTCAGCTGGATCTCGTCAAAACGAATGTACCCGGACACGGGGTTCATGGAAGACGGGGAAACTCGACCCGGATATTCGTGACCCCGTTATGCAGCCTGGTGAGAGCATCCGCGGTGTCGATTTTCGACCCCTGGGCCTTGCCGATGTATTCCCCCACAAGCCCGCCGGCCGCCAGGTCCTGGAGAACCGCAGACGGCGTGAGCTCGCCTGTGATCCACACCGAGCCGGGCGAACGGACGTGGCAGTCGGCCCCGCTTAAGGGGTCTGCGCAGGCGATCTCCCAGTATCCCCAGGTGAAATAGTCGCTGAACTGGTAATCCGGGTCCTCGGTGAACAGATAGTTGGCTCGGGGCTTGAGCCCCCCGGTCTCCTGGAAGCTGGTGACGCAGTCATCGCCTGTCTCACCCGATTCCTGCGTCCCTTCGTCTCCGGCCCCCTCACCGGTTTCGTTGCCAGAGGGTTCTTGATCTCCTTCATCCCGGTCCTGTTCGTCTTCCTGCTCAAGCGGCGGTGCCCCGTCCTCTGATTCCTGCTCTCCGAGCGCCAGGTCCCGGTTCAGGTCGGAGAGGTCCTGCGCGCTGAAGCGCTTCGGACTCTCCGGCGGCACACCCATAGCCGGGATGCTGGTCCCGAACCCGGGGCGGGTGATGCTGACAGCGCTGGCATCGTTGGCGACATCGATGCCCCTTCCACCTTCGAATACCACGGTGAGCCTTCCTCCGTCGACCCTGCCCGCGAACATGGAGCCCCTGATGCCGATGGTGGCGGCGGGAGTGACCGTGATGAAGCTCTGGGGGGACTCTTTGGCGATGGCGCCGCCCATGATCCTGAAGACACCTTCCTTGACCTGGGTCTTCATGGCGCCGTTCCTGTCCTCTACATCCCACACGTGCTCAACGACTACCATCTCGCTCGCCCTGCGCATCGTCCATTGTGACTGGAAACACGTTGCCCAGCAGGTCGGTGATCTCGATGATCGAGCTTGACGGCGCGGTGTTGACGTTATCATCGATATCGATGCCCAGCGAGATCCTGGTCGATAGGAAATGCTCCTTTCTGGACGAACGGATGGCATCGAGGTATTTCTCGATATTGGCCCGGACCTGCTGGGGAGAGGGTCCACAGCCATGATCTCATCGAAATACCTTTTTGCCGCTTCCAGCGAGCCCAGGTGGAAGTAGCACCGTCCGATCTCCAGCTTGACGCGTACCGCGTCGGGACGGGCCATGAGCACCCGTTCGAAGGCCATGACCGCGGCCTCGAAATCACCTGCCTCGAAGGCCGCCCTGCCCAGGCTGAAATTGATCTCCGGGTTCCCGGGGTCGCTCAGGAACAAACGGTGATATTCCTGGTACGCCCTGTCGAACTCGCCCCGGTCAAAGAGCTCTTTGGGGCTTTGGTCCCGGCCGGCGCCCTGCGCGGGCGGTGGAATCAGGCACGCGCCCAGGAACAGCAAGAGGACGAGTATGCCAAGAGTTGCCTTTGTCCGGCCCCATGCTCTTCTGCCGGCGTTCACGAGTGTGTATGCTTTTCTTGATGGCATTTTCCCCTTCTTCAAGATAGAAATCGTCATGGCGAGGACTTTCTTTTAAGCCTTTTTCGAGGGATCTTAAGGCAGGCCCTTCCCGGGTCAGTTTCCGCCCATGAGCTCCATCTCCTGCTTCAGCCGTGAGAGCTCGCTGCTGGTCTGACGCAGGCGGTGAGCGAGTATTTCCGAGAGCAGACGGAAGTAGACCGCCTCGAACTCCTGGCGCTCCCGGGCCTCGAGCCGGTCTATTATCGAACCGTCTATGGCCAGGCACGTGGTTTCGCTTAAAGAGAAGATCGATGCGGAGCGCGCCTTTCCGTCAATCACGGCAAGTTCCCCGAATGTTCCGCCGCGGGCGTCGAGCCGGGCGATCTCCTCATCGCCCTTGACGACCTTGACCTCGCCCGCCAGGATTACATAGAGCCAGCAGTCGTATTCTCCCTCACGGGTGATCACCTCGCCCGGGCCGTACCGGCGCAACTTGCTCAGCTCGAGGATCTTCCGCAGGAACTTGTCTTCGTAGGAGCGGAGAAAGGGGATCTTCTTGATCGTATCGAGGAGATCGTCCCTCCCCGTGAGATACTGGCTTTCGAGCATGCAGTCCTCCGAGTCTCGTGCTTCAAGCTTGTCGGTCTGTATGTGGTTTCGGCAATCTGGATGGTCAAACTTAAAAGGATATCAGCCTCTTTTTGCTCGAATTTTACTCAAAGGATGCGAACGCTCCTTTAGGTAAGGAATTTTGCCCTTTCTTAGCTGTGGATGTCCCCGGTTTTACCTGGGATAGGCTCAAGCCCGGTTACCCGCTATCTTTCGGCAGGTCTCATCCAGGACGGCATCGTCCTTGGTGAGGGTAGAACCGGGAGAGGTGATCTCCTCTACCGGATGATCTTCCTGCACTCCAGATAGAAGCGCTTTTCGTCCGCGTGCCCCATGGAGAAGGTCTTGCGCGGCAGAACGCCGTCTACGATGATGGTCCGGAAGAAGTCGTGCTTGGGTATGGCCGGGAGGAAGAAACCCACAGCACCAGGCTTCGACACAAGGTCGATTACGGTGTCGTCGCCATGGATGTAATCGATCTTTGAGGCCGAAGGGTTTGAGAGATGGGCATCCAGGAATGACTGGAGCGTCCCCGCCTCCAGGGTGAGCCTGGGGTTTGTGACAGTGATCGTGCCGCAGGCTTCACCGCTCAAGAACGAGATGCGGTGCGCTCCGGGCTCTGTGGCGGGGTAGGGCGTGAACTCACCCCGTGACGCGCATTTTTCCACCGAAAAGGAAGATCCCTGTGCGGCGAAGAACGACTCCATGGCATGCAGCAGCCGGTTTGTGTCGGTGTTGAACACCACCCGGTGGATGGGCTCGAACACGAGGCTCTCGTCGTGGAGGTTCACCAGCTCCACCAGCGCGTACCGGGCAGGATGGTCCATGACGGCCTTCGGGTCGGGGGCGGTGTTTTTCAATCCTTCCCAGATCTTCTTTGCCGTGGCCAGAGAATGGTTGCCGTCACCCATGGCGTAGAGCAGGACGTCCTGGGCCTTGACCCCGTACCTGCCTCTGTACGCGGCCGGGTCCGCAAGCCGCTCAAGGGCGCGGGCGACCGCATCCAGGGCGCTTTTCTCGCGAATGTGATACCCCCGGATATGGCCGCTGTTTTCCATGAGATCGAAGTCGTAGACCTTTTCCGAATTTCCGGCGAACAGGGGCTCGATCACAGTCTTTTCCGGGTCGTCGATGAGGACCATGATGTGAGGGGTCTCCAAGGGGGCGTTCTCGCGGATTTTCACCCGGGGAGGGAGCCTGTCCACCACGGTCCCCTCCGTGGCCCGGATGAGGCTCCGGGAACCGGGACGGTAGTCATAGCACTCAAGGTCCAGGGCCACCACCAGACCTTTGCGGACGGCGCCTCGCGCCAGGGTCCTCTCCACGAGGATAAAACCCGGACCCGGCGAGACCAAGACCCCTGTCGAGAGGTACTCGTTCATGCAGGCATTGATCCGCTCAGCCTCTCTGAGAGAGTCGCTCTGCTCCAGGTATGCCTCGGGAAGGATGAGGTGGAAGGTCGATGGGCTCGCGCCCACGGTGCGCCTCACCCGCTCCCAGTACTCGGGCTGGGAGGTATACTGGTCGCAGGCGACCACCGCCCACTTCGTGAGGTCTGTCCCCTCCCGGGGAAGCAGGATATCAGGTACGCATAGACCGAGGTGTGCATAATCCATGAGAGACGTTCCTTTCGTCTGTCTGCGGTTCATTCAGGCAATGCCCCGCCTTTTGTTGCGGGGCGCCAGTTTATTTCGGGCCGGACTTATTGTAGCCGTCTGCCAGGGCGGTGTTCACATGGACGACGCCCTTGTTCAGGTCTTTGAGCGGATAATCGTCCGTGATCGCAGGAAGATTGTCCGCGTCGTCCTGCTTCTTGAGCACCGTGCCCGCGGGAACATATCTGCCGTCGGGAACGCTCACCCCCATGAGGATGCAGCCCGGCTCCACCACGCAGTTTTTTCCTACAGACGATTTGAAGACCAGGGTCTGCATGCCCACGAAGCTGTCGTCTCCCACGCGGGCGGGGCCGTGTATTTGAACCTGGTGCGCCAGGGACACCCGCTTGCCCACATATACCGAATTGTGCTTTCCG
>CAADRM010000152.1_pt1 | contig 27564 bp, 24 predicted proteins | sample 2563611 | NCBI WGS metagenome assembly CAADRM01 (sample SAMEA5366183, study PRJEB31310) | anaerobic digester metagenome | biome: Waste water treatment plant; feature: Anaerobic digester; material: Activated sludge | place: Denmark | collected 2016-10-17
TCGAATTCAGGAGACTGCACCTCGAGGAGGATGCTCCCGTCACTCTGCACGATGATGGGTTTCTCTTGTGTCGTCATGGGAATAAAATAGATTCACACAGATATCCATAAAACGCAAGGGTGCATTTCGCTTGTGATTCCACTGGGATCGACGGCGGGTGCACCATTGAGCAGGGAGAAGAGAGCACCTCACTGGCTTCTCCGGCAGAAGTTGTCGGACATCCCCGGCATCGAGGAATTTTCTGTTGCCATTCAGAATCAAATGACAGAGAATGTTTTGATACCATTATTTTTTGGAGATGAATGCATGAAGGCCCTAGAAAATAATCCCATGAACATTACACAGGCGGATATAGTCGTGGGGATCCCGTCCTACAACGAGGCGGCGACCATAAGCTTTCCGACCCTCCAGGCTGCCCTGGGGCTCAAGGAGCACTTCAGCCACTTGAGCTCGGTGATTATCAATTGCGACAACAGCAGCACCGACGGGACGGGTACGGTCTTCCTGAACACAGACACCCACGGGATCCCCAAAATCTATCTCTCCACGCCCAAGGGGGTGAAGGGAAAGGGAAATAATTTCAAGAACCTGTTCAGAAAGGTTCTGGAACTCGACGCCAAGGCGGTGGTGGTTGTGGACGCCGATCTCAAGAGCATCACCCCCCGATGGATCAAGAACCTGGGCGAACCGCTCTTCAGCGACTTCGAGTTCGTTGCCCCGTTGTATGTGAGGCATAAATACGACGGGACCATCACGAACAATATCGCCTACCCGCTGACCCGGTGCCTCTACGGAAGACGGGTCCGGCAGCCCATCGGCGGAGATTTCGGCTTCTCCGGGACCATGGCCGGTATATATCTGAAAAGCGGTCTGTGGGAAGAGGAAGTAAGCCAGTTCGGCATCGATGTATGGATGACCACTATCGCCATGAACGAGGGCGTGCCCATCTGCCAGGCGTTTATGGGCAGACCCAAGGTCCACAAGCCCAAAGACCCCTCCGCCGACCTCGGCCCCATGTTCCGGCAGGTGATCGGCACCATCTTTAATCTCATGATCGCGTATCGCGACAAGTGGAAGTCCACCAAGTGGAGCAAGCCGACAGCCATCTATGGCTTCGGTCTCGGCGAGGTGGAGATGCCTCCTGCGGTCGCTGTAAATAAAGAAAAACTCTACCAGCGGTTCCGGGAAGGGTTTCATGCCAACTGGGACGTGTACCGCTCCATCTTCTCCTTCGAGAACCTCCAGAAAGTGAGGGAAGTTGCGTCCTTGAGCATGGATTATTTCGAGATGCCGGTCACGGTATGGGCCAAGGTACTCTTCGACTTCGCGCTGGCATATCACAAGCAGAGCCTGGAGCGAACCAAGGTGATCGAGGTGCTCATCCCCTTGTACTATGGCATGACCCTGTCGTTCGTCAACAAGACTCAGGGTATGTCCGTACAACAGGCAGAGGAGTTTCTCGAGGACATGTGTCTGGTTTTTGAACAGACGAAACCATACCTCATAGACAGATGGACCTAACAGGAAAGGAGTAGCTCATGGCAAAGGTATTGATCGTTGACGATGAAAAACATATCAGGCTGCTGTATTCCGAAGAACTGAAGGAAGAGGGGTATGACGTAGCACTAGCAGCCGACGGCAAGGACATACTGCAGCGCATCGAGCGGGAAAAACCCGATGTGGTCGTTCTGGATATAAAAATGGTCTCGACAAACGGTCTGGATGTTCTGCAGGAGATCCGGAACAAGTACTATAATCTGCCGGTCATTCTCTGCAGCGCTTATGGAAGCTACAAGGTGGATATCAAATCCATCGCAGCCGACGCATATGTGGTTAAATCTTCGGATCTGACAGAGCTCAAGAACAAGATAGCCCAGGTGCTGGAGGCTTCGGTGCCCGGAAAAGAGTAGCGGTTTGCATATCAGAGCTGATCTTCACGTTCATACCCGGGCATCCGACGGGGATCTCGACCCGGAGCAGGCCGTTTCCCAGGCCCGCTTTAGCGGTCTCGACACGGTGGCTGTCACGGATCACGACACCGTGGCAGGCACGCAGGAGGCACTGGACTCGGCGAAGAAGCACGGCATCGAGGTGATCGCCGGCGTGGAGATCAGCGCGGTCTTCGAACCCGGGACCCTGCATATTCTCGGGTATTTCCCTTCGTATCCAAAAGGTTTCGAACAGGCATTGAAGCCCCTGCAGGAGGCAAGAAAGCTCAGATTTCCCCGGATGGTCGAAAAGCTCAACAAGCTGGGAATCGACATCTCCCTCGAAGAAGTCCTTAAGATCGCGGGTGATGCCCAGGTCGGGCGGCCTCACATTGCAAAGGTCCTCATCGACAAGGGATCTGTCAGAGATTTCGACGAGGCGTTCTCGCGCTATCTGGCAAAGGGCAGACCCGCATACGTCGAGAAGGAAAAGATGAGCCCCCGGGAAGCCATCCAGACCATCCTCGCACACAAAGGCGTCCCGGTTCTCGCCCACCCCTTTACCCTGGAGCTTGAAAAACCCGAACTTCGCCGGTTTATCCGCGAGCTCGCCGATTACGGGCTGATGGGCATCGAGGTATCCTATCCCGAGCACACGCGGTCCCAGAAAAGGCTCTTTGCGCAGATCGCCCGGGAGCACGGCCTGCTTATCACCGGCGGAACCGACTACCACGGCCCCGGCCAGGGCGGCCTGACAATCGGCGCTTACGGCCTCGATAAGGAAGCCCTGAGTGTCTTCCGGGAGAGGCTTTACCAAAGGTCCTCCTCGTAGCCATCCTTGTTCCCGAGCCGGGCCTTCCCGGTCATTTGAAGATGATCCGTCCTTTTCCCGCTTGACAGGCATCTGCCTGTTGACTATCTGGAATGTGGCGAACATGCAGGGAGAGAACGCCCGCTCCATGCGGGCAGCGTGATATCGACCAGCATAAAAATGAAGATTACGCCACCGGGAGAAAGTCGATGTTTTCGAAAAACGTCCTTGACCAGGTGGGGAATACCCCCATTGTCTGCCTGAAATCCGTTCTTGAAGCAAATATCTTTGCCAAAGCCGAGCACCTCAACCCCGGCGGGAGCATCAAAGACCGGGTGGCGCTGTTCATGCTCAAAGAGGCGGTGAGAAAGGGTAATCTCAAGCCCGGAGACACCATCGCGGAGCCAACCTCCGGAAACACCGGCATCGGGATTGCGCTCGTAGGCGGATTGATGGGCCATAAGGTGATCATCGCCATGCCTGAAAATATGAGCGAAGAGCGCAAGAAGATCATCCGGGCGCTCGGCGCCGATCTCATCCTCACCCCGGCGAAACAGAGCGTGGAAGGGGCCATCAACGCCGTGAGGGAGCTTCAGAAAAACCGTTCCGACATCTACATCCCCCAGCAGTTCGAGAACCCGGACAATCCCCTCGCCCACTACCTGACCACCGGCCCCGAAATCTGGACCCAGCTTCGCCACCATGTCGATATCTTCGTATCCGGCCTCGGTTCCGGCGGAACCCTCGGCGGTGCGGGGAGATTTCTCAAGGAGCGCAACAAAGACACCATCATCGCGGCCGTGGAGCCGAAGAACGTGTCCGCACTGCTCGGCCACGAGCCGGGGCTGCACCGGATAGAAGGCATCGGAGACGGCTTTATCCCGCCGGTTCTCGATACCTCGCTGATCGACGAGGTCATCGAGGTCAGCGATGACGACGCGATAGAGACCTCACGGATGCTGGCGCGAAAGGCCGGCCTCCTGGTAGGGACCTCCTCGGGTGCGAACGTGTGGGCCTGCATGCAGATGGCCAAGAAATACGGGAGCGACAAGATCATCGCCACCGTGCTGCCCGACAGGGCCGAGCGGTATTTCAGCACAAGTCTGATCTGAAAAGATAAATCCTTCTTTCTATCAGGTGATCTGTCTTTTCCTGCCGCCGGGAAAGGGTACTCACTTTGAATGAGGGAGACCCTTTCTCTTTGCCCCGGCGATAAAGATATTCTATACAATCTCCGAACTATTCACTATGATGCAGTCCATGGGAAACACAGACAATCAGTGCCCCGAGGCTCCGATCCCGGACATCAGCGTCATCATACCCATGTACAACGAGCAGGAGAATGCCGCGGACACGATCCAGCGTGTGGCCGACACCATCGCCCCTTCCGGCAAGAGCTTTGAGATCATCCCGGTCAATGACGGAAGCACCGACGACACCCTTGCGGTTCTGCACCGCCTTGCCGAAGGCGACGATCATATCCGGGTCGTGTCGTACGGCACAAACGGCGGCAGGGGCAAGGCCTTACGGTGCGGGCTGAAGGCGGCCCGGGGCCGCTATGTCGCCACCATAGACGCCGATCTCTCCTATGATCCGAAATACATCATGCAGATGTATCGGGTCCTCGACCAGGAGCAGGACGTCGATGTGGTCCTCGCAAGCCCCTATATGAAGGGCGGAAGCGCCCAGGGAGTTGCCCGCGACAGGCTTTTCATATCCCGCCTGGGAAACAGGATCCTCCAGATGGCGATCCCTGAGGATATTCACACGCTCACCTGCATCGTGCGGTGCTATCGCCGGGATGTGATCGAGAGCCTCGATCTGGAATCCGACGGCAAAGAAATCCACCTGGAAATCCTCTCCAAGATCCTTGCCATGGGATACCGGGTGAAGGAGATTCCAGCGGTCCTGACCGCGAGGAAAAGGGGGTCGTCGAAGTTCGCCTTCAGGGCCACGGCACTGTCCCACATCGTGTTCACCGTGTTCCAGCGCCCGAGTCTCCTGTTCGGCTTTCTGGGTCTTGTCCTCACACTGACCGGGCTCGGGCTCGGGGTCTACATCGTGGCCCTGTATTATGTCGAGGCCTTGAACCCCAACCGGCCCCTGATCACCCTGATGATCCTGTTCATTCTGGGCGGCATTCAGATCCTCTCGTTCGGCTTTCTCGCATCACAGGTCAATCTCCTGCGCAGAGACGTGCTCCAGAGCCGCAGGGCCATATCCCGGATATATTCCTCCCTTCCTCCACGGCCCTGTGACTCTCCCGAAGGCGACAAGTCGCTCTCTGAAAAGAAATCCGCTTGACAACAGGTGTTATCCATGTTTCGTATAGTCGTGTGAGAGTCATATTGTCATACAATGTAGACGTTTCTCCCGGCATACGCTATAATGCCGGTGTCTTATCATGAGCGAGCACCAACGGCGCTGATATAATTTTTATTACAAAAGAGGAGGCAATAATGGCCAATCTTATCCTTGACGAAAGGGATCAAAAGTTCGTTCTGTTCGAGATGCTTCAAGCCCAGAAGCTCTGCGATTTTCCCAAGTTTGCGGAATTCTCCCAGGATATGTTCGAGATGATCCTCAGCGAGGCCCAGAAGTTCGCCGTAGAAGAGATCTTCCCTACCCTGGAGGAGTCGGACAAGCAGGGCTGCAAACTCGTCGACGGGCAGGTGCATGTTCCTGAATGTTTCCATCGACCCTACAAGCTCTTCTGCGAGGCAGGATGGAACTGCATCTCCTCTCCGCCTGAGTACGGCGGCCAGGGTCTGCCGTTCATCATGCGGATCGCATCACACGAGTGGTTCATGCACAACTTCGCCTTTTCCTCCTACCCGGGGCTGGGCGAGGGGGCCGCTCACCTGATTCATGTCTACGGGTCCGAGGAGCAGAAGCAGAAGTACCTGCCCAAGATGACCAGCGGACAGTGGGGCGGAAGCATGTGCCTGACCGAACCGAACGCAGGCACCGATGTGGGGAACTTGAGCACAAAGGCGATCCGCCAGCCCGACGGAACCTTCAGGATCAAGGGCACCAAAATGTTCATCACCGGCGGCGACCAGGACCTCACCGAGAACATCATCCACCCCGTGCTAGCCCGTATCGAGGGCGATCCGGCCGGCACCAAGGGAATCTCCATCTTCATCGTGCCCAAGTTCATCGTCAACGAAGACGGTTCTCTGGGCAGGCGCAACGATTTCGAGATCGCCAAGATCGAGGAGAAGATGGGGATCCACGGCAGCTCCACCTGCGTGATCAACTTCGGCGACAACGGCGAGTGCTATGGCGAGCTGCTGGGCAACGAGCGCGAGGGCATGAAAATCATGTTCCAGATGATGAACGAGGCCCGGGTGGCAACCGGCCTGCAGGGTTTGACGAGCGCCAGCATCGCCTATATGCACGCGCTTCAGTACGCCAAGGAGCGGCTTCAGGGCTCGTCCCTCATGGAGTTCAAAAACCCCGAGGCACCGCGGGTGCCCATTATCGAGCACCCCGACGTGCGCCGGATGCTCCTGTGGATGAAGTCCAACGTGGACAGTATTCGGGCCCTGATGTACTACGGCACCATGTGCGGCGACATCGCCATGAACACCGCCGACGAGGCCAAGCGCGACAAGCACTTGGGCATCTTCGAGGTGCTCACCCCCATCATCAAGGCCTACTCCACTGATATCGGCTTCAGGGTTACGGAGACAGCCATGCAGTGCTACGGCGGATATGGGTATTGCAGCGAATATCCGATCGAGCAGTTCATGCGCGACGAGAAGATCGCCAGCATCTACGAGGGGACCAACGGCATCCAGGCCCTCGACCTCGTCGGCAGGAAGATGGGCATGAAGAAGGGCGCCTACTTCATGCATCTTTTGGGTGAGATGAACGCAACCATTGCCAAGGCAAAGGAAAATCCGCACACAAGAGCACTCACCGACGACGTACAGGCAGCGGTCAATTCCCTGGCCGAGATGGGCCTCTTCTTCGCTTCGAGCGCCAAGGCGGGGAAATTCCTCATCCCGGTGGGCAATGCCTATCCCTTCCTCATGATGATGGGCAAGGTAGTATCGGCTTGGATGCTCCTGTGGCAGGCGGATATCGCATCGCAGAGCCTCGCCTCCCTGGGCAGGGAGAAGGGAGTGGATATAACAGACCAGGCTGCGTTGAACCGGCTGGTGAAGGAAAACAGGGAGGCCGCTTTTTACGACGGCAAGATCAAGGGTGCCCGCTACTTCATCAAAAACGTGCTTCCCGAGATCGAGGGCACGATCAAAGCGATCAAGAGCGAAGATCTCTCCATCATGGAAATCAGCGTGGAGAGCTTTGCCTGATAGCGAAAGAGCCCATGCCCGGCGCAATCAGCGGGGAGTTTCCTCTCCTCCCCCTGATTGTGTCTTTCCCACACTTTTCTCTCGCAATTGTGAGCCCCTACCAAATTATCCAAATATTATCCCAATTGTGAGCCCGTCCCCGAATTATCTTGAAATAGGTCTTATTGTATTATATTAGTACAATAATATTTTGCATTTGAATTGGTGCTCTCTCATGGGCCGGGGAACATTTGATCTCACATCCAGACAGGGCGTGCGGCATGTGAATTGATTTACCGGATCATCGTGTCCGCTTTTTAAGGGTTTTCCCTGTGCCTTAAAAACTTTCTTGTTCGGTCGGGAACCGCCGGCCTTTTTATCGGTTGGGCGGCAAAACTCACCCGATATTGCTCATGCTTCATGGGGAGGTTCATCATGCAGGAAAAGGGATTTGCACAGGTTATCAGGGCCCTGCCCTCACTTGCATCCATGGAACAGACGCGGGGGCTTCTGCGTACCTTCTTCAGGCAGTGGGGCGGGCTGAACACGCTGCGTATTCTCCTGAACACCGGAAGCAGGGCCGGCCATCTGACTGCGTGGAAGTCTTTGCTTTCTTTCAGACTGGAGAAGCTCACACCCCACTTTCTCGTCTCGCTGTGGGAGGTGTTCGGAGACCGGGAGGCCCTCATCTCGGAGAGTAAAAGGTATACCTATGCAGACATGAAGGCCAGGATCATGCGGCTGGCCAACGGCCTGCAATCACTGGGGCTCAAGCCCAAAGACCGCTGCGCCGAGCTGCTCTATAACGGAAACGAGTTTTTCGAGGCCTTCTTCGCCTGCTCGCTGATCGGCTGCCCCATGCCTTTTCTCAACTGGCATATGGCGCCTGAAGACCTTATCGAGGCCATCAACACAACGCAGGCCAAGGCACTGATCCTGAGCAGAGAGTTCGTGCCTGTGGTGCTCTCCATCAGAGACCGCCTCACTACGGTGAAGCACTATATCGTTTCCGGAGACAGCCCAACAGAAGGAATGATTTCGTATGAAGACCTGCTCAGAAACTCGTCCGAGGACATGCCGGAGGTCCATTTCATTGTGGCGCTCAACCCCTATACCGGAGGCACCACGGGCAAGCCCAAGAATGTGAACTATTTCGACAGCATCGGCTATGCCTTCAGCGATCTCGCCACCCCTCCGCAGGTACCGCTGGGAGAGTACCTGCGCTTCATGTTTCTCCAGTTCAGCTTCATGTACTATTTCGGCGGCACCGAGATATCGGACCCTGTCACGAAGAATATGCGCTGCCTCATCCCCGGCCCGCTCTATCATGCCGGAACCATCGCTGCCTGGGTGCCCTTCATCCTGCTGGGCGGCACCGGCGTGATCATGAAGAAGTTCGATCCACTGGAATTCCTCCGTCTCATCGAGACCGAACGCATCAACTGGGTGTTTGTCGTTCCCGCAATGCTGGAGAAGATCCTGAGCCTGCCCGATGAGGTGAGAAACCGCCATGATCTGAGCTCCATGCACACCCTCATCTGTGCGGCCGCGCCTGCCACGCCTGAGCTCAAGAAGGCCACGAATGCATTCTTCCATGCCTGCGGCTCAAAGAAAAACGTGCTTCACGAGTTCTACGGCTCTTCTGAGACCGCGGTGGCGACCGTGTTTCTGCCCAAGGACTATGAGGAAAATCCTAAACGTTATGAGAGCGTGGGGAAAATGCGCTGCGCGCTGACCAGGATTTTCGACAAAGATGCCGGATGCTGGTGCACACCCGGCAAGGACGGTCAGGTCATGACCCGGAGCCTGACCACACTCAATCTCGACTATGTGGGGTCATCCGAGCAGGCAGGCAGGGCCTTTCAGATCATCGACGGGACCGCCTGGTTCGACGACGGCCTCACGGGCCATATGGACGAGGACGGGTTCCTCTACCTCACGGGGAGAAACAAGGAAATGATCATCACCGGCGGGGTGAATATCTTTCCCAACGAGATCGAGGCGGCGATCAAGCGCCATGCAGGGGTACTGGATGTGGCGGTCATCAGATATCCGGACAGGGAGCTGGGCGAGGTCCCCGCTGCGATCATTCAGCCCAAGGAAGGCCGGACCGTGAGCCCCGGTGAGATCATCGAGTTCTGCAGGCAACAGAGTCTCCAGGGGTACAAGATCCCACGCTATGTGGAGATCGTCGAGTCCCTTCCCCGCCACATCGACGGAAAAATGCGAAAAAAAGACATTGAGGACCGGTACTGGACAGGGATCGAGCGCAGGGGATAGCATTTTTTCAGCCTGCCGGGCGGATGTCGGAACAGGCGATGCAGGAAAGGTGATGCAGGCCACTTCCTGATTTCCCCATTGCCCGGGTCATCTGCTCATTTTTCAAATACGACCGTGAACCCGCCATTGAAGGTGATGGTGTATTCTATGGCATGGGGCGATTCAGAGCTTATTTTATGCCTTGTCACATAATCGTAAACCACACCCCCGCCATCTGATGAAGGAAAGCCGATGCTCGTGATATTCCCTACTCCGTTTGTGACTTCCACGTTTCTGAGGTAGTTGACCAGGTAGACAGCGCCTATGGAGAGCATCCCTGAAGAGGCATCCCACATGTTGTAGTAGGTCCACGTGAAGTCGTCTCCAGGGCCTGCCTTTGAATCCCCACTCATATCGGTGAAGCTCAAGTGGGAGCTTCCTTTTTTCGAAATCCCTGATGGAGGCGCATCAGGAAATTCATCACCTTCGAAGGTGACCCGGCCTTCGCTTATGATCGTATCCTCATTCTGCTCGATCAGAAAAATCGTATCGAGTACTGAATCGGTTTCGGTAATCAGACAGCTTATCAGAAAACAGGCAAAAGCCGCTCCCTTCTGCCAGTCAGGGGTGTCATCCGAACTGAGCAGATTCATCAGACTGCTCCAGACAACCGGCACCTCGTTTCCGCTGTTGAGCTTGAAATCCATGTTCTGCGAATCTCTGAACACAATGGAGATGGTTCCCAGCTTGGGCGAGAGGATCCTCAATCTGCCGGAGACAGGATAACCGGCTCCGTCGATCTGGAGCGGATCGATGATCTGGATGATGAAGGAGTCGGAAAGGGCATGCTTAACGTCCACATTCAGCCCGGGATGAGCATTCAATGTCCAGGTGTCAATAGGAAGATAAAAGTATACCAAAAATGGGAATGAAAAGGGTACCACCCCTATGCCCCCGATGGGCATTTAAAAGTATACCAATTGTGGGCGTGTAAAAGTTTACCACCCTCACGCAATACCGCCATGGGATTCGACCCCGTCCTTTGAGATTTTTCCCCGTAAGCGGAAGCTGTTGCCCCTGATGTTGATCACGACGCTGTGATGCAGCAGACGATCCAGGATAGCCGTAACGATGACAGGATCATGGAAGAGCTCCGACCAGTCGGTGAACGCCTTATTGGAGGTCAGGATGGTGCTGGCCTTCTCGTAGCGGTTGGCAACGAAGCGGTAGAAGAGATTGCACTCCTGCCGGTCGATGGGCGTGTAGCCCACTTCGTCGACGACCACCAGGGCGGATTTGTAATAGCTCCTCCCTCTGCCGGAACGGCCTGTCTCATGGTCTTTCCTAAGCTTCCTGATGAGGTCCTCCATGGTGGTGAAGTAGACGCTTAAGCCCGACTGGCACGCTTTCACTGCCAGAGCCACGGCCAGGTGGGTCTTCCCAACGCCTGGAGGCCCTAAGAAGATCACGTTGCCCTTTTGCCGGATGAAGGTCAGGTCGAAGAGCGACATGACTTTCTGCCGGTCGAGCCCAGGCTGGAAGGTGAAGTCGAACTCGTCGATGGACTTGATGAAGGGAAGTCCCGAGATCTTCAAGGTGGTCTCCACCCGGCGCTGCTCCTTCTGGGCCACTTCCTCTTCGAGCAGGTCGTCAAGGAAGGAGAGATAGCTCTTGCCCTGTTCCTCTGCCGCGTGGATGGTGCCGTCTAAAATCTCCCGGATCCTCGGCAGTCTCAACCGGGTAAGATTCGCCTCTATCCGTTCGAACACCAGTGTATCGCTCATATCGAAGCCCCCACTGCATGGTCATAGATGGAAAGCGGCCTGATCTGCACGTCCATATCGTACAGAGGCCTCTCAGGTGATTTGGTGAGCTTCGCGCGTCCCTTTGCCGGCCTGGCGTGATGATACTTCCGGGCATTCATCGCCATATCCTTGCGCAGGGCCTCGTAGAAGCGTTTCTCCTGCACCAGGTGACCCCTGCCGTCAGGAATCGTGTACGTGACGACGAGCCGGTTGTCGGTAAACACCCGCATGCTCTTGTCCTTCACGCGCAGCACAACCGCTTTGCCCACCAGGGTATGGGGAACGACAAAGCTGTTGCCCTCGAAGCGCACCGTGCAGTCCTTGTGCACCTTCCGGTACACCCGGTAGGAAGTATCGAACGGGCGAAGGGGCGTGGGCTTCAGGAAAGGCAGCTCGCGCTCGAACCGTACCCGCACCACCTCGCGGGTCGTGCCGTGCACCCGCTCGTCCTTCATCGTCAGCCACTCGGTAAGATCCCGATTGGCAGTCTCCAGGCAAGTGAACCCGTAGCCTCTCCAGAATCCCTCCCGGATGAACGAGAATGGACGCTCCACTTTGCCCTTCACCCAGGCGGCATAGGCAGGAGCCACCCTGGGCTTGAACCCGTAATGCACGGCAAAGCCCTGGACCGTCGCGTTGAACTTGGACTTGCCGGCAACCCTGCCGATATAGACGTTCCTCATCCGGTCATAGAGGATCTCCCCGGGCACGCCCCCGAAGGTGGTGAAGGCTCTGATATGGCAGTCCAGGAAGGTGGGCAGGTCGCACCGTTCGATGAGTTCCCCGTAGATCTTCCTCGAGTATCCCAGAATCATGGAGAACAGGTAGTACTTCCCAACCGTGCCGTCCTCTCGCGCCACCTGGAACTCCCCGAAGTCCACCTGCGCCTGGCAGCCTGGCTCTGTCTCGAACCGCATGTACGCGATACGCTGCGATTCCTCCTTGAGCTCGTGGACCTTAAGCTTCACCAGATCATACCCGCCTGTGTATCCCAGCGGCCTGAGGTGGTCGTATATCCACGTCGCCTTGTATTCCGGATCTTCCTTCAGCCAGGCCCGGAGGTTCCCCTCATACGGGTCGAGCTTGCTCTCCCTCTCAACCGGACGCCGTCCACGCTCGATCGCCTCGGGATCCTCAAGGTACTTGTGCACCGTCTTCCGGGACATCCCCAGACGCATGGCTATCTGCCTCTCCGATAACCCCTGCCGTTTAAGCGCCACGATGTCCATCACATCTCCCAGCCTTCGCATCATGCCCCCTCATGCTTCCGTCTCTGCACTCCATGAAGTGCTCCTCGGAAACCATGTCGGGGCGGCTGACTACTTCGAGGGGGACACATTCCCCCTCGACCCCTTTGAAAAACCATTTAAACCTGAATACTGAAAAACCTAAAGACCAGCTCGGTGGTATACTTTCACTTTCCTATTTTTGGTACCCTTTAACATTCCCAGAGACACCAGGTTTTTGCCGGGAGTTCATATGCGCCGGTGACCTCACTTACGGTCTCCAGCGTGGCGATATACTCCTTTGAGGACTCGATGGTGATCTCAAGAGGATCATCTTCAATGATATCAAGTCTGAAGGTGAGAGATTCAGCATCCAGCACATTATCGCTCACCGCGACCGGAGCGTCATCGCTGTCGCTCTTACTGCAGGATATCACAGCGAATAGAAAGAGGATCAACATGAGAGAAAGGCACAAACGTTTTGATTTGATGATATGCACCATACAACCTCCCTCCATGGGCTCATGGCCCTGAAAACGGGATCTGCCCAGGATCGGGTATCAGACTATCCCGGCAAATCCCCTTCAATATTGAAGGGAAATACTATTAAAAGATCAATCAAGTCAATATTCTTCATGGCATATTTTCCATGGTCGACTGAAGATAAAGAATTATTATGATGATGTGGTTTGTTTTTTAAGAATGTTCTGCATCTGCTGCTGTCTTTATACGATAAACCTCAAGCCCCGTAATACAGACACTCAGCCAGAACAGGCCTCCTGCAAAACCTGCGGCCACATCGCTGATGTAGTGAACGCCCAGGTAGATACGGCTGAATCCGATTATCATGATGGCAGCAGCGGCGATACAGACAATGAAAACCCGCAGCTTCCTAGAATCCACAGCCCTGATGAGAAAATAGGCCAGCATGCCGTAGAATATCGCAGCCATCATGGCGTGTCCGCTTGGATAGCTGTACCCGGCAACCTCGACAGAGGTATATTCCGTGAGGGGCCTCTCGCGCTGGATCGTCATTTTCAGAATGATCACAAGGAGATATCCGCCCGCATTGGCGATGAGAAATCCCGCAGCCTGAATATACCTTCGCATGAAAAGTAATAGGATAACCGTCACCAGAATGCCCAGCGGGAGCACTTCTCTGCCGCCAAAGCGTGTTATCACCTCCATTGCCCGGTCTGCCTGAGGGGACCGGATGAGACTGATATGTCCGGTTATCCAGTGATCAACCGCCACCAGGGTATCATGCTCGAGCATCTCTTCGGTGATGCTTCCGAATATCCAGACCAGCAGGATGCTTGCGAGTAAACCCACTGTCAGGTGGAGTCCGAGGTACACGTCGGGCGAGAACCTCCTCTCGATGAAGCCCGATGCTCCCGGATGCCTCTGCTTGAACCGCTTGACTGCAGGGGACGATCTCAGCCGCTCGATCCATGCATAGATCGCCTCTACAAGCCTTCTCACCCATGCGGAAAGAGAGTGCCCCTCTCCTGTTCCTGCCGCCAGAAGCAGGATGAACATTTCACCAGTGCATACCTGGTCCTGCATCAGAGGGCCTGTGAAAAGAGATATGATGTCGGATTCCATCTGATCGAATGCCGACCGGCCTCCCGGACCGGCCCCGTCCTTTATGCCATGAGATCGAGAAGCAGGCTGAGGGGACCGAAGACGGCACACCCCGGGAAAGTCTTAAAAAATGTCAGGATCAGTATTATTCCTTATAGATTATGGTCCCCACATGCTCGCCGGCTAAGGCTTTTGTGATGTTGCCCTCTTGAAGCCCGTTGATGATCTGGATCTTGTCAAGCACCTCACTGGTCTGAAGGATCTCCAGGCACGGCCGTTCGATGATCAGATCGACAAGATCCCTCTCCATCAGTTCCTTTGCACCGATCTCGCCAATGAACTCCGCGTCTGGATTTTTCTTTGGATCATCTGTGAAGAGCCCCTTCTCGTCCTTGAGGAAGATGCACGACCGGGCGCCGATCAGGTCTGCCAGGATGATGGTGCCTACATCGGTCCGGTACAGAGGAATCCGCCCCTTGACCGGCACGGCAAAGTAGTCGTAGGGCGGCATCCCGTGCACAATCGGGATGCACCCCGTAGTAAAGTAGGTGCGCAGCTTGACCACGTCGTCATGCCCGATTTTCACTCCACCCCATGGAGAGAGCAGGGTGGCAATCAACAGTGCGTTCTGCTCCGATATGCTGCTGCCGAACTTGGCAATGATGCCGGTCGGCATGCCCAGCTCCAGACCGATGCTGTAGATGTGTCGACTCCTGGTTCCTCCTCCAGTGGTGATGAGGATCTTGTACTGGTCTTTGACCGCTGCGATCTCTTTGACAATAGCCGGCAGGGCCTTGATGCCCCTGTCGCAGATGGACTGCCCGCCAATCTTGATGATGTCGACCTCAGGGAACAACCTGGCCTGAGGAGCCAGTTTCATCTTATTGAGCAGGTCCTTGCTGATGAGGCTCTCCCCCATGAGCTTGCTCTTGACATGCAGTCTTTTTCCGTCCTTTTCGCGTATCAGCGCCATGAGTGCTCCTTGGATGACTGTCGTTGGCTGTATTGTATCGCGCTAGACTTCCACTTCGTCGTCCTTCTTCTCGCCGCGTTTGAGCTCGATCAGCTCGGCCCCGATATCGGATGCAATATGCTCGAGCTCGCTCTTGCGCAGGTGCCTGGCAAAGATTTTCAGATCCACACCTGCAACCGCCACGAGTGTGAACCGAGGCATCTTCACTCCTTCCTTCACCTTCTGCCGTTCACGATAAAAGATCTTTCCCGCCATGGCTTAAGACCCCTCCTTTGATTTTTTCTCTTAAAACAGAGTGTTTGTTATGTTCATCCAAGATAACTATAGCCCGAACACCCTGCATATCAAACGATGGCAAGGTTTCAGGTATCCTGTCATTCTCTCATCTTCTTGTGCTTTTTTGCCAGCGTTTCCCAGCTCTGGCCGGCGTTTCTGCATACCGGCAGCACCGCCTTACCGTCCCACAACCGGGGCCTCAGCCATCCCTGGCTGTCAATCATGTCATCGGGCGCTGGAGTGAGGGCTTCCCGGTCGGTCGAGATCACCAGAATGCCATGGGCTTCGAGTTCGGAAACCCGCACCTTAGGGGGAAAGTCGCGCAGCCTGCCGTATTCGATGAACCGGCCGCTCCTGCCGTATGCGCATAAACCAACCGCAGCGGCCGCCCCGATGATGCCGTCATTGGTACCGCCGTGCCCGGAGAGATGGATCCCTGCACAGGCGCTCAGCGCTTCCTTCTGCGTTACAATCTTCCTCGAGCACTTCAGGCCGAAATCCTTAAGCCGTGCAAGAGCAGGGTCGTTTTCGCACGCGACGCACACCCCGGGATCGCTCCCGGGAGCACTGTGCCTCTCCACGTGATATACGGCGCGGTCTATCAGCCCGGTGAGGACTGAGTGGTCCGGGGCCTCTATGATGGCGCACGCCGATGAATTGTGTGAGGTATAGGGGATCTCTTCCATGACCGGCAACTGCTGCCTCACAACGCCCCACAGGCGGCATCCTTCGGGCAGTTCGTTCTCGAACCAGCGGGTCAGTTTTCCTGTTCCGAAATCAGAGTCGATGGTATCGGTGTCATCGAATGCTACGAACATCTTCATGATAGGTGAACTTCCTCTTGGGTGGATTGTTCTCTTCTGTTGCTTAATAAACAGCGGGGAACAGCTCAACTCCAAGCATAATAGGGCCGCCTATGTCAATATCCGTAAGTCTTACCATAGTGGGCGTGACACGGCGATCGTTTTAGCGCCTGCTCACTCTGGCGGGCTGGGACAATGCCGGAGTGCAGCAATTCTCTCGGCGGCGCATAATGAGCGAGCCTTCCGGCAGAGTGGGAATTCTGGTTTTTAAGCCAGATAGTTTTCACCAAACTTTGACGGATATCTCCACCCCGGTCTCACAAGGATATTTCATCCGGTCTGTTTGACAACCATGCTGCGAATTGAAGGAATCAAAGGGGTGAGTATCTTGACTCGGAAAATCCGGATTCGACCTATGGGTAATAGAGAGCGGCAAAACCTATTTTTTTTAAAACGAATGAAGAACAAGTATTGTACACTATTTAGGGAGCCGAAATATTGCTCGGTCTCCAAGAGCTCTGAGATGTCACAGGCCCTTCCACGAGATCCTCGAAAGATCTTTCGGCTCCCTGAAGAATCCTCTGATCGGAATACATCCATGTATGCCGATATGGTCCTCACTATTTCATGATGAAGGTCATGACCAGCGCAAACACCGCATACGTCTCAGGCATAGCACCTGATACGAGAGCATTGGCCAATGTGTTCCGGCCTTCAAGGATGCTGCGGATGCCTGCTGCGCATACCGTGCCCTGGTACCAGCCACTCATAAGCATGGCGAGCCCCATGATAGCACCCTTCCCGGCAGCAGTGTACGGGTCTGTGGTCATCGCGTCCATATTCGTGAACAGGACCACGATGGCATAGATTCCCTGGGAGGAGGGCATCAGGGCTACGGCGATATTTTTGTAGAAGTTCTCGGATCCTCCGCCCAACAGTGCCTGGAAGGCTATGGAGAGGCCTATGGCCGACCCGGCGAGGCCCAGCGACAAACCCAACCCGATGAAGATCTTCGCGATCATCGGGCTTATATCGGCAGTAGCCGCCTCTGTCTGAGCAAAGGCCGGAGAAACCAGGCAAAGCAGCAACAGTATCAATACTCCTATTCCAAATATCCATGTTCCCTTGTTGCTCATATAGAACCCCTTTCAATTTTGAATGGTTTGTATTCGATGCCCCCGCCTTCGAAAAAGTTCTTGAAGGACTCTACGAAATGCATACGGGCAGAATGAACAGTGCTGCCCAGAATCGCTAGCGCGAGATTGAAGGCGTGCCCTGCAACAATAATGAGAAGCGCAAACGGTCCTCCTATGACCGGGCCCAAGCCATCGTACGTCATGACAGCAAGCTGGTTCATGACGGATGCAACCGACCCGGTGGCGATGCCGAGCCCGAAGAGACGGGCGTATGACAGGAGATCCCCAACCAGGCTCGTGAGGCCGTAGACGTTCCAGAGCCCCACACCCAGCCTTGCCGCCCACTTCTTACTGTCATTCGGAAACAGGAGCGTCAGGAGTATTCCTAAGGCCAGGAATCCTATGCCGCCATAATACATCGGCAGATTCAACACCATGTCGGGGGCGCCGAACCAGATGGCGCGTGCAATCAGGAGAACGCCGCCCCAGAGGACAAACATGATGCCCAATTTCTGCATCTTCTGGTAGAAATAAAGAGCCTGAGCAATGCCCATCAGATATGACAGGGTCAGATGAACAACGCCCAGCCCAAGAGAAATATAGAACAATATCATGGGGTTGCCGGCGTTCACATCGAGGTCCAGAAGGACCCAGCTCCGGTTTTCAAAGGGATACCCGAACACGGAACCGGTCAGAATCCCTATGATCATCGAGGAAACGGCAAAGGCTTTGATGAGCTTGATCACCAGGTCCAGAGTATCCGATCTGCCGCTCCACTTCCTTCCCATGAGATAGCCGATCGAATAGACCAAGAGACCATAGCCGAGATCGCCCATGCAGATCCCGAAAAACATCACCATGAAGAAGGCGAAGAATGGCGAAGGATCCAGGTGACGATACTTGGGGAAACCGTAAAGGCTTTGCAGCGGCAGTATGCGTTGGACAAACCAGTTGTTGCGTATCAGAATCGGCGGTTCCTCATCTTCGAACGGCTCGCGGGTCACAATGTGCAGCGGCAGCCTGCTCTCTTCGAGTTTCTTGTGGAGAGTCGATTCCTGATTCTGCGGAATCCAGCCCTGCAGCCCGAAAAGATAGGGATCCCGGTGCAGGGTGGCCAGCGTCCCGGTAAAGGCTACCTCATTAAGGGTGGCTATCCACTGCTTCTTGATAATCTCGGCTCGTGCGGCGAGACTTGCCAATTCCGCGGAGAGCGACTTCATCTGCTCCTGGTGTCTGCTGAGCTCAGCCTCGGCCTCGTCGAGTCCTTTCTCGGGCCAGCTCAGCATGGTGGCATTGGGTATTTCCTGCGGCTCATCGAAGCTCAGTGTGTAAAACAGCACCTCTTTCTTGCGATCGGCCACTTCGATCATCACGTTTTCGGGAGGTTGGAACTCTTCGAACTTCTTTGCGTCCATGCGATACCTGCGGATATGGACTCCCGAAGCCTCCAAGGTACGGATATGGGCCAGATCGAAGTTCCCCCACGGCCTCAGATCGGCTATCATCCTCTGGAGCGATTGGACCCGCAGCTCACTGTCCTGAAACGCCTGGAGCTTTTCTTCCGCATAGGCGGTCAGCTCTTCATCGGCGACAGCAACCGGTGTGACGGCCGCCTTGCCCTTGAAGCGGGCCAACTCCTCCATAATCCTGTCAAGCCTCTGGACACGGGAAAGAACTTCGTTGTTCTTCTTCTCGTATTCGCCTGCCATTTCTGAAGCAGGCTCTACGTGCACCACACCCAGCGTCTGGAGAAGTTGAATAGTCTCCACCTGGTCATCGACAGGTCCGACAATGAATATTTTGTTCATCTTGACTATGGCCACGTCCCTGCTCCTTATCAATGCCCGAACGCAAGCATATCTGTATTCACCTAAGCGCCCGCTTCTTCGAGCATTGCTGCCTCGGCCAGGCGCTTGGCCACCTTGGCCACCCCAACGCCCGCCGCCTGCTGGTCCTGAAGATAGACCACGATCTTGCGGATCGCCTCCCGGCATTCAGGAATCAGGCGCTGCTCATACAGATTGATGCGCTGACTCGTCTTGCGGAACCCCTCAAAAAGGACCTTCTCTGCCTCGCAGAGCATGCGGATCGCCTCGCGGCACTCGATTGCCTCGCGGCTTCGCTTTAAGACCTGTTCGAAACTCGGTGGCGTGGCGAAATAGCTGTACGATGGATCGTTGAATGTGATGCCATGGAATTTCGGCACTTTGAGTCCGGCCACATTCACGATCGATGATCTGATCTCATTGATCTCGATGAAATATTTCAGCAGCGGACCTATGACCCCGTACAGGGCACCCCACGCCCGAATCTCGTCCAGGATCTTCTGCAGCCGGGCTTCCTGTTCAACAATCTGGGAGCGCACAGCCGCCAGCTGCATCATGAGCTGCTGTTTTCTTGCCTCCAACGCCGGAAGAAAACGCTGATACATTGCAAGCTTCTGCTTCTGGGTCCGAAGGGATATCTTATTCAGTTTGATACGTTCCGCCATGATCGTTCCCTCCGGTCAGTTAGGCCGGCCAGTGCTTGTCGATGAACTCCTGCTTGATCTCCACTTCTTCAGGCCGGAAGCACTCTGCCAGCGTCTTCCATCCGAGGTCGAGGGCTTCATTGATACCCAGATCGACGCGCAGATCCATGAAACGCTCATAAAACAGGCGTCCATACTTGAGATAACGTTCATCGTCGGGCGTCGTGTCGAAACCCATGGCCAGCTTCTGCTCGACCTCGCGGCTGCGGGCGAACAGGCGGATCATGCTGTTCATAATGTAGCCGTGATCGGCCCTCGTGACCTTGCCGATGACGAGCTGCTTGAGACGCGACAGCGAACCGAAGGGCTCAATGACGCCATTGCGCAGATAGAACTGGCCTTCGGTGATGTAGCCTGTGTTGTCGGGAACAGGGTGCGTGACGTCGTCACCCGGCATGGTGGTAACGGCCAGGATCGTGATGCTTCCCGCCCCATCGAAGTCAACGGCCTTTTCATAGCGCGATGCAAGATCACTATACAGCGATCCGGGATAGCCGAGGTTCGAAGGTACCTGGTCCATGGAGATAGCGATCTCTTTCATGGCGTCGGCAAATGAGGTCATGTCGGTAAGCAATACGAGCACTCGCTTACCCCGCACACCGAACTGCTCCGCCACGGCAAGCGCCATGTCGGGAACCAGCAATCGTTCCACAACAGGATCGGATGCAGTGTGGACGAACATGATCGTTCGGGACAGCACACCCGCCTGTTCGAAGGCGATGCGGAATTTCAGGTATTCATCGTGCTTGAGACCGATGCCGCCCAAGATAACCACATCGGCATTGGCGCGCATGCCGATTCTGGCGAGAAGATCGTTATAGGGCTCGCCCGCTGCGGCAAATATGGGCAGTTTCTGACTTTCCACAAGCGGATTGAAGACATCGACCATGGGAACCCGTGTCTCGATGAATCCCCGGGGAATTACTCGCCTTACCGGGTTGACCGACGGGCCGCCGATGTTTATGCGTGGCAGTGCTTGGAGGCTGGGGCCATTGTCAATGGGCTCACCCGACCCGTTGAAGATCCGTCCCATCAGTGCGTCGCCAAATGCCACCTGCATAGGGTGGCCGAGGAACCGGACCTTATCGCCGGTGGAAACACCGCGAGATCCGGCGAATACCTGCAGAAATACTTCTTCTCCCCGCAGGCGTATGACCTGAGCCAGGGATACGCCCCGGCGGCTCTTGACGGTAGCCAGATCGCCATAAGCGATGCCGGCTGCGGGCACGGCGATGATATCACCCTGAACGCGAACGATGCGTGAATGTTCGATGATCATGGATGGCTCACTCCTTTGCCATTAAGAATGGACTCTATCTCCGACCGATAACGCCGGTAGTCATCCCCTTCAAAGGGACAGTATTTCATCTGGAAGAACAGGTTCTGCAGATGTGTCATCTGTGCCTTCGCCTGCTCCTTGGACTCAAACACGAAGGGATGGTCAACCATCTGCATGAGCAGCAGAAAGTCGGATATCTGGCGTTCTCTCGACGTGGCCTGATCGACCTTGTCGAAGGAGTCCTGCTGCAGGCAGACGGCATCTATGATTTCCGACTTGAGATAGACGACCAGGTCGTCCACACCCATGCCCTCTTCGCCGACGACCAGCATCATCTGACGGACCTCATTGCCCCTGAAGACTGTGTCGTGAGCCTTTTTCACGAGATCGACCCATTTCTCGTTGCGCGTGTTGAGCGATTCTTTCATCTGGTCTATGTAGAGGCTCCAGGATATCAGCGGGTCGATGGCCGGGTATCTGCGCTGGTCGGACCGGGTCCGAGACAGCCCATAGAAGGCCCCCACCACTTTGAGCGTGTTCTGAGTCACGGGTTCCTCAAAGTTACCGCCTGCCGGAGATACCGTTCCGATCAAGGTCAGCGAACCGGTCTCGCCGGTGAACAGCCGTACCTTACCGGCACGCTCATAGACGGCGGCGATACGGCTTTCCAAATAGGCCGGGAAGGCCTCTTCTCCGGGAATTTCTTCCATTCTGGCCGAGGTCTCACGCAGGGCCTGCGCCCACCGGGAGGTACTGTCGGCCAGCAGCAGCACTTTGAGCCCGAGCTGCCGGTAGTATTCGCCAAGTGTAATGCCCGTGTATATGGAGGCTTCGCGGGCAGCCACAGGCATGGACGAGGTATTGCAGATGATGACGGTTCGGTCCATGAGCGACTTGCCCGTTTTCGGGTCTTCCAGCAGCGGGAACTCGCGGATCGTTTCCACGACCTCACCGGCCCGCTCACCACAGGCCACGATGATCACGATGTCTGTCTCGGCATACCGGGAGATAATCTGCTGCAAAACTGTCTTCCCGGCGCCGAAGGGGCCAGGAATGCAGGCAGTTCCTCCCTCGGCCAGGGGGAAGAAGATATCGATCAGGCGGCACTGTGTCAGGAGCTGAGTGTCTGGAAGCAGACGTTCCTCGTAAACGCGCATGGGCCTCTTGACGGGCCACTCCTGCTTGAGTGTCACATTGACCTTCTGTTGGGCCTGTGAATCGGTGCTTTTGAGGACCGCCACGGTGTCGTTTACCGTATACTTGCCGGCAGGCTTAATCTCCTCTACCTCCCAAGTCCCCAGGAGCACAAGCGGCGTCATGATGGGGTGAGGGAAGATACCCTCTGTCACCTTGCCCAGGTACTGCCCCGCCCGTACCAGTGTCCCGGCTTGAACCATTGGCTCGAAATCCCAGAGCTTCGTCTGATCCAGAGAAGGAAGGTACTGGCCGCGCCTGAGGAAGAATTGCTGATCGTTTTCCAATTCGGCGAGAGGGTTTTGCAGACCATCGTAGATCATGCCCAGCATACCGGGACCCAGTGTCGCCGCGAGCAGCTCGCCGGAAAACTCGGCGCTATCGCCGACTCTCAAACCCGTCGTGCTTTCAAAAACCTGCAGATCGATCTGCCGGCCGCGGATCCGGATTACCTCCGACTTCAGGCGCACATCGCCGATCCTCACATAGGCAACCTCGTTCTGGAGAACCTCCCGACCATCTTCCACCTCACAGGTAACGAGAGGGCCATTTACCGCTACAATCCGACCTTGTGTTGGACTGTTCACATCGAGCCTCCGTGCCACAAATATGTTTCTACATCGAAATCCTGGGTGACCGCTTCCCAGCGGGAGTAGATCGCCGCACGTGCAACGTATGCAAGCAGTGCATCGATGGAGAAGGGCGCTGCCCCCTCACATCGAGTGATCTGCCGTAGACGCTCTTCATCCAGGTACCGTTCTGCCCCTAGAGGGTCCTTCTGATTCTTGATCTGTGTTATGAGATTGGAGAAATCACGTGGACGGAAGTTGTCCAGAATAGCGTGATCCTCCAGGACGCCGCCTTCTTCCCTTATCCTCATTGCTGTCAGGCTCAAGCGAAGCTCTATCTCCCAAGACAGGTAGTCAATGAGAAAACGGCATTCGGAACGCTGCGCGACGCTATATGCATAGCTGTAATAGAGCTCCCAGAGCCGATCGTAGATATAAGGGCGATAGATGCCCCGCTCCCTTTCCTCGCGGAAGACGCGGATATAGTCGGGGAGATTTCTTCCGTCGATCAAGTCCTGCCGTGACAGGAGCCCACCTTCCAGGAAGATATCGCGCCCCTGATCTACCTGCTCCCAGTTGAAGACATCAGTGCCATGGAGAAGCGCACATGCTACCTCGATATGCTCCGGGTGTATATTTCTCTTGACGATGCCCGCTATATCGCCTAATTCCATGGGCATTTTCTCTCCCAGTGTTTCAGGCAAAGCGGGGAGCAGGCACATGAGGAAATAGTAATTGCCCATGCTTCTTATGACTCCTCACCGGCAAAGAAGTGCTTGCGAAAACGCGGCGAGCAGAAATTCGAAAATGCCTCTACGAGGCCGGAGCTGAAGTTGAAATAGGCGCCCTGGCCCTTCTCACCTATATGGAAACCGAAGGTGATCTTGTCAGTGAACTGCACGACCAGGGACCCGGCGGCCTTCTCTTTGAATTTCTCATTGAACCAGGCTTCCAGCGAGGCCTGCTCCTTCTTGGGCAGGAGGATCTCCACTGGGTGTTCGCGGCCCTTATTCTTAACGAATTCGGTCAGGAGGATCTCGATCATTCGCTTGAGGAAATCCGCATCGTCAACGGCAGTCTTTACTTCATGCTCTACGACGGGTGTCACAATGGCAGCCTGGAGTTTTTCCTCGACCATGATGATGAAGTTCCTGGCAGCCGTGTCCATGTCCACCTGCATCTGCTTCTTAACATTCTCCGCGTCGGCCTTGGCGGCAGCCCTGATCTTCTCAGCATCGGCCTTCGCCTCGGCTATCAGGGCATCAGCCTGCTTCTTGGCGTTTTGAACAAGCTCATCAGCCTCGGCCCTGGCAGGTGCCAATACCTTTTCACTAAGTTCCTGCGTGATATCCCCTAAAGTCTTAACCATGTTCATCCCCTTGTGTCACGTTTGATACGTACCGCCAACCCTTCGTGAACCCTTTATGAAGATTTTTGCCTTAATCGCTGTGGATTATTGTTATCGATCTGCCTCTGATGGTATCAAGAGGTACTCCTTGCAATAACACTTTCTGAAATATGTTTGATACGAGATACTGTAAAACACAGTTGCATCTCCATTCTCGTTTCTGGAAGTACTCATACCCTAAAACAAAATACGATTCAAGGGGAAATTACATATATATAGAAAGATGTTATGATGGAAAAAATTGAACGTTCAATTTTGAGGGCTTAGATTATGTGAAAAAAATATCTGATCGGGACGAGATGATTTTCCATAAACTATCCATTGGGAAACGGGTTCAATTGCCTGCCGGAAGCATATCCGTTCTTCTCATGCCAGCAAACCAACTCGAATACCCGGACACACCTCATCTTTCAGCTGCCTTACCTCCGAACCATACGACTGTTGCCTGCTTGTTCATCAATCCGAATAGCCTGATAGATTAACTTGCGCCCAGCAGGATTCGAACCTGCGACCTTTGGATTCGTAGTTTAATGGACATTGTATTGGCATATTATGGGATGTTTCTAACTGTTTGATACTTATTGTTTTAGCTATTGATTTATAGTGTTATGTATTGCCTTATTTCCTTTTTTGTGTTAGCCATGTGTTAGCCAGTTTATAAGGGGGCTCAAAGATGAAGAAAATCAAGTTAACCAAATCATACATTGATTCCCTGCAGGCACCTGAAGACGGCAAAAGGCTTATAGTCTGGGACGATGAGCTACAGGGCTTTTGTATCCGGGTGAGCAAAAAAAAGAAAGTATACTATGCTGTCAAACGCATAGGTGGGAAATTGCAATGGGTAAACATCGGCGTTCATGGGCCTATGAACCCAACCGATGCACGAAAAGAAGCCCTCAAGACACTGGCCAACCTCAACAAGGGTATCGATGTAAACAAGCAGAAAGCGCAGGATCGGGTAAAGGGCATCACCCTGAAAGAAGCACTAAAAGACTATTTCGAATCAAAACCTAAACTGCGAGAGGGCACAAAGAAAACTTATGAGTGCCTCTTAAATGAATGGCTGTCCGACTGGATGGAAAAGCCCCTCAAAGACATCGGTAAGAAGGATGTATCGAGCAGGCACCTGAAGATTGCCGACGGCCGTAGCGCGGTCACTGCCAACAATGTTATGCGAACATTCCGGGCGATATACAACCACGCGCAGGCTGTATCGGATGGAGCCCTACCGGAGAGCCCTACAAAAATACTTTCTCGCAGCAAGCAATGGTTCCATGTGGGCAGACGGCAGACATATATCAAGGAACACGAGCTCAACAAATGGAGCAAAGCCGTAATAAGTTATTCAAACCCCGTGGCGGGTGACGCCCTGCTCCTTCTCCTTCTTACAGGCTGTCGGGAAAAAGAAGTCCTCACCCTGCAATGGAAAGACGTTGATATGAAGGGCAAAACCTTCACCATACAGGCCACAGTAGCTAAGAATCACCGGGAACATACCTTACCCATGTCCGATGCTATCCTTGACGTTTTCAAGCGAAGAGACGCCGCCAGAGAGAATGATTATGTCTTCCCCGGGCAGGGAGGCATCGGCCACATTGTAGAACTCAAGCGTGCAGTTCAGGCAGTGACCAAGAAAAGCAAGGTCAAGTTCTGCCTGCATGATCTGAGAAGGACCTTTTCGGGAATCGCAGAGCAGGAGGTATCATATGCTATACTCAAGCGGCTACTGAACCACTATACCGGCAACGATGTGACTGCGGGGTATCTGGTCATTCCCACAGAACAGCTCCGAGATCCCATGCAGAAGATCACGAACAGAATCATGACGGCGATGTTGGAGCCGGAAGAGCAGGAGCAGCAGGAGAAGAAACCGGAGCCACAAAAGCAGCACGAAGAGAAAGGAAAGGTGATACCACTCAGGGCAAGACGATAAGTGCTTAAATCAAATTTTCATTGGCATAGGACGCTGAATATACTCACTGAAATATCTGTTTCCATAACCCTCTCTTTATTTTTTAATAGCCGAAACGATATATCAAGCAACGAATGATTTAGCGTTATAACAAAGGGATACCAAACCCATAGCCCCGAACGCCTTGAGCGTCAGACAGCGGCGATTAGCCAAGGAGAAATATTATGTCTGACGCACAAGGCATTGACCATCCGGAACTTCTTACCATTGAAGAATTGTCTCGTATTCTGAAAATTCCAACCGGGAGCATACGCAACCAGCTATGTCGGGGAAAATTTTCTATCAAGCCACTAAAGATTGGCCGTCTTCTGAGATTCAAAGCAGATGACATCGAAAGATATCTGGCATCTCTTGACTGTTTGAGTCATCGGGGAGGTGCTGCATGAATTCCTCCCAATCATATGACAGGCTCATGACGGAAAAAGAGGTTCATAAAATTCTTGGCATAGGGTTGAGCACTCTTCAGCAATGGCGGCTGCGCGGAAAAGGCCCAAAATTTTGCAGGCTCGGCGGAAAAATGATCAGATATCGTGAAAGCGATGTCAGGGCATATATTGATAATCTTAATTCATTCCAGAGCACAACCGAAGCCGACATGGGAGGTGTGTCATGAATGCCCCCGAGTCGCGGCTTAACCCAGACGCACCCCGAACCCGGCATGGCATCGAGGGAATAACATCAGCAAATAGTGGTGGCACTGTCAAGCCTGTTATCGACCTCAATCAATACGGCAGGCAATACACCAGGCAACACAATATCTTTGAAACTCGTTTCAATAATAATCTGAGGAATCCACGAGATCGAGGCGATGGATTGCACTCCTGGATAATGTCTACCGTGAACCTGGGCATTCTTGCCCGGAAAGATCCGCAGGATATCCATGATGCCATTGAAGCAGCACAACCCTATGGTATCCGGCGCGGAGAGGTCAAGGAAGCTCTTGACAAGGCTCTGAGCGAGAAACAGACAGGCGCCTTCACCCCAAGACCGAGACCCGCACCGGCTGTCAGAAACGGCGATACAGCGAGGCAGCGCATTATAAACCAGGGCCGTATCTCCGATGATGCAGACCTCTGGGAAGAATCCCCGGTCAAAACCAAATGCCTGCCCGAAGAAACCCCGAGCCTTCTGTTATCAACACTCTTTGAGCCCGATGACCTTGTATGGATCGGTGAACGTCACCAGGCCGGTATCCTGGGGAAGACAATCAGAAGGGCATCTGAATGGGTAGAGCATTTCCAGGGCGGCGGCATGACCGGACCTCATATCATAATCAATCCGCTCGATGGCATCCCAAGGCCGAAGAAATCTGGCGATGGAGAAACGCTCAGGGGCGATCATAACGTATTTGCTTTCCGGTATTGCATGGTGGAGTTTGACGACCTTTCCCGAGAAGACCAGATCCGCTTTTGGAGCGCCGTCAAGCTACCCATTGTTGCCCTGATAGACACGGGCGGGAAATCCATTCATGCCTGGGTACAAGTATCAAAACTTGCCACAGTGAAAACCC
>CAADRM010000107.1_pt1 | contig 25434 bp, 20 predicted proteins | sample 2563611 | NCBI WGS metagenome assembly CAADRM01 (sample SAMEA5366183, study PRJEB31310) | anaerobic digester metagenome | biome: Waste water treatment plant; feature: Anaerobic digester; material: Activated sludge | place: Denmark | collected 2016-10-17
GGCGTGGACTGATCCCGTCCGGCTGCATTCCCTCTCCGCCAAGGGGCACCGCATTTCCGGGCTTCTCGCCGTATCTGTCTTTGTTCTTCATACCGGTTGCCGGGTCCTTTTTTCAGCCACTATTTTTCACGGACACCTTGCCGCCGTCAAGCGCTGAACGGGACCATGGACCCGGCGATCTTTCTGATCTGATAGGGCTCCACCACGCCCGTCTCCAGGACGATTCCGGTGATGAACTTCGGTGCGGTCCGGTCGAAAAAGAGGTTGAAAACCTCAATTCCCGGCGGCGGATCGCCCCACACATCCTGGGGGTCGTATGTTTCGAGGCTCACATGCTGCCGGTCGATGCATATCTTTCTGAGCTCACCGACAAAGTACACCTTGACCCCCCGCACGGAGGCCGCCATGGAGATCAGGGAAGAACCGGCCTTGTTGATTACGGAGCCGTCCTGTTCGATGCTGTCCACACCCATGAGCACGACATCGACGCGCTGGAGCTCATGCCCTGCGCAGGCGTCGGTGATGAGGGTGACCTTGAGCCCCATGTCCGCGGCCACCTGGGCCGTTACCCTGCCCTCGAACCCCGGCCGCGACTCGGTGACCACCAGGGAGCACTTCTTTCTGCGCAGCAGGGGCAGCGCGTGAATCAGGGAGGAACTGTAGGAGTGGAGCAGCACGGTGGCATGCTCGGGGATGATCTCTTCGAGATGGCCGAGAGCCGCATCCATTGCCGCAGCCATGTCCTTGATATGCCGTTTGATGATCCCAGCCACCTGGGCAATGATCTCCCGTATGTCGAGGTCCTGGGCGCTCACAAACTTTAGATCACGGAACAGGAGATCAAAGGTTGTGGGTATGATGGCCATGGACGGACGGGTTCCGCTGATCTCGTGGCAGGCATACTGGATATCGTCCATGAGAACGGCCCAAGAGGCCGCGTTGGACGATCTGACCATCTTTTCCAGAAAATCAAGGCCCTTGGACGCCAGCTGACGGGCGCCGCTGTCCCGGTCGTTTCGGATAGTGCCGGTAAACAGGGCGACCTGCTCTTCCAGTGAAGACCTGGATACCCGCTCATACGCGTCCCAGAGCCCTGGAACAGTCTCCATGCGCTTTATCTCTTCGGGCTTGACCCACCGGTATTCCGTATTCTCCCGGTCAAGGGTGATCCGGGAAGGATCGTGAACCTCGCAGAGGAACGGATGGACGAACCAGATACAGGAGTACTCCTCGTCGGTGATGGCGAGCTGCCTCCCCTGACGCACCAGGGTGTACTCATAGGGGGTGAGTGAAGTTTCCTCCTGAATCTCCACCGCAAAGTGGTCTCGGGGATTGCCCTGAAGGTATCCGCTGATGCCCGACCACCTCCCCTGATAGGTCCTCACCTCGCTGCTGCGCTTCACCAGGCAGATCTCTCCCTGGTGGGCAAGGAAGGCCGTGACCACGTGTATCTCCTTCGGGCCTTGCGCCTTCGCCTTGAGATGAAACCGGTAGCAGTCGAAGGGTTCGTCTCCTTTCTGCTGGAGGTGCCGGTTGGTCTCGCAGAACACCTCCAGGTCGGGATCGTTCTCATGCACGCACTTTTCACAGAAGGCCCGCGAATCGAGGGAAATGTCCTCGCCAAGCTCGTACTTTCGATACCGCGGACACTCGATGCAGGCTTGAAGCGGTCCTTCTTTCATAGCGCACCAGTTGCAGTGGGTATCCCTGAAATCCATGGCGCCTACCATACTGTGAGTGGAGTCAAAGGGCAAGTATTTTGAAGGCCGGCAGAAGCAAGCCGGCTTGGATCGGACAGGTTTTGGACTCGGTTCGTCACCTTCCCTCCGGAGGCTGGATTTTTCTGTCCCAGAGCGACTTCAGCACAGACCATACCCACGGGGTACTTTCTTCCGATACCTCCCGGGGCTCGGTGCCGCGGATATAGGGGATGTTCACGCCCTTGCCGCTCGACCAGAAGCCCGCGAGCTTGCCGTTGGTCGGATCCACGGAGCAGATCACCACGTCAGGAGGGACCGGCCAGGTAACCGCTGGACTGAGCCGGGAAAGAATCATGGATGCAATGGGCATCGCCCCTGACGAACCGGTGTGTCCGATGGAGTGATACTCATCCGACCCGAGCCAGGTGGTGACAATGAGATCGGGGGTGAACCCCACAAACCAGGAGTCCCTTAAGTCATCCGAGGTTCCCGTCTTCCCGCACGCCCCTTCCGGCATGCCGTACAGCCGGGAATTCTTGGCCGTGCCGCTGGTGATAACCTCCTGGAGCACGGTATTGATGAGATATACCACCGCGGGGTCGAGCACCTTGGCGGTCCGGGGCTCCGCCGCCTCTTCCACAACCGTGCCGTTCTCGTTGCAGATCCCGAGGACAGACCTGGCCTCTACCTGGTTCCCGCCGTTGGCAAAGGCGCTGTAGATGACGGAAACCTCGAGCGGAGAATAGCTCAAAGCACCCAGGAGCGCCGACGGATTGGGCTCCTGGACGTCCGTGGGTACGATCCGCCCTACCTCGGCCAGGATATCCTTAACCCCCAGTTCCATCCCGATCTTGACAGTGGCGAGGTTGTAGGAATTGACCAGCGCGTCCTTGAGCAGGATGCGTCCGTGAGCGGTCTTGTCGAAGTTTGCCGGGGTCCACTCCGAGCCGTCGTCCAGACGGACCGTAACGGGCACGTCCTCCACGAACGAAGACAGCGTATACCCTCTTCGCAGGGCCGTATAGTACACGATGGGCTTGACGAGCGAGCCGATGTGCCTCCGTATCTTCACGGCCCGGTTGAACTGGGAGTCGGCATATCTCTTTCCGCCCACCATTGCCAGGATATCTCCCGAGTGGGGGTTCATGATCACGACTGCGCCGTCGATACCCTCGCCCTTGTCTGCCAGACCGTGCTCCAGAAGGGTCTCGGCAGTGATCTGCTTGTGCATGTCAAGGGTGGTGTAGATCTGATAGCCCCCCTTCTCCAGGACCTCCTGGGGGTACCTGTCCCGTATTTCGCTGAGCACATAGTCCACAAAGTAGGGGGCGTGCCGTTTCTTCGGGACAAGGGGAATCACGGAGAGGGGTTCTCTCCTCGCCTGCTCGAACACGTCTGGGGCAATGATCCCCTCGGCCTCCATCAGCTTCAGGACCGTGTTGCGCCGCGCCAGGGCCTTGGCCGGGGCGGAATAGGGAGAATAGGCGTTGGGCGCCTTGATTATCCCCGCCAGGAGCGCCGCCTCCGGCAGGCTGAGCTCGGAGACGCTCTTGTCGAAGAACATCCGGGATGCCTTTCCGATGCCGCAGATCCCGGAGTGCCAGTAGCTTCCCATGTATACTTCGTTGATATACATGTGAAGGATCTCTTCCTTGGAATAGATGCGTTCCATGATCAGTGCCATCCAGATCTCTCTGATCTTGCGCGACATGGTGCGCTCGCTCGTGAGGAAGAGATTCTTGATGAGTTGCTGGGTAATGGTGGAGCCGCCCTCTTCGATGCCTCCGTGGATGAGGTTGGTGATCCCCGCGCGCAGCAAAGACCGGAAATCGACGCCCCGGTGATCGTAGAACCGCTTGTCTTCGGTGGTGATGATCGCTTCGAGCAGGTGCCTGGGGCAGTCGTCGAGATCTACGATGGTCCTGTCTTCATAGAGGCTGTCAAAGATCTCGGTAATGCACTCAGGCTCCAGGGAAGCGCTCTCGATCTGTTCGTTCCGGTCGGTCCGCACGATACGGGTGATCTGCCCGTCATCGATGGAAAGCCTCACCGGAAGAGCATCATGTTTCTTCCCCAGGAACTGGAAGGAGTGGAAAAACACCGTGATGCCCTGGGGATCGCGCGAGAACTCGCCGGGTGCGGAGACATCCGCGACCTCGCGATATCTGAGCCGGGTGAGACGATCAAGGAGCCCCGCCCGCTCGATGTCCATGCCCTGGGTCATGACCAGTTCGCTGCTGTAGACGCGCGAGGGCAGCCGCCAGATGGAATCGACACGCAGCCTCTTCATCTCCCGGTAGGTGGAGAGACCGTTCAGGAGAAAATACGCGCTTATGATGAGGATGACGAGTATGCCGAAAATCCAGATGCCCTTGCGAAAGATACCCTTCACGATTGGCAACTATAGCCTCGTGCTTCCCAAGGTGTCAACACAGGATAGAGGTCAGGCTCCACAACCTGACCCCAAGACCGCTTGACCCGTTGACTGCTACGACTGCCTCTTTCTGAGCAGCTCACGCTGCCGCCTGAAGAGGTAGCGGATGATATCGTCCTTTGATTCCGGATCTATATGAATAAACCTTACCGCCACGGCATAGCGCCTTGTCTCATAGCTGGTGACCGGCTTGACGCGGACGACATTGCCCACCAGGCGTATGAAGAGCAGGGGTACCATGGGAAGAATGAGATTGATCTCCAGGAGATCGCCTTTCTCATACGAATCCCCGGAAATAAACCTGATGCCCGAAGCGCTGATGTTGACGTCTCGGGGAGAGCTCTTCATGAGCTCTCCGAAGTCATCCACCAGGTACATGTGGATGAGCAGATCGAGCTTGCGGTTGATCTCCCAAATGGCCTGGTTGTACGGCGACTCCCTGGTATAGGGCACCTCGTCGGCGCCCGGGTAGCCGTATTTACCTTTGAGAAAGGAGTCGATGATGAGCTTGTTCGAGCGAATCCGCTCCAGGGTCGCAGGCAGTACCTCGGCCCTTCTGTCGGCGTGGCAGAGGAATTCCGACCTGAAATAAATCTTGTCGTAGATGCGGACGTCCTGCCTCCGCTCATTTCCCGGCGTCGCGTAGCTCTCAACACACATCCTGATGCCTTTGTCCGTGGTTTCCACCACCCTGACGAGAATCGAATCCTGCCCGTCGGATATCCGCACCAGGGTACCCTCTGACACATCCCACGCACCCTGGGGTGAAAAGACAAACTGATCCTCCCCGGAGATCCCGGTCACCTCTCCAGGCACACTGTTTCCCCCCGACACATGGGCGTGCACGCCCGCATTCAGATTCAGCATCGTATCAATGTTCATGCGCCACCTTTCATCACTTCAACCCGATTCCGTCCACGTTCTTTTGCCAGATAAAGCCCCTTGTCCGCCTGTTTGATGAGATCGGAATGGCTGAGTCCATTCCGGTATTCGCTGATGCCGATGCTCAAGGTGATATGCAGCCCGGCAACGAACTCGGTCTTCTCGATCGTGCACCTGAGTCTTTCCGCAAGGTTCCTGGCCTTGCCGATCACGGTATGGGGAAGCAGAATAGCGAATTCCTCTCCCCCGTAGCGGAACACCCGGTCACTCTTGCGGACGCACCGGTTGAGCCTGTCGGCAAGAGTCTTGAGCACCAGGTCGCCGATCTGGTGGCCGAACCCGTCATTGATTTTCTTGAACCAGTCGATATCGGCCATCATGACGGAGAATGTGGTGGAGTATCTCCTGGCCCGGTCCAGCTCGGCCCTGATCATCTCTTCGAACGCCCGATAGTTGAGCAGGCCGGTGAGTCCGTCGCGGTAGGCCATATGGAGCAGGATCTCGTGGTTGATGAACTTTCCCACCGCAGGCGTCAATATCTTGACCCATTCGCGGAACATACCGTCATGAATGCCGGAGTTGATGGAGAGTACCACGCGGGCCCCGGCGGTCTCCATGAGGGGTAGATCGAGGCGGTTCATCACCAGGGGCGGATGCCCCCCCACCTTGACGGGTGTGTAGGAGAACGAATGGTTCCCCAGTACTCTCTTTGCCTCGGCAAAACCGCCCTCAGCCCCGTCGAGGACCGAGTATGCCTGACTCTGGGAGCCTGTCATGGTGATGTAGACCGCAGGCCCAGCCTGAGGAAAGGTCTGGCCCATGAGAGACAGGAGATCGATCATGGCTGCCGAAAGGGTATTGCTTGACATCAGCGAGACAATGCTTTCGGTGAAAAGCGCCAAGGTCCGGTGCCTTGAGAGTTCTCCTGTTCCGCCGCTTTCTCGGCCGTACAGCGCTTCGGCTTCTGCAATAAACATAGGCTCTTCCTCCCCTGGGAAAAAATCCTGATTTTCCATTATTCCCCTATTCCTTGATGGTTTATGCAAGGGATATGCCTTTTCATGGAGGCCTGACACCGGGGCTGCGACGGCCCCGGCCGCGTACAGGGCGGTAATCACGGAAATTTGCATGCTATTCTGCAGGCACTGTTGATTCGACAATCGGATTGGTGTATAAGCCTGAGCGGGCAGGGCTGATACGGAACCACACCCGCCCCGGCAGGGAAGTACCGGATCTCCCTGCAGGGGAGAAGGCTATCCGCGAAAGCATACCCTCAACATTTAAGGATATCTGTGCGCACGGATATGCCCTGTATCACCTGCACTGCCGATAATCGTGGATAAGGCGCTATGAAGAGTGACAACATCGAGATCAGATGGCATGGCAGAGGCGGACAGGGGGCCATTACCGCGGCGAAGATCGTCGCCAAGGCCATGTTCGCCTCAGGATACACCGGGGTGGCGATGGTCCCCACCTTCGGGACCGAACGAAGGGGAGCACCGGTCTTTACCTCGCTCAAAGTCTCCCGGGAAAAGATCTACGATCTCTCCCCTTCCAAAAAGCCCGATATCGTAGTGGTACTGGACCATCTCCTCCTGGAGGAGGAAGACATCACCCAGGGGCTGAAGCGTGACGGTCTCGTGATCATCAATTCGCCCCTGGCCGTCCGGAGCTATCGCTTCAACGGAAGCCGGGTGGCGGTTGCCGACGTGACTGATCTCTCGGTGAAGGCAGGCCTGCCGCAGGGCATGGTCAACAGCGGCATCATCGGCTCCTTTGCCAGGGCCGCCGGCCTCCTTGAACTCGACGTGCTCCTGAAGACCATCAAAGACGAGTTCATCGGCAGGAGGCCCGACGAAAACGCCCGCGCTGCGCAGCTCTGCTATGAAAACACGGCCATGGGAGGCCTCTGATGCCGGTCAAAGACTACCGGAAAAAGATATCGTTGAGCGAATCAGGACCGGGCGACGCCGGCAAGACCGGCTCCTGGCGGGTCGTCCGGCCGGTCATCGATCCGGACGTGTGTATCCCGGGCCGGAGAAATGCGCCCGCATGCTACATTTGCTGGCTCTACTGTCCGGACGGCGTGATATCCCGGAGTGTCCCTCCCCGCATCGACTACCAGTACTGCAAGGGCTGCGGGATATGCGCGGAAGAATGCCCCACCAAGGCGATCACCTTGGTGGAGGAGTCGAGCTTTATCAAGGAGTGAACGAGAAGCGATGCAGATCATCGAGACAGGTAACACCGCAGCGGCCCTGGGTGTGAAGCTCGCCAGGGCGCAGGTCATTGCCGCGTATCCCATCACCCCCCAGACGCCGCTGACGGAAAAGCTCTCGGAGTTCATCGAATCCGGAGAGATGAAGGCAGAGTATATCCCGGTTGAGAGCGAACATAGCGCGCTTGCCATCTGCATCGCCGCCGCCTCCGCGGGCGCCAGGTCCTTCACCGCCACCAGCTCCAACGGACTGCTCTACATGCACGAGCAGATCCAGTGGGCGGCCGGAGCGAGGCTGCCTTTGGTCATGTGTGTGGCCAACCGGGGGGTCGGTGCGCCATGGAACATCTGGAACGATCATCAAGACTCCATCTCTCAGAGGGACACGGGGTGGATCCAGATCTATGCCAACGACCACCAGCAGATCATCGACTCGGTGCTCAAGGCCTTTTGCCTTGCCGAGGAGGTCATGATACCGGTCATGGTGTGCTACGACGGATACATCCTCTCGCACACCCACATGCCCTTCGATGTTCCCGACAGCGAAACGGCGGATGCCTTTCTCCCGCCCTACCAGCCTCCCTATGCCCTCGATCCCGCTGATCCGGCAAACCTCAACACGGTCACCATGCCGGAGTGCCGCCCGGATGTCCGGGGGGATATCGCGCCTGGATACATGGAGATCCGCCACCTCCTTCAACACGACCTGATAGAGGCGATTCCGGCACTCATGCGGGTGGAAGAACGCTTCCGGGCGGTGTTCGGGCGCGGGGGCAACCCGTATATCGAGCCCTACAGATGCGACGACGCCGATTATATCGCTGTGAGCCTGGGCTCCTTGTCATACCAGCTTCACGGTGTGGTGGATGCACTCAGAGCCGAGGGAGTAAGGGCCGGAGTGCTGAGCGTGCACCTCTACCGTCCCTTCCCGGATAAGATCATCGTCGAGGCCTTGGACGGATGCTCAGGCGTGATCGTATTCGAGAAGGCACTGAGCTACGGCTACCAGGGCCCCTTATGCTCGGACATCAAGTCGGCGCTCTACCGCCACGCCCAAGGCAGGCCCTTTGTGACAAACTATATCCTCGGCCTTGGCGGCAGGGAGATCACGACGCAGGACCTCTACGAGGCCCTGAAGGCCTCGTGCTCCCCTGACGGCGGCGCGGGAGAAGAGACCAGGTGGATCGGGCTGAAGCTCCATACAAGGGGAATGCAGACATGAAGACCACTATCCTCGACCTTCCGGAAGAAGAGCTCGTCGAGCCGGGGAACCGGGCGTGCGCGGGCTGCGCGCTGGGTATCGCCTATCGGGTGGGCTTGAAGGCCCTGGGCAGAAACACGCTGCTCGTGGTTCCTCCCAGCTGCCTCACCGTGCTCCAGGGGCTCTTCCCCATCGCGGCTACAAAGCTCCCCTCGCTCAACGTCACCTTTGCATCCACGGCCGCTGCCGCCACCGGCCTGCTGGCGGCGCTGAAGGCCACGGGCCGCACAGACGTCAACGTGGCGGCCTGGGCAGGCGACGGGGGGACGAGCGACATCGGCCTGCAGGCCCTGTCCGCCGCCTGCGAGCGCGGGGACAACTTCCTGTTCATCTGCTATGACAACGAGGGCTACATGAACACCGGTGTCCAGCGTTCGGGCACCACGCCGCAATGGGCCATCACGGCGAACACGCCCTTGAAGGGCAAGATGCAGCCGAACAAGAACGTGCCCGCGATCATGGCGGCGCACGGCATCGACTATGTCGCCGCTACCTCAGCGGCCTATCCCCTGGACCTCTACGACAAGATCAAGAAGGCGCTCACCTATGGCGGCGTCAAGTACATCCATATCCATATCCCCTGCCCGCCCGGCTGGGGGTTTGAGCCGCGGTATGCGGTGAAGGTGGGAAAGCTCGCCGTGGAGACGGGCCTCTATGAGCTCTACGAGATCGAGAAGTCGCAGCTCCGCCACACCGGGGCGTCACTCAAGCTCATGGAAAAGAGAAGCCTCCTTCCCGTGGAGGATTACCTGCGGACCCAGAGCCGGTTCAAGGCCATATCGGATGCCGAGATGAAAAAGATCCAGGACCACGTCACCCGGAAATGGGAAGGCTATTTCAAATCGTTCGACGAGGTCGAGGGCGGAGAGTAGTTGAGCGCCTGCTCCAATAGCGCCCTGTCAAGGTTTCCGCCGGTCATGACGAGCACCACCTTCTTGCCCTGGAGCTGTTCCTTACGCTTGAACGCAGCCATGAGGGCGGCGGCGCCCGCGCCTTCGGCCAGGTTGTGGGTCGTGGCCAGGGCCAGTGATATCCCCTGCAGGATCTCTTCCTCGCTCAAGAGCACCACGTCTTTGATGTGGTCGCGCATGATCACGTAGGGCAGCTGGAAAACGCTGCGGGCCGCAAGCCCGTCGGCAACGGTGTCGGCCTGGTCGATAACCACCCAGTCGCCCTGCTGAAGCGACCGATGGAACGCGGCGGCCCTCTCGGCCTGGACCCCGATGATATCCACCGCCGGGTTGACCGCCTGCGCCAGCCTGAGCAGCGACGCGCACCCGGCCCCGCCGCCGATGGGACAGATGATGACGTCAACGTCGCTCAAGTCTTCGAATATCTCCAGCCCCATGGTGCCCACGCCGTTGAGTATCTCGGGCTCGTTGCCCTGCTCGACGTAGTAATAGCCGGCCGATGCCACAAGCTCGTCGCAGAAGAACTGGGCCTCGAAAAAGTCCTTTCCGTGCACGATCAGCTCGGCGCCGTAGCTCTCGATGATCCGGTTGGTTTCGGGGTTGTTGTTTTCCGGCACGACCACGGTGCAGGGGACGCTGAACCAGCGTGCGGCCCAGGCCATGGCCATCCCGTGGTTCCCCCGGGTGGAGACCAGGACCCCGTTTTCCACATTCTGCTTGGGAATGGTGTGAAAGAAGTTGACTGCCCCCCTGATCTTGAACGATCCGGTGGGCATGTGATTCTCATGCTTTACGAAGGCGTCGCAGCCCAGGAGCCTGCTGAGCTCGGAGTAGTGGGTGAGGTTGGTCGGCCTGATGTAGTGGGAAATGGCCTCACGCGCCTTGAGCATGCCCTTGATGGAGACCTGCTCGCTCGCCTTTTCATATTTTTTCAACATAACCCCGCCCCTTTTCGGGTCAGCCCTTAAAACCGGTAACCGGCCTTCTTGGGCCGCCCTCTGAATATCTGGAGGACCATCCCGATCACGAGGCCCACCCCGATGAAGCCGCCGCCTATGAGGGTAAAGATGAGCCGCTCAGAGGTCTTCATGCGGTTGTTTTCCCTGGTGAGCCGCTCGATCTCGCTGGCGTCGGCTGCGTAACGCGCCTCCAGCTCGTCGTTGCGTTTTTTCATCTCGGCATACTCGCCGGATTCCCGCTGGAGCCTCTCATACTCCAGGCGCATGGCCTGGAGCTCTTCGGAAGAGCTCAGGGACTTGTTCTCCTTCAGGAGACGGTCGTTTTCCTTCTTTAGCTGAGCGACCTGTTCGGTGAGAGACTTCACCTGATCTTTGAGCCTGTCGGCCATCAGGGTCTTGGGCATCTGATTGGTGAGGTATCGGCTCATGACCCATCCCTCCCTGCCATCGGGCGCTTTGACCCTGGTCCATTCCTCGCCTTCCTTGATGACCTCCAGATAATCATTGCTCTTGGCCACGCTGATGATCTTTGCGCTTTCGTTCGGCTCGGTTCTGACCGTTATGGTTATCCAGTCCCGTACGTACATGCCGGCCGCGTATGCTCCCAAAAACGGCGCCGCCATGAGCACGAGCCACACCACCACGACAACCGCGTGCATTCCTCTCATCTTCATCCGTCAGTCCTCTCCACGCTCATTCATAAATCAACACCCCCACCTTAACTCATTCCGGGGAGGCATGCAATACCATCACCATCCTATGACAAATCTCTGATGATTCCATCCAGATAACCGCGCGTATCCCGTTCGATCCGGCTCAAGTCCTCGTCCGTCTCGGCCTCGAACCGCAATACGATTACGGGCTGGGTGTTGGAGGGCCGCACCAGCCCCCACGACCCGTCACGGGTGAACCGCACCCCGTCAATGTCCACACACTCGTCAGAAATGCTCCGCGCGTATTCGGCGAACTCCTTGACTACCTTAAACTTGATCTCGTCCGGGCAGTCGATCCTGATCTCAGGGGTGTTGTGCATCTTGGGGAGCGAGTCGAAGACCGCCTGCGGGTCTTGTTGCGCAGAGAGGATCTCCAGCAGTCTGGCCCCGGCATAGACGGCATCGTCAAACCCGTACCACCGGTCGTTGAAGAAAATATGGCCGCTCATCTCTCCGGCCAAGGCCGCGTTTTCTTCGTGAAGGCGCGCCTTCATGGGCGAGTGGCCGACGCGGGCCATGATGGGCACGCCCCCGCACCTCCTCACCTCGTCGAAGAACACCCGTGAGCATTTCACCTCGCCGATGATCTTCTCGCCTGGCCGTTTTTTCAGGATCTCGCAAGCGAGGATGGTGGTGATCATGTCGCCGTAGACCGGCTTGCCCCGCGAATCGATGACCCCGATGCGATCGGCGTCGCCGTCAAAGCCGATGCCCAGGTGGGCCTTATCCTGAAGCACCTGGCGTTTCAGCATTTCCACGCCTTCCGCCGTTGTGGGGTCGGGGTGGTGGTTCGGGAAGGTGCCGTCGGGCTCAAGGCAGATCCCCTTCACATCCATGCCCATACGCGAGTATATCTCCATGGCCGTTCTGCCGCCCACGCCGTTACCCGGATCGATAATGATCTTGAGCCTTCGGGGACATGCCCCGATCCGCGAGAGAACATCGTCGATGTACTCAGGCACGATATCATAATCGCACGCGCTCCCCGAGCCCTCGGCTGTGGCGCCGCGCTCCATGATGTCACGGATCTTGAGGATCTCGCCCCCGTATATGGTGCTCTTGCCCAGGGCGATCTTGAACCCGTTGTTGTCGGCCGGGTTGTGGGAGCCGGTGATCTGAATCCCTCCATCCAAGTCCAGCCGGAACAGGGAATAGTACATCACGGGTGTGGGCACCAGCCCCAGGTCGTAGACATCGATGCCGCTTTTCGTGATCCCGTCTTTGAGAATATCCCTGAACACCGGCGAGCTCAGCCTGGCATCCATGCCGATCGACACCCGCTTCACGCGCCTTTCAACCCAGTATGCGCCCATGGCCCGGGCAAACCGCCGGACAAATTCCTCGTCGAGGTCTCTGCCCACGACCCCCCTGATATCGTACTCTCTGAACACCTGCGGATTCATTCGCCCTCCGGATACATCGCCGACAATATTTTCCGGCCTTTCTCATAAGTAGGTATCGCCATCAGGATCTCGTTTTCAATACTACGAAAAAGAGATAAATCCCGTCAAGGCATACGCTCATTCTACCGGACAATGTCAAATTTTCGTCATCTCATCCTGTTTCCCCTGATTCCTGAAAGAATATCGCCTGGCAGACATCCCACCGGCGCCCGGGCTTCACGGGATTTCTCCTCAAAAGATGCCAAGGGTATTGAGAATGGGTAACCTGGCATACTTCCTATGTATTATTTTTGCAACCAAAGGTTTTTCCCTGTGGCGCAAATACAACATCTTTGCCCACACACCCCCTGTATCGTCCCATAATTCCATGCATTTTATCTTGGCATGCAAATTGTATAATAATTCGTGAGGGATATGTTTGTGTGTGTTGTAACAGACCATGATTCGGTTATTTTTTTCCGAGAAGTTGCCGATTCAGGTCGAACGGGGCATCACAACCAAAAAAGAAAATATTATAGAGGGAGGAATTAGGATGAAAAAGGTTTTATGTACCATCGCGCTGATGTTGCTTGTTGCCACCTCTGCGTATGCACAGGCGACATTCAGCCTGACGGGGAGCTACTGGGCAGAGGGGAAGTACTGGTTCAACTATAATCCTGGTCCAGACCAAAAAGCGGACTACAATGACACCAGCTTCGGGTTCTACGAGCAGGACATAAAACTGTTCCCCAAGGTCTCTGTGGGCAACACCTCGCTGAACATGAAGATCTCGATCACGGACACCAACTGGGGCGAGGTGATAGCTGGCCAAACCACCCATGACTTGGGCACGAACTACGTGGAGCCTGACGACAACATCGCGGTCGAACGCGCCTTCATCACCCACAAATTCGGCGACAAATTCATATTGGACGTGGGCCTCATGGACGGCACCCAGTGGGGCACCGTGTTCGGCGATGACAAGACCGGGCGCTGGAGAGTGAAAGGCACCGCCCTCACCCCCGTGGGCGCGATTGGGGCCCTTGTCGAGAAGATTGCAGAGAACGGCGCCGTCGGTGAAAATGCAGCGTGGGAAAACGACGACAGCGACAACTACGCACTCTTTGCAGTGACAAAGGTCGGCAGCGTCTACATCAAGCCCCTTTTCTTCTATGTAGATACCGATCATGTGATCCCCGGCGACGGTGACAACTACTTCAAGCGTCTGTACTATTCTCTGGCCTTTGACGGCGAGCTCGGCCCGGTATCCTTCGAGTCGGAGTTCAATTACAATGATTACAAACTTGAGGCAGGAGATGGCGCTATCGATGAAGATTGGAACACCTGGGGCATGTATTTCAATGTCTGGAAGGCACTCGATTCCATGACGCCTGGCTTCGTGTTCGCTTACGGTTCGTATGATGGCGATCAGGCTGCAAATTTCGCGGCTCTTGGTTTTGACAACTTTGTCTATTTCTCCGGTTTGGACTTCGAGGATGATTTCAACTCCACCGTTATCCTCGGCGACGAATTCGGCTGGGGCGGCGGAGACGATCTTCTGGCCGCAACCCTGCTCAAGCTCTACGTGAACGAGATCAAAACCGGCATCGAGCCGCTCACCCTGTCCACTTACTTTGCCTATGTCATGTCCAATCAGGAAGACGGGCAGGAATCGATCAGCGGATTAAATACAACCGTGCCGAACACGTATGAAGACGCCACCGCATGGGAAGCATGCTTTGGTGCGTCATACAGGATCACCGACAACCTCATCTACTCGGTCTACGGTGCCTATGCAGACATCAACTATGATGCGGACAATATCGACGATCCGGATGCCGTGTACCTGATTGCAAACGCCATCGAGTTCAACTTCTAAGAGGGTTTCTTTTTGATGAAAAAAGGCCCGCCGTTTGAAACGGCGGGCCTTTTTGTTTCTGAGCCTTTCAGTTTACTGGTTCCGAAAGTACGATACCCGTAAGTACCATCAGATACAGTACATCGAATCAGCCCCTGAACCAGGTATCCGGCAAGCCCTTACTCAAGAGATGAGAGATGTTCATCTTTGAGAGCATCTCATGCGCTTTCGCGTCAAAGGTCAGCCATGTTCCGCCAACATCTTCAGCCAGGGCCGCATAGCATGCATCGTATCCGGTAAGGCCCGCCCGCACATATTTTGCCGCCTTGGCCGCCAGTGATTTGTCCATGGGCTGCCTGTGCATTCCTCCGGTGAGCAGAGGAACGAGCCCCGCCTCAAAGGCCTCCTGTCCTGCAGGGTGAACCCTGCACAAGACAGAATAGACCTCAAAGCAAAACAATTCCGGGACGCCGAAACGTGTGGGTTCTTCAACGAGCCTGGCCAGGACTTTATCGGCGTACACGTTCTTCTCATCTTCGAGAAACCAGCGAACAGCTACAGAGGCATCTATGACCCACATCACTCGGGATAACCCCTCAACTCCCTTAAGACATCGATGCTCTTCTTCTCACCCACGCTCCTTGCCCTGAAGCCCTTGATCGTGGCGAGAAGCTGCTGTTTCCTTTCCCTGGCCTGATAATCGACAAACCGGTCCTGAAACTGCTCGGGCGTGATGAGGACCGCCCTGATCTCCCTTCCTTTGCTTACCAGGATGGGCTCTTTCGTCTTCTCCAGCAAGTCGAGGATCTCTCCGAGATTGTTGCGAATCTTCAACGCATTGACCGTTTTCATGGTACCGACTCTCCCTTTGGAAAGGTTAATACTTTCTACTGAATATATCAAGTGTATATATACATATAAATTATCCAGCTTGCAGCAATAAAAAGAGCCCGCTGCCATAGCGGGCTCTTTTGGTAGGGTCAACAGTAGGGAGTGTGACCCTCTTTCCTTACGAGTCGATGAACGACCTGAGCTTCTTGGAACGCACCGGGTGGCGGAGCTTGCGCAGGGCCTTGGCCTCGATCTGCCTGATCCGCTCCCTGGTCACGGTGAAGTCCTTGCCCACCTCCTCCAGGGTGTGGTCGGACTTCTCGCCGATGCCGAAGCGCATGCGGAGCACCTTCTCCTCCCTGGGGGTCAGGGTCGCCAGCACGCGCCTGGACTGCTCGGAGAGGTTCTTGGCCATGATGGCGTCCGAGGGAGAGGGCACCTTCTTGTCCTCGATGAAGTCGCCCAGATGGCTGTCTTCCTCTTCGCCGATCGGGGTCTCCAGGGAGATGGGCTCCTTTGCTATCTTGAGGATCTTCCTCACCTTGTGCTCCGGGTAGTCCATCTTCTCCGCGATCTCCTCGGGCGTGGGCTCCCTGCCCAGCTCCTGGACGAGGGCCCGGGAGGTCCGGATGAGCTTGTTGATGGTCTCGATCATGTGCACCGGGATCCTGATGGTCCTGGCCTGGTCCGCGATGGCCCGGGTGATGGCCTGCCTGATCCACCAGGTCGCGTAGGTGGAAAACTTGTAGCCCCTGCGGTACTCGAACTTTTCCACCGCCTTCATGAGCCCGATGTTGCCTTCCTGAATGAGGTCCAGGAACTGCAATCCCCGGTTCACATACTTCTTGGCGATGCTCACCACCAGCCTCAAGTTCGCCTGGATGAGCTCGGTCTTCGCGGCGTTCGTCCTGGCCTCGGCTTCCTCCAGGATCCGCACGGCCTTCTTGATCCCGTGCACCGTGAGCCCGCCCTCGATCTCGAGGGCCTTGATATCCCTGATGATCCTTTCCATCTCCTCGGTGATGACCGCGAGCTCCTCGGGGGAGAGGGCATGCTTTTCCAGGAAGGCGCACGCCTCGGCATTCTCGCCGCCCAGGCAGATCAGATCGTGGAGCTCCCTGATCTCGTCGATGTCGCGGGCAAAGCGCTGCTCATAGAGAGACAGGATGCCTTCCTTGGTCTCGATCTGACGCTTGAGCTCCTTGAGCCGGTTGCCGAACAGCTCGATCTGCTCGGGCAGGAAATGAATGTCGTGGATGAGCCGCACGATGTCCCGGCTCACGGTTGCCATCTCGTGCTTGATCTTGTCCTTCCGGGCAGGGGTGGAGGCATGGAAAAACTGCACCTTCAGGTTCTTGAGGTCGGTCTGCCTGGCCTCTATCTCATCGATGATCTCCAGGATCTTTCTACCGGCGTTCTCTTCATCGACATCAAACATGTCGTCGATATCCACCACGTCCTTGAGCCTGAGCTCGCCGGCCTTCAGGGCAGCCCCGATCTGGATGACCTCTTTTACCGTTACCGGGGAATTGATGATGACGTTTAAGATCTGGCGCTGTCCTGCTTCGATTCTCTTGGCGATCTCGGTCTCATCTTCCCGGGACAGCAGGGATACGGAACCCATCTCGTGCAGATACATCTTTACGGGGTCCGGCGACCGCAGAGCTCCATCTTCCTGAAAATCCACCCCGTCATCGGCATCCTCGTAATCTTCGTCGTTATCCACAAGCTGGATATCCTTTTCGGAGAAAAGGTCCATGACATCTTCAAGATCATCAGGGGTGATCATGTCATCGGGGAGGGCATCGTTTACCTCGTCGTAGGTGAGGTAACCCTTGGACTTCCCCATGGCAAGCAGTTTTTTCACTTCTTTGGTATAGGCCTTTTTCTCGCTCATATCCTTTGTAGCACCTCCATCACATACGCTCGTATGTGTTTTCTCTCGTTGACTTTGTTCTGACGCTCCACGAGCAGACTGTTTCTCTTTGCCCGGTCGCCGTTTTCCTCAGCCTGAATCAGTTCCTGCTGTATCCTCTCTATGTCCGCGTCGATGGCCCGGCTCTTGAACCGGCAGCCCATGTCGATCAGGGCCTTGGTCGGGTCTCCGGGGAATTCGCCGTCGGCCATGATGCGGGAAGCCATGTGCCTGATGCGGTCCGGACACTCGGGCGCATCCAGCCCCTCTTTGCCGTGATCTATCAGGTATCGGACAAGAGCGGAAAGATCGTTGTCTTTGAACTCCCCTGCAAAGCCAAACAGCTTTACCATTCTTATCGCACGGTCGTCGAAAAGCATGAGCCGCATCATGAGTTCTTCCACCGTCCGGCGCCCACCGGACGTGTTTCGGGAAGGAGCAGCGGATCTCCCGTCACCCTCACCCTGTTTCATCTCCCGGGCAACGACCTCCTGAGAGACACCAAGCCTCAAAGAGAGTCTCTGAACCAGGAGTTCCCGGAAGAGCGGATCCCGGACACGGGAGATGACGGGAACAAGTTCCTTCATAAGGCTCTTTTTATCTTCAAGTTTCGATGAATCACGGGTGGAAAAGGATTCATCAAAAATAAAATCCCACAGCGAAGGCGCTCCGGCCAAGAGCTCGCCCCACAATTCCCTGTCGGTCCGCACGACATCGTCGGGATCTTTTCCATCGGGCAGCAGCACGGCCCGGGGGACGAGATCGAAGCCGAGAAACGGTTCCACGGCTCGCACCATGGCGTTCCTGCCCGCGGCGTCGCCGTCGAACACCAGGTGAATCTTGTCGGTAAATCTGCTCAGAAGCTGAACATGGTCTTCGCTCAGTGCGGTGCCCAGGGTGGCCACCGCCTCCCGGAACCCTGCATTGCTCAGAGAGACCACGTCCATGTAACCCTCCACCACTGCCGCGCCGGTATTCCGGATCAGCCCCTTGACCCGGTGGAGGTTGTAGAGGACCTTGCGCTTCTTGAATATGGCCGACTCGGGGGTGTTGAGATACTTGGGCTCCCCGGGGCCGAGTATCCGGGCGCCGAATCCGATCACCTCCGACGAGATGTCCCGGATGGGGAAGATGACCCGGTTGCGGAACCGGTCGTAATGTCCGCCCGAGTCCCGCTCGATGAAGAGCCCGCATCTGGCCCCCACCTCGGGCGAGACACCCCGGGACCTGAAGAACCGCAGCAGGGAGTCCCACGAGTCCGGGGCATAGCCCAGCTCGAAGGCGTCGATGGTCTCCTGCGACAGGCCCCGTTCCTTCAGATACGACATGGCGCCCTCGCCCCGCGAGGAGCTCAGCATGTCACGGTAGAACATGAGTGCCAGACGGTTGGCCTCGTAGAGCTTCCTCTTCTCCGAGCTCTGCTGCCTGCCCGGTTTCTCCAGGGTGATGCCGGCCTTAAGGGCCAGCTCCTGGAGCGCGTCGGGAAAGCTTATGCCCTTGATCTCCATGAGAAAGCTGAAGACATCGCCTCCCTTGCCGCACCCGAAGCACTTGTAGGTCTGCCTCGCGGAGTCGACATGGAACGAGGGTGTCTTCTCGATATGGAACGGACACAAGCCCACGTACGTGCGCCCCCTCTTCTTCAGGTTCACATATCCTGAGATCACCGGGACGATGTCGATGGAGCCCTTTATCTTTTCAACATCAGCCCTGTCCATCAGCCCGCTTCAAACATGACAATGGTTTTGTTCCCGCCCCCTTCGCTCATGGGGCTGTCCGATATTCCCTTCACGACGCCAAGTCCCTTCAGATACTCCCTGATTGCATTCTTCAACCGGCCTGTGCCCGAACCGTGGATGATCTCGATCTGCGGCTGGCCCGAGATGAGGGCCTGATCCACCGCCTTCTCGACGATCGGCAGGGCCTCTTCCACCCGCATGCCCACGACCTTTACCGGGAATACATACCCGGAATCAACCCGGGACCTCACCCGCACCCGCTCCGGTTTCCGGTCTTCATCGGCCGCCGTTGCCTCGATCTGGTCCAGGCCCACCTTCAGGCGTTTGTCTCCCATGATTACCTCGGCCTGATCGCGGGAGACATCCACCACCCTGCCCCGGGCGCCGGTCCCTTTGAGGATGACCGAAGAACCCGGCTGCACCTCGAGCACCCGGGCAGGCTCCACGTTCTGAAGCACGGCCTCGATCTCCCTGGCCTCATTCGACTCCCTGACCCGTTCGATCCGCTCTCTGGGCTGGGGTTTGCGGGTGAGCTCTTCCACCTGCTCCATGAGCCGCCTGTACCTGAGCGAGAGCTCGACCTTCTCGCGCTCCATCTCCTGATAGGCCTGCTCCGCCTTTTTCCTCAAGATCTCCGCCTGCTCGGCCTCGCGGGCCGCCTGTTCTTTCAATGAAGCGGTGTGGGCCATGTCCTCCATGGCCTTTGCCAGCGCTGTGCTGCCCTCGCGGGATGCAATGCCTTCAGCCTCGCGAAGGATCTCCCGGGGGAAATCGATGGAGGCGAGGATGTCAAACGCCCTGCTCTGGCCGATCACACCATACTGGAGCCGGTACAGCGGCCTGAGCCCCGAGTCGTCGAAGGCGGTGGCCGCGTTCTCCACCCCCGGGCTGGAGAGCCCGTAGAGCTTGATCAGGTCTGCGTGCGAGGTCACGACCACCCGAGCACCTTTCTTCCGGTATGCGTCGATGCAGCTCACCGCAATGGCCGCGCCCTGTGCGGGATCAGTGCCTGTGCCCGGCTCGTCCAGAAGCACGAGGTCCCCTTCGGCAAGCCCTTCGTAGATCCTTTTGAGCGAGAGCGCATGGGCGGTAAAAGACGAGAGATCGTGCTGAATGTCCTGATTCGTGTCCATCTCCACCCAGATCGTGCCGACCGGATAGATCACCGAGTTTTCCTTTGCCGGTATGGCAAGCCCGCTCTTGGCCATGAGCATCAGAAGACCCAGTGTCTTCAGGGCCACGGTTTTGCCGCCCGCGTTCGGGCCTGAGATGATGAGACAATCCTTGTCGCGGGGCATCCGGATGTCGAGCGGCACGGTCCGCTTCCTTCCCAGCCGCTCCAGCAGCACGGGGTGCCGCGCGCCCTCGATCTCGAACCCTTCTTCGGAGAGCCCCGGTATGACCGCACCGTGTTTGACCGCCCAGCAGGCGCTCGCATGGATCAGATCGAGCCGGCCGTAAATCTCGAGGTTTTTCCGAATGGCCGCGCCGTGCGCGAGAATCTGCGAGGTCAGGTCCCTCAAGATCCCGATCTCTTCTTCTTTGATGTCGGATCGTATCTGGTTCAGGGTGTTGTTCTCGTCCACCACGGCCAGGGGCTCGACATAGGCGGTCTTGTTGCTGCGGGAGTAGTCGTGGGTGATGCCTTTGATATGGCTGCTATAGTCGTGCCTCAAGGGGATGACATACCGCTCGTTGCGGATAGTGATGAGGTCTTCCATGACCATGGACTGCTTCTTCAGGCCATCCATGATGCCCGAGAGTTTTTCGAGGATGGCGGCCCTCAACGTCCGCGCCTGCTTGCGGAGCCTTCGCAGGACAGGGCTCGCGGAATCAGAGATCTCTCCGGTGGGAAGGAGCGTGGAGTTGATCTCGAAGGGCAATTCCTCAAGCGGATCAATTGAAGCAGCCAGCGATGCCAGGGCGCTCCCTGCCTTCTCCATGCTGCGCTTGACGCGCGCGATATCGGTGATCACCCCGGCCACCATGACGATATCCTTCCCTTCGAGTATGGCGCCCTCACGAATATCCAGAAGCTCCCTGATGTCCGGGACCGCCGAAAATCCGGCATCTTCCCCTGACACCACCAGGGACATCATCTCATCGAGCAGGGCCCATCGCCCGCGCACCTCGTCCCAGGAGTCGAGCGGATGCAGCTTGTCCATGGCGCTCAAACCCATGTCGGACGCCACGAACGACCGAATGTAGCTTTTCAGCGCAGAAAACTCGAGCAGATCTTCTCCCATGAGCACACAGGTGCACCGGCGGCCGAGCCGGTATCGTTTGTTAGAATCTAATAAAAGGAATCAGTGCAGTAACTGCGAAACTATGCTGTTCACCTTTTTGCCGTCAGCCTGAGCGCCCACCTCTGCCATGGTCTTTTTCATGACCATGCCGAAGTCCTTTTTCGTGGCAGAGGTCTCGGAAATGATCCGCTTTACGATTGCTGCGATCGCCTCGTCGCTGAGCTGCTCGGGCAGGTATGACTTCAGGATGGCGAGATTCTGTTCCTCAACGGATGCAAGATCCTCTCGGCCGCCCTGTTTGTATTGATCGAGGGATTCTCTCACCTGCTTTATCTGGGTGCGTAGAATCTGGACCTGATCCTGCTCGCTCAATTCGTGCTTCAACTCGACCTGCTTGTATTTGAAGGCAGACATAATCATACGAAGGCAGGAGACTTTCTGTTTGTCTCCCGCCTTCATGGCTTTTCCCAAGTCAGACTTGATGGTATCAACGAGCATCAGTAGTATGACCTCATCTTGTGCATTCTCTTCAAGGCTCTTTTGCGAGCGGCGATCGCCTTTCTCTTTTTCTTCACACTCGGCTTCTCGTAGAACTCGCGCTTGCGGACCTCTGAGAGAACACCCGCCTTTTCAACCTGCTTTTTGAAGCGCTTGAGTGCACCCTCAAAAGGCTCGGTATCCCGAACTTTTATGCCAGGCATCCGTTTATGTACACCCCCCCTCTGTGGTGAAAGTGTTTTTCAAGAGATAGAATGTATATAGGAAGACCATATGGATTGTCAAGAATGTAAGTGATAATGGAAGGCTTGCTGCACACAGGCATACAAATCCTTAAAAAGGGGCATCCGCAGGCTTCCGGGGAACTTCTTCCACCCCCCTTAAATGTCCGGCGGCTCACCCCTGTACGGCCTACCGGCGTATTTGGAACGCGATCAGCCCTGCGGCAAATCGGATGTACAATGGCCGCAGCGGACTGCCTTTACGGGAATCTGGGAAAGGCAGTAGGGGCAGTCTTTGGTCTTGGCCTCGGCCGCTTTTCTGAATTTGTTGATGCCCTTGACGAGAAGGAACACGGCAAAGGCAACGATCAGAAAGGAAACCAATACGTTGATGAACTGCCCGTAGTTCAGCGTCACGGCTGCGGCCGCCTTGGCCTGGGCCAGGGTGAAATAAGGGCCGGCAACACTGCCTTCCTTGATCACGAGGAAGAGGTCTGAAAAGTCCACGTTGCCCAGAATGAGCCCGATGGGCGGCATGATGATGTCATCCACCAGGGACTTGACGATTGCTCCGAAGGCTGCACCGATGATAATGCCTACAGCCATGTCCACCATATTGCCCTTCATAGCGAATTCTTTGAATTCCTTAAGCATATTCCATCTCCTTGTCTGGAACATCATGCGTTGAAGCAATGACGCCGTATGAATTGTGAATCCTGATCCGCCAAGATGTCTGCCCGTCAAACACCTTGAACTCTTCCCGTCGGACCCTGTCCGCTCCCCGGTGGAGACAGGGCCTTGAGATCGGATCAGCCCTTATCGGATGGGCTTGAACTCGATCCTCCGGTTTTTCGCCCGTCCTTCCTTCGTGTCATTGGGTGCAGCGGGTACCGACATGCTGTAGCCCTTTGCCGTGAGCCTTTCGGCGGCGATGCCTTTTTCGATCATATATGCCCGTACGGCCTCGGCCCGTGCATCGGAAAGCTTCTGATTGAACTCCTCAGAGCCCACGTTGTCGGTATGGCCCTGGATCTCGAGCCTCACCCCGGGATTCTCCTTCATGTACTTGACCGCTTCGTCGAGCACCGGCCGACTGTCAGGTTTGATCGCTGATTTGCCGATGTCGAAGTAGATGTTTCCGAAACTGTAGGTGCCTCGTTGTGTCAGCTCCGCCTTTTCAGGCACAGGACAGCCGCCTTCATCGACCTTGGCGCCCGCCGGAGTGCCTGGACACTTGTCAAGATAATCATAGACGCCGTCTCCATCACTGTCGAGAGGGCAGCCGTTCTTGTCAACTGACACACCCCTGGGTGTGCTGGGACATGCATCCCTGCTGTCCGGCACGCCGTCACCGTCGCTGTCTGCAGGGGGGGCCGGAGCCGGCTGGGGGGCGGGTACGGCTTCAGGTTCGGCTGCAGCGGCCTTTTCTCCGCCGCCGAAGAGGAGAGCGATGCCGAAGGTATAGAGCAGGTTATGGTTCGAGGTATCGCCCTCTCCCCTGAAATTCACTACATGCCTGATATCAGCACGGAAGGCTACGTCAGGGTTCACAAAATATTTCAGACCGACTCCGTAATCTGCCGCGAAATCATTGTCGCGTCCGCCGCCCTCAGGCTTGCTGTCGAAGGACATCAATCCGAGTCCTGCGGCAAGGTATGGGACTACATTCTCACACGGCGTAATGCCGCCCAGGTGATAGAGTCCTTCAAGACGATACAGATCAACAGGACCTTCCACCCTGCCGGCCGGAGTGTCGCGGGTGGCGTCGATGCGGCCGTAGGAAAGCTCGGCCGCCAGGTCTCGGGAAAGATGATATCCGAGACCCAGTCCCACGATGGTATCGTTGTTGTAATTCAGATCACTGTCGAAGATAAATCTGCCGAAAAACGGACTCACCGTCACGGCACCGGCACGATTTCCCGCAAATGCCTCCGTTGTGAACAGGAGCAAGAAGGATGAGTCAAACGGGAACCAGCGGTCTTGAAAGACATATCGAAGTACCCCTGCGATACTCGGCAGAATTCCCGATTACCATTGCAATGTGCCCGAAGTACTCTGCAAGTGCAAAGGGAAAATATTCCCGACCAGTGGTTCTCTGCGTCGGGAAATAGATTAAAGCCTGCTAATAAGCACTCGCAATCCAGCAAATTTAGCCTGATTGTAATTTAATCTGTATTATAGTATTCTTAAAATATCGTGTAGAATTATACATTTTTGATTGGAGGAGCCCTTAGGAATGGGGGATATGAGCAAATCGAAAGAACAGCTTGTCCAGGATTTGGCAGATGCCAACAAGCGCATTGCCGAGTTGGAAGAGTATGCGACTCAGTGCAAGTTGACAAAAGAGGCCCTGGAAATCAGCATGATGAGGTTCCGGATATTCTCTGAATCAATGTTTGAGGGCGTAGTTCTCGCTAAAGATCGGACCATAATCGATATTAACGACTATTTGCTCAAACTGATAGGCTGCTCAAGAGACGAGGTAATAGGAGCGGATATTCTGCCCTTTATACATCCTGATGACTTGTCCAAAGTGCTTCCCGGTTTCCTGGCTTGCCGGGAGCAGATAACCGAGCATCGAATGATCAGGAAAGACGGCTCCATCATTTTTGTGGAATCCCATGGCAAGCCTTTGAATATACATGGACAAAGAACACGCATTATCTTGGTCCGGGATATCACTGGACGCAGGAGAGCTGAAGAGAAGCTGCGAAATCACTATAATAAACTTGAAGAGATGGTAAAAGCGCGCACGCTTGAACTGGCCGAAAGAAATTGCCAACTGGAAAAGGAGATCGAAGAGCGAAAGAAAGTAGAGAATTCGCTCAGAGAGAGCGAGGCCCTTTACCGGCTCCTGGCAATAAACGCTAACGACATCATCTTTACCATGGATCTCGATCTTCGATTCACGTTCATCAGCCCATCTGTATCGAAAATCAGAGGCTTCACCGTCCAAGAGGCTATGTCACAGACTATTGCAGAAGCTCTGACCCCTGAATCCCTGGAAGTTGCTATGAGTGTCTTCACCAAAGAATTGGACTCCGCGCTCAAGGGCTCGCAAGATACATCGATAGCTCATACTATTGAGCTTGAGGAGACATGTAAGGATGGCTCAACTATTTGGACAGAAACCACGTTTTCTTTTTTACGTGATGATACGGGCAATCTCAAAGGCATCCTAGGTATAACCCGTGATATCTCTGAGCGCAAGCGGGCCGAGCGCGAGCTGCGCTCCGCATCGATGTACGCACGCAGGCTCATCGAAGCAAGCCCGGACCCACTGGTCACGATCAGTCCCGACGGCAAGATCATGGATGTGAACAAGGCGACCGAAGATATCACCGGCGTGCACAGAAAAGATCTCATCGGGACGGACTTCTCGGACTACTTCACCGAGCCCGCCAAGGCCCGGACCGGTTATGAGAAAGTTTTTCGCGAAGGGTTCGTCAAGGACTACCCGCTTGCCATACAGCACACGTCGGGAAAGGTAACCCAAGTGCTATACAACGCAACTACTTACCGCAACGAGAACGGTGAGATACAGGGTGTTTTTGCAGCAGCCCGGGACATCAGCGAGTTACGACAGGCACAACAGGCCCTTCTCGAATCCCTCAATGAGTTGGAGACGAGAAATATCCTCCTTCAGAAAGAGATTGCCGAGCGTGA
>CAADRM010000119.1_pt1 | contig 20171 bp, 22 predicted proteins | sample 2563611 | NCBI WGS metagenome assembly CAADRM01 (sample SAMEA5366183, study PRJEB31310) | anaerobic digester metagenome | biome: Waste water treatment plant; feature: Anaerobic digester; material: Activated sludge | place: Denmark | collected 2016-10-17
GGCGTTTTCCTTGGATGTGGACAGAAAACTCAATCATTTGAATGATTTTTAGAAGCCTATTGGCTACGTTTACCACTTTTGGGTGGCTCAATGACTGATAATATCAGTCAAGGATATGTTATGATCCGTATATAAGCACATTCTGGGATAAATGTCAAGTATTTATGTGACGTATGTCAATAAATTATGGTTAGTATTTTGCTGAACAGACTAGAGAACGGATTTTTTCTGCGGATGTATGAGAATAGCAAGGAATGCATGTTAGTTTTTATCTGGTTTGATATTTACAGGATCGTTATATTATAGTATACTTATGAGGGATTATGTGAGAATATGGTTCATAATAACGTGACAATAAATCTTCATAAATAAAAATATTTAGATCTTAATTAATTAAGCAACCATAAAGGAGGAGCAAACATGGCTGATTATCCCTACTGCACTGTAACGAATAAGCTAGCAGGATTTCTAGGGAAAATCAAAGAACTGGGAGTCCCTGGCAAAGTCAACACTAGATGGTTGCCTACGATTGGTTATTCGTCAAAGAATGACCGATCAATACTTCCGGTTCTTAAATTTATAGGGCTGATAACAACTGACGGAACTCCTACAAAAGTTTGGTTGGATTTCAGAGGATCAGATGGTGGAAAAGCTCTTGGAAAAGCTATCAAGTCTGCATATGCTGAACTTTTTAGGACATATCCAAACGCTCAAAACCGGTCTACGGAGGAACTTCAAGCATTTTTTCGAGGTCATTCTTCGTATGGGTCTCAAGCTGTAGGGAAAGCAGTTGCAACCTTCAAAGTGCTCTCGCAATACGCTGAATTCAATGATCTCTATAGCGGTGTTGAAGAAGTAACGGGTGAATCTATTCCCAATGCGATAGCAGGTCCGCAACCTCAGGTTGTATCCCCGTTGCCAGGAATCACAGCTGGTCAAGGATCATTGCCGTCATTGCACATTGATATCCAGATTCATATTTCACCCGAGGCTAATGCTGACCAAATTGAAAAGATCTTTGAGAGCATGGCAAAGCATCTCTATAAAAACGGTTAGTGAATGATTGCTCGTAATTTTCTAAAACTTGCCAAAGCCATTTATATTGATACTGGTGCGCGACGACCACCTGATGAAGGAGTTGAAGCTGAGTCACATCAAGTCATACCACCAGCCTCCGTTCGGGGAACTCGTGGCTATATTGAGAAGATAACGAACCAAATAAATGGATGCTATGAGCGGGGTTGGTTTGATTCTTGTGCAGTGATGATGAGACGACTGCTGGAGACGCTTATCATTGAATGTTTCGAGCATCATAATATAAGCGACAAAATCAAAACCAAAAGGGGCGACTTTATGTTCTTTCGTGACCTAGTGGATAAAGCTCTTGCAGAGGACAGTTGGACTCTAGGTAGAAATACTCGAAGTGCTTTACCTAAGCTAAAAGAATTGGGGGACAAGTCAGCACATAGCCGTCGATATATAGCACATAGGCAGGACATTGATGCAATACGGACAGAGTTTAGAGGTGCTATCCAAGAGTTCGTTTTCTTGGCCAATCTCAAGTGAATTTTAATAATTCTCTCTGAGTGAAAGCTCATGTTGTGCATTAATTAGAGCGTTAGAACCCTATGGCCAACGATATATCTCAATATGTACCAGAAGGAATCGCTTGGATTCGTGCTGCAGTTTCTTGCATTCCAATTGTAGGGAGTGCTCTGGATCACTTGATCTTTGACAAATCGGATGCAATCCGAATCAAGAACCTTGAATCTGCTATTGCAGCAATCTCTTCGCAAGTCAACGCCGTTGGGGAAAACGCGATTGACAAGCCATGGTTCGAGAGCGTGGAGGCGTTAGCCATATTTAAAATTATGGCAGACAAGGTTTCATATGAGTTTGATCCAGCTAAGGTGGAAGCAATTGGGCGAATAGTTGCTGCATGCGGGAACAAAAAGCATTCTCAAGATCCGATAAAGATTTCGGTGGTGGAACATCTATCCAGGCTTTCCGCAGTACAAATCAAATTGCTCTCAATTATCTCGCAAGTCACCCCAACCAAGAAGAAAATTAGTACAGAAGGGCTGGAGCAAACCGCTACTGCGATATGGCTTAGAGACATCATTTCAGCATTAAGATGCAATACCCAGTTCTGGACTGGCACACTCATAGTAGATCAAGAGCTTGAAGTACTTGAGTCATATAACACAATCCGGCGTGTGCAGCTGATGGGGCCATCGGAGATCGCTTACGTCATGACCGTCATTGGTAAACTAGCTGCCTCATATGTGCAAACGGCAGGACTCTAGCAATCTCTTTAAGTTTAATGTGTAATAGTCACTATCTGATCGGACAGTTGTTCCCCTTCCTGAAGTTTGTCGACAAATCAGATCATAGTCAATCGATTAACACTCCCAAGGGCACTGTCACATCTACTCCATTTGACAAAACCGTGGTGCCCCACCGGCAGAAAACTAGGCTGGGACAGTATGGTCGGAGGTTCAAATCCCCGCTACCGGGGATTATTCCGAGCGTGCATGAGTATTGGGAAATATCAAATCATCAACAACAACGGTGTCTGAGCTGACCTCAAGGATGGAAAATGGGCCGGGAATAGTCGTCAATCAAACAAGGAACTGTCGGCGTAGTCAATCAGAACAGACTGGAAACAAAGACTGGGAGCAGCTTGACAACTTGTACATATTATTCGTAATCAGCAGGCCCAGGGTTCAAATCCCTGCGCTGGCTTCACTTTACAGGCACTCGAAAATAAAAATTTTCACTACATTTCACCACGCTACTCATCGTATATCATCCAGAGCATCAATCGCCGCTTGTTTTCTTGTCATCGCAACGTGCGTGTATATCTGCGTGGTGCTGAGTTCCTTGTGTCCCAGGAGTTCTTGGATTGTCCTGAGATGGGAGAGTCAGCCAGGGGAGTCTCACCCCCAGCTGCTCGCAGAACCGGACGTGAACCTCTCAGCTCATCCGGCTCCCATTGTTCAGCCCTTAAGGGAGGCACCGGCAAGTTGCCAGTGACAGAATAGAGTCGGTCGCTGATTCTTGACCCGCAAGATATATGCAGTACTCTTCCGATAGCTCCCCCGTTTACGAAATTTCTTTCTAGCCCAATTCACAAGGGCAAAGTCGAGAATTTTGACAATCTTGTAGCACCTCGTTTTGTAGAAACGGCCGTAGTAGTTCAGCCATCCCCTGATGACCGGATTCAGAGCTGTAGCCAAGTCCTCAATGTCGTACCCGATCCATCTCCGCAACCTCCAGCTACGGACCACATTGCCTATCCGCTTGAGGGATTTGTTGCTGATGGCCGGTAAAAATCCCGTAAAGATTCGGCCTTTCCTGTTTATGGCTTGTCTGGGGTGAAATGAGAATCCCAGAAAGTCAAAACAGACTGTAGGGTAAGTCCCCTTGCGCCAGCCATCCTTACAGTACACGATCTTGGTCTTTCCCGGGTGCATCTCGAGTTTGCACTCGGCCAACCTGCTCTTGATGGCGTTCTTGACCTGCTCCGCTTCGCTCATCGTCTTGCAATGGACAACAACATCATCCGCATAACGCTCAAAGGGAGAACCTGGAAACGTCCTCACCATCCATGCGTCAAATGCATAATGCAAAAAGAGATTGGCAAGAAGGGGGCTGATAACTCCACCTTGCGGCGTTCCCTTATCCCGGCACTCAAGCGTTCCATCTTTCATTTGGACCGGGGCCTTCAGCCATCTCTCAATGTAAAGTTGCATCCATTTGCATTGTGCGTGCTTCCTCACAGCCTTCATCAACAGTTCATGGTCGATGTTGTCGAAGAATCCTCGGATGTCTAAATCAATCACCCAGTCATATGACCAGCAGCGTTTTCTCGCTGTCTCCACAGCATCCACTGCTGATTTACCTGGACGGTACCCATATGAGTCTTGGTGAAAGATCGGCTCCACCTCGGGCTCAAGCAACATCAGCACCACCATCTGGGCTACCCGATCAGCTACTGTGGGTATCCCCAACGGCCTCTTTCCTCCATCCTCCTTGGGTATCTCTACCCTTCTGACCGGCGGAGGAAAATAGCTACCCGATGACATCCGGTTCCAAACCTTGTAGAGATTGTTCTTCAGATTCCCTTCAATGTCCTGGATCGTCTGCGAGTCCACGCCAGAAGTGCCCTTGTTTGCCTTGATCCTCTTCCATGCTTCCCAGACGAGCTTCTTGGAAATCTCGTATGGCTTGGCGATACTCACTGATTCCTCCCATTGCTGGTTGACCATTAAATATCCCTGAACAACACAGCCCCTTCGCTCCACTCCCATTACAGGAGATTCATCACTACTACGAGCTGTTCCGCCCCTGTGCCCGGCTTCGGTACTCTCACCCTCGGGGGACCTCCCCTTGGATTTCTCCCTTGCCATCCGGACGACAGGTTCGCACGTTCCGTGTAAAAGCCTGTATCGGAGTCACACCGTCTCTACACCGGATGCCGCTCAGACAGTAAACAGGCTCCCCCTGAGCTTTTCCCGGGGTGCTACTAGATCCCGGTTTTGACATCGTCTAAGGTCTTTTCGATGCCTCATCGATCGGTTCGCTTTCGCTCGTCTCTCCGATACCCACCTGACGCATTCTCTTGCGCCTTTCCCCTAACGCTCACCACCATGTCTCTTTACCATCGCAGCTTAGGGCGGTTTGAAGCCTGCTCCTGCAAGCCGACTCCGAGGGACCTCCCCTCATCTCCTACACAGCATTGCCTCTCGGCATTCGTGTCACACTAGTAGCTAAGACCCGATCTGACAGGTGGTNNAATACCATGGACATGCCCCTCATCCATATACCCGATACATTTTTCTTTCGCCAGGGGAAGGTTGTCATTGAAGGTATCCATGGGCGTTCTCCCCTGACAGCGCTTCCCCTGATGAGTCCTCTGGTTGTTGTACTTGTAGAGCCATAGATCGAGGTCTTTCTGGAGCTCCTCAAGGTTAAGATAAATCTTTCTTCTTAAAAGCGATACTGTAGAATTCGTCCTTGATCGTCGGTTACGTCCTGTAAGTTCTGTAAAAAGGTAAGACGAGCCAAGAGCGACTCCGATAAAGCGAAGTGGCTAAACAAACGCTTTGAAGGAGGAGCAGATGGCTCGCAGGGGAGATGATAAGGATTTGATGTGGATTTGGCAAGAGGCGACCGGGCAGGGAGATGACGGGTTGCGCAAGGTGATGGAGGCCGTGATTCAGCGGATACAGGAAGAGGAGCTGACGTCATTTTTGAAGGCCGATTTCCATGAGAGGACGCATGAACGTAAGGGGTACCGTAACGGGTATAAGCCACGGGCTTTGATGACCCGACTGGGGCGGATGGAGCTACTGGTGCCCAAGGACCGGGAAGGGCAGTTTCAGAGCGAACTCTTTGAACAGTATCAGAGGAATGAGAAGGCATACGTTCATGTCGCAAAACATAATCGTCAGATGAAAGAGCATAATCGTCAGATGGATATTGAAAGAGAAGATGGATCTCAGAGACCAGACAGTAGGTGCATCCCCTTTCCTTATTTCGTGTGGCCAGAACCGTGGGTGGTGAAAGGGGTGAGCAGCACTCATGATTGGTGAGAGGTGTGAGCTGATCTGTCGAATAGTGGGGTTCATGGACACCATCTCTCTCCATTGCAATCGAGGAAGAGGAGAAACCATGAAAAAAGCTCATCGAGGTGGCGCTGCCGCTTGATGTGATCAACAAGGAATCCGCTCGTGGGTAGAGGAATTTGTGTAGGAATAGGGGTATTTCGCCGTTTGAATGTGGCGGTGATTGCCTTGACAAGTATTTCTCCATTGAAGGAATGATCTCGAGGAGGGTGTCAGAAATTTAGTGTAAATGCCGGTCATGGTTAATGTTCCAGGGGCACCCTATCCCCGAACAGGATCAGGAACTGATTGATAGCGCCTGACCAGTTTTGTATGGGCATTGTCCATTTTTTCTCGATGTTCTTCAAGGCCAAATACAGGATTTTCTTCAAGGCATCGTCATTGGGGAAGGAGGACTTGGTCTTGATAATCTTCCTCAAGGACATGTTCAGAGATTCGATGGCATTCGTCGTATAGATGGCCCGTCTGATCTCTGGCGGATAGGCAAATAGCGGGATGATATTGGCCCAGTTATTTCTCCAGGAAGGGCTGATTGCCGGATATTTTTCGTCCCATTTGGCAGAAAAGGCTTCTAAGGCCTTTTCTGCCAACTCCACTGTCGCTGGGCGGTAAATCTCCTTGAGATCGCCGGCAACGGCTTTGCGATCCTTCCAGGAAACAAACTTCAGAGAGTTCCTGACCATATGCACGATGCACAGCTGGATCTCGGTCTTCGGGAACACGGCATTGATGGCATCGGGGAACCCTTTGAGCCCATCGACACAGGCAATGAAAATATCCTTTACCCCACGATTCTTGAGCTCGGTGATCACCTGCAGCCAGAACTTGGCACCCTCGCTCTTCTCGATCCACATACCCAGGATCTCCTTGCGGCCCTCCATGGTGATACCGATGGCCAGGTACACTGCCTTATTGACGATATGCCCCTGGTCCTTGACCTTGACCATCAGGGCATCCAGATACAGGATCGGATATACGGAATCTAAGGGCCGGTTCTGCCATTGACGGACATCTTCCATGACAGAATCGGTAACGCTTGAGATAAACTCTGGGGATACCTCGATCTGGTAGATTTCCTTGAGGTGGCCCTGGATCTCACGGGTGCTCATGCCCCGGGCGTACATGGAAATGATCTTATCATCGAAACCATCAAAGCGGCTCTGGCCCTTCGGGATGATCACCGGTTCGAACTCGCTGTTGCGGTCCCGGGGAACATCGATCTCCATCTCCCCGAACTCACCCTTGATCTTCTTGGTGTTCTTGCCGTTTCTGGAATTGCCGGTGTTCTTGCCAGCAGGCGACCACTTGGGGTATCCTAAGTGGTGGGTCATCTCTCCTTGGAGAGCCTTCTCTAAAAGCCGCTTCGTCAGATCCTTGAGAAGTCCGTTCTCTCCAAGAAGATCCTCGGGCTTCTCATACCCCTTCATCAACTCGTTCAATAACTCATCTCGTATGGCCAATTCACTCTCCTCCTTACTGAGGTCTCGGCCATTTACACTAAATTCTGGACACTACCCATCTGTTTGAGCTTTAGCGAGTCGATGGGATCGCCCTGCCGGCATACGTGACTGCATCAGGAGATGATTCCAGTTCGAACGGCAATCCCCTCGAACCCACACTCCCCCAAGCACTATTCTCGCCCCCATCTTTAAAGCTTCCCAAAAGCAACACTCACGAATCAAGCAGGTCTCGTGCAACCTAGGCCTATGGAAGTGAACAAACCAACCCCCTCGCAGGTAGCAGGTCATCATTGACCCAAGGGCTGCTTCCCTTGGCATTGAAGAGCCGGTATTTCAAGGAATGGCTCAGTCTTTCGGCAGGGGCCTGGACGGCGCGCCGGGCGTTTCGGATGAGCCTCTTGCAGGAGGCTGCCTGCGGGAGGGATCGTCGTCATCCTCTCTCCTGGCTCTGGCTCCGCCCTGCTCCAGCATTTCTCTGCGGATGAGCGACTCGAACTGTTTCGCCTCACGGGAATTCGGATTGATAGAAATGGACTTCTCGATCCATTTCAGGGCGTTGGTCCAGTCCTTTGTATCGTAGTACAGGCGGGCCACGTTGAAGTAGAGGTTCTCGTCGCCGGGGGAGATCTCGATGGCCTTCATGTAGTTCGCCAGCGCCTCCTCCACCATATTGGCCTTTCTCAGCTCGATGCCAAACTCGTTGAAGATGTGCTTGTTCTCTTCTTCAAAGATGGCCTCGATTTGGGAGAGCTTCTGGAACACACTCTTTGCCTTGTCGACCTGGCCCATCTCCATGTACAGGGTCCCTACGCCGAAGTTGGCACGGATGCTGTCCGGATCGATCTTGAGCGCCGAATTATATTCCCACTCGGCAGAGTTGAACTCCTTGCGCGCGCGATGTTTTTCCGCCAGCGCAATGTGCTTGTCCGTTTCACGTTCTTCCTTGGTTTTCACTTTATAGTCGGGCTCGAAGGTGTATTTGCTCATGAATTCGTCGTAGGGCATCTTGATGACGATGCCGGTAGGCTGCCCTTCATTCCCGAGATAGGTCACCTGTATGAGATCATCATCCAGCTGTTCTGCACGGCAATAGTTCTTGACGCGCTGGGTTTTTTTCGTGTGCCCGGTCCCCAGGGTGATAGTGGTTTCCTCAAAAAAAATCCCTTTGATCTTCTTAACTGCGCTTTCCATAGCCTTTTTATCGGAATATAAAAATCTTATGTTTAGAATATTTTGCCGGAAATGGGTATAATGGAGAAGGTGGAGCACCTGGAGAATATTCGCGCACCATCTTGTGTGAGAAGGGAGGAAGACACCATGGCTGCTGTAGGTTTTATCGGTGCCGGGAACATGGCCGAGGCGATAATAGGAGGCATACTCGAGAAGGGCTTGTACGCATCCCCGGATATCATCATATACGATGTCCGTCCCGAGCGCATGGAAGAGATGCACGGGCACTACGGGGTCGAGACGGCCGGAAGCGCTCCGGAGCTGGTGGAAAAGAGCAGAGTGGTCATCCTGGCGGTCAAGCCCGACAGGATCGGTGCAGTGCTGGAACAGGTGCGGGAGCCGCTTGCAGAAAGGCTGATCATCAGCATTGCCGCAGGGGTCCCTATCGATTCCATCCAAGCGGTCACCGGGCAGCAGTCCCGGGTGATCCGAGTCATGCCCAACACCCCGGCGCTGGTGCTCGAGGGGGTTTCCGCGCTGTGCCCCTCACCCTCGTGTCTCCCTGAGGATATCGACACCGCTCTGGAGATATTCTCCGCCATAGGCATATGCCGGCAGGTGGAAGAGAAGTTGATGAATGCGGTGACCGCCCTGTCCGGATCAGGCCCTGCCTTCTGCTTCCTCTTCATGGAGGCCCTTGCCGACGGAGGGGTGCGCGCAGGGCTACCCAGGGAACTCGCCCTTGAGCTGGCCTGCGCGACCCTGAAAGGGGCTGCCGCCATGGTTCTGAAGACCGGAAAGCACCCCGGAGAGCTCAAGGACATGGTGGCGTCTCCCGGAGGGACCACTATCGAGGGGCTTGGCGTGCTGGAGTCCAGAGGGTTCAGGTCCGCGGCCATGGATGCGGTGTTTGCTGCATATCAGAAGGCGTCGCGGCTCGTCTCTTAGGCCCTCTTCGGACCCCGTTCATCTGCAAGAACGACCCTTAAGGCCGTCAAGGAGGGCTGACTAGACCCTGGTGTTCTTGATGATCTCGACCGCATCACCGGGCGAATCCACCACGGTGAAGATGGCCAGATCCTCCTGGAGGATCTTCATCTCCTTGAGCATGGTATCGCGTATCCAGTTCAGGAGCCCGCCCCAGAAGTCCGAGCCCACGAGAATGACCGGGAATGGCTTTATCTTGTCCGTCTGGATGAGCGTGAGGGATTCGAAGAGCTCGTCCATGGTTCCGAACCCTCCGGGGAAGATGACGTAGCTCATGGCATACTTGATGAACATGACCTTTCTCACAAAGAAATAGCGGAAGTTGATATGGATGTTCGTGTAGGGATTCATGATCTGCTCGAAGGGAAGTACGATGTTGAGCCCCACCGACTGGCCCCCCGCCTCGAACGCTCCCTTGTTCGCCGCCTCCATGATGCCGGGGCCTCCGCCGGTGATCACGCTGTAGCCCTCCCGGGCGAGCATGCCGGCCAGCTCCTCGGCCATGCGGTAGTATTTGTCGTCCGGCCTGCACCGGGCGGAGCCGAAGATGGTGACTGCAGGCTCCAGTGACGAAAGGGTCTCGATGCCGTCCACGAACTCCGCCATGATGCGGAAGATCCTCCACGACTCTTGAGGGTTGATCTGATCGATGAGATACCTGTCGCTCTTCATGCATGCTCCTTGCTTTGCCGCCCGGTCTTCCCTCCATGCGGCAGTTATGTTATGGGTCATCAACGCGATGATCGATCTCCATGTCCATACAACATATTCCAGCGACGGGCAATATTCACCGGAAGAGATCGTTCCCCTGGCAGCATGCCGGGGGGTGCAAACCCTTGCCTTCTGCGACCACATGGACTTCTGCGCCGTGCCCGAAGGGCTGGATGCCGCCCGGGCCGGCAATATCGAGCTCTTCAGCGGGATCGAGATATCCGCTGCCTTCAAAGGACGGGAGTATCATCTGATCTGCTATGGGTTCGATCCGAACGACTCCCGCATCCTCGAGTTCATCGATTGTTCCTTGAGGGGCATATGGCAGGGCATCCCCGCCATCATCGGGCGCTTCCGGGAGATGGGCTTTCTGCTCGATGAAGATGACATCACGGGGTGGGGAAAATCGGTCCCGACCGGGGTGACCTTTCTCAACGCGCTGGAAAAGCGCAATCCCCATGACCCGCGGATACTCCGCTATACCCGGGGAGACCGCTCCGATTCCCCCTACCTGAACTTCTACCAGGACTTTTCACGGGCAGGGATTGGAGAGACGGTCTCTTCCGGTCTTCCCGATCTGGTCCAGACCCTTCACGATGTGGGGCCCTGCGGAATCCTCGTCCTGGCCCATCCAGGCGGGATGGACAGAGCGAGCCTCAAGGAGCTGAAGTCGCACGGGATTCAGGGAATCGAGGTGTACAGCACCCACCACGGGCCTGCGGTCACCGAGTATCTTGCCGGGATTGCCGAATCGCTCGGCCTACTTGTGAGCGCCGGCTCGGATTTTCACGGCGAGCGGATCAAGCCCGATATCCGCCTGGGTGATGTGCCAGGACAGCCGGATGCGGCACTGATCGAAGCGATCCGGGAAAAGATGTCTGTCTGGCAGTGAGTGGGAAAGGGAGAACAGAGCCAGGGGCGCAAAAGCCGTATCGCCGGGAGATGGCGAGCGTCATTGCTCGATGATGACAGGTTCCAGGAGAATCACCAGCTCGTCGGTTTCCACGGTCTTGATCTTCTGGCTGAAGAGGTAGCCCAGGATGGGGATGTCGCCCAAGATGGGGATGCTCTTTTTCTGATCAGCGAGGTTCTTGCTGATGAGCCCGCCCAGTGCGACAATATTCCCGCTTTTGACCCTGAGCTGCGTGGTCGCCTCTTTCAGGTCCACAGTGGGGAGGGTGTAGATGTTCCCGCTGATGGACGTCTCCTTCAGCTCCACAACCCTGCTCTTGATGGGGGTGATGCTTAAGTTCACCTGGTTCGTTTCCAGGTCGATGTACGGCTGCACCCCGAGCATGACCCCGTCAAAGATGGAGCCGATGGTGACCTCGGGCGTGGTGATCGTGGTGCCGCCCTCCACTGTGGTGATGGTCAGCTCGATCTCCTGGATATACGAGGTGTTCGTGCCCACGCTGATGAGTGCCGGCTGGCCGTTGGTCACCCTGATCCTGGGGTTGGAGAGCACCTTGATCTCTCCGTACTGGGCCAGGGCGTTGAGCGCCGCGTCGAACCCGTGCTCCTGAGAGCCCACCTGGATCTCCAGAGACGGAACCAGGTTGTCCGTGGAGAGGGCGAGGTTCTGCCGGATGGGGTTGAACACATAGTCGCCGATGCTCCCGTGGATGCTGGTCCAGTCGATGCCGTACCGGTACGAGTCGCTGAGGTTGACCTCCAGGATCTTTGCCGTGATGAGGACCTGTGCATTGTAATAGGTCTTCAAGGCCTTGATATACGATTCTATGCGCTCCACGGCGTCTCTGCGGTCGTTGATCTCCAGGAAGCCGATACTCCGGTTGAGCGAGTAGGTGCCATAGGGCGTCAGTGAGGAGCGGACGACCTGCTCGATCTGGGCGTAGATGTCGATATCTTCCGATGTAGAGGTGTGCCTGATGGAGAACTCACCGGAAAGAGGGGTGGTGGAGTTCTCCCCGCTCGAGCTTGAGCCCAGGACATCGCCTCCCACCGAAAGGCGCGTCTCTTTCCGTGACGAGACGAAGTTGAGGTGAAAGGCCTTTGATGCCGTTCCCCTGATGTACAGGCATTCTCCTCTGATCTCCGAGAAGACGTGCAGGGAGACCGTAAGGCCTTCCAGAGCCTGTTCCAGCGGGGTGTTGTTGAAGGCCACGGTGACCGGCCTTACAGGAATGAGCATGCTGTTCGATCCGGTGCTCTGCGAATTCCGGGTGTCTCCTCCCGGCTGATCCGGCTGCGACGGGGCGGAAGGAGGAGGTGTGTCAGAGGTCGCGACTGCAGGGATCATATCCGCACTGACGAGCCGGGAGTCGATGACCAGATCGAGGCCGGCAATCTCGGCAATGGCGGAGAAGATATCGGTGAATGGGGCGTTCTTTGCCGCCAGGGTGATGGTCTTGCCCGAAAGAGGGCTTTTTTCTTCCACTGCGGGGGGTTGTATCTCAGGAAGCGGGCGGGGGACAGGGGGTGTTGCCTTGCCGGTCTCTTCTTGTACCGTGAAGTCTTCTTTCTTCATGAGCCTGTCCGTGGAGCATCCCCACAGCAGGGTAATGATGCACAGGTAAAACACATGCCTAGTATACTTTGACATGGATCGTCTCCTCAATGCCGCTCCTGTATCGAATGGTGATTGCGTCTTTTTTTATTGCTTTAACAACAAAGGTCCCGGTGTTATCACCAACCTGCATTTTTTTGCCGTTAATAACGCAGAAGCTCTTTGTGCCGTTTTCCACGATCATGCTCACAAAGACCGGGGCGATGGCCTCTGGTCCCTGAGAGCTGTTCTCCTCGCCGGGAATGCCTGGGGAAAATACATTTCTGATGGATTCGGCCGAGCCCGGGGGGGTGCTTTCTTGAGACGAGAAACCGAGCTGGTCGATATAGGCGAGAAACTCCGGCCTGTCAGGCACATAGGGTGTATGGCCGGAGGTGAACAGGAGCATGACGATGCCCGCGAGAAGGGCGATGAGCGGGGATGCGAAGAGGGCGAGGATTCCGGTGTCTATCTTCACGGGCGCCTTCCTCCCATCCTGAAGCCGGTCACGGCCAGCCGTATGCCTTCATGCGTGCTCTGGATCATTGCACGGTCCAGGAAAAAGAATCCTTCTGCATAGGTCGAGACGATCTTTTCCTGAAGCTCGCCGAAGTTCTTCGGATAGAGTGTGATGTCGTAGCTCACATTTGCGGTCTGCTCGCCGGAGAGTTCTCTCAGCCTTTTCCAGTGCATTTCGAGGGCATCGAGCTTTTCCTGGTATGCCTGCTGCTCGGCCCGTGCGCGCATGATCGAGGTGAATTTGGCCTGGTTGTACCGGGCGTCAGCCCGCTCGGAGAGATAGAACCAGCACGAAGAGATCAGGCAGAGCATGCTCACGACACTGAGGGCGACAGCCATTTTATAGATCCTCATCTCTGTGCCTCGCATTCCACGGTGTAGCCGGCCCACCGGTCGGTATGGCGGAAGGTGGCCCCGGTAACCGGATAGTGCTCCTGCAGGTCTGTGAGAAAATCAGAGAACAGGCTCTTCGACAGGGGGTACTGGGCCCTGATGGCGCCCTCGATCTTCACCCGGAACACCGCGCTTCCCGGAGAAGGCATGGATGCGGGGTCAGGGGGTTGAGAATATTCCTGAGGGTCATCCGATTCAGTCTGCGTCCCAGGTCTGAAGACCTCCACCCGTTCGATGGATGTGTGGGCCGGGATGGCGCCGGTAATGACGCCCAGCATGGCATGGAGTCTGGGTTCTGATTCGAAGCGCTGGTATAGGGCAATGAGCTCGTTGATGCGCTCGGGGTCTGTATCTTTAAGCAGCGCGGAGCACTCCTGCTCCATCAGGGCCATGTCTTGGAGGTAGGCATTGAGCGCTGCATCGGTTTTTTTCTCGAGGTCCCGGCTCTCCCATGAGCAGCTCAGGCCCAGGAGAAAGAGCAGCAATGCGCATGCGATCATCGTCAGGGAAAGCAGAAGCGAATACTCGGCGTAGCGGGCAAGCGTCCTGGTCCGGCGGTAAGGGGCAGGGGTAAAATCATACTCGCTGCCCAGTACATTTCCCAGGAGCTCGGGCGAACTGCATCCATTGCCGGGCAGGTGTTCGAGCAACAGCCCGACCGATTCGATATCGTTTTTCCGCAGGTCATCTATGTCTATCTCGCCCTGGCCGGCTGTGAAGACCGCCTGGGGGGTTTCGTTGTAACTGACCCTCAGCAGAGAGGACATCTCGCTGATACCGGCCAGTGTTTCGGCGAAGAGATCAAATGACCTGCTCTTCTGGATCGTGATCAGATGATAGATGATGCCTGCCTTCGCGCCGATGATCCGGACGAACTGGTCGTCCTCAAACATCACGATGCAGGTCTGACTGGTGATTTTTCCTGCCGCAGCCGCGAGGGACGCCTCGATGGGGCGGTAGGTATCGAGCAGGATATCGCTTCCGTTTAAAGACGAGATCCTGTCCACATCGCTTAAGGGGATCGCCAGGTAGGAAAATCTGGCCCGCACGGCGTCGATGTCGGAGATCTTTGCAAACGAGATGCAATAGCCCTCGTTGAACAGGCCGGTTTTGTCGATCGTGGCCCGGATATGGGCCAGGGTGGCATCCTTTGACACGCTGGAGAATTCACCCACATCGGCGTATGCGCTTCTCGTCGAAAAACATGCGCTTACGTGCTTCCCGCGGAGCATGGAAGGAGGAAATCCGCCCGCTCCACAGGACCGCACCTCTTCGAGACGGACCATCCCGGATTCCATCGTATAGCGGGCAGCCTGGTATCCGCTGTCGGTCAGTGAGATGGTGTATCCTGTCTTCCTGCCTTTTTTCATCACCTGTCGTCTCGTTTGAGTCCGGTCCTTCTCTTGTTATCCGGCGGGTTCAGCCGTACAGGGGAAAAGCCTTCTCCCACGTCTGTGTTCTCGGATTTCAGAGCGAATTTCTTTACGTTGTTCTCTATTCGAGGCGCCCGAGGAGATAGGACAGGGTCACGGCATCGAGTATGTCGTCATAATTTGATGTCTGGGGATCACCCGGCTTTGCGAATTGGTTGTCGTCGCCCGTCTGGGATACGATGCCGTTGTTGTTGTCGTCGTTCGGGGCGTCCGCCTCACGGTTTTTCCCCGGAGAGATCACCACGAAGGCCGCCCTGATGCTTGTGCCGTCGCAGAAAAGGCCGGGGGCGTGAGATTCGTTTATCAGCTCGACCAGGCGGCCCTTGAGCTCTTCGATAGTGGATGATGCGGCAAGATAGGGATCAACGGAGTAGAAGAGCGGGCTGTTATATGAATCCGTGCCCGGGATGCCCAGGGTTTCGTGGGGGAGATAGCCCCTCCGGCGGTTCACCGTCTCTGTGCCGTCCGTGCCGGCGGCAGCCCAGGGAAGCCTGCCTGTAGCCAAGGCATATCCGATGATCGCGGTCTTGGCCTCTTTGACGATTGCGCGGCTTTCGTTGAGCTTGTTCTGGTTGACGAGCAGGGGGATGAGGCCGGCGCCCATGCTCACGAGGATGCCCAGAATTACGAGCACAAAGGCCAGCTCGATGAGGGTGAACCCACCCCGGCGCTCAGGCGCGGGCCTGCTGCGGAAAGGAAGCCAATGTATCTTGCCGGTCGCCATGTCATCCTCCTCCAAGCTGCGAGATGAGATCATAGACGGGCCCGATCAGCGAGACGACGATGAATACGAACAGTCCGCCCGAGATCGCCATGACAATGGGCTCGATCATCTTGCCCATGACGTCAACGGACCGGGAGGTCTGCTCCTGATACATATCCGCCAGGTACTGAAGACGCTGATCGAGCGTTCCCGTGCTCTCGCCTACGCTGACCATACGCAGCGTGACCGGGTCGAAGAACCGGGTGAGGGCGAATGCGTTCAGCAGGGATTCACCCCTGCCCGCAGCCTGCCGTATCCTGGCGATCATCTTCGTGACGGCAGGGTTCGAAAAGGTGGTCTCCAGCACATCGAAGCACTTGGTCAGGGTGACGCCCGAGCGGAGCATCAGGGACATGTTGGAAAAGAACAGGGTGAGCGACGCATTCTTCAGGAGCTTCCCTGCAACAGGGATGTTAAAGCAGGCCATGGCCAGGAAGACGCGCGTGCGTTCATGCCTTTTCAGCACCCAGACCAATGCAATCAGAAGGAGGACCGCCGCCGGGAAAACATACCAATAGGCCCGGGAGAAATCCACGAACTCCACCAGGGCGAGCGTCATATCCGGCAATACCACATTCATGTCGTTGAAGGTTTCCACCAGACGCGGAAGCACAAAGAAGATCCAGAACACCATGACGCCCCCCATGGCCGAGATGACGAATGCCGGATAGATGAGGGCGCGCTTGGTCTGGGAGATGATGTCGTCCACGCGCTTGATGTACTCGGCGGTGCTCTTGAGGGCCTCCTGGATGGTGCCGGTCTCCTCTCCTATGTTGCAGAAGAACGAGAGCATGGGAGGAAACACCTCGGGCTGGGCCTTGAATGCACCGGAAAGCGACTCGCCTCTCGTGATCTCCCGGATCACCTGTTCGAGGGCCTTTTTGAGTCTCTTGTTCCGGACGGTATCCTTGATGCTCTCCATGGACTCCAGCAGCGGCAGGCCGCTTGCCACCATGGAGGAAAGGGCTTCGCAGAATTCGATGATGTCCGTGCGCTCCACCCTGGGCTGGATCATCGAGTCGACGGCATCGGTGAGGATGAACCGCCTTTTGCGGTATTTCAGGAGAATCTGGTCCCGGGACGCGAGGGTATCCATGAGTCCGCCCAAGTCGTCGAAATGTCCCTTGCCCGTGATGACCGAGCCGTCCTGGTTCAACGCCTGGTAGGTGAACAGCATTACCGGAGGACCCTCCTGGCTTCCTGGAAACTGGTCTTGCCGGCTACGACCTTGCGGACTGCGTCCTGTGCCAGGGTGTACATGCCCTCCTCGATCGCCTTGTCCTTGATTTCGAAGGGGTGCGCTCCCATGGAGATGAGCCGTTCCACCTCTTGGGTCACCGGGAGGATCTCGGCGATCATCATCCTGCCCAGGTATCCGGTCTTGATGCACTGGTCGCAACCTTTCGGGGCGTAAATCGTGGTGCCCGGAGCGATGCCGAACATCCGGCTCTCCTCCTCTCCGGACGGATAGGGCTCCTTGCAGTAGGGGCACAGGGCGCGCACGAGCCGCTGGGCGATGACGCACAGGAGCGAGGAGGAGATCATGTAGTCCTTGATTCCCAGATCCTTGAGCCGGGGGATTGCGCCCACGGCGTCGTTGGCGTGCACGGTCGAGAGGACAAGGTGCCCGGTCTGGGCCGCACGCATCCCCATGGTGGCGGTATCCGCATCCCGGATCTCGCCGATGAGGATAACATCCGGGTCCTGACGCAGAAAGGCCCGTACGGCGGATGCAAACACATAGCCTGCCTTTTCGTTGACCTGGGTCTGCCGGATCAAGGGGAACTGGTACTCCACCGGGTCCTCCACGGTCACGATATTTTTCTCGATGGAATTGAGCTCACGCAGGGATGCGTAGAGTGTGGTGGTTTTTCCCGATCCCGTGGGACCCGATACCAGGATCATGCCGAAGGGTTTGTGGAGGATCTCCTTGAGCGTAACGAGGTCGTCATCCGCAATCCCCAGGTTCTTGAGGTTGTAGAGCTCCTCGGTGCTGGCCAGTATCCTCAAGACCATGTTTTCCCCGTGTGAAACCCGGAGTGTGGACACCCTCATGTCGTAGTTCTCGTTGAGAAAGTCGAAGGTGAGGCGCCCGTCCTGGGGTTTTCTCTGCTCGGAGATGTCCATCTCCGCCTTGACCTTGATTGTGGAAATGATGCGCGGGTGAACCTCTACAGGGAAGGTGTAGAAGGGATAGAGAATCCCGTCGATGCGGTAGTGGATCTGGGAGGTCCTGTCCGTGGGGGTGATGTGGATGTCGGTTGCCCGGGAATTGATGGCGGACATGAGGATGAGCCGGGTGAGCTTTTCGGTGTCCACATCGTGTATGTTGCGCCTGGCGAGTTCGAGCTGCTCGCTAATCTCATCCTCTATGGGATGCTCCAGGAGGTAGTAGTCCTTTTCGATGTGCCGTTGTATCTGGGAAGCTGATGCGATTACGAGCGCGAGCTTCTTTTTCGCGATCCGGGAGGCCAGATCCAGAACCTTGGAATTTTCGGGCTCATTGGTGGCAACAGTGAGCACGGAGTCTTCGACTGCCACGGGCAGCAGTGCGTTGTCCTTGGCGAATGCCAGGGGCAGCGACCTCAGCGCATCTTTGGGGGGAGTGTAGTTTCTCAGCTCAAGAAATTCCAGGCCCGACTGCTTGGCAACAGCCTGGGCGAGCTCGGTCTGGGTCACGAGTCCCAGGCGGAGCAGGATATCGCCCACCCGCTCGCCGGTTGCCCGCTGCTCCTTGAGAGAAAGGCCGATCTCCTGGTCGGTGATGATCCCTTCGTCTTTGAGCAGATCGCCGATGCGTTTCTTTTCCATGCCATGTTCCAGACGCCGCCCAGGGCATGCCCTGGGCGGCAGGTATATTCACGAGATGCCCGGGAATGTCTTTTCTACATGCGCCAGATCATCTGCTTCGGCGCCTGGTTGGTATAGATCGTGTTGGAACGGATGGAGCCGGAATTGTATACCCCGTCGTCATACTTGGTGTCGATCTGCAGGGCTACCTGGGCCGGTATCCCGTTAAAGTACATGCAATTAGCGTTCACGGCAGAGCCGGCAAAGTTGCCCACCCACTGGATGCGCATGAAGTCACCAAACGCATGGTTCGGCAAGTCGGTCGGTGTGCCGTCGTAACTGCCGTTGATGATCCCGGCCAGGACAAGGTCTTCAAACACGTATCCATATTCGGCCGCATCGATCTGCCCGTCCCCGTCTCCCTCGTGGGTGTCGCCGGTGGGCGTTCCCGCCTGGTTTTCATCTCCCGGGAGCATGCCGTACCGGTCAAAGTAGGTATAGTACGCTGCTGCGATGGAATCTTTCTGATTCACGAGCTTTTTGACCTTGGCGTTTTCGATCAGGGCCTCACCCTTGAGCACTCCGGTAATGAGCAGTCCCACAATGACCAGCACCAGTGCAAGCTCCACCAGGGTGAATCCGTGTTTGTCCCGTATGCACGGCTTTCTCATATCCAAATACCTCTCTTTCGTTGGTATGTAGCCGCTTCTTCGGGACATTTTTCTGAAAACTTTACATGGCCTTCTCTGTGTTCATAAACGTCCTTTCTCCCTCATGAAGAGAAAAAGCCTTTTTCTCCAGGCAGACTTAAGGCGATTCAGAAACGATTCTGGTCCCGAGGCTGCACTGGCTGATGCCCGGCAGCCCGGATATGTCTAGCCTGTGGATGGAACCATCCCAGCTGATGTGCTCCATGATCCCGGCATCCGGGTCGATGACCGGCCCGAACGCCTTTGCCCCGAAAAGGGTGGTCTGCGATACGGTGTCTCCAGTCAGGGCATCCAGGATCACCAGAGATGACTCGCCGCTGTCGATCCCGCCGCATTCGTCCGGTTCCCAGACTGACAGGTAGAGCTTCGCATCCATGACCACGGCGTTGGTGATGGCGCCGGCCTCCAGGGATCTGCTCCAGAGGATTTCTCCCGCCCTCAGACACACCGCTCGGCCCCCGGCGAGGGCGATGATGTGCAGCTCGCGCCTGGAATGAAAGGACCGGATGCCCCGGATTTCACCCGAAAGGTTCGGAAAGAGGAGATCCAGCCAGGCAAGATCCTGCCCCAGGATCGTGATCTGGCCTGTCCGCGATGCAGCGAGCACCACTCCTTCACAGGGATCGTACTCAAGGGCGCACACAGAGCTGTCTGCCGTAAACAGGGCCTCAAAGAGACCCTCTCTGAGCGTATGGGCCGTGATGACGGCGCCATCCGCCGAATAGAGGCTTCCATCAGACGCTGTGTACAGGCCGCCCGGGCACAGCCACCGGATCAGGGGCCCATCGCCGAGAACCACGATGTCTCCACGGATGTCGGGTCCGGCGATGATGAGGTCTTCCCGTCCGGTCACCCTGCCGCCCGCCCCTTCCACCATCCACGAGCAGGCCCCTCTTGCCGTGTCTATGGACACGAGATTATCCCGGGAGGTGGTACACAGGAGCGTCTCTCCATTCACGAAGATCGAGAGTGCAGTGCCTCTGATCTCAAGGCCGGGGACGCCTGAGAGATGGGGGAGCCCGTTGGCCATGCGTTTGAGGTATGCGGCGCTCTCCCAGTCGATCCACGAAGGGAAAAGGCGCAGGTCGATGCTCGAGAG
>CAADRM010000005.1_pt1 | contig 18816 bp, 17 predicted proteins | sample 2563611 | NCBI WGS metagenome assembly CAADRM01 (sample SAMEA5366183, study PRJEB31310) | anaerobic digester metagenome | biome: Waste water treatment plant; feature: Anaerobic digester; material: Activated sludge | place: Denmark | collected 2016-10-17
ATCCACCAGCCATGCCTCGTACTCAGCATGGGATATGACGTCCCATCCAGGATCACCTGCACCTCTTTGGCATATGGAGCCCATACGCGGATTACTGTCATGTCAGACTCCGTTCGTGAACCATGATTGCTCCAAGTCGGCCGGTTTTTAAGGGCTTTTAACCTTCTCATCTTGTATCCCGGCTCATGAGCGCTACCGGGAATTTCTCAAGAAGCTCGCCGATCCGTATTGGAGAGCTCCTGATCTCTTCCCCTGAAAGCACGTTGTTCCAGACGCCGCCGGGCAGCTCGACTCGGGTTTCGCTATCCCAGCCGTTACCCCGTTTGAGATTCAGGCGGGGCACCACGACCGATACTGCCTCGTCCCGGATGAAACCCACGACGTATTGAGCCTGCGGGCCGGTGATCTCCAGGGGCCGGTAGGATGATCTGTCTCCAAATGCCCGGGGAAAACGCCTGCGGAGCTCAAGGGCCCGGTTGATCGTCCAGAGCTTCGGAAGACCGGACTCCATCTCGCGCACGATCTGCCTTGGTTTCATGCCGCTTATCCTGCCGAGCAGGTCCCGGCGGAGCTGGTAATCCACGGGCCTCCGGTTGTCCGGGTCCACCAGGCTCAAGTCCCACAGCTCGCACCCCTGGTAGATATCGGGAATTCCCGGGGCCGTGAGCTTCAGAAGCGTCTGAACGAGCGAGTTGATGCGTCCGGGCCCGGCCACGAGCCCGACAAAGGACTGGAGGTCGTGGATGAACGCGGGATCCTGAAGCAGGGACGAGGCAAACGACTTCAGGGCACCTTCGTACTCGGGGTCCTGCGCCGTCCACGAGGTGTGGGTCTTTGCCTCCCGGGAGGCCTTCTCCAGATAGGGGAGGAGACGGTCTTCGCTGATGGGCCAGGCCCCCACCAGGGTCTGGTAGAGGAAGTACTCCATGTTTCTGTCCGGCAAATCCCCCTTCCGGTAGTGCTCGGCCCGGGTGGACCACCTGCGGACCGCATCGCTCCATTGCCCGGGGACCTCGGAGAGGACCGCGAGCCGCGCCCTGACATCCTCGCCCCGCTTCGTGTCGTGGGTGGAGGTGGAGAGCATGGTAAAGGGGTGCGACTTGAGCCGCTCGCTCATCCGGAGATGAAAGAGACCGGTATCGATCCCGAACGAGCCCGGGTCGCCTCCCACCTCGTTGAAGGCGATGAAGCGGTTATAGGTGTAGAAGGCGGTGTCTTCGGCGCCCTTTGCCATGACCGGCGGGGTGAGCTGCTGGAAGCGCATGACGAACTCGGACTCGCGGGGGCCGCTCACCTTAAGCATGAAGATGTCTCTCATGAAGTCGAGCAGGTCGGGATCGATTTCAGCCTTCTCTTTGGCACGCTCGACAGCCGAAGTGATGAGTTGTCTGTCCTGGTCGGCCATCCAGCCGGCTCCTGCATTGATATAGGTGCGGTATACCGGGAATGCCGCAATGAGGGCGCGCAGGGCTTGGGCGATGTCCTGGCGGGTGTAGTCGCGATACCGCCGGTGGCTCTCGCAGATGGTCAGCATGAGCGCTGTGAGGCGGTTTATGTCGCTTCCGAAGAGTTCATCGATGACCAGGAGCTTCTTTTCCCAGAGCACCTCGTGGTAATCCCTGGTCTCTCTGGTGAATTCCCCGTAGAACCGGGTGAATGCATCCCTGCTCCGGGCGTCCGTCAAAAGGTGGGTGAGAAGATAGATGAACTCATACCCCGTGGTGCCGTCGACCGGCCAGTCCGGCCGCAGGACTTCGCCGGGCTGGAGGATCTTCTCCACCAGGATCCATGATTCCGGTCCCGCCTTGCGGAGTCTCCCCAGATAGGCGGCAGGGTCCCTGAGCCCATCAGGATGATCCACACGCATCCCGTCGATCATCCCCTGGCGAAACCACTCAAGGATGAGCCGGTGTGTGTCTTCGAATACCTCCTCGTCCTCCGTGCGCAGCCCGACCAGGGAGTCGATGTCGAAGAAGCGCCGGTATCCCAGGTCCTGGTTTGCCGTGCGCCAGTATGCCAGGCGGTAGTTCTGGCTGTCCAGCAGGGCCTCGAGGGCGTCCGGGCTCTCATTGAGCTCGGCGATGAGGGCGTCCAGTACTCTGGCGGCCTCGGGATGCTCGTCGAGGATTCGTTCCAGGAAGCTCCTGATCACCTCCTTGTTGCGATGTCTCCTTCGGATGCTCTGGCGGTCGGTGGAAGAGGGAAGGGGGAGCGAACCCAGGGCTTCTGCGAGAAAGCTGAGCTCGGGCGAGGCGATGTCTTCTCCCGCTTTTGTAATGAGAGGGGCCAGGGAGCGGGGGTCAACCGGAAACACATGGTCGAAGTAGCGGATCGAGAAGTCCGCCTGCTGCCGTTCGAGCCTGATCTCGCCATTTTCCAGCACCCGGCCGAAATGCTCGCCCAGGATGGGGAGCAGGATCGTGTTGCCGAATCTGGTCTCCCCGGGGTCCCAGTCCACGTCGAAGTATGATGCATACCTGCTTGACCGGCCGTTTTCCAGAACATCCCACCACCACTCGTTCTCATCCCCAGCCACAGCCATATGATTGGGGACGATATCCAGAACCCTGCCCATGCCGGATCTGTGCAGTGCTTGGGCGAGCCGCTCGTGACCCTCTTCCCCGCCCAGCTCCCTGTTCACCCTGGTATGGCTCACCACGTCGTAGCCGTGGGTGCTACCTTGGACCGCCTGGAGACAAGGGGAGGAGTAGAGGTGGGTCACGCCTAAGTTTGCAAGGTAGTCGAGAATGTGCGCTGCATCGTCGAAGGTGAACCCTGAATGGAGCTGGATCCGATAGGTGGCGAGAGGGATGCTCTGCATCTCATGCCGTCCTCTGAAGAAGAACCATGGACCGCCCCTGAAGGAGGATCTCCTCTCCAGGTCCATGCAGGGGCCGGTCCTTGGGAAAATCCTCGATTGCCGTGTCGAAGACCGTTGCCCAAGCCCCCTCCAGCAATGAAGGAATCATAAATATCATCGGCTCGTGGTGGGCATTGATGAGCAGGTAGAAGCTCTCGTCTGTGATCCGGTTTCCTCTCTCGTCCAGGCCGGCGATTGCGTTGCCGTTGAGAAAGATGCAGATGGACTTGGGGAAGTGTTCCTCCCAGTTCTCATCCGTCATCTCCCGTCCGTCCGGGGTAAACCAGCAGATGTCGTGCCCTAGTGTGCCCCTGATCGGTCTTCCCTGGAACCATCTCTTGCGTCTGAACACCGGATGCTCTCTCTTGAGTGCAATGAGCCCTTTGACGAATTCCAGAATGCGGGTATCGGCCGATTCCCAGTCGTACCAGGAGATTTCGTTGTCCTGGCAATAGGCATTGTTGTTGCCCTGCTGAGTGCGGCCGATCTCGTCGCCCCCCATGAGCATGGGGACGCCCTGGGAGAGCATCAGGGTAGCCAGGAAGTTCCGTTTCTGTCTTGAGCGCAGATCGATGATATCCGGATCTTCGGTCGGGCCCTCTGTGCCGCAGTTCCACGACCGGTTGTTGCTCTCGCCGTCGCGGTTTTCCTCCAGGTTGGCCTCGTTGTGCTTTTCGTTGTAGGAAACCAGATCGTTCAGGGTGAATCCGTCATGGGCCGTGACAAAGTTGATGCTCGCAAAGGGACGGCGGCTCGTATACTCGTACAGGTCCGAGCTGCCGGTGAAGCGGTAGGCGAACTCGCCCAGGGTCTGGTCCTGCCCGCGCCAGAAGTCCCGGACGCAGTCCCGGTATTTGCCGTTCCATTCCGACCACTGGGGGGGGAAATTCCCCACCTGGTAACCGCCCACCCCCACATCCCAGGGCTCGGCAATGAGTTTGACCTGTCCCACGACCGGGTCCTGCTGGATGAGATCAAAGAATGCGGAGAGCCTGTCGACATCGTGCAGCTGGCGTGCGAGTGCCGACGCCAGATCGAACCGGAACCCGTCCACATGCATGTCCAGAACCCAGTAGCGCAGAGAATCCATGATGAGCTGGAGCACGTGGGGATGTGCCATGTTGAGGCTGTTGCCGGTGCCGGTATAGTCGGTGTAGTAGCGCTTGTCGTTCGCTTCCAGGCGGTAGTAGGCGGCATTGTCGATACCCTTGAAGCAGAGCATGGGTCCCAGGTGATTTCCTTCTGCGGTATGGTTGTACACCACATCCAGGATCACCTCGATCCCTTCGTCGTGCAGCACCTTGACCATCTGCTTGAACTCCTGCACCTGCTGCCCTGACTCGCCCGCGCTCGAGTATTCGTTGTGAGGAGCGAAATAGCCGATGGAGTTGTACCCCCAGTAGTTTCTCAAGCCCTTCCTGATCAGGTACTCGTCATGGATGAACTGGTGTATGGGCATCAGTTCGAGGGCTGTGACGCCCAGTCCTTTGAGATGATTCAGGATTGAAGGGTGCGTAAGCGCGGTATAGGTGCCCCTAAGTGTTTCGGGGATATCCGGGTGCCGGATGGTGAGCCCCTTCACATGGGTTTCGTAGATCACGGTTTCGTGGAGCGGGCGCTTTATGGGACGGTCCTCGGCCCAGTCGAAATACGGGTTCACCACCACGGACCGGGGGGCGAAGGGGGCACTGTCTTGAGTGTCCATCTGATCGTCTCCTTCCCCCAAGCGGTAGGGGAACATGGCCGGGTTCCACCTCACCTGTCCCTCGATCGCCTTGGCATACGGGTCAAGGAGGAGCTTGGCCGGGTTGCACCGGCTGCCGGAGGCAGGGTCCCAAGGGCCGTGGACCCGGAAGCCGTATCGCTGCCCCGGGCCTATCCCGGGCAGGTAGGCATGCCAGCAGTAAGCGGTTACTTCGGGGAGGTCCAGCCGGGTTTCCCTGTTCGCGTCGTCGAAGAGGCAGAGCTCAACCCGCTGTGCCGCTTCAGAGAAAATCGAGAAGTTCGTTCCGAATCCGTCGTACGTCGCTCCGAGAGGATATGGTTTCCCGGGCCAGATTTCCACCTGAGCTCCTTTTTTAAAGGTAACGGGATGTATCGGAGAAACCTCGCTATAGAGGTAGATATAGAATGCGTCCCCGCCAAATCAAGCAAGGATGATCCCCTGCCTGCAGGTCACCGGAGAGACTGTGCGCTGCCGTGTAACGAGGGCGCTGCCGGGTCCCCCTTGCGGGGGGACCCGGCTTCTCTTGGGATAGAGGGAGGAAACAAATGTTTGTATGTTCTTCTTTATAAGCTGAGGACACCTCGGCCGGCAGGCTATCCCCAGATAGTTCCGGCTCGTTCGTACCGGTTTAAGGTCACTGGACGGGTGATACCCTCACTGTGCTCTGCCGGGGGGCCTTATACACGGTGAAACAAATCCCCTGCTCAGGGTGCACCGACATGCATATGAACGAGTTTGCGAGTTTTTTTCGCAATGCAACGATGTTCCGGTGCAAGTACCAGGTGCGGCAGTATCCAGGGATTCCCAGCATGCGCCTGACCTCTGAAGGGGGAAGGATGAAACCCTGGCATTCGTTTCTGATCAGATGGCTGATAACTTCAGCAGCGCGGTTGCAGTTCAGACTGTCTTGCATGCTCATGTCTTCGCTTGCCATGATAACCCCCTTTTTCCCCGAAGTACCTGAAATATAACATGGAATTATAAATATAATCATTTCAACGAGCAAGGTATATGCCATAAATAATAATAAATAAATTTATTGAGTTGTATGTATACATCCGGGAAATGCAGGGAATATGAGAAATTGTTTGCCCAGGTGCGGGAGAAAATCTTTTCCACAACAGGCCTTTTCCCAGGATAATTGATAAGCGTACCCGATCATTGCCATTTTCATCCGGATTCGGCACCAAGCTCAGAATGGACTTGTATTCGGCAGCAATAATTGGCAGTATAACGGAAGCGAAAGGGAAATCATCCGTGCGGATCGTCCTTATTAAAGGCCTTTCCCCGGCATGCAGGTGCTGGCGGGCTTTAGAAAACCGCACATCTTCGGGCGCTTGCAGGTCATGCGTGATCGGCAGGTTCCCGGGCAGAAAGAGAAAATCATGAGAATACCGGATTCCCGGTCCACGTTATGAATACGGCATGAATAAGAGAGGGAGTACAACATGGTTAAAGTTCTCATCGCTGACGACCACCCGATCGTGAGAACCGGCTTGAAGCAGATCCTTGCCGACGACCCGGATATTGAGGTGGTAGGTGAAGCGGAAAACGGCGGGGAGGTCATAGAGTTTCTTTGGAAGAATGCATGCGATATGGTGCTGCTCGATATCGGCATGCCGGGCAGGAGCGGGCTCGAGGTAACCTCGGAGATCAAACAGATCAAGCCCAATGTTGGGGTGCTCATCCTGAGCATCTACCCCGAAGAGCAGTATGCCGTCCGGGCGCTCAGGGCAGGTGCATCCGGCTATCTGACCAAGGCGAGCGCGCCCATAGAGCTCATCCAGGCGATTCACCGGGTGGCCCGCGGCGGCAGATATGTAAGCCAGACCCTGGCTGAGATATTAGCGTCCGAGATCGACAGACACAGTGAGAAGCAGCCCCATGAAAAGCTCTCGGATCGAGAGTACCAGGTAATGCTCCTCCTCGCATCGGGCAAGACCGTCACCGAGGTGGGACAGAGCCTGAACCTAAGCGTGAAGACCATCAGCACCTACCGGTCCAACATCCTGACAAAGATGAACATGAAGAATAATGCCCAGCTCACCTTTTATGCCGTAGAAAACGGCCTCATCAAGTGAGCCTGTCTGACAGGCCGGCACCAGCAGGGGTCTCGCCGGGCAGACCGTCCGGATAGACCTTGCCCCTCGCCGGAATCCCTGAGCTGCGTGCACTCACTGATCTGCGGTTGAGACCGCCGGGTACTTCCTTTTCCCGGCGAGACCGTTATTTTTCTACCCATAGGCTGCTGAATTCTTTACAATCCGGCTATCCCATGCAAGGAGAGGTTTTATGAGAAGCAAGCTGTACATTATTTATGGCATCGGCCGGGATTCCGTAGGGCTTGTCGGAGGGATCACCGCGCCCATCGCATCCGTGGGCGGAAACATCGTTGATTTGCGCCAGCATGTCCTGCACGGTCTCTTCACCATCTACCTGGTGGTGGATCTCAAAGAAGCCGTAAAGTCCCCGGAAGAGTTCAGGGAACTGCTCAGGAAGATCTCGGAAGAGACCGGGGTGCGGCTCTCTATGGAGAAATATACCCCGGTGGCGCGCAGCGCCGAGAGAACGAATATCCTCCTGACCCTGGTAGGAAAGGACAAGCCGGGAATCATCGCCGCGATCTCGGAGAAGCTCGGCACCTACAACATCAACATCGAGATCAGCGAGATGGTGGCGCGGGAAGACATCTTCCTCATGGATCTCCTCTGCGATGTCAGCCGCAGCAGCGTTCCTACGGAGAACCTCAAGGGCGTGGTGCAGCAGATCATGCAATCCATGGATATCAGCACCATGTTTCAGACCGAGGACGTGTTCAACAAGAAAAAGAAGATCGTGCTCTTCGACATCTCCCGGAGCTTCATGGATGCCGGGACCTTAAGAGAGATCCTCGAACTCTCGGGTATCGAGCCCGGTAAGCTCAAGCGCCCCGAAGGCCGTGAGAGCAGCCTGGCCCACCTGTATGACACGGCCGGATACCTTGACGGCCTTCCGCTCAATGTCATAGACGCCGTGGTGGACGCCACCCGGGTGAGCCCGGGAACCATGGAGCTGATCCAGGCGCTGAAGATCATGGGCTACAAGATCGGGCTGATCAGCACAGGGTTCACCTTTTTCGTAGAACCCATCCGCCGCAAGCTCGACATCGATTATGCCTTCGGGTTTAAGCTGCCAGTGGACGACGATTCCAAGACCCTGGTGGGCGACATCCCCCCGGGAGCGATCGAGCACCTGAACTTGCAGGCCATCATCGAGGACCTCGTGCGGGCGGAGAAGATCGGCAGGGAGGATATTACGGTGATCTCCGACATGGACAGGCCCCATACCCAGACCCCGGGCATCAGGCTCGAGTTCGACATGAAGGTGATCCTCGATTTCCTCAACCAGCACATTCTGAGCAGAGACGCCCTCATAGGGCTGCTGCGCAGCTTAGGTACACCCCGGCTGTGACATGGTCGCGTGATCGAAGAGATCGCGAGAGGCAAAGAATGAAATCCGACATAGAAATTGCTCAGTCGATACCCTTGAAGCCCATCCGTGAGATTGCGGAGTCAATCGGGTTGAGTGAAGACGATATCGTGCCCTATGGGCGGTTCATGGCAAAGATTCCGCTCAAGTCCCTGGAGAGCAGGTCCGATGTGCCTGACGGGAAGCTCGTTCTGGTCACCGCCATGTCCCCCACCTCGATGGGCGAGGGCAAGACCACGACCACCATCGGCCTTGGCCAGGCCCTGAACAGGATCGGAAAGCGGGCCATGATGGCGATCCGCGAGCCCTCTCTGGGGCCGTGCATGGGTCTTAAGGGAGGGGCCGCAGGGGGAGGGTATTCGCAGGTGCTTCCCATGGAGGACATCAATCTCCATTTCACCGGCGATTTCCACGCCATCACCTCGGCCCACAACCTGCTGGCCGCCGTGGTGGACAACCACCTCCACCAGCGGCTGAATCCGGAGATCAACCCCAGACACGTGGTCTGGAAGCGCGTGATCGACATGAACGACCGCAGCCTGAGGAGCATCATTCTCGGGCTCGAGGACAAGGGGCTCAACGGCGTCATGCGCGAAGACGGCTTCGAGATCACGGCCGCCTCCGAGGTCATGGCGGTCCTGTGCCTCTCTACCGGCCTTAGAGATCTGAAAGAGCGCCTCAGCCGCATCATCGTGGGCTACGACTACCTGGGCAAGCCCATCTTCGCACGGGATGTGGGCGCGACCGGGGCCATGGCCGCCCTGCTCAAGCATGCGATCAATCCCAACCTCGTGCAGTCGGTCGAGGGGACGCCCGTGCTCGTGCACGGAGGCCCGTTCGCGAATATCGCCCACGGATGCAACACGGTGATCGCCACCCGCATGGCCCTGAAGCTCTCGGACTATACCGTGACCGAGGCGGGCTTCGGGGTCGATCTGGGGGCGGAGAAGTTCTTCCACATCAAGTGCCGCACGAGCGGCCTGAATCCGAGCGCCGTAGTGCTGGTCGTGACCTGGCGGGCCTACGTGCTCCACGGAATGGGCAACATCCGCAAGCACCTGGATACCCTCTCACGGTTCGGGGTGCCGGCCGCGGTCTCCATCAACCGCTTCCTCTCAGACAGGGACGGCGATCTTATGGAGCTGAAGTCCCGGCTTGAGGATCTGGGCGTCGATGCAGTGATCACGGATTGCCGCGAGCGCGGGGGAGAAGGCGGGCTCGAGCTGGCGGAAAAGGTCGTTTCACTCTGCGAGAGGCCCTCTGAGCTCAGGATGCTCTATGACCTGAACGACGATATCCGCACCAAGGTTGAGACCGTGGCAAAGAACGTCTACGGGGCCTCAGGAGTGGAGTTCTCGTCCCAGGCCCTCAAGGATATCCGGCACATCGAGAACATGGGATACGCGGGCCTGCCGGTCTGCATCGCCAAGACCCAATCCTCGCTGACCGACAACCCCAAGATCCCGGGATTCCCGGACGAGCCGTTCACCATCCACGTGAACTCCGCCAAGGTATCCGCAGGTGCGGGCTTCGTGGTCATCTCCACCGGGAAGATCCTCTCCATGCCGGGCCTGCCGAAGAGCCCGGCCGCCCTTTCGATTGACATCGACGAAGAGGGGAACATCACCGGGCTGTTCTAACCGGTAATCGGGGTCGGGTTCACAATCACCTATGGCAGCGAGACGTCAAAGGCCTGGGTCTTCCGGGTTTAGAGGATCTTCTTTCTCCGGTAGCGGAAGGTGCAGTGGTTCATGTGCAGGAGCCTGGCAGCCCTGCTCTCGTTCCCTTCCGCATATTCCAGGGCGGCTTTGATATAGCGCCGCTCGTATTCTTCGAGCGCTGTTACAAGGTCAAAGCCTTCAGGCGGGATGACCGGTTTCTCATCCGGGAAGGACTCAACGGCTGCCTTCACCCCTGCTTTCCGCCTGTTTCCGTTCATGCCCATGTCCTCGAGTTTGAGCTCGGGGCCTTTCCCGATGAGCACGCCCCGTTCGATGATGTTCCTCAGCTCGCGCACATTGCCGACCCAGTGATGCTCCTGAAGAGCCTTCACGGCTTCTTTCGATATCCCGGTGAACTGTTTGTTGTACTTGGTGCTGTACATCACCAGGAAATGCTGTGCCAAGGGGAGCACGTCTTCCTTGCGCTCGTTCAGCGACGGTACATGAACGGTCACCACGCCGAGCCTGAAGTACAGATCGTGTCTGAAGGTGCCTTCCTCCATCATTCTCTCCAGGTCCTTGTTGGTCGCCGACACAATCCGTGTACGGATGCGGCGGACCTGGGTGGAGCCCACCCGATAGAACTCCCCTTCTTCCAGAAAACGCAAGAGTTTTGCCTGGGCCTGTGGGCTCAAGTCGCCAACCTCGTCGAGGAAGAGTGTGCCGTTTGCCGCCGCCTCGATGAGCCCTTTCTTGCCCGTCGGCTCTGCGCCGCTGAAGGCGCCTTTTTCATAGCCGAACAGCTCGCTTTCGATGAGGTTCTTGGGAATGGCCGCACAGTTGAGCGTAAGGAAAGGGCCCTTGAAGTTGGGGCTCCGGTAGTGGATGGCCCGCGCGATGAGGTCCTTTCCCGTGCCGGTGTCCCCCAGGATGAGTATGGGCGCGTCCTCGCTCTGTGCCGCGCGCGTTATGAAATCCATGATCTCCTGGATCTCGTTGCTCTGTGCGATGAAGAAGGGGAGGTTTTCCTTGAGATAGCTCTCCTGAAGCGAATGTCTGGATATCGTACTGTGATTTCAGGGCGGCACTGATCCCTTCCCGGATGGTCTGTTCATCGTCGATGACAGCGAGAGAAAACTTCACCATGTGCAACCTCTCCTTTTATGTGCTCACCGGCAGAGTGAAGGCAAAATCCGCCCCGCCCATCACACTGGTGGCTACACCCATGCTTCCTTTGTGGTCCATGATGATCCTCTGGCAGAGACTTAGGCCGATGCCTGTTGAGTTTTCTTTGGTCGTGAAGAAGGGTTCAAAGATTTTTCTTGCCAGATCATGGGAGATCCCCGGTCCTGAATCCGAGATGGACACTCTGATCCAGTCCCCGTGATGAGACGATCTGATCACGATCCTTTTCCCCGCCTTCATGTCCTTCATTGCCTCTGCCGCATTGGTGATGAGGTTGAGGACCACCTGCTCGATGAGCTGGTGATCGGCCATGCAGGAAGGCAGATCATCGGCAAGCTCCGTCGATATCTCGATGCCGCTCTTTCTGAGCATGGCGGAAGAGAGTCCCAGGGCATCTTCGATCGGTTTGTTGATGTTCATGCGCACGAGCTTGGGCTCGGATGGTTTGGAAAAATCCATGACCCTTCTGATAACGGATTCTATCGTGGACGAAGCGGCCTGGATTTTTTCCAGGATATCCTTGAGGCCTTGCCAGTCTTCACCCTCTTCAAGCACCTCCCGGGCGGCATCGAGATAGATGTTGATTCCCGAAAGGGGGTTGCGGATCTCATGGGCGATGCCTGCAGCTACATGACCCAGAGAAATCATCCTATCTTTGAGCTTCAGGAGGCGTTCGATCTCCACCGTCCTGGTCACATCCATCATATTGATCAGGACTGCGGGTCTGCCCTCATTCTCGATGAGGTTCGTGCGGCAGTGGAGCCACTTCATGGCCATTTCGCCTACAGTATCACCGGAGACATGGGTGAATCTGACAGTGATGCCCATATGCGGCGCACGGCCGGAAAGCGTTGATTCGATCATCAAGGCGAGCTCCTCCCTGTCGTCCGGGTGGATCCGATCAAAAATCGACGGATGGGGGCCTTCCTCCAGAGGGCCGAAGATCCGCTGCTGTTCGGGGTTCCGATACACGACCCTTCCATCCTGAACAATGCAGATGCCGGTGGGCGAGTTTTCCACCAGGTCGCGAAAGTGCTGTTCGCCTTTTTGGCATCTTTTGCCGTTCCAGCATTCGTTTTGGGGAAGAATCCTGCGAGCTTCTTCCCCGGTCTCCGGTTCCTTGATTCTCATCTCATACTGGGTGCAGCAAGGCTTGTTCGCCATTGATATCTCCTACAGTCATGAGCTGCTCCGGGTGGGGCAAACTGCGCTGAGCGCCTCACCACAGAGGTCTCGTTCTTTAGTGAGAAGTAGAAACCCACACCCTGTGGGTGTGGTGATGGGGACTGGCTAAGCCGGTCCCGGATGGGGATGGCCGAGAAGGCTGCTCACTGCTATCCTTCCTTCACGAGTTGTTGCCGCAACATCGAGAGGAAGGAGGGAACAGTGAGCAGATTTCGGAAGTTATCACACACGATATGGCATTGTCAGTATCACATAGTGTGGGTACCGAAGTATCGGTTTCGGGTATTGGTAGGCGGGATCAAGGAAGCGACGGAGTCTGGGATACAAGCGATATGTGGATATGCCGGATGCGAGGTAGTGGAGCTGAACGTACAGAAGGATCATGTGCATTTGATCGTGATGATCCTGCCGAAGGTATCGATATCGTATCTGATGGGGAGGCTCAAGGGGCAGACCTCGCAGAAGGTATTCAATCGGTTTCGGGAGTTGCGAAAGAAGCCGTATTGGGGGAATCATTTTTGGGCCAAAGGGTACTGTGTAGATACGATTGGTCTGGATGCGGACATGATACGCAAGTATGTCCGCTACCAGGAAGAGAAAGAGAAGCAAGTTGAGCAGCTTCAATTGTTGTAGATAAGGGATAACGAGGTGCGGCACGACTTGGAGCCCTGCCTCCTCAGGGGGCAGGGCATACCCCCCTATGGGGGGATCATACAAAGCCGCACCCTATGGGTGCGGATGATTTACTATTGCAGCCATATGTCCATGGACATTTATCAAAACGGGCGGTACATGGACGTATTCTCCGCATATCTCCTGAAAAGAAAGGGTATACCGTCATCAGGTTAGATCGGATTGCTTTTTTGAATGTGCTTAAATCCTTTATGAACCGCCGCATCTACCTTTCCAAGATGATGAAGACTCCCGCCTGTTCAATTCCGCCATGGGCGATTTTTAAAAATATAAAAAGTTTTTGTGAAAATTGCAAACATTTGAATCGAACAGCCCCGGCTTTTTCCAGAGATTGTATGTAACTTGGTTAATATTAAGGATGTTTATCGTTAAACCAGATTGGCACGGAGCATTCTCCTTGGTCTCGTTCTGACCGTTCTCATCTTCTGGGCCGTGCTTGGGTGAGGACTGAAAACCGGCCGCATCCCGGGCAGCGATACTGCCGGGAGACGGCATAAGAGGGAATAGATCCTCCCATTGATGGAAGGGGGCTTGTTTAGAGATAGCTGTGAAGCCCCGGAAGATAGTTGACGCCGATGTAGGTGAACAAGACGCTTAAAAGTCCCGCGAAGGAGAGCATGATGACCCGGCCGGTCACCCTTCCGCTCCTGACCTTCTCATGGAGCACAGCGGCATAGAGAAGCCAGGTGATCAGCGCCCAGGTCTCCTTGGGGTCCCAGCCCCAGTACCTGCCCCACGCCACATGGGCCCATACCGACCCGGTCAGGATGCCCACCGTAAAGAAGACAAACCCGATCATCACGCAGCGGTAAAACATCTCACCCCACGGATGCCTTCCGGATAAGGTGTGCCCGTTTCTCAGCATAAAGATCCCGAACACGGAAGCGACTATGAATGATGCATAGCCCAGAAAGCAGGTGATGACGTGAATGGCCAGCCAGTTGCTCTTCAGGGCGGGTATCAGGGGTTGAATGCTGCTGTCGATGCCGGGTGAGAACGATGCATATCCGAGCATGAGCGCTGCTGCCGGCATGATGAAGGTGAGCACTCTGTTCCTTGTCTCTCCCCGGATGCCGGCAAAGGTGATGAGCGTGGTTGCCCAGGAAAAGAAGACCAGTGATTCGTAGAAGTTCGACAGGGGGACATGTCCGATTCCCATGGCATAGGACTCGCGCCATCTCAGAACCAGCCCCGCTGTAAGCAGCGCAAAGCCGCCTACAGCACCCAGGAAAGCGGCATTGGCCAGCCGTTTTTTATCCAGGAGCCTGCCCACGAGCAAACAGGAGAATGCCCCCAGGTAGATAAATGTCACGATACCGATCATGGTCCCGCTGGTCATGGCTCAGGACTCCTTTGATTTTGTTGCCGCCCGGGCAGGCCCGTGGGCGGCTTCCTGCACGGGTGCGCGCTCGCGGCCCGGGCCGGAAGAGGGGGGAAGGAAGCACGCCAGCAGACTACCCAGGAAAAAAATCGCCCCGCCGATGCCCGCCAGGGGTGCCCCGGGGTCGCGTTTCACCCCGATGCCGGTGGCGAACGAATGCTTCACCTCTGAGCAGGAGAACGTATAGGGATGAAAGCCCGAGGGATCGAACGCAGGCATCGCCTCCAGGAGGCCCGGCATCTTGCTTATGATCACGTCGATGTCCCTGAATACATACACGAACCATCCCCCATGCCCCTCTTCGATCAGGAGCTTCACTGCAGGCCCTGCGTGCATGAGATCGTGCCATATCTTCACCACGCGGGCCCGGGTACCGGCTGAGGGCAGGGGAATGATGTCTCCTTCCGACACCGTGAACGTTGCCGGCTGCTTCCCGTCTGAAACGGTCAACACCGCAGAGAGGAGATCCCGGAAGCTCTCCTGATAGAAGCTGATGCCTGCGAAGCTGGCCGGATGGTTGACCCTCACCCGGGCCCGATCAGCTACCTGGCCGTTGATCAGAAACGAAAGGTCGGAAGTGTATTCCCGCGGCATGCCGTTGCCATAGAAGTCCACGGCGAAACGCTCGCACCGGATGGAAAAGCCCGGATCGTACACCGACCCGTCCTTCAGGACTACCTGTGAGACGGATTCACCCTCGGGTATCTCCGCATAACCGTCCAGGCCCATGAATCCGATTGCGTAACCTATGATGACCAGAAGGACGCCGCTGTGCAGGAGCAGCATGAGCAGGCTTCTCTTCTTCGGTTTCAGCCTGCGCATCATGCACAGGGCCAGATTGATGCACAACAGCAATCCTGCTCCCAGGAACCACACCGAATGGAATACATCATAAGGACCCAGCAAAAACGGTATTCGAAAGCCGTCGCCGTGTCCGCTCGATGTAACGGAACTCTCCTGGGGAAATACGCTCCCCACCACGCAGAGCACTGCAATGAAGAGAATGAGCGCCACCGTGAGCTTCAGCGAGCCAAGGGCATTCAGCGCGGTGTTTCCTTTCTTTTTCATCGATTCTCCCTCATGAGCACAACCTTTGCTGTGAGATGCGCGGGCGATCGCTTGCCGCCGGTGCCGGCATGCAGGAGAGACTCACAAGGGGGAAAAGGCCTTTAAAATCCATGATCCAGGCAGGTGCTGTCCAGGGATTTTCGTACCCGTCCTTCGTGATGCTTCTCACAGCCTGCTCCGCGCTTCAAACCAGCTGTACCCCTTTTCTTGTCAGGGGAGTCTATATCAGTTCTCATATCCTGTCATGCATGAATTTCATCAGATGGCAGTGGCTCGGTTCCGGGTGAATCACCCAGCCGGATAGATTCACGGTCTTTCGGTGTTTACTCCAGCCATAATCATGGCATTTCTCCCAGAGCCGAGCCCATTGACGGATGCACCCCTCCATGCACAATCGGGCCGTCAGCGTCCGGTTTTCCCCTTGTGCACTCATAGTTCCATATTCCTGCAACAGGGGATGAAATATGGCATGTTTTCGTATAAGAGATGTTTACAGATGCCAATGAAGCACTCGTCTTCATGGGCATGACAAGGGTGCTGATCGCAGGTAGAGAAAAGAACCGGGAAGCAGTCTGACCCGGATAAGGAATACTCAGAGAATGAATCTGGAGACAAGCCCGTGAAAAAGAAGAACAGCCGAGAGTTCTGGAAGACCACGCCCCTTGGTGAGATGAGCAGGGAGCAGTGGGAGTCCCTGTGCGCCGGGTGCGGTCGATGCTGCGTGCGCAAGATCCTGTTCAAGGACACCGCGGAGCTGGCCTATACCCAGGTGGCGTGCCGGCATCTGGATACCCGGACCTGCAGGTGTTCCGTTTATGAGAAAAGATCGTCCGTGAGTCTCGACTGCCTCACCCTGACGCCTGCGAAAATCAGACTCTGTCTCCACCTGCTGCCCGAAACCTGCGCATATCGCCTGATCGCCAAGGGCAGAGATCTTCCCTCCTGGCATCCGCTGGTTTCGGGCGATCCGGACTCGGTCCACCGCGCAGGCATCTCCGTACGAGGAAAGGTGCTCAGCGAGGACGACATCGAGGATGCAGACCTGGAGGATCACATCATCGACTGGATCCGTCACTAGCTATGTGGCGCGGTGCCTACAGGGTGTCCTTGTGGTGCTTGATCACCTTGCCCTTGACCATGTAGATCACGTCTTCGCAGATGTTTGTGCAGAGATCGGCCACGCGCTCGAGGTTGCTGGATATCTTCATGAGGTGGAGCGATCGCTCGATCGTGGAGGGGTCTGAGGACATGAAGGTGATGAGCTCTCTTGCTATCTGGTCTCTCAGTCCGTCCACGATGCTGTCTCTCTCGCATACACTCTTCGCCAGATCGGCGTCCTCGTTCACGAACGAGGTGATGCTGTCCTCGATCATGCCCTTCACCACCTCGGCCATGCGGGGGATGTCGATCAGGGGCTTGACCGCGGGCTGTTCGATGAGGAAGAGGCTGCTCTCGCAGATGGTGACCGCGTGATCGCCGATCCGCTCCAGGGTCGAATTGATGTTGGAGATCATCATGATCGTGCGCAGGGGCTTGCCTGCGGGCTGGTGCTGAGCGATGGCGGCGATGCACATCTCGTCGAGCATGAGCTCGAAGTCGTTTGCCCGGGGCTCGTCCTCGTTTATCACGCTGTTGAGGGTTCCGGCATCGGACTCCAGGAGGCCCCGGACGGCCTTTTCGATCATACCCTCAACGAGGGTGGCGTACTCCAGCAGTTCCTTTTTTAACCGGTTGATCTTGGCTTCTTCAAGCATGGGTTCCTCCTGCAAAGCCTCTTTTAAAGAGACCTGGATGGGTCATTGATACAGGCATGCCTCTGCATATTCCTCTTCCATCCATCACCCGAATTTGCCGGATAGGTACTCTTCCGTCATCTTTTCTTTCGGCACGGTGAATATCCTCTCGGTGTCGCCGTACTCGATGAGCTCACCCATATACATAAATGCAGTGTAGTCCGACACCCGGGCCGCCTGCTGCATGTTGTGTGTCACGATCACGATGGTATACTCATCCTTGAGCTCGAGAATGAGCTCCTCGATCTTCCGGGTGGAGATGGGGTCGAGGCTCGCCGCAGGCTCGTCAAACAGGATCACCTCGGGCTCCACCACCAGGCACCGCGCAATGCAGAGCCTCTGCTGCTGTCCGCCCGAGAGCATGAGCGCGTTGTCGTGGAGGCGGTCTTTCACCTCGTTATAGAGCGCCGCCTTTTTCAGCGAGTCGACCACTTTATGCTCGATGAACTTCTTATCCCGCATCCCGGTTATCGTGAGGCCGTAGGCGAGGTTGTCGAAGATGCTCTTGGGAAAGGGGTTGGGCTTCTGGAACACCATGCCCACCCTGCGCCTCAGGCTCACGACATCGGTCCTGGGGTGGTAGATATCAAAGCCGTCCATGAGGATCAGCCCCTCGACCCGGGCGCCCGGGATGAGGTCGTTCATCCGGTTGAACAGCCTGATGAAGGTCGACTTCCCGCAGCCCGAAGGCCCGATCAGCGCGGTCACCTTGTTCCGGAGGATGTCCAGACTGATGTTCTTTAGCGCCAGGGTCTTGCCGTAGTAAAAGTTGACGTTCCGGGCGCAGATCTTCACGTCACGATCCATAGACCCTCCTTTGCCTCTGTCTGAGGATGATGGCGAGGCCCGAGATGAAGAGCACCAGAGTCAGCAGGATCAGCGAGCTCCCATAGGCGATCAGGGTCTGCGACTCGGGGTGAGTCCCCTCGGTCATGAGCGCATAGATGTGATAGGGCAGGGCCATGACCTCGGAGAACAGGGAGTCGGGATAGCCCCTTGTGTAGAAGGTCGCCGCCGTGAACAGGATGGCCGCGGTCTCGCCCGCGACCCGGCCCACGTTGAGAATGACCCCGGTCAGTATCCCCGGAAGAGAAGAGGGGAGGACCACCCGGGCAATGGTCTGCCAGTGGGTTGCACCCAGGGCCAGCGATGCCTCCTTGTATGACTGGGGCACCGCCAGGATTGCCTCCTGCGAGGCGGCTATGATGCCCGGCAGGGCCATGATTCCCAAGGTGAGGCTTCCCGAAAGGATGGACACACCGAACCCGAAGATCTTCACAAACACGGTAAAACCGAAGAGGCCGAACACGATGGACGGGATCCCCGCCAGGTTGGCGATGCTCAGGCGGATGATGTTCACCAGGATGGTCTTGGGGCTGTATTCGGTGAGATAGATGGCGCACGCCAACCCGAGCGGCAGCGCGAAGGCGATAGCCCCCAGGGTGAGGTAGAAGGTCCCCACGATGGCCGGGGCGACCCCTCCCTGTGTCATGGCCTTCCTGGGCACCGAGGTGAGAAACTCCCAGGAAATCACCGGTGCCCCCCGGACAATGACGAAGTACAGGATTGAGCCCAGGAAGAAGAGCGCAAATGCGGCGCATGCTCCCAGGAAGAGGAAACCCAGGGCCTGCGAGAAATCCCTCGCATTGATCGCCCTTCTGGTACTTACAGTAAACGGCTCGGCTGTGTGAGATGTATTCTGTGTCATACGCTTTTTCAGCGGCTCCTCCTACCTTCCCAGGCCCAGCTTCAACCGGAACCTCCTGCTGATGATCTCGGCAACGATGTTGATTGCG
>CAADRM010000162.1_pt1 | contig 16234 bp, 12 predicted proteins | sample 2563611 | NCBI WGS metagenome assembly CAADRM01 (sample SAMEA5366183, study PRJEB31310) | anaerobic digester metagenome | biome: Waste water treatment plant; feature: Anaerobic digester; material: Activated sludge | place: Denmark | collected 2016-10-17
GGATGAGCGGCTCGAACAGGCGCGATGCGATCTCCTCAAACTCGCTGTCCAGGGCGTCGCGCCCCTGGAAGCAGATCCGGTAGGCGAGGTCGCTCCCCTCGCCCGGGTACTGCTTCGTGCCCTCCCACACGCCCCGGGCCCTTTTCAGCTTCTCCTCACGCGATTCGTCCTCCTGCCTGCCCGGAGAGGCGTATTTAAACGAGGTCTCGGGAAAGAACGGCAGGGGCCGGCTCATGCCCTCCCAATAGTGTTCGAGCAGAAGCCCGAGTACGTTGGAGCTGTTTTCCACCGGGGCGAACTCGACCATGCCGTCGCGGGAGATGTAGCAGCCCGGCGCGCCGGCGCCTCCGCTGAGCGAGCACAGGACGAGGTGGTGGATCCAGGCGGTGAAGAGATCGAAGGCCTTTGTCCTGGCAGGCCGGTACAGAACGACCCTGCCCGGGGGATACACCGTGAGCGAGCCGCTCAGGGTAAACGGGCCGATCTGTACGTCCACGGTCCGTGCCTGCGGGCCTGTATTCGCGATCCGCTCTCTCACCCGCCTGACAAAGGCCGCAGTCTCGCTCCGTATCCGGGAAAACAGGATCTCGCCCGGTGTCCCGTGGGGAAGGCGGCCGTCCATCTTCATGACCCGGTAGGAGAGCTCGTCGTCCGCCCCGCCCAGGATGTGGCCGGCATAGGTTTGTCTGAGATGATAGAGCTCCCTGTGGTCCGGCTCGATGGGCTCGCGGTCTTCCAGGGAGAACGACGTCTCGGATATGCCCATGGCGAGCCTTCGGGAGAGCAGAAACCGGCAAGGGTTGTGGAAGAAGCTGCAGAGTGTGCCCAAGTCTACGCTCCTCCACTCGTCAGCAGGCTCGGGGATGGGCCCGGGTATGAACACCCTGCTCTGTACGTCGCTGCCAGCCAGGCTCCTGGCCGCCTCAGCATTCTCTTCGGAAAAGCTGTAGAGCCCCTCCTCACCGGTGAAGTAGCGGGGGTTGAACGCCTGGAGGCAGTGCTTCTTCACCACGCCCTGGGCTGCGGGTGTGCCGTCGTGCATGACCCAGCCGCTCTCGAGATAATCGAGCAGGATGCTCACGGGAACAGCGGGGGGGATGGGCGAGTTGTCGTCAATGCTCTGGCCCGTGAAGCTGATGTGCAGGGCCTTTCTCGCCGAGAGAAGCGCTTCGAGGAACAGGGAGAGGTCTTTGTTGCGCACGCTGCAGTCTCCCCTGCGGGGTCTGCGGCAGATGAGGTTGAACCCCTTGGCGCGATGCCTCCCGGGAAAGTCGTCATGGTTCATGCCGAGCAGGCACACCACCTTGAAGGGGATGCTCCTCATGGCCGGCATGGAGCAGAAGGTGACCCCGTTCAGAAGATAGGCCCTGCCCTCTTCATCACGTTCGAGGGCGCCTCTTACAAAGGTCCTGACCACCTCGCAGTCGACTTCGCGGTCGAACCCCGTGATGTCCTGGATATCGGCCAGCCGCCGGAACACGGCCCGCACGGACTGCATCGCGGGCATGAGGATCTCGTCGGGCTCGAAGAACTCATCGAGCATCGCCATGAGCGTCTCGGACCACGCCGCGGGCGTCTTCTTCTCCTGGAAGGACCTCACACGGGCGAACAGGGTGGTGAGAAAGTCAAGGAACGCGCCCAGCACCTGGGAGCTGTCGCCCTCCATGTCGTCGTAGGGCAGGATAGAGCCGAACCCGCGCATGCCGTCGGAGGGCATGGCATATCCGAGGAGCAGCCTGTCCAGCCCAAAGCTCCAGGTGTTCTCATACACCTCGGGCAGGCCCTGCTCGCGCTTCCACTTTTCATCGCACCCCCACCTGATGCCGCTCTCTTGAATCCACGTGAGGATCAGCTCCAGATCTTCTTCCCTCAGGCCGAACTTCCTGCGCACGGGCTCGGACTCGAGCAGCGCGGCCACCTTCGTGGCCTCGAACCGGCTGACGCCAAGCCCTAGGATGCTTCCGATCACATCCGCAAGAGTGCCCCGTGCCTCACGGGACCGGTCGGAGAGCGTGAAGGGAATGTACAGGGGGCTGTTCCGAGGCACGTCGAACACGGCCTGGATGTAAGGAGCATAGACCCGAATGTCGGGAGCCATGACCACGATCTCTTCGGGCTTGAGGTCAGGGTCTTCGTCCATGAGCGCCAGGAGCCTGTCTCTGAGCACTTCAACCTCGCGCATGGGGCCGTGGCACGAGTGAATCTCGAGGGAGCAATCATCCGCCCCTACCCTTCGAAGCTCATCGGGCCGGGGGTTGCGCAGGTCGAGTATGTCGGCTTGGATGCTCTGGAGCAGGGTATGGCCCGGGATATCTTCGAACAGCTCGGTCTCATGCGGGTCGAGCTCTTGCAGCATGTCGAAGAGCTCTCTTTCCAGCCGGCCCAGGGCCGCGAGAATGCTGTTGCCCTCTTCGAGGTACAGCTCGTCCTCGGGGTGCCCGGACCTCTCGGATATCGCGGCGATCTCTCTTTCAGACCGGATATCGCCCCAGTATTGTCTACAGGGGTTGAGTGCGAACACATGCACCGGGATGAGCCGGGACAGGGCGTGGAACACCCCCAGATGAAACGGCGGCAGGTGCGAGATCCCGAAGAGGCAGAGCCTCTCGGGCAGACGCGGGGTGCACGAGGGGTCGAGCGCCTCCATGAACCGCTCTCTCAGCCGCGCCAAATGAGCATGCCCGCCGCGCTCGCACACGGCCCTCCACAGGACCGACTGCCAGGACTCGACCTTTGCGTGCGCCTCGGGCAAAACCAGCCTGCCTTCCTCCCAGGCGAGCAGCATGTCGGGCCGGTAAACCATGTAGCTGTCGAACATCTCGGCCATCCGGAAGCTGAACTGATAGCTCCTCACTCCCCGGCGGTCGTCAGCGAGATACGACGTCAGGGCCTCGAAGCCGGGTTTACCGACAAACCCGGGCAGCACATCCATGATCCTCCACGCCAGGGCATCGGTCTCGAACAGGGCGGACCCGCGCGTAACTTCTTCGGGCAACACGCGCGCAAAGAGATCGGCCATGATCCGATTAGGGAAGGGAAAGGCGCAGTTGGCGCAGATGCCGTGCTCCCGCGCGAGCTGCATGGAGAGCCAGTGCTCCATGCCCTTGCTCTGCACCACGACGATCTCCTGCGAAAAGGGCGAAGAAAGAGGCTCCGCAAGGACTTCGGCGATCTTGTGCGCAAGCTGCTCGAGCCTGTTGCCGGAATAGAGCATCAACCCCTGCATTTCAACAAACACCCCTCTTCCATCTAAAGCCAGCCTATACCATGAAACCGGGCCAGGGAGAAAGGATGAGCTGAGAAACAATCAGAGTCGGCGAATGTATCCAGGTGATAACATCAATATTATCCCGAGACAGATATACTCACTATATATACTTCAATATTTATGGCACCTTGCGCTTATAGTTCTGATCAGTTATTCGGGCAAAATCTTCAGCCGGCAGATAGACACGAGGGGGAGGCAAAGAGTCTGCTCTTCGGTAAACTTCAGTATTTACCATTTGCCCAAATTTTCTCAATAGGTTATACTTGATTTATGCCAAAAGTTGATAAGGATCCATGCAATAGGATCGTTAGAACCCCAAATACGTGCATGACGGTCAGGGATGATGATGGATTGAAAAACATCTTGATAAACCGATCCAGGAACATCCCAACTGCGCATTTACGAGTAATCGTGTTCCATGAAATTGATCTGGCCGTAGGCTGATCAGAAGCAACACAAGAATGCAACATTGCTGAAGTTGTATTGTTGTTTATGCCATGTTTAGAGGGGGCTATGACAGTGGTTTTCGGCAGATATAATTTTTCCTGCGTGTTTAAAGATGACGCAACCCTCCCGGAATACAAGGGTTCCACCTTCCGAGGTGTATTGGGCCACGCCCTGAAAAAGGTGGTGTGCGCACTGAAGCGCCAGTTATGTGAAGAGTGTCTTCTGAGGCAGACATGTGTGTATGCGTTCGTATTCGAAGGCGTCCATCATGGCAGCGGACCATATCCGGAGAAAAAAAGGATAGCTGCCCCGCCCAATCCATACGTCATTGAGCCGCCCCTTGAAACGAAAACCGCCTATAAGGCAGGCGAACCATTTGAGTTTACGCTGCTGCTCTTCGGCAAGGCGAATGAGTATCTGCCCTACTTCATCTATGCCATAGAGCAGATCGGCAGAACAGGAATCGGCAGGAGGACCAAGGGCAAGGCTGCAGGTTTTACCCTCAGGACAGTATGCTCCAGCGGACGTGAGCTGTATTCATTCACAACAAGGCAGATGAGCAGTTTCCAGGACTTGCAGACAAATCTCCCCGATGATCTCATTGGAGAATACCAGGGCCAAGCAGGGATGTGTACGGTGAAGATCACCCTCAACACGCCCCTGAGACTGAAATACAGGAGCAGGCTCGAACCGGATTTGCCCTTCCATGTCCTTATTCGGGCGGGATTGAGGAGGTTGTCTTCCCTCCTCACTTATCATGGCTCGGGCGAACCGCAGCTCGATTACAAGGGACTGGTGCATCGCGCCATGGATGTTCAGGTAATGGAATCATCCATACGCTGGTTTGACTGGAGGCGCTATTCCAACCGACAGGAGCAGGCCATGTTCATGGGGGGAATGGTCGGAGAGGTCACGTATGCGGATGTACCGAGCGAGTACCTTCCCATTTTGAGCTTTTGCCAGGAAGTGCACCTGGGGAAGCAGACCACCTTCGGGCTCGGGAAAATAACAGTGGAGCTGTCATGACAAAGCACTTCATAGTCAGGAAGGAGCCCTGTCCATGAAAAACATCCTCCTCGCCGTCGTTGGACTGAACCCCCAGGTGATCACCGAGACCCTGTACGCCCTGCATAAGGAAGGAAGACATATCGACGAGATCCATGTCATCACCACCCGCGCCGGCAAGGAGCGGATCTACGCCACCCTGCTCTCGCCGCACGACGGCATGTTCCAAAAATATCTCAGCGACTATCGAGTAGAACCTGGCACCATCGCATTTGCCTTTGACCATGTGCATGTGGTGCGAGATGCCAAGGGCATCGAACTGGACGACATCCGCGACGAAGACGACAACGCTCTGCTCATGAAAACCTGCGCAGAGTTCACCTATCGCTTTACGAGCAACCCCGATCATGCGGTTTTCTTCTCCATAGCAGGCGGCCGCAAGACTATGAGCGCCTGTCTCATGGCCGCAGCACAGTTCTACGGCCGCGTACAGGACCGCATCTACCATGTGCTCGTCACGCCGGAGTTCGAGAGCAACCGAAATTTCTTCTACCCGCCTCCCGTTTCCACGCCCATCGAGCTGCTCGACAGTGATGGCAGACCGTACGTCCGGGAGACAAAGTATGCCGAGGTGCAACTGGTGCTCATACCGTTCGTGTCCCTCCGGGAAAGACTGTCTGAAGACATGCTGCGCGAGCCCAAAGACCCGGCAACGCTCATGCTCTCGCTCATCAGGGAAAAGCCGGCCCTGCTGGAGGTGGACCTCCATACAGGCTGTCTGCGATATAAGGGCCGCGAGATGGATGTTCATCCATCCCACCTCGCGGTGTACGCCTTCTTTGCGAGGGAGAAACGCTCCTGCACCCTGGACACAGGCTGCCGGTCCTGCTCGAAGTGCTATCTGCCGATCACCGTCATACTCGACCGCACCGAGCAGATCATGGATATCTATCGCACGATCGCCGGCACCAGGGAACTTGCCGCGATGAGCGACACAGGCATCATGAACCTGAACGCGCAGAACTTCAACTCATACAAGAGCAAGCTGAGGCGAGACATCATTGCCACCTTCGGTCAGAGCTCATCTCACGAGCTGGTCATCGAATCGAAAGGCAACAAACCCGACACCCGCTACGGCATCCGAATCCCGCGTGAACGTATCCGGGTTATCCTGTGAGGTGGCAACGTTGCGAAGATTTAATGGATGAGGTGATTATGTTTAGAAGTCAGTTTGAGTCAGGGAGAATACGATGAAGATGAAAGATATACCATCGAAAACCAAAATGGTTCTTGGCGCCTTACTCCATGATATCGGCAAGTTCAAACAGCGTGCTGCACTTGAAGAGGACAATGGTAGCACGCATGTACAAATAGGATATGAATGGCTAAAAGATCACTATGGTGAAGGGATTATTTCTGCTGGAGCCCGCAACCATCATGGCAACGAGCCCGAAACATGGGAATCCAATATCAGCCTCATCATTTATGAGGCCGATAATTGCTCGGCAGCGGAAAGAAAAAAATATGATCCTCAAAATGACAAGGGGAAAGAATGGCATCGCAAGATTCAACTTGCCAATGTTTTTTCCCGGATTCGTGATCCTGTAAGGGTTAAAGATGGCTCATTTTTCCCCTCTATGAGTTATTATCCATTGGGTGTTCTTGGGGAATGGATCGAGCCTCTTGGAGAAGAGGGGGCTAACGACAAAGACGCGTATCGCCGACTCTGGGCTGGATTTTCACGCGAATTCGATATCCTGAAGCGGAAGTCATGTCATTATAACGTTGAAGCCATTGCCCATCTCCTAGAAAAATATACATCTTTTATCCCTGCCATCACCCTGAAGGTTTATGGTGGGGATGATGCAGCCTCTTATCGTAAACATCCCGACATATCCCTTTTCGATCACCTGAAAATAACCGCCGCGACAGCATCTTGTCTCTATGACTATTATGCTGCAAGGTATCAATCAAAATTCAATGAAAACGTGCTGAAAGATGAAATCACCAACTGGGAAACAAGCGGTGATACAAACTCCGCACCCCTGCTTTTGATTGGCGGCGACATATCCGGAGTCCAGAACTTCATTTATACGATATCCTCGAAAGGTGCTCTCAAATCTCTCAAAGGACGATCTTTCTATCTGGAGCTTTTGATTGAACATACGGTGGATATGTTGCTCGAAGGGTTCGATCAAACTCGGTGCAACATCATCTTTACCGGCGGAGGTCATTTTTACCTCCTGGCTCCCAATAGCGAAACGGCTCAGAAAACCGTCGCGTTTGTGCGTTCCAGGATCAACGATTATCTATTCAAGTCCTTCAATGCTTCTCTTCAAATGCACATCGATTTCGTGCCGTTCTTAAAGCAGAACTTCTCTGACGCATCCGGCCCTTGGAGAGAGCTCGGCAGGAAAATAGAAAGCTCGAAGCAGCGCAAATGGGAGCACCACTTGGAAGACCTTCTGGACGAACCGGCCATGCCGGAAGAAAGCTGCCTTACCAGAAACTGCGAAATCTGCGGCAGAGAAGACCAGCCGCTCAACCCTCTATCGGATGACAAATCCGAACTCCTTTCTTGCCAATATTGCCGGGAGCAGTACCTCCTGGGAAGCAGTCTTCAGGCGGCGGCACGAAAGAAAAACCGTGTGGTGATCTATAGAATGAACGATCGCCCAGCTGGTAAGAATGACATCTGCATCAATGACTGCTTTTATCACATTGGCGAGTCATACAAAGACGATGTGGGCAAAAATGCTTCAGCGGTATTTCATTTGAATGATTGGGACCTGTCGAACTATGTGCATCCGCATAGCAGGCCCCTCATGGCGGGAGTGTTTTTTCCAGAGGATTGCAGAGAGCTTGAGGATATGGCGTTGGAAGGGTTCGGCATGAACAGGATAGGTGTTCTAAAAATGGATGTAGACAATCTGGGAACCATCTTCTCCCAATCATTGCCCGAAAACGAGCGCACGCTCTCCCGAATGGCCTCTCTTTCCCGGAACATGAGCCTGTTTTTCAAGTACCATATAAACGGCATCCTTGGAATGGATGAGGGGTATCCCACGCCCTTTCTGTTATGGGACAGAAAGGATGTAAAGCGTTATCTGACCATTGTATATTCAGGAGGCGACGACCTCTTTCTAATCGGTCACTGGCTGGACATATTGGAATCTTCTTTCGATATCAATGCCGCCTTGAGAAGATTAACGGCAAACCCTTATATCACTGTTTCGGGCGGCATAATCCTGGGAGATTCACATGATCCTATCTATCATCTGGCGCATCAGGCCCACACCGCGGAAAAGGCTGCCAAGAGCGGCACGAAACAGTCTATAACGATCTTTAGTCGCGAGCATGTGTTCAAATGGAACCTCGTCGCCCTTTTCCAAGAACGCATACGATCCCTCGCCGACCTTTTTACGACTGAGCAAAACCATCTTGGTCTCCCGGAGGGTCCCCTCAGTAGGAGCATGTTGCATAGGATGCTGCTTTTATTCAGGGAACACAGAGAGAAAAATGGGGCTGTTTGGCTTCTTCCGCATCTGGCATATCTATTTGGGCGTTTCAGGCCCAGCGAAGGCTTTGAAAAGTCATGGAGCAGCCTGAAGGACTACGTTTTTTCAACCAACGTCGATTGGCATCACCTTGAGATGGTGGTCCTGTTGATTTTGATGATGATGAGAAAGGAGAAGGATAAACAATGAGTGAAAATTTAAAACCATTGGCCAAGTGTTGCGACCAATATAGTCATGAATTGGCAAATCTTGAGAGTGTGAGCATAGACAGGATAGTCGAGATAGCGGACGAAGTTGGATTCTTTCTGGTAAAAGGTAAATATCTAAAAAATAATAAACCAGATTCAATGGGTATAAAAGTCAACCAGATACGCAGATTCCTCGATGCCGTGAGACGGATTGAAGCCAGGTTGAAAGAGAGCAAATCCAAAGAGAGCAAATCCAAAGAAATCACGGAAGAAATCAAGGGTTCGATCATCCTCCTCCGCCCCAAGCTCGCTTATGCCGCCGGTAGAGAGGAAAAGATCAAACCGCTCATGAACGTTCTCGACCCTGCCATCAAGTCCGGGGCCGAGTCTAAGGAGAATTTCGAAAAGCTCCTGCGGCTCATTGAAGGCATTATCGCATATCACCGCTACCATGGTGGATCCAATTAGGGAGGTGAATACTTATGGACCCAACGAAAAATCGCAAATTGATCGGCAAGATAGAATTATCAGGCATATTGGAGTGTATTACCGGTCTGCATATCGGAGCATCCAAAGATAATATGGAGATCGGTGCCTTAGACTCACCCGTTGTAAGAGATCCTTTGTCTAACGAACCCTATATTCCTGGTTCTTCTTTGAAAGGAAAACTGAGGGCACTTTTAGAAAAAGCCCATCCGGATCTTTATCCCAACCGAGACGGTGGCAGTAACACAAGCCGCCATGAATGTAATGACTGGGATGCGGGAAAAAGTAAGAAAAAAAATTTTGAGGAAATTGATATCGCTTATCCCGGCGCATTGCACTGCCCGGTATGTCGGTTGTTTGGATCGACTGGGCCTGGGGAGAAAAACCGGAACTTTCCTGCTCGACTGAAGGTGAGAGATTTATGTCTTGATAATGCGGCCGATCTGGAAAACCTTGCATCAGGACTCTTGTATACCGAGTGGAAATTCGAGAACAGTATCGATCGTATAACATCCGCCGCGAATCCGCGTAACCTCGAGCGAGTACCGAGAGGGGCAAAATTCAGATTTTCCATGGTATACGATGTCGAGGATGTCGAGACGATAACTGCCGATCTCGAAAATCTGAAGCTTGCTGTCAATCTGCTACACGATGACGCTCTGGGCGGACATGGCTCACGGGGATACGGTCAGGTGAAGTTCGAATTCAAACATGTTCAGGCCAAGAGGCTGGGACATTACCGTGGTGAGAGAGGCCAGACAAAAGAAGTAACGAATCTGGAAAATATAAGTGAGTTGGTGGAATTCTTTCAGGCGCACTAAAGGATAGAAAATGAGTACGTATAGCTACAGGCTTACCTTCACAGGGCCGGTGCACTTTGGCGCAAGTGGTATCGGCATGGAGAACTCACATGTCACGCTTACTTCTGACGCACTCACTTCAGCGCTGATCAATGCATTGTGCGTGCTCGGCAAAGCCGATGAAACGGTGGAGATTCTACGAGGTGATAACCCGGGCTTTATCCTGAGCTCCCTCTTCCTTTACCAACGCAGCGGAGATGGTACTGTCCACTATGCCTTACCCAAGCCGCTATGCAAGCCGCCCGTGGATAACGAGACTATACAGAATATGGGAAAGGAGATCAAAAAGATTCAATACCTTTGCCCGGAAGATACTCATGCATGGCTTGGGGAAGCCCGTCTCAGCCTTGATGACATAAGTCAGATCAAGACTCGTAGCGAATCATTAATAAAAACAGCATACGAGGAGGAGCTGAGACCTCGGGTTGCCTTAGACAGGCAGAGCAGCAACAGCAGCTTCTGGCGCTGCGGGGTGATCCATTTCAAAAAAGGTGCCGGACTGTTCGGACTTGTCCATATACGCGATAATGCCTGGAAGAGTGTCCTGGAGAGTGCATTTAGAATGCTTGGCGACTTAGGTCTTGGTGGGGAGCGCACCTATGGGTTCGGCACATTTGAATTTTCGGGTTTTGAGACTCCACCGGCATCATGGTTTAAAAAAGAGAGAAACCAAAAGAGATACATGCTCTTGTCAAGCTATTACCCCAATTCCAAGGAAAAACCACATATAAGAGATATCTTTGCTGCATGGAATTTTTTTGAAAACCGGGGTTACATAGTGAGCGGCAGAAACACCACAACATTCAAGCGCAAAAGATTGCGCATGTTCAGCGAGGGCAGCGTGGTACATCAACCGGTCAGGGGCATGCTGGTGGATGTTACACCCGATGATGCTCAAGCACTCGGACTTTTTCATAGAGTCTATCGCTCCGGGCTTGCGTTTCTTTTTCCATGGGAGGATGCATGAACGAGATATTGGGAAAAAAGGATTTGAAATATAAAATACCTTTGATCCTTGAAGTTGCCTCGCCAATTCACATAGGGTCACGAGAGGGCAGCCTTCGCACTACAGACTTCATATTACATAAAGGCAAAACCTACGTCATTGACGAGGATAAGTTCTGCGAATTTCTTCAGGACCATAATCTAATAGATGATTTTGTTGATTCGGTCAGCTCGGGATTCCGTTCCATTGCCGAATACCTGAAAGGGAAAGACGTCAGGGACTTGGACAAGAATATCCGAGACATCGCATTGCGCTCAATACGAGGTGGTGAAGACAGAATGAGGGATTTCCGACCCTTTGTTCGTGATGCCCATGGTCAGGTCTTCATCCCCGGAACATCCATAAAAGGCACCCTGCGGACAAGTCTCCTGCATGGTATTTTATCCGGCGATCCCCGATTGAGAGGAGAAAAGGGGTCGTGGGTAGAAAATAATCTGCGGCAACTTTCATCGGGGGAAAGAGGAAAGGAAAAGAAACAATTTTCATACAAGATTCTCCAAAGGGATATTCTGCAAAACTTCAGGATTCCTGGCACAGATCAAAAAGACGGCCCAAACCGGGACATCTTGCGATGCCTGACTGTACGAGATGCATACCCCATCGGCCAGATCGAATCCAGGCTGATCAAACTGCAATTTCTCTCGAAGAATGCTTCGGGCGAGGTGTATTGGAGCAAACAGGAAAGACCTGATCGGCCTCTTGAGGTTTGGGTAGAGGCTGTCGTGGCCGGACGGTTCATGACCGAACTGATTATGGATATGCAGCTATTCAACCATTTCAAGACAGAAGATCGGTGCATAAAAGATCTCAATGATCTCCTGCGTCATGTCAGGCATATGAATAAGAGCATCTTTGATCATGAGAAGAAATATTTTTCAGCATATACCAAACCCAAAAGTCCGGATGCAAGAGATGCAGCACAGAGCCTTTATACTTGGTATGAAAAACAACAAGGCTCTTTGCTCAGGATCGGTTTCGGCTCCGGCATGCTATCTACTACCGTTGATGAAGTGTTCTCCCCCGGCATCAGGACGGAAATCAGAAATATCTTCGGCCATAACAGAGGCAGTGACCCTGCTCCAAAAACCAGGCGTGTCTGGCAAAAGGAGCATAATCAATGGGTGCCCATGGGGTGGATGAGATTTTCGCAACGGGAAGACCACACAACTAACGCCGTCCAGAGAAAAGAGCCTGTACCGGTTGTAGAGGAGATCTGGGAAAATGCTACGCTTGAATGGAGGGCACAGGATGCAACCGTGGTTGCGCGAGTAGAAAATCGAAGAGCCTTTGGTAAAGGCAAGGAACTCGTACCGGAATCAATGCATGACCGGTTGATCAATAGGCGCAAGAACGTAAAGGCGAAGATCACAGTTGTTCAGAAAGGCAACTCCTTTGTGATCGTGAAAATCGAACCATTCATGTGAGGAGAGGTATGGTCCGCACGACAATCTCCGCAACCGGTCATCTTTCAACCCGACCCTCATATGTATGCGGAAATTGGGGAGTATATCAACGGGGTGACGCAGACACACTCCCGGGTGGAGGAAAAAAATGAAGAAATGCGCCCTAATAGTCACTGTAGGCACAGGAACCCGGCCGGATGTGCAGATATTCAAGCCTCTCAAAAAGGCTATCTCCCATTATCGGCCTGATTATCTTGTCCTCGCAGCCAGCTATGGCAGCGAGGACAACGCCAAGATCATAGCCCGTGAGCTCTCGCTCTCTTCCGATGCATACCGCATAGCCATGCTGAAGGATGTCGATGATTTTCAGGCAGTATTCCATAATATAAATGAGGTCTTTCAAGAGCTCCGTGAAAGCGGCTTTGCGGATGACGAGATCCAGATCGACTTCACCAGCGGCACCAAAGCAATGAGCAGTGGTGCCGTTCTCTCCGCCATACACAACCAGTGCGGCTCCATCAGCTACATAACCGGAAAAAGAAAAGACGGGATAGTGATTGACGGCACCGAGCAGTTCCGCACCATCATACCAACACAGATTTTCGCGGCACATGATCTTAGAATCGCCGAAGAATTTATCAGAAAATTGCGCTTCGATACTGCCGAGCAACTGTTGTCCGGGTCCAACCTCAAGCTGCTTGACGAGTATGATCAAAAAAAAGGACAGCAGTTGAGAAATGTCGCCTCAGCTTATCGCCTCTGGGACCTTTTCAACCATAGAGGCGCACTGGATGGACTGAAAAAATTGGATAACGAGTTGCCTGCCTTGGATTGCTTCCGCCCCAGAGCTGAGGCATTCGAAGCCTTGGAAGAACTCAAACGGGGCAAGAACGCGCCAAAGGAACTATTGCTCATCGATATCTTCAACAACGCTGAACGCCGCGCAATGGAAGGCCGCTATGATGATGCGCTGGCAAGGTTGTACCGTGTAACAGAACTCTTAGCTCAATATGTCCTTGATCGCGATTTTGATATCCTGAGCAAAGATGTAGACATAGCAAAGGTGCCCGTGCACCTGCAGGAGGACCTGGAACGACTGAGAGATAAACGTGACGGCAAGATCAAGACAGGGCTTGACTGGGATTATCGTATCCTTGAAAGCCTGGGCCACACTCTTGGCCACCGGTATGCAGGGAATGAGCATCTTCAAGGCCAGCTCCGTCAGAGAAATCAATCTATTCTGGCTCATGGGTTGGTTCCTGTGACGAAGAGAAGCTACGAGAACCTGAGACAGTCGATAATTGAACTCATCGCAGACAACATCGATGAATTTGCCTCACGAGCCGCCGCGCTCCAGTTTCCCTGGCTGGATGTGAATATGGCACAATAGCGTATCACAAAAAAATAATTGAGCAGGTCATGTTTGAGAATCGACCATGTAGGCGGGGCAAGAACCGCCATACAGTGGATTGAATTCTCAATCTTTCTTGATCGCTCTTTGACATCCGAATAATGCATGTACGCGACGTGAACATCTGATGGGGTCCGAGAACTTTTCCAACTATGCCCTGATTGCCTGACGGCAACGTTGCGGTGTTTGCAAGGCCTGCGAGGACAACGGTATGGTCACAGCATGAATTGCTTCTCAATAAATTCAATGACCATGCCGCAATCCTCTTCTCCCTTTCCCTTCAGTGGAACGGGTGGGGATTTTTCTTTTTTCCTGCCCCGGAGGGAGGAAAAGGAGCTGCGGCGAAGGAGATGTACATGATCGTCTATATCAGAACCCAGGGAGCGAGGATTGTCAAGGAGGGGAGGCACCTCCTCGTGAAAAAGGGCGACGACACCTATCACACACTCTTCACCTACAAACTCAGCCAGATACTTGTCTATGGTAATGTAGAGATCACCCACAGGGCATTGGCACAGATTCTGCGGCACAACATCGACGTGGTGTTTCTCACCTTCAACGGCCGGTATCTGGGGAGGCTGGCATCGCAGGAGCCACGCAATGTTTATCTGCGCAAGCGCCAGTGGCGGCTCATCGATGACGAAAACTTCTGCTTGAAGTCGGCAAAGTCATTTGTCTCAGGGAAGCTGTCGAACATGGCCACCGTGCTCATGCGCATCAAGAGGACAAAGGGCATACCGGTTGCCGGAAGCAAGGCCAGAGAGATCATGGACATCCTGAAGATGCTCGACAAGGCAGAGTCTGTCAACAGTGTGCGAGGCTATGAAGGTAAAGGCTCGGCCCTTTATTTCGAAGCCTTCCCGAAAGGATTCGTTGACGACTGGGGATTCACCCGCCGTGTCAGGAGGCCTCCCACTGATCCGGTCAATTCAGTGCTCTCCCTCCTCTATACATTCCTCATGAACCGTGTCTATGCAGCGGTTCGGATTACAGGCCTTGATCCCTATCCAGGCTCACTGCACTCCATCGACTACGGCAGATACTCCCTGGTGCTTGACCTCATGGAGGAGTTCAGGCCGATTATCGCAGACACTCTCGCCCTCTCGCTCTTCAATTTGAAGATTCTGAAAAAAGACGACTTCATTGTCGAGAAACCCGAGGATGATGTGCAGGAAGCGCCGAAGGAGGAGAACATCGCATCCATCCTCAAAGACCCTATAGGCCTCATGTCTGATATCGGCAATGCTCCGGATGTCATTGATCTCCCGGAGCAGAGGATGACGGAAACGCCTGCACAGGAAGTCTTGACCGCAAAATATCCTGTCAGGCTCACACCGTCCGCCTTCTCCCGGGTGATTGATGCCTTTGAGAAAAAGCTCACTACGGAATTCTTCTATCCACCTGCTGACAGAAAACTCACCTATGCCGATGCCCTTGTCTACCAGGCAGGTCATTTCAGGAAAGTCATCGAGGGCGAGGCTGACATGTACCAGCCCATGCTGCTGAAGTAAATCGGAGGCGGGACCGTGATCACCCTCATCACCTATGACATTTCCAATGATGCCACAAGGGCGGCGCTGCACAGATTCCTCAAGGAGTTCGGGCTTAACACCCAGAAATCCGTCTTTGAATGCGACCTCGACGAACCTGCCATAAAGCGCATCCGAGCTTACTGTGCAGCGCAAATCGACATGAAGACCGACTCGGTAAGAATATACAGAATCTGCAGCAGGTGCCTTCGGAAGGTTCTGATCTCCGGCAAAGGCATGAAGCTCACCCAGCTCGATTACATGGTTGTGTAGGCATGAAAATAATTGTTGCTTACGACATATCCGGCCCTGATCGCCTGCGGCAGGTGGCGAAGATCTCGGAAGATTACGGCGTTCGGGTGCAAAAATCAATCTTCGAACTCGACGTCAGAGCCGGGACACTGCGCGAGATGAAGAACAGGATCGAAGCAGTCATTGATCCGGAGGTCGACGGCGTGAAATATTTCCTGCTCTGCGAGAAATGTGCGGCTTATATCCCAGATATCATCGGCAAGGGTATTTTTATTGATCCTGACGAGGAGTATCATGTGTACTGATTGGGGAGACAACTGATGTTCGGGTTTCAAAAAGTGCTCCGCAGACCTGACAGGGAATTCCCATTTTATTCTATCTCCATGATAATATGTATAAAGTTATCTGCAGCAAAAAAGAGGTGTGCGGAATATCAAATATCTCTTGAAGATCATGAGCTTACATGACAATTCAGAGAAGAAGGCTCTTGGATTTATATGGTGATTTACAAAAAAGCTCAGAAGGTATGCGGAAATGGGAAGGTATCCATTTATTATTCTTTGCCTTTTGGGTGGCGCTAAAGAAACTGACCTGATTTACGAAGGGATTGCGACGAAAGCTATCTCTGCCTCATTTTCTCTTTTCTTCATCGTAAAGAAACTGACCTGATTTACGAAGGGATTGCGACGGGATGTTAAATATCCCGATAGTGTCCGATAACTTGGTGAAAGAAACTGACCTGATTTACGAAGGGATTGCGACATATGGCCGTGTCCTCTATTTCCCGGAGCCCGACTAATAAAGAAACTGACCTGATTTACGAAGGGATTGCGACAAAAATTCAACAGTTCCATTATTGAT
>CAADRM010000145.1_pt1 | contig 13515 bp, 11 predicted proteins | sample 2563611 | NCBI WGS metagenome assembly CAADRM01 (sample SAMEA5366183, study PRJEB31310) | anaerobic digester metagenome | biome: Waste water treatment plant; feature: Anaerobic digester; material: Activated sludge | place: Denmark | collected 2016-10-17
CGGGGTTCAAATCCCCGCTTCCCGACCAGGTAATGTTCTAATACCGTTGTAGAGTTCTATATAGAGCATACAGGACATATCGTTTTTTGTAATGGTAATACCTGGCAATTGCCTGGTGGGTCCTCAGGAAATGGAGAAAAAACGACCATTTATAAAAAGGAATCCATCAGTACCGTTCTTATCAATTATCGCAGAGCAAAGCGAACCTGATTTTCTGTAACAACTTCAAAAGAATTGAATATTCGATTGGAATGGGACTAGAGAAGCTTTGACAGTGCGAGTATTTTTGATGATGCTCTCTCATCTTCAAGACGGATAAGCACTACCCCTTTGTGGAGTACCCCTTCACGAAATACTTTCTCTCAAAAATCTTTGTCATTGGTGACGAAGATTCGATTCTCATCGATACATTTCTGTATGACTTCGTCGTCATCAATGCCTCTGAACTGGTTATAAACCGAAACCACATCATGCTCCTGGGACTCCAACCAATATGCAACTGCAGGTCCGGTGCATTCATCGATGAGAAATCGCATTCTCATTATGACGACTCTATCACCAATGGCATGAACTCGGTATTCTCTAATGATTTCATCGCAAACAAAATACAGGCCCTGATGTCATCATGAGTGAGACCTTTATAATCATTGATAATATCATCCTCAGTAGAGCCATGGGCAAGAAGGTTGAGGATATAATCAACTGTTAAGCGTGTTCCCTTGATGACCGGTTTCCCTGCCATCACCTGAGGATTTAACACGATTTTCTCAAGTAACTTCTTGTCGTTCATACAATAAGTCTCCTACGTATCCGATAGAAGAAACTCATACAGTAGTCAATGTATGTAATTTCTTAGGATAGGCACAACGCGAAGGGTCAGCGGCACGGGCGGCAGACAGCGTCCACTGAAACTTAAGGTGCGCACCCGGCCCGAACCGGGATCGGGTAAGCTCCAGCCGAGGTTGCCTTATTGCAGAGAAGAACTATATGAGCAGTAGCTCCGGCATACGATGCTTGGAGCCGTTGTGAAAGGAGAGTCTGTCGGAAGATGCTCATCGAGATGCATGCCCACACCTCAAGGCATTCCGAGTGCAGCCGGGTCGATCCGATCCAGCTGGTGGAACGGGTGCGGATGAAGGGCCTCCAGGGCCTGGTCATCACGGAGCACGAATATCTCTGGAGCTCTTCTGAGATCGAGGAACTCAGGGAGAAGACCGGGGCGGACGAGTCCTTTGTGATACTGGCCGCGCAGGAAGTGAACACAGATATCGGGCACGTGCTGGTCTACGGAGCCGACCAATCGATCACGGGCACCCACCCGCTCGGTGAGCTCAGAAAGAGCTATCCCCATGCAGCCCTCGTGTGGGCCCATCCCCTGCGAAAAGGCAGGACTCCGAAGATATCCCGGCTGCTGAGCCCCGACCTCGACGCGATCGAGATCTTCAACAACAACCACACCCCGCGGGGCAACTATCACGGGCTCATGCTCTGGCACCAGTACAAGTTCACCGCAATCAGCGGAAGCGATACGCACGGCATCGAGACCGCGGGCACACTGCCTACCCTGTTCGACCACCCGGTGAGAAACATGGACGAGCTTGTCGATGAGCTGAAGCAGGGCAGGTGCAGGCCGCTGTACAAGGAGATCCCAAAAACCGGCAGCAATGCACTGGTCGAAGAGATCTCGCTGGGCACCAAGGGAGGGGACGAGTCCCGCCAGCGGATCATCGTCAAGAGGCCGAAGGGCAATGGCAGGTGGAAAGGGCTGAAAAACTCCTCCGAGGTACTGCGGTCTATCCGCGATCACGGCTTTGCAACCGGACCGTTCAGGGTTCCCGCGGTAATGGACATCGACGAGGAGGAGCAGATCATCATCGAGGAAGGGCAGCGGGGCAAGAGCCTCTTCGATCTCCTCCCGCGGGTGGGACGCGATGTCGGGAGAGAGTATTTCAAGGCCTCGGCCCTCTGGCTCGCACGTCTGCACACCTCGGGTGTGAGACTCGACCTCGTTGAAAAGACGATCGCGCGCGAGCATCACCGGTTCGAGACCTACCAGCGTGCCTTCGAAGAGTCCGGAAGCCCATGGCTGGGCCAGGCTCGCATGCTCATCGGCGCGGTCAGGGATTTTGAGGAAGAGCTGCTGGAAAAGAACAGGCACGAGTTCGTGCTCGTCCATGGCGACTACCATCCCAAAAACATCATCATCGGGCAGGAGCTGATGCATGATGTCGGCACCCTGTACGTCTCTGTGATCGACTTCGGCAGCGTGCTCGCGTTCCACCCGGCTTTCGACGTGGGCTACTTTATATCGCAGTTTCAGTACCAGCTCAGAGACTATCCCGCCGTGATCGAAAACTACCCTGCCGAGGACTTTGTCCAAGCCTGGCTCGATGCGACAGGCCGGCGCGACTCGCCCGGTTTCCGCAGGGCGCTTGCGCTCTTTCGCATCCGCGCGAATCTGAGCATCGCCTCGTATCTCATCCACCTGGGCATGGGAGAAAGCGGAAACATGGAAGAGATCATGACCCGGTCAATGGCGCTGCTCAGCGAGAGCGGGGCGTGAGCGGCATTCTCATAACCGGGCTCGAAGGGCTTGGCAACAAGATCTTGTTCATCATGAAACTGAGACGGCTCTCTTTTGGGCGCTGCAGACCCGTGGGCTTTAACCGTGAGGTGAAGAATCGTTAGGCCTCGGGCGATCATCGAGATCGGTCCATGCAGCAGGGAGATGGTGCTCCAGGCCATGCACGACAGGCTCGGCAACCATAGTAGGTAAGGGCAGGGAACAAAGGTGCCTATGCGGCAGACTGAATCGCAGGCTGGCTTTTGCCGGCTGTATTGCCTTGACTAACCCTTTGTAGAGCATGGGCGAGCGCAAAGCGGAGAAAGGGGAATCAGTGATACATCCCTGTCTGACTCTGTCCCGGGCTGCGTTCGAGCGAGGCCCGGTCCCATTTGCCCAGGCGCGCCGCTGCTTCGTATGTGCTCTGGAAGAACGAGAGCAGGATATCGTCGGGTGAATCTGCAGCCCTCACGACATCGTAGGGCAGGATGAACTCCCCGAGGCCCTGATGATAGTATGCCTCTCTCGGCTCCACAGGGAAGGTACTGAAGCCCTCGGGCTCCGGATACACATAGGCGTAAAAGGCCGGAAAGCCCAGGCCTTCGCCTGGCCAGAACCCGCAGCTGCTCACCTCGTGTGAGTAGGCCTCGAGCGTGACATGATGTGCGAGGTCTGGAGTTGGTTCATGCTCTGGCGCACGCCTGCCCGAGAAGCGGGACACCGCGATGTCGAACCCGCCCCAGAAAAAATGGACCGGGCTGTTCTTGCCGATGAAACGGGAGCGGAACATCTGCATGACCCGGTCGGCCTGCACGAGCACCTTCCAGAACTTCTCTGCATAATCCCGGTCATAGGCGCTGTGCTTGGTGTCCAGCTCGAAGGGTATCCTCTCGGGCATCTCGACGGGCGTGGTCCAGATCAACACCTCGATCCCAAGCGAGCGCAGGGCATACATGGTCTCGTGGTAAAAATCGGCAACCGTCCGGGGCTTGAGCCTGATCGAACGGCTCTCGCCGTCTTCGGTCACGATGTTCATCACGTGGTCGATGAGATCGAAATCCATCTGGAAGATCTGGTCGGCATAGGGGATCGGCAGCGTGGTCAGCCCGCGAGCCGAGACATAGAGCGGCACCTGCCACCAGTGATTGATCATGGGCTCGAGCTCAAGCTTGATCTTCCCGACTATCTGAGACCACAGCCGAAGGGTGTCGTGGGTCTCCTGCCAGGCATCCAGTGGCAGTCCCGGCCACAGCTCTTCCCTGATTTCCGTAAGAGGCATGGTTCCTCAACCTCTCCATGCGTGCGGACGCATCAGTCAGGGGTCTTCCGTCTGCCTCCCCATCGGCGGAATGTCTCGATCTGGTCGTCCAGACGCGAAGCGACATCCGCATCGCTTGTTTCGGCCAGGATCTTGTACATCTCTATGGCCGCCAGGGCCAGCTTGTCCTGAGCCCTGAGAATGAATACCGGCTCGTTGTCTCCCACATGCGGGATCGAGACATTGCCGTATTTTCCTGATATTGCCATCACCATCCTCCCATATGAGCTTTACAGAAAATAATACGCGAGCCGCTGTCATGTTCAAATCCGGGATCCGGGGCGGCCTGGTTCCGTAGGTGGTCGCATCATCCCTTGCCTGGAAGATGTCTTTTTTTTGAATTTTCTGCTGCTTCGGCTGTTACTCTCCTGCATTGCGGCTGAGGGTCAGGACATCGTTTTCGTCAATGGATATCGATGCCCCGCGCAGAATGCTCTCCCTGTTCAGGACGTTTTGAATCCAGAGTGCATCGGTACGCGATGCCCGGCGGACCCTGAAGCGGTGTATCTGCGTGGGGAACATGCGCATCTGCACGAGGCGGCCCTGCGAGGGGTCAATGCTCGGGAAATACATGAGCCCGATATCGCCCCGGTATCGTCCATAGCCGCCGATTCCTTCGTAATCGTTGAGAAAGTCGCCGCACCCGTAGAGAATGAGCTTGTGCCTGTATACCTCTATGCCCAGGACATGGTGCGATGAGTGGCCGTGGATGATATCCACCCCGGCCCGGTCGATGAGGTTGCGGGCAAACTCCCGGTGCGCGAGGGGTATCGTATAGCCCCAGTTGCCGCCCCAGTGGATGGATGCCACGACGATATCGCCCGGCTGCCTCACCCGACTCACCTGTTCGCCGATTGCCTGTACCGTTTCTCCGGACAGGTCAGGGAGCAGGTTTACCCCGGGCCGGCCGGGTGCTGCCTGCCATTCGGGCGGAATACCACTCGTTTCCGTTCCGAACGAAAAGACCAGAACCCGGGCCTTTCCCGGCGCGCCGACTATCGCTGGCTCTGCGGCCTCCCTCGGGCCGGGACCGGCCCCGGCGGTCTGTATCCCCGCGGCCTGGAGCGTCTCTATCGTGTCTAGAAGCCCAGCATATCCCCAGTCGAGAACATGATTGTTCGCCAAAGAGCAGCAGTCTATCCGGGCTTTGGTGAGGCAGGGGACATTCTTTGGATTCATTCGATAATTGATGCCCTTGCCTCTCCAATAATCGTCGCGAACAGTGACCGCGGTCTCCAGGTTGACGATCCTCGCATCCGGGGCCATGGAATCGAGGATATCGAGCGCATCGCCCCAGATGTACCGGAAGTCGACAGGCGCTGGGATGCGGCCGTGCACTGTCTCGGCCAGCTCGACATATCCCAGGGCGCTCTGCATGTACGACTCATGAATGGCAGGGTCGCACGGAAAGGGAAGGATCTGGTCGATCCCCCTGCCGGTCATGACATCGCCGCACAGAAAGAGCGTGACCAGTGTCCCCGGTCTGGAAGGGATTTCATCAGCTTTCTTCATGCCGTCCCCTCTGCCGTATCTCTCTCCTTATGATGCGCTGAAGGAGCTGTTCCATCCATGTCTGAAAGAGGGAAAAATAAATCCGGAAAAATAAATTTGTCCCTTTTGTGTGCTTTTGTGTGTCTCCTTTCGTGGGGAAAAGGAAAATAAATCCGTCCCCTTTAGGGGGCATTATCGGTTGAAAACAGTTGTTGTGTTCTTTATTGTAAATTGAGTACGCATTGCTGCACAGCTCGGTGCCGCGGCGTTGGAAAAGGTTTTTCTAAAGCCTGTCCTTAAGGTAAGGGATGGATTATGACGGTTCCAAGCGAACTCAGGCAGATAGCGGATGCCGTATGGGAGCTTCCCGCGTCGTGGAAGCCGGGGATGCGTGTGCCGGCGCGTTTCTACGGGACGAAGGAGCTGGTCGAGCGCTTTGACGACGGCGTGTTCGAGCAGGCTGCCAACGTGGCCACACTGCCCGGAATTCAGAAATACTCCTTCTGCATGCCCGACGGACACTGGGGCTATGGTTTCCCCATCGGCGGGGTCGCAGCCTTTGACACGGACGAGGGGGTGATCTCTCCCGGGGGCATCGGGTTCGACATCAACTGCGGCATGCGGCTGGTGGCCACGAATCTCATCTACGACGAGGTCGAGCCTCATCTCTCCCGGCTCGTTGACAGGCTCTTCGAGAGGATTCCCTCCGGGGTCGGGAGCACGGGGTTCGTGAAGCTCAAAGAAGACGATTTTCTCGACGTGGTCGAGCAGGGGGCGCGCTGGTGCCTGAAAAACGGCTATGCGCTGCCTGAAGACCTGGAGCTCACCGAAGAGCAGGGCTGCATGGAGGGGGCCGATGCCTCAAAGGTGAGTCACAAGGCCGTACAGCGCGGCTACAACCAGATCGGAACTCTGGGCTCGGGTAACCACTACCTCGAGATCCAGGTGGCGAGAAAAGAGAACATCTTCAACCCCGAGCTCGCCCGGGCCTTCGGCATCACCATGCCGGACCAGGTCGTGGTGATGTACCACTGCGGGAGCAGGGGGTTTGGCCACCAGGTGGCGACCGACTATCTCCATATCCTGCTCGACGTCATGGAGCGGGTCTACGGCATCAAGATCATCGACAAAGAGCTCGCGTGCGCGCCGTTCCGCTCGCCCCAGGGCCAGGACTACTTCTCGGCCATGAAATGTGCGGTGAACATGTCGTTCGCAAACCGCCAGGTCATCCTGCACCGGGTGCGTGAGGTGTTCTCTGATGTGTTCGGAAAATCCCCTGAAGACCTGGGCATCCGCCAGGTCTACGACGTGACCCACAACACCGCCAAGCTCGAAGAGCACGTCATCGACGGGCAAAAGCGCAAGGTCCTCATCCACCGCAAAGGCTCCACCCGGGCCTTCGGCCCCGGCATGGAAGACATCCCGAAGCGGTACCAGCCCTACGGCCAGCCCGTGATCATCGGGGGCAGCATGGAGACCGGGTCGTACCTGCTTGCCGGGGTCAAGAGCGGGGAGCAGACCTTCTACTCAACCGCGCACGGCAGCGGCAGGATCATGAGCCGCCACAGTGCGAGAAAGAAATACCAGGGCAAGAAGCTGGTCAGAGAGATGCAGTTCCGGGGGATCTATGTCCGCACAGCGTCCTTGAGGGGCCTGGCCGAAGAGGCGGGGGGCGCCTATAAGAATATCGACGCCGTGGTCAGGGCGAGCGAGCTCGCCGGCATCAGCACCCCGGTGGTCAAGCTCACGCCCATCGGGAATATCAAGGGTTAGACTATGCCGTACACCTATCTTGACGAGATTGCGATCGCCGATGTCGCCTTCGAGGCGCGGGCCGACACGAGAGAAGGTCTTTTCGTAGAGGCCGGAGACGCGCTGATGAATGTCATGGTCGAGAACCTGGGGAGCATCCGCCCCTTGGTGCGCCGCAGCTTCCATGCACAGGCTGAGGACCTGGAGCGGCTGCTCTTCGAATACCTCCAGCAGTTCATCTTTTTCAAGGACGCCGAGCAGCTCCTGCTCAGGGTCTCCGAGGTCGTCATCACGCAGGAGGCAGGGGTGCTCGGGCTCACGGCAGAGGCTGCGGGCGAAAAAATCGATCCCAAAAGGCACGACCTCAACGCCGATGTCAAGGCGGTCACCCTTCACCGGTTCCGCATCCGGAACGAGCCCGATGGCTGGACCGCTACAGTGGTGCTCGATATCTAGTGATGGGAATGTCTCCATGCATCTCTCTTTTCCGCGAAATCATCTAAATCTATTGCATCGATCAATAAGGGCATGCGGGGTGGTGTTGCCCGAAAGCAGCGGCAGAATCATCCGGGCATGCTTCGCGGTGTAGAGAGACATTTTCGCGTGAAGGTCTCTCTCGATCGGGAAAGAGAAAGGAGCGAAAAACCATGCCCGGCATGAAAGAAACAGACAATTGCAAGATGTGCATCAGAACGGTCGGGCTGAAAGGAACCCCGAAGCAGGATCAGATCGTATGGATGTGCCCGCAGTGCAGTAAAACCGTGGGGAAGCTGACCGGCGATCTCTCTGTTGAAACCTGGCGGTTCCTGACCGGCAATGTCCTGTGACCGCCCTTTTTTGAAGTGAGGCTCGCACAGGCTGTGATCTTTTTTCGTTCACTTGCCCTCTTGAAGAATGCCGCCTCTTGAGTCGAGTATGCGCCCGACCGCAGACTTGAGCTCGCTCATATCCATCGGTTTTACGAGCAGCTCTCGGATGCCAGCGATTTTCATGGTCTTTTCGTCGATGATATCGTTCATCCCGGCGCATAGGATCACCGGGATATCGGGGCGCACCTCCTGTATCCTCTTCAAGAGTTCGGTCCCCGGAATCCCGGGCATGGTCTGGTCCGTTATCACGAGGTCAAAGCTCCACGGCGCCTTGGTGAAGACCTCCAGCGCCTCCCTGCCGTCCGCCGCCGTTTTCACGCGGTAGCCCGAGCGGCTTAAGACCCGCTGGAGACCTGACAAGATGAGCATTTCGTCGTCGACCAGCAGCACCCGTTTCCTCTGGCCTTTCGGCCGTCTGTCTCCGGACCTGGCCCTGCCGGTGCGAATGCCTTCCTTCCGGCCCTTGCCGGCGTAGAGGGGCAGGTCTATCGTGAAGGTCGATCCCTTGCCCGGCTCGCTTTCGACCGTGATCGAGCCCTTGTGATTCTTGAGAATACCCTGGACTATGGAGAGCCCCAATCCACTTCCTCTTCCCATGTCCTTCGTGGTGAAGAAGGGGTCGAAGATCCGGCCCATGACCTCTCGCGTCATTCCGGTTCCGTTGTCGGAGACCATTAGCCTGAGGTAGTTGCCCGCCGGCAGCCCCCTGCGGGAATGAACCGGGTCCAGGTAGACGTTCGACAGCCTCAGCTCGATCGTGCCCCGCCGTGATTCGAGCGCGTCTGCGGCATTCTTGCAGAGGTTCATGATCACCTGCTGGATCTGCCCCGGATCGCCCAGAATCTCATCAGAGCGGGCCTCGCTGTAGGAGAGGATCTCGATCGTGCTCGGAATCGAAGACCTCAGAAACCCGATGGTTTCTTCGAGCAGGGGCGAAACCCTTACTCGGCTGAAGTTCTTTTCGCCCTGCCTGCTGAAGGAGAGGATCTTCTTGATCAGGTCCCGCTGGCGGTGCGATGCGGCGAGTATCTGCGACAGCATCTCATATTGGGCGGTGTCGGGCTCGGTGTCCTCGAGGAGGATTTCGGTATTGATGATCACCGGGTAGAGCACGTTGTTGAGGTCGTGGGCAATGCCTCCGGCGAATCTGCCCAGGGCTTCTGTCTTCTGGGTCTGTATGAGCTGGGCCTCGATGTTCTTCTTCTCTTCTTCGGCTTTCTTTCGCTCGGCGATCTCTTCGGCCAGCTTCCGGTTTCTCTCTTCCAGCTCTGCCGTGCGTTCCCTGACGAGTTCTTCCAGACGCTCACGGTGTTTAAGCAGCTCGTCCTGGGCCTGTTTGCGGGCGGTGACATCCATGAAGATCGTTGCGAACCTGTTTGGCGCCGGGGAATAGGCGTGTACCTCGAAGTGTTTGCCGAGCGTGGAAGAACAGTGCTCGAAACTGACCGGCTTGCCCGTGAGCGCGACCCTGCTGTAGACATCCAACCAGGATTGGTAGTTTCCGGGAAGCACTTCGTGCATGGTCTTGCTGATCACGTCCTCCTTTTTTAGGCCGGTCATGCGTTCGAAGGTCGGGTTGACATCCGTGAATCGATAGTCAATAGGCCTGCCTTTTTCATCGCAGATGCTCTCGTGCAGTGCAAAGCCTTCCGACATTCCATTGAAGATTGACCGGTAACGCACCTCGCTCTCGCTGAGGGCCATCTGAGCCTCGACTTGGGCAGTGACATCGAGGAAGCTCAAGACCACCAGCTTCACCCGCCCCTGTTCATTCATGGCAGGCACCATGCTCCAGTCCCAATAGCTCGTTTTCCGTTGCGGATGCCCGTCACATTCATAGCGCTTGGCTCGGGCATAGTAGAGCTCGCCCGTGGCTGCGACACGTCGGAAAATGGCCTCTCTCTCATCATCCGGATACAGGTCGAAGTTGTTCTTCCCGATGAAGAAATTGGGCTCTTTTCCACAGGCCTGAGCATACATCCGGTTGACCAGGATGAAGTTGCCCTCGGTGTCCAAACAGGTGATCAGTACATGGGTGGCATTCAGGGTGGCAGAGAGCAGCTCGTTGACCTTGCGCAATTCTTCGCCGCTTCTCCGGAGCGCCGCCTCAGCGGCCTTGTGCCGGGAGTTCTCGATTACCTCCCAGGCCCCGTCCCTCTTGACCAGGGCAAACTGGTGATTGCTGACCACATCGATTATTTCCGCTGCCTTGCACCTGTCGAGAGAGTAGGTGCACAGTGCGATCATGCGACGCTGGGAGATAAGGTCTGCGATCTCTTTTTCATACGCAGTGAAGTCTTTCCAGTCCCTGCTTTCCAGCCAGAAGGTGTTTCCGGACAACCTCAATCCATCATAACCACGGGAAATGGCGCTCTCCAGCTTGCGTTTCCATTTTTCCATCATCCTCTCTGCGTCGAATCTGCCGCTTTCTCTGTACCATTCGTCATAGGAGAGGATCTCCATCTGCCCCTTCTCCAGCCGGGAGGCGAGGTCGGGGACCTCGCTCTGCAGGGCCTGCACGGCATCGTGACCGCCCATAGGCTCCGAGACAATCCACAGGCAGGATTCGTTCTGCTTGAGGCCGGCCCTGAAATAGGGGACCAGAACGTCCTTGAGGTCCTGCTGACTTCGGTAGAACTGGCAGAAGTGAGCGCCCCAGTGAATGTCTCCGACGATATCGATACCTGATTCCCTCGGACTCTTTTCCATACCACCCCCCTTTATTCACATGGAAGATCCTCATCTGCCAATACAGGCCGATCGGACTTTAAAAAAGATCCATATTTCCCATAATGTTCCACAACTGGAACGAGATGTCCGGAGTTTTTTGATTCTGACAATGTTTTGCTGTTTTTTCAACCAGTGAATGGTCCCTTGCGTAAGAAAACGCACTTCAAGCGTGTAGTCAAAATCTGATGAGGGTCCGGTCATCATGAACAAAGGGGCAGGATGCCCGGCAAGAGCGGATATACCGGTGAAATTCCCCAGGCCCGCATGGACAGACTCACTGCCGATCTGCTGGGGAAGTGTGATTTTATTGTGATAAATGCCGCTTCAGGATGTCCCTCATAACGCACGGGAGCCGATTTTTAGCCCCTGATCGGCGGCGGAAGCCTCTCCTCGGCTCACGGTGATATGTAATTAATTGATATCATGAATCGAAAAGACACAGCAAAACCTTGGAAAAGATTTCAGGATATGTAGGCCGAACACCTTCAAAAAGTAAGCCGGTAATGCACAATATTATCAGACAATAGCGGGCATACAAACGAATTGATTCGTCCTACATTACATACGCCACTCAATTACGACAGAAAAGACTGGAGAAGGAGGTAATAATGGCTGACGTAAATGATCAAAATTTCTACGATAAGGTTTTCCCTGTTCCCGATCGGGTGAGGGAGAAATCCTATGTAAAGAGCAGAGAAGAGTATGAGCGCCTGTACAAGGAGTCGATCGAGGACCCGGACGCCTTCTGGGCCAAGATTGCATTGCAGAGGCTCACCTGGTTCAAGCCGTTCGACAAGAACAAGGTGTCCGACTGGTCCTTCGGCGACGACCTGCACGTGAAGTGGTTTATGGGCGGAAAGCTCAACGCGTGCTACAACTGTGTCGACAGGCACCTGGAAAAGAAGAAGAACAAGGCAGCCATTATTTTCGAGGGCAACGACCCCAATGACTGGAAGGTATATACCTTTTGGGACCTGTACCGCGAGGTCAACAAGTTCGCCAACGTCCTCAAGGAGCTGGGTCTGAAGAAAGGTGATGTGGTAGCCATGTACCTTCCCATGATCCCGGAGCTGGCCATCACCATGCTGGCATGCACCAGGATCGGGGTCCTGCACACTGTCGTGTTCGGTGGCTTTTCCGCCGAGGCCTTGCGAGACAGGATCAATGACTGCAACGCCAAGGTGCTCATCACCTGCGACGGAACATACCGCGGCAACAAGGCGGTTCCACAGAAGGGCAACGCCGACAAGGCAGCCGAACAGTGCCCGTCCATCAAGACCGTGGTCGTCGTCAATCGCACCGGTACTGAGGTCACGATGAAGGAAGGCCGTGATGTCTGGTACGAAGAACTCATGGCCAAGGCCCCGTTGTATTGCAAGCCCGAGGAGATGGACGCCGAGGATCCTCTGTTCATCCTCTACACCTCAGGCTCAACCGGAAAGCCCAAGGGTGTGCTCCATACCACGGCAGGGTATCTCCTCTTTGCTTCCATGACGCAGGAATATGCATTCGACGTGCGCGATGAAGACATCTACTGGTGCACAGCCGACATCGGGTGGGTGACCGGCCACAGCTACGTCGTCTATGGCCCGCTGTGCAACGGCTACACGACCATCGTGTTCGAGGGCGTCCCCAGCTATCCGGCCTATGACCGGTTCTGGGCCGTCATCGAAAAATACAACGTCAACAACTTCTACACCGCGCCGACCGCTATCCGTGCAATCGCGAAGGAAGGCGACAAGTGGGTCGAGATGCACGACCTCTCCTCGCTGAGGGTCCTGGGTTCGGTGGGCGAGCCGTTAAACCCCGAGGCATGGTGGTGGTTCTACAACAAGGTGGGTGGCGGCAGGTGCACGATCGCCGATACCTGGTGGCAGAGCGAGACCGGCGGCCACATGATTCTCCCGCTGCCCGGCGCGATCGATATCAAGCCCGCAAAGGCCATGAAGCCGTTCTTCGGTGTGGTTCCCGCCCTCATGGATGAGGAAGGCAAAGAAATCGTCGGTCCCGGCAAGGGTGCACTGTGCATCAAGAAGGCCTGGCCGGGGATGATGCGGGGCGTGTGGGGCGATCCGAAGCAGTTCAAGGAAATCTACTTCTCGCAGTTCCCGGGCTACTACTTCTCGGGTGACGGCGCCGAGCGCGACGAGGACGGCGATTACAGGATCACCGGCAGAGTCGATGACGTCATCAACGTCTCCGGCCACAGGATGAGTACGGCCGAGATCGAGGCCGCGCTCACCTCGCATCCAGATGTCGCGGAGGCCGCTGTCGTCGGGTATCCGCACGATATCAAGGGCCAGGGCATCTTTGCATATGTGACCCTGAACACCGGCGTGGAGAAGAGCGACCAGTTGAAGAAAGACCTGATAGCCCTGGTTCGCAAGGAGATCGGCCCCATCGCTTCCCCGGACTTGATCCAGTGGGCCGACGGTCTGCCCAAGACCCGCTCGGGCAAGATCATGCGCCGTGTGCTTAGAAAGATCGCAGCCTCCGAATTTACCGAGCTCGGAGACGTATCGACCATGGCGGATTCCTCAGTGGTCGACGATCTGATCAACGGAAGAAAGAGCATCGGGTAAGAGAACAACGGCAAGACCCCGGCATAAAAAAGACGGGGTCTTGTTAAAGAGCTTATCCGCGGCTCCATGAACTAGGTTACATCAGCCATGTAACGCTTTGCATGAGGGAAGAGAAGGTTGGTATCGGTCCAGCCTTCTCTTCTCTCGATATTCCATCCTGCTTCTCCCATTGGGTAAAATTATCCCCAAAATATCCCCTGCCGCTGATCG
>CAADRM010000029.1_pt1 | contig 11867 bp, 8 predicted proteins | sample 2563611 | NCBI WGS metagenome assembly CAADRM01 (sample SAMEA5366183, study PRJEB31310) | anaerobic digester metagenome | biome: Waste water treatment plant; feature: Anaerobic digester; material: Activated sludge | place: Denmark | collected 2016-10-17
GCGCCATTACAGCCGAACAGAACAGGTTCGCCGCCTGGTTGATCTCCTGTATCCTGTCATGTTTCTTGCCGTTGGCGAACATGATCCACCGAAGGGCCAGATGGTTGAACGCGCCGAAAAACATGTTTCTGAATACGCGTGGATTCACATCGGCACGGAAGTGGCCTTTCTCCTTGCCTTCCTCGATGATCTCTTCGACCACGCGGAAGTACCGCTGGAAGCTCTCGAACGCCTTGGAGCTGTAGAACCTGGGATTCAACTGGAGCTGGAGAAGGAAAACCTTGAGAAAATCTTCCTCGGTCAGGAACAGGAAAAAGTAGTACTTGGTGAACCTCTTGAGCTTTCTCACCGGATTCTTGATGAGGAAGGTCTCGGAGAGCTCGTCGAGGTTCTCCTGGAATCGGTACTGCGGAATGGAGAGAAAAACATCCTCCTTGTTTTCGAAATACTCATAGACCGAGGCTTCGGAGATACCGGCGAGCCTTGCGATCTCGGATATCTTGGCCTTGGCGAACCCCTTTTCAGCGAAAACCTTCTCTGCGGCCCTCAAGATCCGGTCCGCCTTGGTATAAATCGGCTTCGCATTCGAGGTAACCATGGCATGAACCAGAGACATGATGTCATCGTGGTCGGCGGCGCCCTCCTCAATCTCGCCAAGGGCAAGGCAGGTGATCACCTCCATATCCAGGGTGCCGAGGATGATATCACGGGCCACCTTGACACTCATATCCGATTGGAACGAACCGTCCTTGATCCCGTTGTCCAGAATGCCGTACATGACGTCGGCATATTTCTTCACGAGCTGGTAGCCCGGTGTTTGGTAGAAATCCGGTGAAGATCTGCATTGAAGGGTCAGGATCTTGCCGTATCCCGGGTGAATGTCGATGTCTCTGAGATGAAACCATATCATTTTGCTCAGGCGGCTCTCGGCGTCACGGATACCCTGCAGATGCTCTCCCAGTAGAAAGAGTACCTCTTTCATCCGCTCACCGGGCACGGAAAACAGCAGATCTTCCTTGCCCTTGAAATACTGATAGATCACGGAGTCTGCCACTCCTGCCCTGGCAGCGATCTCAGAGATCGTGGTATCAGCCAGCCTTTTCTCCGACATGATTTCTTCCGCAGAAGCTAATATCTTGGCACGCTTGTCGTCACCCATAAGAGAACCTCGAATTAGGATTGTATATTAGCTTCTGTGTAATCATCATTATTCTCAAGGTTTGTAAAGTATTTTCGCCACACCGCTGAACCTATCTGGATCCTTCCGCTCAATGATTCACTTGTCGTACGTATACCATCCCCTTCCGGTCTTTCTTCCGAGATGCTTCGCATCGACCAGCTGCTTCAGAATGGGCCTGGGCCTGAACCGCTCTCCATACGCGTCGAAAAGAATCTGCTGTACTTTCAGGTTCAGGTCATTGCTGGTGAGATCCATCAGGGCGAACGGGCCGATCGGGTGTCCCAGACCGTACTTGCATGCGGTATCGATATCTTCAGGGCTCGCTACCCCTTCTTCCAGAAGCCTGCATGCCTCCACCCACATTGCGTGGAGCAGCCTGTTGACGGCGAAACCGGCGACGTCCTTTACCCGCACCGGTTCCTTGCCGATCTTGCGGCAGCATTCCATCATGAACTCCACCGTGCTCTCGTCGGTATCGAGCGCCGGGATCACCTCGACCAGCTTCATGACGAACGCCGGTGAGAAGAAATGCGCCCCCAGAAACTTCCCGATCCTCTCCGGCCCCACGGAGGTGGCCAGAAGGGTGATGGGCAGGCTCGAGGTGTTGGTGGCGAAGATGCATTCGGGTTTGCAGAGGGCATCCAGACGCGAAAACACCTCTTTCTTCGTATTGAGGTCTTCAAACACGGCCTCGACTACGACATCCACATCCTCAAAACCATCGAATTTGTCGGTCAGGCTGATTCTGTCGAGAGATGCTGCCTTGTCTCCCTCGGTCATCTTGCCCTTCTTGATCGACTTGTCCAAGACTCCCCCCAGCCGTTCTTTTGCACGCTGGGCAAGCTCCATCGATATTTCATGGATGACCACGCTGAAACCAGATGTGGCAAAACAGAGCGCAATCTCAGCCCCCATCATTCCGGCTCCGACAACCCCTACTCTCTTAACGTTGTCCATGATCAACTTGCCTCCTGGATATGTGATGTTTTCCCACACCTGAATTTAATTTCATTTACGTCTTGCCTTTATCTGAATCCTATTCTAGTCATTATTGAGCTTGGCGTCAACCCTTTTATTTCCCGTTGTTTCCTGACGAAACACTATTAATCGGTGTTATATTATTGTGTTATCTACAATTTGCCCTTATCGGGTAAATTTTTTCTTGCCGGAGCATCAGAGAAACATCCGCTCCCCACATAAGACCCCGGACTTGGCCACTTATTATCCAACCTGCCTTTATGATTGCATGATTACTCCTCATCTATGATTTCACATTTGTGTTTTTCCCTGTTGACCATCTCATAACTCATTGATTATTTGACTTATTCCTTTTTTGCCTTTTCTCTGCCTTATGAATGCCTGTTTGCTGAGAAATCGTCTTATCATGATCTTCTAGTTGAATCATATTTTTTCTCTGGTATAAATACACTCAAGGTTGGGGTTTTGCCGTGTGAACAGGCATGCAGAGGCGTTGATCGGATGAAGAATACGGGAAACGATCGAGATCTTTGAAAGCGGCTCTTGAGTCCATTCGAGAGCATGCCGGGAACCGAAGCTCTTTTAAGGGTGAGACTGCGCGATATCTCTGATGATGCCTTCAAGGGTCTATCCGGAGAGTATCGGCATCCGCATAGAGGGATTTAAGAATTCATATGAAAAGGAGAGCATCGATGAACTACGATTTCAAAAAGATTCTTTACGTCACCGATTTGTCCGAGAAAGCTGAATATGCCTTCGGGTATGCCTACAGCATCGCCAAGCGATTTTCCGGCAAGATCAACGTCCTGCACGTGATCGAGGGGTCGTCGGGGGGCGCATATCCTCTGGCGAGCACCATTCTTGGTGAGAGCAAATGGAAAGAGCTGATCGAGAAGAACAAACAGTCAGCCCTGGATGCCATCAAGCAGCGCATCAGCGACTCCTGCTCGGTCATGTGCAGTGACGCCGATTTCAGCGAATATGTGGAAGACGTGGTTGTCACCTTCGGCAGCGCGGAAAACGTGATTCTCGGCATGGTCGATAAGCAGCAGTTCGATCTGGTCATCATCGGTGCTCATGCCGTGACTGCTGTGGGCAAGGCCCTGCTGGATTATACCGCGAGACACGTTGTCCGCCAGTGCACAAAGCCGGTTCTGATCATCCATCTGCCGAACGATTAGTCCCTGACGAAAGGCGACCGGCGTCACATGGGGCGCCGGTCGCCGCATCCTGTCTCGAGCAACGGCAGTGTGATCCATCCGCAGGTGTCCAATACGGTCCGCGGAACGGCCGGGATGGCACCGGGACGCATCCAGTGCACCTCTTCATGCCCTTAAACCGTCTCGACAAGACAGTGAGTGAATGGAAGCGGCCTCTTGGTCGAGCCTTGCCGAGGAACGACACAGAGTCATACTCCATGATGTCGGATACCTGAAAAATAACCGTGCGCGCCCTTGCGAGCTGCCACCGATATCAACGAAAAGCCAGCCCCGGTGGATACGGTTCCATCGGGGCCGGCTTTGTCTTTCACTCGCGATGTCCGAAAAATCCTTCGGCTTTTTTTATGTTTTTCTTCGTTTCTCCTCTATTATCCTCTTCCTTCACGATCGAGTGCGGCTCTAGAAGAGCCTCGAAGAGTCCGACATCAGGGACCTGCCGGCGACCATGCGGTTGATCTGATTGGTCCCCTCGAAGATCTGGGTCAACTTGGCGTCGCGCATGAGCTTTTCGACCACTGCGCCCCTCATGTAGCCCGTTCCACCAAGGATCTGAACTGCATCGGTCGTTACCTTCATCGCGGCATCCGAGGCAAAGTATTTTGCCGAGGCGGCTTCTTTCGAACAACGGATGTTGTTGTCGAGCATCCAGCCGACCTGGAGATAGAGCGCCCGGGATGCCATGATCAGGGTGTTCATATCGGCGAGCATGAACTGCACCGCCTGGAAATTACCGATCGGCTGTCCGAACTGTACCCGTTCCCGGGCATACGCCACGGCTTCGTCGAACGCCCTCTGAGCAATGCCTGTTGAGATGGCCGTAATATTCGCACGCCCTCTGTCGAGCGCCATCATGGCGAGCTTGAAGCCCTGGCCCTCTTCTCCGATGAGATTTTCCCTGCCGATCTCGACGTTGTCGAAGAACAGCTCGGCAACGTTCATGGCCCGGTGCCCCATCTTGTCTTCGATTCGGCCCACGGTAATACCTGGAGTACTGCTGGGCACGGCGAAACAACAAATGCCCCGGGTTCCCTTGCTCTTGTCCACCGTAGCGAACAGACACAGGAGATCCGCGTACTGACCGTTCGTAATGTAGCACTTGGAGCCGTTTATCACATATCCGTCGCCTTTTCTTACAGCTGTGGTGTTCATGACCCCGGCGTCGGAGCCGGCATGAGGCTCGGTGAGACAGAAGCACCCGCTCCGATAGCTCTTCGTCATTTCACCGATGAATTTCTTCTTCTGATCTTCTGTTCCGCCCAGGAGAATTGCGCCCATGGACAGGTGAGAGATCCCGATCACCTGCGATATGGCACAGCATTCGTAGTTCAGGGCCTCAGTCACCAGGTAGTGCTCGAGATACGTCATTCCCGACCCGCCGTACTCCTTGGGGATGTTGGTGTACATCAGACCAGCCTTGTGCGCCTTTTTAAGAATCTCTTCCGGATAGGTCCCGTCCCTATCATACTCGATCGCCACCGGACGGATGTGTTCTTTTCCGAACCTTCTTGCCAGATCGAGCAAGCTTTTCTGCTCTGGAGTCAAGCTGAAATCTATCATCTCTCCTGCACCTCGCTTTCTTTGATTGAATATCGTACACCCCTGCCGGCCTCTCTTCGGAGCCTTCGTCCCCTGATGCCGGCACGTCGTTTACGGATTTTCTCCCGAACCTCGCCTAGACGAATCCATAGGCTGTCCATCCACCATCGATATACACCACTGACCCGGTCATGTAGGTCGCCTCGTCACTGACCATGTACAGCGCAAGTCCGGTGATCTCCTCAACACCGCCGATCCTGCCCTGTGGAATGCGCCTTTTCAGTGCCTCGACGTCGAGCTTTCCCTGCCGGCTGAGATCCTGGATGAATTCCGTATTCAGATACCCGGGTGCAATGGCGTTGACCCGTATGTTTTTCTTCGCCCATTCCGCGGCCAGGACCCTGGTGATCATGTCGGTCCCTGCCTTGCTCGCGCAATAGGCGGCCCTCAGGGGGACCGGCGTCTTCCCGAAGGTTGATGAGATGTTTATGATGCATCCTCCGGTACCTTTGTCGATCATATGCCTTGCGACAGCCTGACAGCAGAAGAATACCCCGGTGAGGTTCGTTCCTATAGCGTTGTTCCAATCTTCGTAAGACAGGTTCTCCGAAGGGCTGACCATCGAGATCCCGGCATTGTTGATCAGAATATCGATCCTTCCGTACCGCTCGACCGCATCATCGACTGCACTTTTGATGCTTTCGGGATCCAGTACGTTCATACGAACGGCAGTACCCTTGCCGCCCGAGTCCAGGATCGCACGACAGATATCGTTCATCGCATCATAAGACCGCCCCGTCAGAACGATCGTGGATCCCTCGGCTGCAAATCTTAAGGCAAGGGCTTTTCCCAGGCCCCGGCTCGCCCCGGTGATCATCGTCACTCTATCCTTCAGCCGTTTCATGTCTCCCCCACTCGGATCCTTTTTTTATATCCGCTTTGTCATGAAATCCTTTTCACCGGCTTGCCCGCCTCGCCTCACAGTATCCTGATCAGCTCAGAAGGGACTTGTGCTGCAGATATCCCACATCCAGCAGGTATCCAACTGCGAAATGATTGGGCTTGGGGCCTGTATCACGAAACCAAATCGCATGAACGGGCGCTATCCTCTCTTTCATCTCGTGCATCAACAGTGTTCGATCGATCGTCTCCTGTGTCACTCGTGATACAGGCCCATTTACCCGAGTTACATCTCTCGTACCTTTCCGTAGCGTTCCATCCTCTTCGTAGGTGCGGCTTCTGACATGCCTGAGAACCTTATCAGCTTCCTCCATAAATCACTTCCGGCAGCCAGAGTGCTATCTGCGGGAAGACCGATACGACAACCAGGCCGAGGAGTTGCAGGAGAATAAAGGGGATAACTGCTACGTATATCTCCTTTATCCCGATACCCGCCGGCGCGATGCTCTTGAGGTAGAAGAGATTGTAACCGAAGGGGGGTGATATGTAGGCACACTGCATGTTCATGATGAATACGATACCGAACCATACAGGGTCATATCCCATGGCAGCCACAATGGGCGTGAGTATGGGAGCGGTGATCATGACGATGGCTGAGGGGTCGAGCAACATACCCAGGCAGAAGAAAATGACCTGGATGATTATGAACACGCCCCAGTAGCCGAAGGGCAGATCCTGTATCAGGCTGCTGACAAATTCCGTTGCTCCCAGCGCAACGTATATGGTTGAAAAGCAGTAGGCACCAAGGACGATCCACATCACCATGCCGGAGAGCTTGAGCGTTCCCAGAGAGATATCCCTGAATTTCTCCCAAGTGAGACCGCCGCTGAGAACCATCAGGATGAAGCTTCCCGCAGCCCCGATCGCCGCACCCTCGGTCGGGGTGGCGATGCCTGAGAAGATCGAGCCCAGCACGGCGCAGATAAGCAACAGAGGGGCGATGACAGCCTGTGTGGCCTTGAGTTTCTCCTTGAGCGAGAGGACCTCCTCCTCGGCCATGCCGGGGCCGTACTCGGGCTTGAGCTTGCACAAGATAAGCGTATAGGTGACGAACAGCAAGGCGAGCAATAAACCCGGAACAATACCGCCAGCAAAAAGACGCCCCACCGAAACTTGGCAGATCATTCCGTAGATGATCATGGTGATGCTGGGCGGAATCAGAATGCCCAGGGCTCCGCCTGCGCCGATGCCACCGAGGGCCAGCTTTGGGTTGTAGTTCCGGGCGAGCATTGCAGGCAGAGCGATGAGACCCATAGTGATCGTCCCGGCACCGCCGATTCCGGTCATGGCCGCAAAGAGCGTGCATACGATGATTGCCGCCACGGCCAGGCCGCCGCCGATTCTTCCACTCCACACATAGAACGCATTGAAGAGCTTGTCCGCGATGCCCGAATACTGCAGAATAAATCCCATGAGCACGAAGAGGGGCACTGATAGCAGACCGAAGGACATCATGGCCTTCCCGAAGATCAGTGTGGGGATCACCGACATCGCGCCCGGGCCCCACAGGAAAAAGGTGAAAACAACACCGATGAATCCCAACACGAAGGTAATGGGGAGCCCTGACACCAGGCCGGCTATCATGGCGAGCGTCAATAGTAAGGTAATCGTACCCGGTTCCATTATACACCCTTCCTTTCACCTTCAATGAGCGTGAGAATGTTCTTCAGGAGTTCCGCTATTCCCTGGAGAAGGAGCAGCGCAGCACCGAAGGGAATCGCGAACTTGACCGGCCATACCACCGGGTTCCAGGTGCTGATCGATCGCTCCTGCAAGATGTATGAGCGCACCGCGAACTCCCACCCGAGCCACAGCAGAACGCCGGCAAAAATGAATATGGCGGGAGAGGTGATGATATCTACGATAGCCTTGCCCCGGTCCGAGAGGCGGGTATAGAAAAGATCCATATTGACATGGGCCCTCTCCTTGAGAGCATAGGCCCCGCTCGTTATGGTGAGGACGGCAAAGACCATGACACTGATTTCGTGCGCCCATATCGTCGGCCTGTTGAAGATGTTCCTCATGACGAGCTCCCAAACAATGATCACCGTCAGAATCCACGGAAACCACATGAGAACATGGCCGGTGACATCAGTGATTTTTGAGATGATCCGAATACATGTACGCATAGTATCTCCCTGGTTTGCTTGTGCTATATGCTTTTAAAAACCGCCCATTACGGGCTTGGAAAGGGAGCAGGTTCCCTTCCTGAATGAGGCCCAAGGGAACCGTTGCTCCCTTTGTTGGATATTATTCCAGGTATCCCATGACTTTCATGTATTCTTTCGTCATCTCGACCAGCTTGGCAGATGCAGGGCTTCTCTTCGCCTCTTTCTCCCACAGCTCCATGGCGGCTTTCTCTGCCTTTTTCAACTCTTCGCCCTTGAGCTCGTTCAGCTTCACGCCGGCCTTTTTCATCTGGGTCAGCCCCCACTGTTCTCCTGTCCAGTTCTGATGATAGGTGTGGTTCAACCCGGCGATGATCACCGCCTGCTCGAGGCAGACCTTGAGATCATCCGGCAGGGAGTTCCATGCCCTCTCGTTTACAATCACGTTCGCACAGTTGATAGGGTTGATGGGCGGCCAGAGGAAGTTCTTGGCCACTTCATGGAACTTGACGCTATACATCGCAATCGCGCTTCCCCAGCTCACGCCGTCGAGGGCGCCGGTCTGGAGCGAGGTATAGGTTTCTTCTCCGGGAATAAACACGCCGTTGCCGCCGAACTTTTCGATCCAGTCCATCATGAGCCCCGACGCACGAACCTTCTTCCCCTTGATATCGTCGAGCGTATTGATGGGGTTCCTGAACATGAACGAGCCGGGCCAGCAGTCCACTCCGGAGGTGAGCAGATACACGCCGTGTTTCTTGTACTCCTCTCTCAAGAGGTCAATGGCGCGCCAGCCGCCGAATATGTTCGGAAGCTCTTTACCATACATGAAATTATACAGCTCATAAGGAGTCCTGATCCCGAACGGGAGACCGTACTCCACGGCCGCCACGGGGATTACGCCCTGATAAGTATAGGAGGATGCGAGACCCATCTCGATCACACCCATCTTTACCGAATCCAGAATGTCCGGTGTCGCCACCAGTTCGCCGCCCCAGTACATCTTGATCTGGAGCCGCCCGTTCGTCATCGCGGGCAGGGTCTTTTCGAACATCTCGACGTAATAAGCCATCCCGGGCTCGGCAGGGCTGCGCCATGCCTGCAATTTCCACTTGTAGACTTTTTCGGCGGCATTACCGGGAAAAGCACCGCTCAAGAGAATTGCACATGCTAGAACAACTATCCCCAGAATCTTCTTTTTCATACAGCCTCCCTCCATTTCGTTATCTCTTTGTTGGTCGTCTCCGACACATTGGACGCAGTCATGATGTCTTACGAGTCGCCGCTTCAAAAGTTGCAGAGGCATAACACTTTTTCATTTCAACATACCCATACCGGCACCGGCCATTCAATACGGATGATGCCTGTTTCATCATTTTCCACCTCAAACATTCCGCACCCATACGGAAATTAATTTTATTTAATTTTATCTGTTGCCGAATTGTATTCTATTTATGTTTTCCAATACTGTCAACCTTTTTGTTTTCCCATCATTACATAATCATGCTTCCGGCTCGCTGCGATGACATTATATTTACTTTATTTTCATTCAGTTAAACTTCATATCCTTCGCCAGGGGATGGACCGACGCGCTGCCGTCGATTGAAGCCCGAGACGAATCAAAGCCCATAATTTGATTAGGATCTGATAATTTCATAGCAATATTAATTCTAATGATATTAATGTCTTCGGCATCGATCACCTCGGATCCTTCCCAGCATTTTCCCCTGTCGATGATCGCCCGGAGAGATCTCTTCTCGAACCCCGTGCCGAGGCCATCACCTCCGGCGTTGTCCGGCGCATCGCATCTTCAGGCTCCGATGCCCGGCGTCCCCGCTTCTCTGACATAGCCGTTACATTCTGCATCCTGCCGCCTTCTTCGCTCAGACAACAAAAGAGCGGGCACTGTGGTCATGTGGGCTCCCACAGCGCCCGCTCTTTTTCTCCATTCCCACCCGGGGTTGGCCCGCCCTGGATGGGACTTTCATTCGTCAAACCGTTTTTCGTCCCGTGAAATCTCCGCTCCGGCGGCTGTCTCGGATTTGCGATCTTACCGCCGGATCCTCCCGCATCTCCCTCCTTGCTACTGATCCCGGAAACCTTGTCCAACCCGCAGGCGCTTCTCCATCCGGCCTGCACGACAAAACGACGGCATCGAGGGGGAGATTATTCCCAGACCCGGCATAGGAAGACGGTACGCCTTCTTGCACACAGTCTTATTACTCCCAATAATATCATTTCGTTGCATGGAACCCTCCCCTCTTCCCCCATGACGCGAGGGTCATACCGCCAAACAACAAGCTCTGTACTCATTCCAGATCAATAATTTGATTAAGTTGATATAAACATCAAAAGTGACATTCAGTCAATAATTATTTTTGTATCCCATGTCGTTTTTATTATATCCTATTTTATCAGTTAGTTATATTATTCACCATTTTTATAGGTGCTATAAATTGGCCTCATTTGGCTGAATGATACTCAATATTGTTTATATACTGAGTGATTGTGGCTCCATCATTCTCTCGCAGTCTCCGGATACTCGATGCCCCTCAAACCCTTTCCTCGCAGAAGATCGGCACCTACGATTTCTTCTTTTCCCTCTCGGCGGCAAGCCAGGCCTGGAGAGCATCGATCCTGGCGTGATTGTCGTCGGAGCCGATATATGTCCTGAAAAGCCATTCCTGGATTCTCATTGCCTCATCAAGACCTGAGCTCAGAAGGTTGTGAGCGAGCTGCTTGGTCTCCCTGAGGCACCCCCTGTCGCATGCCGCCATCTCACGGGCGATCGCTCCGACTTCTTCCAGAAGCTTCCCTTCGGGAAAGACTTTTGAGACATACCCCATGCGCATCGCCTCCTGAGCATCGTAGATCCGTCCCGTCAATGCGACCTCGAGCGCGTTGCCCAACCCGATAATTCGCCAGAGGGGATCGATGAGAGGCGTCAGAGACAGGACAATCTCCCGCTGACCGAATTTCGCCCGCTCGGATGCATAACGGATGTCGCACATCATCGTGAGATCGAAGCCCCCGGCTATAGCTGGACCGCCGACAGCACAGATCACCGGCTGGTCGCAGAACATGATCGACCGGTATGCCCTGTGGAAGAGGGCGGTATAGGCTTCGTTCGACACTTTCCGGAGTCCGCGGATGGCCGTCAGATCGAAGCCTGCTGAAAAGTGCTTTTCCCCCCCGGTGAATACGATGACATTCACATCGTCTCTTCTCGACAGCCCGGTGAAAACCGTCTCGATTTCGTCCAGCACTTCAGGGGAAAGGGAGTTTCCCTTTTCCGGTCGGTCGATCATGACCGTGGCCACATGTGCATCAATCGAAAGCAAAAGGTGTCTTGATTTCATGCCACGCACCCTCCTTGCTCGTGATCTCTGTGAAAATCGATGGAAAAATCGGCCCGTGAGCAGGAGGGTGTCCGGGGGCGCCGTATTTCGGTGCCGTCCGGCAATGATCCGGGGGTACGCTTGGCAAAGACCGGCTCGGGCAGGAATGCACTGCGAGCCTTATCCTCCTTCCTGCTCAGGGCCGCAGGCACAATCATGTAAGGTATATTCCCGGGGCCTGCTACCGGATTTAGCGGATGAGTTTTCACAGAAGAACACCGCATTGTCGCGGACATCTCGGGAAGATACTCGCAGGAATCGAGCTTCCGGCATTCAGGTTTTCCGGAAAAGCAACTTCCCGGGCAGAAGAATTCGAATGTCCCCATCCACCACCTTCCAGCAATCAATGCAGAACAACCCCATGGAAACCGATTATCCGTTATTTGTTACCTATTAATTTATTAATATATTAACATTTTGGCTTTTTGTCTCTGGGAATGATAAAGGGTACCAAAAATAGGAAAGTGAAAGTATACCACCGAGCGAG
>CAADRM010000006.1_pt1 | contig 11485 bp, 9 predicted proteins | sample 2563611 | NCBI WGS metagenome assembly CAADRM01 (sample SAMEA5366183, study PRJEB31310) | anaerobic digester metagenome | biome: Waste water treatment plant; feature: Anaerobic digester; material: Activated sludge | place: Denmark | collected 2016-10-17
CCTTCATGAAACATTTTTGTTCGATTATCCCCTGACTCGGTAAGTCTCTCGAGGGCGGACGGTCTCAGTCCCGGCCCTGGGATGGAAAGGTTCCTGCATCCATCCGTCTTGTCGATATCTTGCGCACGGACTCTTTACCAGGTTTTCGGCCGCGGCCCATTCCTGTGCGATTTCCTCGACACAGATGAGATCTTTCAGCTCGAATGAGACGCCGGCTCGCGAACAGAGAACGAGAGAAGTCTGGCTGGGAATGAGCGAGGTCCTCCTCGTCACAGCTCAAATTTTTCAGGCAGGCCGAGCGAGCGGGGCGCCGTTCAGTACGATGCAGGCCAAACCGGGCCTTTCAGCTCTTCTTGGTCTTGAACCTGCCGACATCGATACCGTATTTCTCCACCTTGTACTGGATGATGCGCTTGGTGGTGCCCAACATTCGCGCAGCCTTGCTCTGATTCCCCTTTGCGTCCTTGAGGGCGTCGACGATGAGGGAGCGCTCGTAGGCGCTGATGAGGCTGGAGAGCTGGCCCTGTTTCTTTTTTGCCGGGGCCATCACCTTCATCTGCAGCGAGGGCGGCAGGTGCGTGCTCTCAATGGTGTCGCCGTCCGCGAGCAGCACGGCCCGCTCGATGCAGTTTTCCAGCTCCCGGACGTTCCCCGGCCAGTGGTAGGCAAGGAGCGAGTCGATGGCAGGGGTCGAGATCCGTTTTATCGGCTTGCCGAACTCGCGGGCGTATTTCTCCACGAAATAGTCGGCCAGGAGCAGGATATCACCTCCCCGCTCCTTGAGAGGAGGCATGTAGATCGGAAACACATTGAGGCGGTAGTAGAGATCGGCGCGGAACCGCCCCGATGCCGCGTCCTGCTCCAGATCGCGGTTCGTGGCTGCGATGATGCGCACGTTGACTTTAACCATCCGGGTGGTGCCCAGGGGCTGGAACTGCCGCTCCTGGATCACGCGCAGCAGCTTTGCCTGCGCCAGGGGCGAGAGTTCGCCCACCTCGTCGAGGAATATGGTGCCGCCGTGGGCCTCTTCGAAACGGCCTCTCCGGCGCTGGTTTGCACCGGTGAACGCGCCTTTCTCGTGTCCGAAGAGCTCGCTCTCGATGAGGGTGTCGGGCATGGCCGCGCAGTTCACCTCGATGAAGGGGCCTGAGGCCCGGGGGGAGTTCCGGTGGATCGCCCTGGCGACCAGCTCTTTGCCTGTACCGGTCTCGCCGTGGATGAGGACGGTGGTGTTGGAATCAGACACCTGGGAGATGAGCCCGAAGATCTCCTTCATGCCTTTCGAGTTGCCCACGATATCGGCGGCCGGCCTCTGGGTCCTGCCCAGGATGTTTTTCAGCCGCTTATTCTCTTCTTCGAGGGCCCGGGTGTGCACCGCCTTGGCGATCAGGCCAGCCACTTCAGAGAGGTATCGGATCTCGTATTCCTGACTGTCGACCTGGCGCGCCACCTTGTCGGCCGAGAGCACGCCCACGACCTTGCCGTCGTAGATGATGGGCACGCAGAGAAACGAGAGCTCGGAGCGATCCAGATACTTCCTTGCCCCGGTGCGGTCGAGGAAATGCTCTTCCTTGCCCAGGTTTGCGATCACCATGGGCTTGCCGGTCTGGGCCACCTTGCCGGTAATGCCCTCGCCCGGCTTGTAGGTGATGTCGAGGCCCTCGATGTCCACTCCGTGGGCCAGGTCCAAGATAGCCTCTCCCGTATCCCGGTCGAGGATGGAAATCATGCCGCGGTCCATCCCGGTCTTATCGCTCAGGGTCTTGAGCACCTGTTCGAGCTGGTCCCGCAAATCCAGGGGCGTGGCGAGGATCCGCGCCAGATCATGGAGAACCTCAAGGTCTTCGTATTCAAAGAGTGTCATATGATTTGTCCTCTATCGCCTGCGTGTCCTTTCATCTCATAATCCATGGGTTCTTCTCTTTCGGAATTCATTTTTTCCGCTCTTAAGAATAATCAGTGCCGCTCAATTTGCATGCGCTTCGAAAAAACACATCACCTTCTGCTTCACCACGTCCGAGACGATTCGTGCCGTTTTCATGAAGTTTTCCCGTATCACAACTTGACTCATGATTGGAACATCTTAATACTTATTCAACAATATTTAGCCCGATTATCTTCATTGTACAATATTGTGCCGTTTAATTTTTTCTGCCGACAAGATTATATCAAGAATATCGTAAGGTTATAATCTTATGAAGGGCAGGCACCTCCTTTGCTCAGCCTGATCAAGCATACGTTTTGTGATGAAAGGAGACCCTGCATATGATTTCTTCAGGTGATACCGCTTGGATGCTTGTTGCAACAGCACTGGTCATGCTCATGACTCCGGGACTTGCCCTGTTCTACGGAGGCCTCGTACGCTCGAAGAACGTATTGGGCACCATGATGCAGAGCTTCGTCTGCCTGGGCCTGATATCCGTCCTCTGGATTGTCTATGGCTACAGCCTGGCCTTCGGCGGAGATGCGGGAGGCGTCATCGGGACCTTTCAATGGTTCGGCCTCAAGGGTGTAGGGACCGATGCCGGGCCGTATTCAGACACCATACCCCACCTGCTCTTCGCAGCCTTCCAGCTCATGTTCGCCATCATCACCCCGGCATTGATAACCGGCGCCTTTGCTGAACGGATGAAGTTCTCCGGGTTCATTCTTTTTGTCGTCCTCTGGAGCACGTTCGTGTATCTTCCGGTGTGTCACTGGGTCTGGGGCGGCGGTTGGCTGGGCAGGCTGGGAGCGCTCGACTTTGCCGGTGGAACGGTCATTCACATCAACTCAGGCACAGCCGCACTGATAGCAGCCCTCATCATCGGAAGGAGGAAGGGCTATAAAGCCCAGCCCATCTATCCCCACAACCTGCCGCTCACCGTGCTTGGAGCATCGCTTCTGTGGTTCGGCTGGTTCGGCTTCAACGCCGGAAGCGCCCTGGGAGCCAACGAGATTGCTACCCTGGCGTTCTTCACAACGCAGGCTGCCACGGGCGCGGCTGCTCTTTCGTGGATCCTGGCCGAGAAGATCGCCAGGGACAAGCCAACCACCCTGGGTGCTGTTTCAGGAGCAGTGGCCGGCCTCGTGGCCATCACTCCCGCCGCAGGGTTCGTGGGCCCGGTCTCGGCGGTCGTGATCGGTTTTACTGCGGGGATACTGTGCTATCTCGCTGTACTGCTCAAAGAGCGTTTAGGCTACGACGATTCACTCGATGTGGTGGCGGTTCACGGCATCGGGGGCCTCTGGGGTGCTCTGGCGACCGGTCTGTTCGCGTCGGTGGGGGCCACCGGCCTGTTCTTCGGAAACGCACGCCAGTTCGTCGTCCAGATCATTGGCGCATCGAGCGCAATCGTCTACTCCGCCATCGTCACCACAGTCATTCTTCTGGCCCTGAAATATACGGTGGGATTACGCGTGAGCGAAGAGGATGAGATCCAGGGCCTGGATGTGAGCCAGCACAACGAAACCGGATACGCCATCCGCTGAGCATGGGAGGTCGTAAAAAATGAAAGGATTCTGCTTAAGTGATGCCTTAAGCTCACCGGCGATAGCCGGACAGGAAAGGACGAAAGGAGCGAATGCATGAAAAAGATCGAGGCCATCATCAAACCATTCAAGCTCGACGAGGTCAAGGAAGAGCTGCAGACCTTGGGCATCACCGGGATGACGGTCACCGAGGTGAAGGGGTTCGGGCGCCAGAAGGGGCACAAAGAGGTATACCGGGGGGCCGAGTATCAGGTCGACTTCATCCCCAAGATCAAGATCGAGGTCATTGTCCCTTCTGCCATGGTCGACAGCGTGGTGCAGGGTATCCTCAGATCGGCAAAGACCGGCAGGATCGGTGACGGCAAGATCTTCATCACCCCGCTCGAAGAGGTCATCAGGATCAGAACGGGAGAAATAGGACACGATGCCATATAGGAGCTCAGTGATGAACAGCCATCATATGGTTCGATCGACCGGCTGTGTAGGGGATCACTGTACTCGAGGCCGCCTGTAACCGGAGTGTCGGGAAGGCGGACAGAAAGGAAGGGATGAACGGCCGCATGAGTGATATGCCGGAAAAAGGAAGTGGCGGCGAGCCGGTGGAGATGCCCAGGAATTCTTTTGCAACGGGGTCCAGGGTGCCCGGTCTCGTGGATGAGATGCGGGGCATTCCCGTGAGCGGATTCGCTCTCGCCCGCGAGCTGACCTCCCGTACGGACGGCATTATCCGCAAGATCTTCGACTCCGGTGAATTCGCAACAGGAGGCGGGTGGAGTATCGTTGCCCTGGGAAGCTACGGCAGGCGGGAACTCTGCCCGTTCTCCGACATCGACATCCTGTTTCTCCTCGAGAAGAAAACCTCTTCTCACCAGGTAGAGAGCAACCTCAAAGAGATTCTCTACCCGATGTGGGACGCCGGCCTCACCATCAGCTACAGCGTAAGATCCCTCAAAGAGGCTCTTCATGACGCCCGGGGCGACTTTTTTCTCCACACCTCGCTCCTCGATGCCCGGCATATCTGTGGATCGGAACGGATATTCCGCACATTCATCGTTACACTCGCTGCAGATCGTTATCTCAACGATGTCGGGCGATTCGTCTCCGCTCTTGCGTTCCATACCCGCAAACGGCATGAAAGGTTCGATGATACCACCTGCTTCCACGAACCGCATGTCAAAGAAGGAAGGGGATGCCTGAGAGACCTTCAGAGCATTGCCTGGCTGGAAAAGATCCTGAAAGCCGGGCGATGCGGGCTTGTCTCTCTCATCGGCCGCACCGAGTGCAGGGAGCTGTCTCGTACGGCGGACTTCATGCTGAAGACCCGATTCATCCTTCATGAGATCACCGGCAGGAAGACCGACCGGATACACCTGGAGCATCAAGATGAGCTCGCCCGGGAAATGGGGTATGTCTCCCATGGAGACGAGAGCGCCGTTGAGGTGTTTCTGCGGGATTTTCATCTCAAGGCGGCAGCGGTGCATACGGCTCTCGATGCCCTGCTCCGTTATCTGAACCGGCCTCGGAGCCTGACCCTGTTCCCGGCCAGGACGAAACACGACGGCCCGTTTATCATCCACTCGGGCCTGCTGTCGTTCTCCCGCCCGGAAGAGCTGAAGGGCCGTCCTCTCCTCGTCATGTCCGCCTTCCTGAAGATGGCTCGTGAGGGTCTGAATCTGACTCCCCAGGCGCGTGCGCAGATAAAGGACCTCGTCCCTTATGACACATCTCTGCGAGTGAGCTCGGCGGGATGTACCGAGCTGCTTCGCCTGCTCCAGATCCCGGGATTGGAGCACGCCCTGATCTCGCTGCTCGATACCGGGGTTCTGGAGCAACTCGTCCCGGAATTCAGCGCAATCCGCGGGAGAACCATCTTCGATGCATACCACTCCCGCACCGTGGATATGCACAGCATCCACACCGTATGTGCACTGCACGATCTGATAGCCGAAGAAAGGGCTGCCTTTGCCCTCGTCTCCGATCCCGAGGCCCTGTATTTCAGTGCACTCTTCCACGACATCGGCAAAGGATCGGCCCGTCCCCACACCGAATCGGGCGCTGAGATCGTCGGATCCATTGCCGGCAGGTTCGGGTTCGACCGGGACAGGTCCGAGCTTGCCGCCTTTCTTATCAGGAACCATCTCGTCATGCCCGACATCGCTCTTCGACGCGACCTATGCGAAGAAAAGGTGATCGACGGTCTGGCCCGGCTGGCCGCTACTCCCCAAAGACTTTCCATGCTCTATCTCCTGACCATAGCAGACTCCAGGGCGACCGGACCGGAGGCGTGGAGTGAATGGAAGGCGTCTCTCGTCCGGGAGCTCTATGTACGGACGCTGGGCGTGCTGGAAAACGGCATCTTCAGAGACCCTGAAAACGCCATGCGCCTCGATGAGAAGTGGCGCAGGCTCATCAAGGCGGCAGAAGGCGACGGCAGGATCTCGGGCCGGCTCTGGGCTCTGCCCCAAGAGTACATCCTCAAGAACGATGTCCGTGATGTCAGGCGTCATCTGGCTCTGAGCTCCGCACTCGCTGGAAACGGCGACCTGCACGTGGATGCGGCCCGCCGAAGAGACCACATTATCGTCACCTTCATTGCACGCGATTGTCCCGGGCTTTTCTCAATACTTGCAGGCCTCCTCGCCGTCAACCGCCTGGAGATCGTCTCTGCACGGATCTTCACCTGGTATGACGGCACCGTGGCTGACACGTTCACGGTCACTCCCCCATGGCCCGACTGGTGGGAATGGAATGGCATCGTGCGGCAGTTCGCCGATGTCATCGAAGGGAAGCTCGATCTGGAAGACCGGATCAGAAAGATCACTCCGCTCCTGACCGGACCCGGTCTCGACTCCGCCAGCTCTGGCGAGGCTGTATCCCTTGCTGTCGACAACGAGGGCTCTGACTTTTTCACCATTATCGACGTACAGGCCCGCCGGCGGGCCGGGTTGGTCTACGATATTTCCCGCGCCATCACCTCTTCGGGTCTCGATATTCACCGGGCGTTTCTCACCCGCAAGTCAGATCTCTTGTCCGGGGTGTTTTACGTGACGGACGCGAACGGGGAAAAACTCCGGGAAAGAAGCCTGCGGCATGTGGTTCTCCAGCCGATCGGCAGGATGATCGGCATGCCGTGATTCACTGCTTCACAAAGATTGTGAAAACAGGATATAGAGGGTGGGCGATTCTGCGCCGCCATACTATGAGGAGTATGCAGGGATGCTGAGCAAGAGAATCATCGTGTGCCTCGATGTGAGAGACGGGAAGACCACCAAGGGGGTCAGGTTTCAGGGCAACGTGGACATCGGCGACCCGGTGGCCATGGCCAGGGAATACTACGAACAGGGTGTGGACGAGCTCGTCTTCTACGACATCACGGCCTCCCACGAGGGGCGGGATATCATGATCGACGTGGTCGACCGTGTGGCCCGCGAGATCTTTATCCCCTTTTCCGTGGGAGGCGGCATCCGGACCATCGACGATATGTACCGGGCCCTCGATGCCGGGGCTGAAAAGATCAGCGTGAACTCGGCCGCGGTGCACAACCCTGACATCATTTCCCTGGGCGCCCGCCATTTTGGGAGCCAGTGCATCGTGCTCGGGATGGACGCCAAAAAGGTCCCGGTCTCAGCCTCCATACACTCGGGCTATGAGGTGGTGATCAACGGCGGCAGGACCTTCACGGGCATGGATGCCCTGCAGTGGGCCAGGAAGGCCCAGGACCTGGGGGCGGGAGAGATCTGCCTGAACTCCATCGACGCCGACGGCACCAGCGATGGCTATGAGCTCGAACTCACCGGCATGATCTCGCGCAGCGTCGGTATCCCGGTCATCGCCTCAGGCGGGGCAGGCACACCCGAGCATCTGCGCGACGTGTTTCTCAGAGCCGATGCCGACGCCGCACTCATCGCCTCCATGGTGCACTTCGGCCGCTACACGATCCCAGGCATCAAGGCCTTTCTCAAAGGCGCTCACATTCCGGTGCGCGACGTGGTCTGAAGCCCGGTTCTTCCAGCCCGGAATGCTCTATCCCGGTCTCTCTGCCGGCATATCGACCCGAATGGTTTCATGCCCATGATCGAAAAACCCTTCTCCGTTGGGAGGGTGAAAAAACTGGTCACTGCCTGAAAACGATTGGTCGGCTGTTTTTTGATGCGCAAACCAAAAAATCACATACCCGAGGTCCTGAACTTCTTCACATCGGCGGAGAGCACTTCGGCGTCCGCCCTGAGACTGTCAAGGGTGCTGGCAAGCTCTTCAACCGTTGTGGCGTTGTTCTGGGTGGATATGTCTATCTGGCTGATGGCTGAGGAGAGTTCCTTCATGTTCCGGCTCTGCTCAATGCTTGCCGTAGTAATCTCTTCAATCATCTCGAAAAAGGAATCGAAGCGCGACATGAGCTCTTCGAGAGACTCGGCTGTTTTTTTCATGAATTCGTCACCGGTTTTGATACGGGCCACGGTTCCATCGATGAGGTTTTTGATCTCTCTGGCAGCATCGGCCGAGCGTTGGGCGAGGGCCCGGACCTCGCCTGCAACCACAGCAAACCCTCTCCCGTGCTCGCCCGCCCGGGCGGCCTCCACCGATGCATTGAGGGCCAGGAGGTTCGTCTGGAAGGCCACCTCATTGACCGTCACCACGATATCCCCGATCTTTTGGGAATCTTTGGAAATATCCCGGGTGGCATCCATCAGCCGGGAAAACACCTCTCTGTTCTTATTGACGAGCCCGGTGATGATCTGTGAGGTTTCCCTCCCCTTGTTCACCACCTGGGTATTGTGCTGAATCGATCCGTTCATCTCTCCCATCGATGCCGATATCTCCTCGATGGACGCCGATTGTTCCTGGGTCGCCTGAGACAGGCCTTGAGCGCCCGAGCTCACGTGCTCGATGGACTGGTGGAGCTGGAGAGAGATGTGTGTGACATGCTGTATGATCTCTTCGAGATTATTCATGAACTCGTTGAACCAGTGGGCGAGCTGGCCGACCTCGTCGATGCCCCCTACCTCAAGCCGTTTCGTGAGATCGCCTCTGCCTTTCGCCATGTCCTTGAGCATGCGGGACATGCCGCCAATGGATACGGTGACCCCCTTCATGAGCAGATACCCATTGAGGAAGGTCATGATGATGGTTTGAAGGAAGATGAGAGGGAAGCTCATCTGAATGGCGGAGAGCGACACGCCGGTGAATATCGAGAGGTAGATGGTGCCGATCAGATCACCGATGGGAGGGATTGCGATGAGGAGAATGATGGCAAAGAGCTTCTGGTTGAGGCTGATTCTCAGATAACCCGTGCCGTCGGCCAGTATTCCCCTTCTGCTGCACTCCTGGTAGAAGGGCGCAAGGCTGTTCTCGGCCATCAGGTAGTAGAGCGCCATCCCGGACAGTCCGGTCATGCCCAGGATATTGCCCCCGAAGATGAGGAGATTGAACGGCAGGTAGCCTTTCATGTAGAGCGTCACCACCACGGACAGCCATGCGATACCCGCCCACCTGATGAATATGAGGGCCGCCTCTGCAAAGGGCAGGATCGAGGCACAGCGCAGGGCATATCTTGCCTCGCGCTCATCGGATTCTCTGTCTTCCATCACCCTGACTGCAGGACTCACCAGGCGATATTTGACCAACGCCCCCAGTGCCACCGAGATCACGGTCTGGAGGAAAACCAGGGTGATTCCTTCGAGAAAATGTTCCCTGAACCCTTGGGAAATGGGGAGGAAAAACATGACGACCGTAGGCACCAGCACGAGATACGTGATCCCTTCCTGAAACAGGAATGGACGCAGGAAAAACTCCTTCGTATACTCCTTCATGAGCAACCTTCCTTTTCCGATAGAATATTCATTTTGTCATATAATATGATCATATTATTTTACATGCTTTTACCGTTATATCGGTGACACAGTGATAGAAATCAAATCGAATATTTGTCGACATTGCAAAGGGTTGCGGCCAGCAAACCCAAGGCGCAGCAAATGGAGATCATTCGCTCTCATGGCTATGCTCTCAATGCAGGTTTCATAGAAAAGTTTGGATGCACGGAAGACGCAACATGGGATGTGACCGGGGCTCAAACGGCATGCTCACGGCATTTCCGGAACCGTTCGGATATCCGGTACAGGATGTGGAATTGGATTGCTGGAATCTTGGAGAGGGTTGATCACTGTTCATTCAGAAGATCTCATCCACGAGCCCTTCCAGCAGACCCGGGGTTTCAAGCTCTCTGCGTTCGAGCGTTTTTATCATCTGCCCGGCGGAGAGGATGACGGCCCTGTCCGCGATGTGCTTCACCTGCCGGATGCTGTGGGATACGGCCAGGATGGTGTAGCGCTCCTTGAGCTTCATTAGCAATTCTTCAATCTTGGCCGCTGAGCGCACATCAAGGGATGCGGTGGGTTCATCAAGCAGCAATATCCTTGGCGAGAGCGCAAGCGCCCTTGCAAGGCACAGGCGTTGCTGCTGCCCGCCCGAGAGTGTCAGCGCACTATCATCCAGCCGATCGCAAACCTCATCCCAGAGTTCGGCTTCCTTAAGTGCCTGTTCCATGCGTTCATGCCGCTGAGAGCGGCTGAGTGAATGCATGACCTTGAGGGGGGCGAGCAGGTTTTTCCGAATGGATAAAGGGAACACGTTGGGCGACTGGAACACCATGCCGGCCACGCGCCTGAGCTTGCTCAGGTGCAGGTCGGCATAAATGTCCGCCATCGTCCCCGAGACTTCGATCCATATGGTCCCTGAACTGGAGCAGCCGGCAAATTCCTCGTTGAGCCGGTTTACGGCCCTGAGCAGCGTGGTCTTACCTGAACCCGACGGACCGATGATTATGGTGATCGAGTTGCCGGGTATCTCCAAATCTATGCCGTTCAGGACTGTCCTGCCGAAAAAAGCAACGCTTAAGTTTGCCATGGATATGACTGGTGTCTGCATGTTCACTCTCCAAGCTCCCAACGACGTTTGAATCTTCTCTGAATGCAATAGGAAATGAGAAAAAGCGTGGCGGTCAGGGTCAGGAGCACCAGCGCGCTTCCGAAAGCACGTTGCAGTTCCAGCTCGTCTCTATGCTCTGCCGTCAGGTAAAAAATGCTGAATGGCAGGGCCTCAAATTTATCTGACAATGCCCTGGGAATGCCTGCATTGGCGACAACACCGGTAAGCATAATGACGGCGGTGTCTTCAGCGGCCCGGCCGATGGACAGGATGATGCCGCTGAAAGTCGCGGTGCTCGATGCGGGCAATAAAACATGCCAAATATTCTGCCAGCGTGTATACCCCAGCGACGGCCCCAATAGCCGGGTGCTCTCAGGCAGACTCTCCAGGGCGACCTGAGTCATGCGGATCAAGTACGGCAGGATGAGCAGGGCGATGCATGCCGATGAGAGCAGAATCGAAGTATTGGCTTGGGCGTACAGGGTCCTGCGCATCAGGAGTATCAGGGCAAAGCCGAACAGGCCCATGACGATGGAAGGCATGCCGGAAAGCAGGTCCACCATGAAGCTGAAGATGTTTTTTAACGGCCCGCGCGCATATTCCGCCAGATAGATTCCGCAGAAGACGCCCACGGGAATGGCAATGAACGACGAACATGCGATGAGGATGAATGTGCCGGCCACAGCCGGGTAGATGCCGTCAAAGACCGGCTCAATACCCATGACGGCGGCCCGCCAAGGGGTATCTCCGAAAAAGAGTGCGGGGCTCATGATGGGCAAGCCCTTTATGAGGAGGTATCCGATCAAAATGAAGACGGCCGTCATGACAATGCCCGCGGCCAGCCAGGAAAAAAACGTCAATGCATGCTCAGGACGCACGTTCATGACGTTTTTCTCTTTGCCCGAACCTGCCGCCGATGGTTCGGATGAGCACGGTCAAAAGTGCCATGATCAGAAAGAGCAGAAGGCCTGCAGCGAATATGGAATAGTAGGCCTGGTCCTGTGAATCGGTCGCCACCACCAGGGCGATATGCGCGGTGAGCGTGCGGATGGAATCCAGCAGCGATTGCGGGATGACAGGCGCATTGCCC
>CAADRM010000108.1_pt1 | contig 10709 bp, 9 predicted proteins | sample 2563611 | NCBI WGS metagenome assembly CAADRM01 (sample SAMEA5366183, study PRJEB31310) | anaerobic digester metagenome | biome: Waste water treatment plant; feature: Anaerobic digester; material: Activated sludge | place: Denmark | collected 2016-10-17
ACCCTTACCCTGTCACGGCCTTTGAACGATCCTCTTCCGCAGCTCCCGGGCCAGGTCTTCGAGGATATCGTCGAACTGCCGCCTCATGTCGATCATGTTCTGACGCATTCTGAGGATAACCTCGACCCCGGGAAGGTTGATGTCCATCTCCTCGATGAGGATCCTGGCGACCCGGATCTTGTCGATCTCCCGGCCCGGGAGCAGCTTCTCCCTTCCGGTTTCATCCGTGATCAGGGTGATGATATCCTCCTGTTCGAGTGTGGTGACGAGCTTTTGGTCGACGTGCAGGATCTCGATCACTTCCTTGATGGTCCAGGCATCCTTTTCCATGCGTTTTCTCCTGCGAGGGCATTTCAGGAAAGCCGTATTCCCGCACCCCAGCGGCGGCCGCTGACTGGAGAGAGGCTCTTGCACCACCTGATCACGCCGGTGCTCTCATTGATCTCACTGTACCGGAACTCTTCGGTTGCTTCCTCCAGGAGATGGATCCGGACCCTCTCGCCCGGCCTCATGCAACAGTCGCACTCGATGTACACCCCGTTTTCACAGCCATTGCGAATGGTTGCCTCGAAATAATCGACTCCCCGGGTGGCGAGGCACCTGAGCTTCAGGGGAATCCGTTCTGCGCTCCGCCTCTTTCTTTCTCTTCCTTCTTCAGGCGGCATCATCACTCTCCCCGATCGGGCACATTGGACACTGCATCTACCGAAAACGGACGCACCATAAGAATTATAGTAGAGGGAGGGCAAAAGGTGTCAAACCGGCCCGTCGGCATACATTCCCGTCATCGGCTTGTCACGCCCGCTCTTTCGTCCTATGGTTCAAATCCGGCTGTTCTTTGCCAAAATAGCAGGCCCCGGCATAAACTATCCCGAAGCCCTCCGCTTGTGCAAAGAGGCCGGAGGGGTGATCCTGCCGCACTCCTTGTCCTTTTCCTTTGATCCTCACCATACGAGAAGCCTCACCGCCACCAGGAAGAGGAAGCCCGCGACGAACATGCGGAAATAGTTCTGGGGCAGCCTATCCAGGAACTTCCGGGCGAGCCAGGCGCCTGCGAACGAGACAGGGATGCACAGGATGAGGGCCGCGAGCAGGGAGTTCCCAAGCTCGATACCGCCCAGCAGATATTGGGAAATCCTCGTGATGTCTATGAAGAAGGCAATGACTCCCGAGGTGAAGATGTAGACGTCCTTGGGAAGGTCGTATGCAGCGAGGAAGGCTCCCCGTACCGCCCCTCCCACACCGAACAATCCGGCCGACAGCCCCGACAGAGTGCCGCCTGCCACGGCTGTGGCCTGATTCCTCGGCAAGGACCACTTCCGGTTCGTGAACAGAAAGCCTACGTAGAGCAGCAGAAAGAGACCCAGTATTCTCTCAAGGGGAAGGCCCCGGGCCTTCAGGGCCAGAGCCGCTCCCAAGAAGCTCGCCGCAATTCCCGGAATTCCGAATCCCAGGATGAGTCTCCATGCAGCCCCTTTCCGAAAGAGAAGCATCTTCCAGACATCGCCGAAGAGATGAATGACCCCGACGAACAGAAGCGTGACCGGCAGAGGGACAAAGACCGTAAGCACCGGGACCATGATGGTGGACATGCCGAATCCCGTTGAGGTTCCTACGGCCGTGGCTATCAGGGTAAGGACAACGAGCAGAACAATCTCTGTCACATCGATGCCCCCTTTTATAAAAAGCATGGCCCGGCACCGGCGCCCACTTTCCCAAGTCCTTTCATAAAACTGAGTTTAAGAAGGATGAATCAGACTCCGCGAGGGGTTCCTGCATTGCCTTCGATTGCCGGAAGCAGAATGGAAAAGGTGGCACCCCTTCCCGGCCTGCTCCATGCGGTGATGGCTCCCTGGTGGTCCATGACAATCCTGCGTGCGATGGCCAACCCCATACCAGTGCCTCCGGCCCGTTTCCAGGTGGTGAAAAGGGGTTCGAAGGCGCAGTTCAGGGTCTCATCGTCCATACCCTCCCCGGTGTCGCGCACCATGATGCGAACATACACACCCGGTGCGAGATCGGGAGAGATTCGCAAGGCATCTTCCTCGTTCAGGAATGACCTGGCCACGTTCACGTCCAGCAGTCCCCCTTTCGACCGCATGGCATGTCCGGCGTTTTCACCCAAGTTTATGAGAACCTGTTTGATCTGAACGGGGTCGGCCATGGCTCGTGGCAAACCCTCACTGATTCGCCGGTGTATCTCGATCGTGCTGGGCAGGGCCGACCGCAGGAAGGCAAGTGCCTCTGTTACGATGGAGGCTATGTCTACGGGCCGCTTCTCCCGCACCTGCCTCCGGCTGAAGGCGACGATCTGCTTCACCAGGTCGTTCCCCAGAAGGGCTGCCTGCTTCGTTTCCTCCAGCATGGGATGAAGGTGCGAATCTTTGTCGATATCATCAAGGACGGTTTCCGTGTTGAGCACGATGGGTGTAAAGATGTTCTTGAGTTCATGAGCGATGCCGCCCGCCAGCCTGCCCAATGCCTCTATTTTCTGGACCTCGGTCATCTGCTCATGGAGCCTCGCCTCCTGAGTCATGTCGTGCACGAGGGCCACATAGTTGATCACCGCCCCTTCCTCGTCCCAAACAGGCGATACGGTCAGGTCCACCTCCATGATCGCTCCCGATTTCCGCCTTCTCTTCCGGTGGCCGGTCCATGGCTCCTGCTCATCAGTGATCCGGGCCAGGATATCCCGGTAATCATCACCCATGAAATACTCGCCCAGAGAGACGATGTGCCTGCCGACCAGCTCGTCCCGATGATAACCGCTGAACCGTTCGAAGGCCGGGTTCACATACTCTATGACCAGCTCCGGGCTGATCAGCACGATGCCCTCCCCTGCCTGCTCAACAGCGGAGGCAAGGCGGATGGTGTCGTGCCTCATCTTCTTCTCCAGCCTTGCATGAGCCTCTCTGAGCTGTTCCTGCGCATGTTTGAGCTCGGTGATGTCGCTGAAGATGACGAACGCGCCCGCCGGTTTATCCCCTCCGGGCAAAAGCCGGGGAATATTATCCACAGAAGCCCACCGCTGTTGTCCGAGCCTGGGATGGCGGAAGCCTATGACCCGGTTTCGGATAGGGTTTTCCTTCACGAACGCTTGATCCCGGACCGGGTTCTTCAGGCACTGGAGGTCTTCTTCGCAATGGAACTCCGGGAACCGGGAAAAGATCTCGTGCAGGCTCAGGCCGCACATCTCCCCCAGCTCCAGACCCGTGATCTCCTCTGCAGCCGGGTTCGCGGCCACGACCCTGTTTCCCTGGTCGAACTCCACGACCCCCTGGTTCATGGTGTCGTGGAGGAGCCGGTAGCGCTCCTCGGAGTTCCTCAGGGCGTTCAGGGTCTCCTTGAGCTCCGTGATGTTCTGCAGAACGATATTGACCCCTGCCGTCTTTCCCTCACTGTCCGCCACGGGGAGGTAGTGGCTGATCCACGTGCGGGCAGGCCCTCCATAGGTCCCGGGGGCAGATTCGAGCTCCACGCCGAACCGCGGCCGTCCCGATTCCACGACCGAGCGCGAAACCTGCTCTATCCGGTGTGCGAACGCGGGCACGACCTCTCTCAACGGGCGGCCCGCGATTTTCGCGGCAAAAGAGCCGAACATCGCCGCGAGAGAGCCATTGATCATCGCCACACGCATTTCCGTATCGAGGATGCACATCCCTACGGGCACGGAGTCATAGATTCCCTCCAAGGTCATCCGCGCCCTCCTCTCCTCCCTGCAGGCCTCTTCCTCGGCATTCTTCCTGGCCGTGACATCTTCGAGAAAGAGATCGAAGGCCTTTCCCCGGCTCAGGCAGCGGTAGGAAATCCAGCAGGAGGGAGGCTCCTGCCAGAGAAATTCTCCCGCGACCGGAACGGATCGGCTCAGGGCCTGCCTGCATCCCTCGAAAATCCTTCCGGCGAGCGCACCGGGAACCTCGCGCTCAAAGGGTCTGCCTTGAAGCTCGCACCTTGTCTTCCGCAACATTCCGGCGGCTCTGTCGCTCACATGGGTGATCTGAAAGCCGCTATCCAGACGGACGATCCCGATGCCCAGGGCATCCAGGACCTCTTCTGCACCTGATGATCCGTGCAGGGCCTTGTGTGTTCCTCGCTTCCCCTTTTCCTCTGTTGTCTGCATGGTCCCGCCATGAGTAAAACGGTTGTCCTCCAGTACATACGCTCCGCAAATCCGGTTTCTTTTCAGCCGCCCGTCTCGCACATGCCGCGCAAGGGGCTATTCCCTGCAGGACATGGCAAGGTCACGTACAGCCGACGAACCGTTTTTCACAAAGTCTCAATCGACGGTCACAGGACATTCCCGATAAGATACCGTGTCGTTACCCGGGAGAGCGCCTCAGGGTATCTTTCGAGACACCTCCGGCAAGCCGGGCACAGCCAGGCGGGCCCCTGCTGACGCGCGTCCCACAGGCTGATCGTCTCACCGCACATATCACACTTGCACACGATGCCCGGACCTTCCTCGATAATTTCTCCGGTCACGGCTGAAAAATAAAACCTGACACCTGCTCCATAGAGACGGTGTCTCCCGATCTTGTGCTGTCTGGACCACCGGATCGTGCCGTTGCAGTCGTAGAGGTGAGCACACTCCAGTACCCTGGGGACCTCCTGGATGAGACGGATATGAACCGGTTCTCCCGGCCGGAGCTCCTGGTCCGTTTCCAGATAGATTCCCTCTTGGGATACGTTATAGAGCGTTGCCTCGCAGGGAAAGACCCTGCCGCGGGCCGTGCACTCCACCTCAAGGGGAATCCTGCAGTCCTTTCGTGCATGTGTCCGGTGTTCGCTGATCTGTCCCATCATGTGCTCCTATCTTCTCTCGATGCTGTGGCCCCTTTTGTGAATACACGGATCGGTCTCCTTAAGACACATAGGATTGTAGTATGGACGGGATTCGGCAAATCAAGGGGCAAAGTGGAAAAATATTTCTCCTGTGCGCTCCCGCGGACGTCCTGTTTCCATCCGGGTGAGTCCTTACCCGGCCGAACTGTTGCAGGGCGCCGGAGAAACGCTACTCTGCGGCGGCCTTGAACAGGGCGCCCGATATCATGGGCCAGTTGCTGTTCAGGATCATATAGCGGGGGAGCTCGTAGGGGTCCTGATTCGAGCCCAGGGGAGCGAGAACCCGGCCCCACCGGATGGTGAATGCGCACTCGTAGCCCTCCTCCTTGAGCAGTCTCTTGGCAATGTCCGAGCGGACGCCGCTCGGATAGACGAACGAGGTCACCTCCACGCCCAGCCTCTCTTCCAGGGTCTTCTTCGAGAGCCTGATTTCCTTGACAAAGGCCTTGCTGTCCTCTTCGTAAAACTTCCGGCTCAGGAGCAGGTGATAGTAACCGTGACCGGCGATGTCGCAGCCGGCCCGGGAGAGCTCTTTGAGCTGATCCCAGGTCAGCGCATAGGATTTTTTGCCGATGATGTTCGGGTAGATGCCCAGGACAGGCCTGATGCCCCGCGGCTCGAACACCTGGCGATAGGCCTGGTACACGCTCTGGTTGCCGTCGTCCACGACGACGAGCACGTTCTTCCTGCCCGTGATCGTCCCCTCGCGCAGATCTGCGTAGGTCACGAAGCGGAATCCCTTGCCCGCGAGCTCGTCCATCTGCGAACCGAGCTCCTTTAGAGAGACATCGTAGTCGAACCGCCCGTTGCCGTGGAATGAATGGTAGCACAGGACGAATACCTGATCGTCTGCTGCGCGGGCCTCGGCCCATCCGTCAATGCCGAAGAGGATCATCAGCATCACGGCCCAGAAACACGTACGCGCCTTCTTCTTCATGGCGAAAAACTCCGATTCATGGTGAAAAACCCTGATACGACTGCAGCCTTCACATGTCCATCATATATCCGAACCCGGGCGGCTCCGCCAGATAAAATTCTTCAGCCCTTGCCGTACAAGATTTCACGTACACCCCTTCCACGCGTCAGCCTCAAGGAGATCACAGGTCCTGCCGCTTCAGGTACATGCCATTGATCAGGCCTTCCGGGGCGATCTGCGGTGAATCGAGCCATCAGAGAAATTGAGGGAATATCAGGGGATATCCCGATACCGCACCCTCGACCACTCCTGCGCAGCGGCCTGCACCGGATCCCACGGGCCGCTCAGGGGCGGGGCGTAGGAAAGATCGAGGCCGCTTATCCCGTCAACGGGCATTTCATGATACAGCGCGGCGGCCAGGACATCGATTCTCTTGGATATCTCGCTGCCGTACGGGCCGAGGATCTGGGCGCCGAGCAGTCGCCCGGTCTCCCGGTCGCCCGTGATCCGGATGTTGAGCCGTCCTGCGCCGGGGTAGTACGCCTTGTGGTCCCATGCGGCATATCCGATGCTCAGGGGAGCAAACCCGGCGGCTTTTGCCTCTGAGTCGCGCAATCCGGTCCGCGCGGCAACCAGGTCGAAGATCTTCACCGCCTGGGTGCCGAGCGAGCCCGGGAACACCGCGTCACCGCCGGCAGCGTTCTCGCCTGCGGTATATCCCTGCTTGTGCGCGGTGGTTCCCAGCGGCAGGTATTGGTATTGTCCGAGCACGCGGTGCCATGTCTGCACGCAGTCGCCGGCCGCAAAGACATGCGGCACGCCGGTCTGCATCCTCCTGTTCACCCTGATGGCCCCGAATTCACCGATCTCGACACCGGCCAAAGCCGCCAGGCCCGTGTTCGGCCTTGCCCCGGCCGCCACGAGCACCAGGTCGGCATCCAGGGAGAAGCCCTGATCGCCGATCACCCTCAGGCGTTCTCCGATGGGCTCAACCGCCCTCACCGGCATCCCGGTCGCCACCTGCACGCTGTGGCGCTCCAGGCCCTCGCGCACCTGAACCCCCAGCTCGGGATCGACCGTGGTGAGGATGGTGTCCGCATACTCGACCACGGTCACGCGCATGCCCCGGCGCGTGAAGGCATCGGCCATCTCCAGGCCGATATACCCGCCGCCGATGATCGCCGCATGCACGGGCCTGTTTTCCTCCAGAAAGGTCTTCAGCGCGATGCTGTCTTCGACCCACCGGAGAAAAAACACCCCGGGCTGGTCAATGCCCTGGATATCCGGCCTTACGGACATTGCGCCCGTTCCGATGACGAGTTCGTCATAGCCGAGCGAAACCGCGCGTCCCTCCGGTGAGGTCACCAGGACGATCCGCCGGTCCGGGTCGATCGCTTCGGCCCGGTGCCCGAGCAGGAGCCGGATGCCGGTCTGCTCGATCTCCGAGACGCTCCGGTGCGCCAGCATGCGCCAGTCGGGCGTCTCGCCGCTGATGTAAAAGGGGAGACCGCAGATACTGAAGTTGGGGAACTTATCGGCGACGACCATGGTGACCTCGAGGCGCGGATCGATCTCCCGGGCCCTCAGGCCCGCGCTGACGCCGGCATCGCTGCCGCCGATGATCAGTAGTCTTTTCATAACATCTCCACGTTCTAATCCGGCCCTGCAACACACCCCCGGAAGTGCACCCGCTACCGGCATGCATTCTCTCCCTTCGATCAGTACAGGAAGAGGTCCACGGCGTACCCGGCAATGACCGCGATCAGAAACACATTGATCATGAATGCGATTAAAAGCCTTTTCCTGAACATGGAGCCCAGGATGATCATCTCGGGGATGCTCGCCCCGGCCCCGCATATGATGAGCGCGAGCACCGTGCCCGATCCCATGCCCTTCCCCACCAGTGCGGCGCTTATGGGGATGATGGTCTCGGCCCTGATGTACATGGGGATGCCTGCAATGGCGGCAATGGGGATGGCCCAGGGATTGCCCGGCCCTGCCAGCCGGACGACCAGGTCCTTCGGAAAGAAGCCATAGATGAAGGCGCCGATGCCCGCCCCGAGCAGCAGATACCAGAATACGCCCTTGAACGTGTCGATCGCGGACGATAAAGCGTTTTTCATCTTTTCTCTGAAAGATACTTGCGTTGATTTCACAGAACCTCTGTCTGCGCTGAAATCCGCAGTGCAGCACGATGACTGCGCGGTTTTCAAGCCCGCGATTTCGGGCTCACAGGAGCAGCAGGCGCCGGACGACTGGTGACTCGGCAGGGTGATCAGGGCTGGCTGCTCGCCCGACGGAGCGCAGCATCCAGCGGAGGGCATGATCTTGAGGAGATCGTTCCTGCCCCCGGCCTCTGTGCTGCAGCAGGCTGTCTGAATGCTTCCCAGGGGCTTGACCTGCCGTTCCATGCCGAGCCGCGACAGCAGGGCCGCTGCAGTCATGGAGCCGAGGAAAGTGACAGCGGCATACACTGCAGTGATCTTCAGACCGAACAGCGTGAGCAGAAGCGCAATAATCACCGGGTTGAGAACCGGCGAGGAAAAGAGAAACGCCATGGTGGGTCCGAAAGGCACGCCTCCCCGGAGCAGTCCGACCGTCATGGGGACCGTGGAACAGGAGCAGAATGGGGTGAGGGCGCCGAGGCCCGAGCCCAGGATATACTGCATCAGGGTGAGCTTGCCCGACAGATACTCCCGTACGCGCGAGGGCGGCAGATACTCCATCAGCACCCCGATGAGAAAAGAAACAGCCAGAAAGATGATCACGAGCTCCCCGGCAATGATCAGAAAGAATTTGCCGGCAGCGATGAAACTATTTATTCCGAACATCTGAAAACCCCCTTTCTCAGTGTGTGAGGAAATAATCAAGCCACGATCGCGACAGCAGGAGACATGCACGGTTGTCAGGTCCTTGCCGGCACCAGGAGCAGCGGGACCTCGGTTCGTCTCGACACGGAGTGGCTCACGCTTCCGAGAAAGATCTCTCCGATATAGCCTCTGCCCTGGCTGCCCATGACCGTGAGCGAGATGTAGCCGCGTTTGAGCCGGGAGAGGATCTCCTGCTTGGGCGAGCCATAGGCCAGCTCTATCCTTACATCGCGCACCCCTGCTTCTTCGAGCTCTGTCTTGAGCCGCTCCATCCGCCCGGTGTCGATCCGGTTGAACTCTTCGAGACGGTTTTGCAGATGCGGGGAGATCTTCGCCCTGTCCTGCACATGGAACAGGGTGATCGTCCGCGCCCCGGATCTGCCGATCTCCTTCACGTAGTCGAAGGCGAGCTCGGCATTGTCCGAAAAATCGGTGGGAAAGAGCACGTGATCGAGCGGCCTGCACTCGGTCTCCACGCATACGGTCCGACCCTCTTCGCACCTCATCTTCAGATACAGGATCAGAACCGGCCTGGTTGCGCTGTGCATCACCGATGACGCGGTTCTGCCCAGCAGCAGCTCGCCCGCCAGGGTCCGGCTCTGCGATCCGACCACGATCATGGAACAGTTCTTTTCTTCGGCGATGCGGTTTATCTCGATGTGCGGCAGGCCCAGGACCATCATGCCCTCTGTCTTGAAGCCCAAACCTTCGAGCGTCTTTTTCTGCTTTTCGAACAGGGGCCTGGAGAGCTCTATGATCTCGTTGCCGAGCGTGCCCACATCGCGGATATTGAAGCAGTGGACCAGCACCGCCTCGCGTGTGCCCAGGCCCTTCCAGACGCCAAGTGTGCAGATCACCGCATCGGACGCATCGGCCAGGTCGGTTGCCGCCAGAATCTTCGAGAACATGGCTTGTACTCCTTACTGTTGAATTACGCGCTTCCCGCCTTTGGCTCAAACCAGCCTCGGGTCCGCAGGCAGATGTTCACCAGCATGAGCATGACCGGGACCTCGATGAGCACGCCCACCACGGTCGCCAGGGCCGCGCCCGACGACAGGCCGAAGATCATGGTCGAGGTCGCGATCGCCACCTCGAAATGGTTCGACGCCCCGATCATGGCAGCAGGCGCTGCGTCGGCATAAGAGAGCCTGAGCAGCTTTGCCAGGAAATACCCGAACCAGAAAATCAGATTGGTCTGGATGAAGAGCGGGATCGCGATCCACAGGATCGTCAGCGGGTTCGCGACGATCACGTCGCCCTTAAATGAAAACAGCAGGACCAGGGTGGCCAAAAGCGCGATGATCGTGATCGGGGTGAGCACGTGCAGAAACTTTTCCTCGAACCACAGGAGACCTTTGGTGGCGATGATCCATTTCCGGGAGAAATACCCCAGCACCAGCGGAAGGGCAACATAGATGCCGATGGAGAGAGCCAGGGCCTGCCAGGGAACAGGGAGCCTGCCCACGCCGAGCAGGAAGCCGCCCAGCAGGCCATAAAGCACGAGCATGGTGAGCGAGTTGATGGCCACCATCACCAGTGTCAGGCCGTCGTTGCCGCGGGCCAGATACCCCCAGACGAGCACCATGGCCGTGCACGGGGCGATGCCCAGCAGCACGCAACCGGCGAAGTAGCTCCTCCACAGGGGGATCTCGAGCATCTTGACGCCCTCGCTCAGCACCACCACCCCGGCCCCGTGCGCAGCCCCGACCGGCAGGTCCAGCCCGAAGGGCATCCTGACGAGGTCCGTGGCCTCAGGCCCGATAAAGCCCCGGAACAGAACCCCCAGGAACAGCATGGCGATGGCATACATGGTGAACGGCTTGATCGCCCAGTTGATGAACAGCGTCAGCAGGACCGGCTTGCCGCTCCTGCCCGCCCGGATGACCGAGCCGAAGTCGATCTTGACCATGATGGGATACATCATGAGAAAGAGCGCGATGGCGATCGGGATCGACACCACCGGGGCCTCGCCCACGAAGATGGACATGCTGTCGAGCTCTTTCGCCAGCCCGGGGGCGATCTTTCCCAGGATGATGCCTCCGATGATGCACAGCCCCACCCACAGAGTCAGGTACCGTTCG
>CAADRM010000063.1_pt1 | contig 9416 bp, 10 predicted proteins | sample 2563611 | NCBI WGS metagenome assembly CAADRM01 (sample SAMEA5366183, study PRJEB31310) | anaerobic digester metagenome | biome: Waste water treatment plant; feature: Anaerobic digester; material: Activated sludge | place: Denmark | collected 2016-10-17
GTGGGGGTCCTCCCCACGCGCACGGTGTTCTGGAACGGATCGTGGTTGTATACCGCGTAGTTCTCGACAATCTCGTCCCCGAGCTTCTTGCGGGCATTGATCATGTCGTAGGCCCCGTGCGAGCCCAGGGACCAGAGAAATCTGATCTGGTTTTTCTCAAGCCCGGCGCGGTGAAGGGCCTCGAGAACGAACGGCGCTACGTCTTTTACCGGGGTGGGCCTTGTCATGTCGTCGAACACGATCACGGCCTGCTTCTTCCCCTTTGCGAGCTCTTCGAGGGGAGGGCCTTCGATTGGTTGCTCCACCTTCGCCCTGATTTCTTCAGGGCTCAGACCGGGCTTTTCGAACCCTGGAGAGGTGAGGTTGTTGACCTCCCACTGTTCCGGAAAAGAGAGCTCGCGCTCATTGTTCTCATACCAGAGCCTGGATGGGACCGAAATCTTCTTCATAGCGCCCTCCCTGGAAGCATTCTATGACAATAGCATATCATATTACTATAAGTTATTCTAAGCTGTTTTTCCGTTGAAAGGAACAGCTGCGTGCTGATATAATCATCCCGGTTCGACCGGGAGGTGTCCTGATGCCGCTATGGCGGATTTTCCACGGACCTGCCGGGGAGATGCAATCCGAGGTGTGTCGGCGAAGTGCCTGTCTGAAGGCATGATCCGGCTCTTTATCTGTTGTTCCATATCAGTACGGAGGATCTTACATGGACATACTGAACGAATTCATCGAGGTCGCCGCAGATCCAGGCGCATATGCCCGGAGGATCAGGGCGTCGGGACGGTCCGTGATCGGGTACTACTGTTCCTACGCGCCCGAGGAGATCATCCACGCAGCCGGGCTGCATCCCATACGGCTCTTCGGCACCGGGGGCGACTCCGGGATCGCTGACAGGCACCTGCAGGCCTATTGCTGCTCGCTCGTGCGCGGAGCGCTCGCCGAGTCGTTGACAGGCAGGCTCGACTATCTCGACGGCACCGTCTTTCCCCACACCTGCGATTCCATCCAGCGGCTCTCCGATATCTGGCGTCTCAATACCAGCCACGGCTTCTTTGCCGACGTGGTGCTCCCGGTCAAGCTCACAGGCGAGAACGCAAGGAAGTATCTGATCGACGTGCTGCAGAGGTTCAAAAGAGATCTGGAATCTTACTTCGACCTTGTAATCACCGAAGAGAGCATGAGATCGTCCATCAGGACCTTTAATACCATCCGTTCTTACTTAAGCGAGATCTACGAGCTCAAGTCCCGCAATCCAGGAATCATTTCCGGGCAAGAGCTCTTCTCGATCGTCAGGACGTCCATGGTCATGGACAGGGATGTGCTCAGAGACAAGCTTCAGACCCTTCTGCAGGAGCTTCGGGAGAGTGTGCCCGGCCGCGAGGGCAGGGGCAGACGGCTCATGCTGGTGGGCAACGCATGCAACCACCCTGACATCTACGAACTCATCGAGCGTTCGGGAGGGCAGGTGGTCTGGGACGACCTGTGCACCGGCACCCGCTGGTTCTCAGGGGCGATCCGGGAAGAGGGCGATCCCATCGCCGCGATTGCAGATCGCCTCTTCGAGCGGCAGGTCTGCCCGTCAAAGCACAAATCGCCTACGGCAAGGGGAGAGCTCCTCGCCTCACAGGCCCGAAAGCACGGGGTGGAAGGCGTGATCTTCCTCTATCTCAAGTTCTGCGATCCCCACAGCTTCGATTACCCATACCTGAAAGAATGTTTCAAAGACATGGGAATCCCCTCCATGCTGCTGGAGATCGAAGACAGTCTTCCCCCTGAAGGGCAGATCCTCACCCGGATCGAGACCTTTACCCAAATGCTCGGGCCTAAAACCGGTGCCGTGCACGCCGAAACCTCACAGACCGGAAGAGAGGGATAAGCCATGTCGCAAACAGATGCCGAAAAAAAGAGAAAATTCAGGTCGGCCAAGAGGATGCGCGAGATCATGACCGAGTATTACATCGAGGCCAAGACCGCGGACCAGACCGGGAAAAAGGTGGCGTGGATCACGAGTGGTGGTCCGGTCGAGCCGCTCATCGTCATGGACGTCATCCCGGTGTACCCGGAAAACTACGGGGCCATGATCGGCGCGTCCCACATGGGGGGCGACCTCTGCGCCAAGGCCGAGGCCCTGGGATACAGCACCGACCTGTGCTCCTATGCCCGGGCCGACATCGCGTGCGCTCTGGAGAACGGCGGCCCGATCGGCGGCCTGCCGAAGCCCGACATGCTCATATGCTGCAACAACATATGCGGCACGGTCATGAAGTGGTATGAGGTCCAGGCCAGGCTCTTCAATGTCCCGCTCTTCATCTTCGACACCCCGTTCTGCCACGTGGACTTTGCCGATGAGGCCAGGCGCTATGTCCGGGCTCAGATCGACGAGTACATCAGTTTTCTCGAAGGCGTGTGCAAAAAGAAGTTCGATTTCGACCGGAGCATGGAGGTGGGCAGGCTCTCATTGAAGGGCCAGCAGCTCTGGCAGGAGGTCCTGGACGCGGCGGCTCACCGGCCGTCTCCCATGACCGCGTTCGATGCGTTCTTCTTCCTCGCGCTCATCGTAACCCTGCGCGGCACCGACAAGGTGGTGAACTTCTACACCGAGCTCCTCGAAGAAATGAAGGAGCGGGTGAGCCAGGGCATCAGCGCCGTAGAGAACGAGCGATACCGTCTTTTGTGGGACAACCTGCCGGTGTGGTACCGGCTGAAGTGGCTCTCCGACACCTTCGCGTCCCACGGGGCCTGTCTGGTGGCCGACACCTACACCACGGCCTGGTGCGGCTCCATGAAATACATCGACGAGAACGACTTCATCGATTCCATGGCCGAGGCCTACACCCGGATCTATCTCAACATCGGGGTGGACGAGATGGCCAAGACCATCTTCGAGATGATCGACAAGTACGAGGTCGACGGCCTGGTCATGCACTCGAACCGGAGCTGCAAGCCCTACTCGTTCGGCCAGTACGACCTCATGCGCATGGTCCAGGAGAAAAAGGGCATACCCTGCATGATGCTCGAATCCCATATGGTGGACGAGCGCAGCTTCTCCGAGAGCCAGGCCTTGACCCGGATCGACGCCTTCATGGAGGTGATCAGGAAGCGGGGGCCGGGAGCGGGAACGGCACGGTAGAATCAGAAGGAGGAATGAAATACATGGGTGAAATGCGCTACGATCTGAAGGACAAGGTGGCCGTGGTAACCGGCGGGAGCAGGGGCATCGGCCTCGAGATCGCCCGGGCGCTGCTCGAGCAGGGCGCGCGGGTGGTGATCTGCGGAAGGAAGCAGGAGAACCTCGATGCCGCGAAGGGACTCCTGCCCGGCGGAGATCTCATGACCGTGCAGGCCCACGTGGCCCGGGAGGCGGATGTCGAGCGTCTCTTCGCCGCGGTCAAAGAGCGGCACTCCCGGCTGGACGTGCTCGTGAACAATGTGGGCATGAACCTGATCACCCCCGGGATCGCCGACACCGATCTGAACCTGTGGCAGAAGATCGTGGATACCAATCTCAATGGCACCTATCTGTGCTCGCGTGCTGCAGCGCGCATCATGCGCGAACAGAAAGCGGGCAAGATCGTGAACGTGTCATCCATCGCAGGCAGAAAGGCCTCGCCCGGCATGGGGGTATACGGCATCGCCAAGGCAGGGGTGGAGATGCTCACCAAGGTTCTGGCAAGCGAGCTCGCCGGTTTCAACATCCAGGTCAACGCTGTGGCCCCCGGCATGGTGAGGACCGATTTCAGCAAACCCTTCTGGTCGGATGAGGGCATCTACCGGGAGATTGTCAAGGCCGTTCCCCTGGGCAGGATCGCCGAGCCCGTGGATGTGGTCCATCCTGTGCTCTTCCTCGCCTCGCCGGGATCTTCCTTCATCACAGGCCAGACCATCGTGGTTGACGGCGGGGCGAGCGCGGTCTGAAGCCGGATAGAACAATTCACCGGAAGAGATGGAGCCTGTTTTTAAGAGCTGAGATCCTTTTAAAATGGGCACTCTAAACAGGAATCAACCGGCAAAGGCTTAAAAAAACCGTCATTGAATGGAAAGGTAAGGGCGATTTTGAAGACCGCGGGAATAGACATTGGCTCGATCACGACAAAGGCGGCAATACTGGAAGACGGCGTCATTCTGGGAACCAGGGTGGGCTTTACCGGCTACAATGCCGGCTTGGCCGGCAGAAAGATATTCGATGATCTCACCCGGGAGCTCGGGCTCAAGGCCTCGTCGATCGACAGAATCGTCTCGACAGGCTACGGCAGAAACAGCGTGGAGTTCGCCCACAAATCAATGACCGAAATCATCTGCCACGGCGCCGGCGCACACTTTCTCGACGCTAACGTCCGCACCGTTGTGGATGTGGGCGGGCAGGACAGCAAGGCCCTGATCATCGATGCAACAGGCAAGGTCACTGACTTCGTGATGAACGACAAGTGCGCGGCGGGCACCGGAAGGTTTCTCGAGGTCATGGCCCGGGCCCTGGAGGTGAATCTGGACGAATTCGGCGAGCTCTCCCTCCAGTCTGGGAACCCGGCGAAGATCAGCAGCATCTGCACGGTCTTTGCCGAGTCCGAGGTCATCTCGCTCATCTCAAGGGGCGAGCAGCGCGAGAACATCATTGCGGGCATCCACGACTCGGTTGCCTCGAGGGTGTATGCCATGGCGCAGCGTCTGGCCGTGAACGCCCCCATCATGATGACCGGCGGCGTGGCCAGGAACATCGGCGTGGTCAGGGCCCTGGAGAAGCGTTTCGGTTCCCCTGTCGAGGTCAACGAATACGCCCAGGCCAACGGCGCCATCGGGGCGGCCGTGCTGGCGTGCAGCCTGCCGTGAACGTGTCGGGATACATACAGCTGCTCTCCTTTGCCTCATGGGTGACCGAGGGCAAGGGAATGATCGTCAAGAATTCGGGCAGGGTGGACCGCCACACGAATCTCCGGTGAGAAGACGACGGGCCGGCGTGGAGGTGATCGCGGTATATTGAGGAAAAGAACACACTGCACGGACAGCGCCTCTCACCCACCCCTCAGGAGTCCCTGACCAGTGAGCAGGAACCAAGCATGATCCGTGTCGAGCTACGGTGCACGTGAAGGGCTGAGTTGCTCCCACTGGCAGTACGGCCGTTTCCCTCGCTCGCCGTTTTTATCCCGGGGACTTCTATCGGTGAATCACCCGGAAGAAGGCCTTCCCCTGTGCGGGTTCAAGCTGTTCGACATTTCCCAGGGCCAGGAGCTCGCCCACGTGTTTGACCGCCTCGTTTGGATGGATGCCCAGCCCGCCCGCGATGTCTTCCAGGGTGCACGGTCTCCTCTCGATCATCTGAAAGACCGTGTCCCTGGCCACGGTGAATTCGGATTCTTCGTGGATTCCCCGGTAATCGGCGATGATCGTCGCACGGGGGACGAACAGGTCGGCAATGCGTTCCAGGCGGGGCCGGCTCACGCCAGCCGCATAATCTTCCGCAGGCGGGCGGGTCACGGTGTTCAGCTGTATCTCGTCAGGCCGTATCAGGTCTGCGCACTCGGCGATTCTTCTGGCCTCCGCCCGGAGGGCAGTGTGCCCTCCCAGGAGAAAGACCTCCAGCCGGTACTCTCCCCGGTACTCCTGTTTCAGGTCAATCAGCCCCTGAATCATCCGCTCGAAGGTGATCTCCTGATGGGGCCGGTTCACGGCATGGAACATGCCCGGGCTCCCGGCATCGAGCGAAGGGACGATCAGGTCGGCGCCCATGAGCTCTCTGCGCACGTCTTTCTGCCACAGGAGCGAACCGTTCGTCAGCACCGCGAGGGGTATGTCCGTGAAGGAACGAATCTTCTCTATCAGTTCGCCCAGGCGGGAATACAGGGTGGGCTCCCCGGAACCGGCCAGGGTGATATAGTCAGGGTGCGTGGAGAGCTTTTCCCTGAGCTCGTCCACGATCTCATCGAGCGGGAACCATTCCTTTCTCTGGACGGTCTTGAGGGTGGTACGCCCGAGCTGGCAGTAGATGCAGTCATAGGTGCACGTCTTGAAAGGCACCAGATCTATACCGAGAGACCTCCCGAGACGCCTGGACGGAACCGGGCCGAAAATGTGTACCATGGTCGTTTTTCCTCACTTTTTTAAAAAACTGTTTTTATATCGGGAGGCGCAAGAGTCTGTTCATGCTTTTTAAGGTGCACCATGGATCGGGATGCTCATGAGCAGTGCCGTCAGGCAGGCTGCTCTCACGTAGACTGCATCAGACTGCTCACGGATTCCCATACCGAGCGGATATCGCCCGAGCAGCCGTTGTCCTGATATTCGACGACCGAGAGCCTGTTTATCTGCGCTTTTGTCACCGCGCGGTCATAGCGTACCTTTCCGGCGATGCGGAGTCCCTGTTTGCATGCCTGTTCTTCGATCTCGGATGCGACCTGGGGGTTCAGATCCCACTTGTTGATGCAGACCATGGCAGGGGTGGCGAAATGCCTGGTAAGATCGGCCACGCGAAGGAGGTCGTGAAGCCCGCTCACGGTGGGCTCGGTCACCACCAGAACCATATCCGCACCGGTAATGGACGCGATGACCGGGCATCCGATTCCGGGAGAGCCGTCGATGACGACCAGACCGATCCCGCGCTCCTCGGCCAGATTCATGGCTTCCTTCCTGACGAGGCTTACGAGCTTGCCGGAATTCTCCTCGGCGATGCCGAGCCGGGCATGGACCATGGGGCCGTGCCGGGTCTCGGATACGAACCACTCTCCGTTCACCGCCGGACCGAAGTCAATGGCGTCGTCTTCACAGAACCAGGAGCATACGCCGCACCCCTCGCAGGCTACGGGATCGATGCGGAAGGTTTTCTCGACCCGGCTGTTGGGCGGACCGTCAAAGGTGACGGCATCGAAACGGCAGACCTCGGCACAGGTGCCGCAGGCCGTGCATCTCTCGGTAATAACGGAAGCACGCTTGCCTCCCGAGAAACTCTCCGACCGGATCACCTGCGGATCGAGCACGAGATGCAGGTCCGCTGCATCCACATCGCAGTCGGCCATCACGCACTTTCCTGCCAGCGCCGCAAACGAGGCGACGATAGAGGTCTTTCCCGTCCCTCCCTTGCCGCTGATGATAACGAGCTCCTGCTGCTTTTTTCCCATATGTTCACCTTCTGTAATCTGTTTTTTACGCCCTCTTCCCCATAAGAAAGGCAGGGAAGGCGGGACGGCCGGGCCGTCCCCACCGGGTATTCCGCCTGCATGGGGAGAAGGTCCCGCAGCTGCCTCGGACGGGGTTGCGCGCGCATCACCCTTTGAGCAGTCTCTCCACCAGTGAAGCGAAAACCGCGGAATAATCCTGCACAGCGTCGCAGGCAAGCTCGCCCCGCGAGTATGCCTCGGCAACCCTTCGATCGTCCGGGATCTCGGCAAGAATCTCGATGTCCTGTTTCCGGCAGTAATCCTGGGTCTGCCCGTCACCCGTATCAGAGCGGTTGATAACCACCCCGAAGGGCAGGGCGAGCATTCTGACCGTTTCGACAGCCAGCACAAGATCGTTCAGCCCGAACGGGGTTGGCTCGGTCACCAGGACGACATAATCCGCATCGCGGATGCTCTCGATAACCGGACAGGATGTGCCGGGAGGCGAATCGATAATCAGCAGATCCGCATCCACGGCTGCTTCCTTGACCTGCCTGATCACCGGCGGGCTCATTGCCTCACCGATGTTCAGGATTCCCTGGACGAAATCCACTTTATCGGCCCTGCCCATCTCGAGCCGCCCTATGGTGCGCATAGACTCGACAAGGGCGCCGGTCTGGCAGACCATCCAGCAACCGGCGCAGCCGTGGCACAATTCCGGAAAAACAAGGACGTTCTTATTCACGACAGCCACGGCTCCGTACTGGCAGATTTCCCTGCACAGACCGCATCCCGTGCACATGCCTTCCAGAACACCCGGCACACTCACGTTGACCGGCCGTTTCTCTTCGATCTGCGGTCTCAGGAATAATGCGCCATTGGGCTCTTCCACATCACAGTCCAGGTAAGCGACCCTGATCGAATTTCTCGATGCAACAGCGGCAAGATTCGTGGCAACGGTCGTCTTCCCCGTGCCCCCCTTGCCGCTCGCGATGGCAATCTTTCGCATGACCGTTCCTTATCTTTGGAGATCACTCGATTCGTATGGCGCCTGTTGGGCACTCGTCCACACAGACACCACAGCCGGCGCACTCCTCTTCATTGATCTGTGCAATCCCGTCGAGCAGGCTGATGGCATCCATGGGGCATATATCAATGCATGCACTGCACCCGGTACACAGCTCCTTGTCGATCTTTGCCGTCATTTATTTCTTCTTCCCGTGCCGGGACCCGATCCTCTGCCCATTCCCATGCCCCGGCCGGATCCTCCTCCCATGCCCATACCGCGGCCGCCACCTCTGCCGCCGCCCATACCGCGACCGCCGCCCATGCCTCCGCCCATACCCATGCCCGGGCCCATGGGGGAATCGGCCATGCCGGCACCCGCGCCGAAATGGTCGGAGACATTGGCGCCCGGGCTTGTCTGGAATTCTCCGGCATTGAATTGGTTAACCAGATCGCTCACCATGCCCGAGCATCCGGTGATGACACCGATGCCTGCGGCGGTGAGCGTCTGAAAGGCATTGGGGCCGCAGTTGCCGGTGAGAAGATATTGAACGCCCTTGTCCGCCACGAGCTGTGCAGACTGGATCCCTGCGCCGCCGCCAAGCGAGATGTTCGGATTTTCGACTGCTTCGAACGCGAGCGTGCCGGTATCGATGATCAGAAAATACCGGCACCTTCCAAAACGTGGATCAACCGGTGATTCCAGGGTATTTCCCGCTGAGCTGACTGCAATCCTCATATAATCTCCTTTTCTGACCGGCTAAGGGAGGGCATGAGCCGGGATCGTCCCCTGCCGTGCAGGGTGTGAACACCTGATGCCGGCGTTCCCCGATAGGGGCTTGAGCAACCTTTCCCCACGCACGTCCGAGACTCCCGTTCAGCCCTCCTCAAAGTCCGGTGTTCTGTCAGTCCTCTTTGGTCCGGGACTGGAGCTCTTCGATCTGCTGCCGTATTCCCTTCAGGGCGTCCTCGAAGTACGTTGCCTGATTCTTCAGCGCCTCAAGCTCGGTTTCGCCGGTCATCGGAACACCGGCGGCCGGGTACGGATAGGGCGCCGCGCCCCATGCCGGCCAACCTGCCGCTGCACGCTGCCAGCCGGTCAATCCGGTAGCGTAGAAGCGGTTGCGCCATCCGCGGCCGCCTCTGCCGAATCCGCCGCCCCGTCCGCGGCCCCAGGTTCCGAAGCCGCCCGGGTAAGCCGGATTCGCGTACCCCGGCACGTTATAGCCTGCACAAAAACCAGCCGCCCGCCCTGTCATCGGGCCCATACCGAATGGTCCTGTCCTGTCTCCACCTGGCATGATACATTCTCCTTTCCAAGGG
>CAADRM010000068.1_pt1 | contig 8406 bp, 3 predicted proteins | sample 2563611 | NCBI WGS metagenome assembly CAADRM01 (sample SAMEA5366183, study PRJEB31310) | anaerobic digester metagenome | biome: Waste water treatment plant; feature: Anaerobic digester; material: Activated sludge | place: Denmark | collected 2016-10-17
AACGTTCGGCGGTACTGTAAAGGTATATATCAATGAGAATGTGGGGATCAAATATTGCGTTGATAGAGCCCAGAAGCTTTCCTCGGAATACGCATCCAGAACCCCTTTTTTCTCAGAGAGCATTCATCTTGGTTTATTTCACATTAGCGATATGCTTATGCGACGATTATCTAATTTGGGTACAAAAGGTGAGCGAAACCTGAGCAACCCCCCTGTAAAGCTAGGCTGGGAGCGGGTGGTACGGGGTTCAAGTCCCTCCTCCGCTACCACCCACCCTTCCTCTCATTTCCTAATCTTTTTGCTTGAAATATCATTTCTCTTTCTGTATCAGAAGAGTTATCTGAAATTGAATATATTGATATTTAGGAGAAATAATAGAATGATTTTCGTGGGTCAGGGCAAGAGTTGTCTTTACTCCCAGATCGTATGGGGACCATTCTCAATAGTGTACATCACTCATATATCCACCAGGTTCATCTATGAAAAAGGCCTTCCTCCCGTAATGCATCGCTGATCTCTCTGGCTCCGGAAAATTAATGTTGGAAGAGCCGGAATAGGTTGGGTGCTGTTCCGGTAAAGAAAACGCATGGTGAATAGAACCGCAAGAGCATGTTCTATTCAGACGAGAGCCATGCAAGAACATCTGTTCCCGAGACAGCGGGCGTGATGCGGCAAACCGTAAGGCCGACCGCTATTCTCGGGGGCATGCAATGATTTTTGTCGTGAGGAGGAATGAGAATGAGAAGAGCGCGTGTACTTGTAGCAGCGTCATTGTCTGTCTTTTTTCTGGCCCTTAACCCTGTTCCCGCCCGGGCGGCTCCGATACTGATCGACTGGGCCTTCAACATCAACGGAGAAATATATGAATCGTGCCCGGGTGGCACCTTGCCCGATGGGTTCGATGACTCGCTCTTTGACTGGGAGAGCGGGCTGGGAGAGCTGTCACTCCTTTATCGTCCTGCAAGTCCTTGTTCTTCAAACGTCGTTGCATTCTTTGATCACGAGTTGAGCCCTGAAACTACATCCTTTTTCTACAATGATTACGGCATCTCCGGCGGCACCCCGTCGGCGGGTCAGACCTGGGAGATCGATGAGCCGGGTTATACCTTCGGCGACATCTATTTCAATGTACTCTCCGGCTCTCTTGACAACGAGAATGCAGTGCCTGAAGGGCTTGAAAATGATGTATCCCTTGCGATCGGATGGAGCTTTACGCTGGGCGAGAATGAATATGCCCGAATCAGATGGTGCTTGACGCCCGATCCGTCATTCCTTGCCGGATATACAGGCTTGTATCTTGCCCAGATCAATGAGCTTTCTCAAGAGACGCTGTATTTAACAAATATGCTTGATATATGCGAAAATGATTTGGTCGCCACACCTGTGCCAGAGCCCGCGAGCATACTGTTGTTCGGTTTTGGCGCGGCAGGGGTTGTCGCGGCCGGAAGACGTATGCAGAGCTGATGGGGCTGTTTCATGAAGGATGATATTTCTTTATAGCTTGGCTTCAGGTTTTCTCTTTCTTTCTCCATCTCCATGGGACTCTTACTCCAGCAGGTCCTGAGGGAGTGAAAGAGAGGATTGAGGCAAATAGGTTTTGATATCCCGCTGCCGATAGCGGGGCATGAAGTTTCTAGCAGTGAGAAGGGGGTATTGATATGGAGAGGAGGAACAGGCTTGTTTGCGGAAAGTGGGTTGGGATCCTGTTGTTGTGTATCATTCTGCAGGGGGTTTTCATTCCAGGGGTGTGCCCTGAGCGCGATGTGAAGTCACAGAGCATATTCTCGGGGATTCATCACTTTTTGAGTCTATTTTGTCCGTCGCCTGCCCGGGCGGAAGAACCCCTTGCCGCAGCCGGTGAATACGATCCGTTTCAGAAGAATCAACCCATGGGCAGCGAGGTAATCTTGGATGGTTCCCAGTCCTCTCATGACGAGGGGATAGATCTGCACTTTGAGTGGTATGGTCCTTTTCCCAAAGCCACAGGTCAGAATCCCGTCGTTGTCATTCCTGAGGGGACCTATACGATATCGCTTTCCGTGAATGACGGTATCAGCCGCTCGGAAATCGACGAGGCGGTCATCATCGTCGAACCCTGCTTCGATGTGATCGTAAGGGCCAAGAGGGACGTTGCACAACCCTACTGGCAGCACATAACGGGTGCAGAGCGCTATGATGTGTACCGTACCGATGAGGATGAACCGTTCAGCTTTGTCAAGGTGGCCGAAATCAATCCCGCCTATACCACCTATTACGATACCTCGGTCCAGAACGAGAAGACGTACCTCTACGTGATCGGCGCCCTGGTGGAAGGCACGTGGTGTTTCTCGGCGGTAGAAAGCGCACGTCCCACAGCCGCGAGAACGATGGGAACCGTGAACTACCCCCCGGTAATCTACACTCCTCCTGTCACAAACGGCACGGCAGGTATTCTGTATAACTTCACCGTAAAGGCGACGGACCCCAACTGCGACCCCCTTTCATACACACTCACAAGCTCTCCTCCAGGTATGTGGATCGACCAGTTAAGCGGGCAGATCACCTGGCTGCCGGACGCCACCGGGGAATATCATGTCACCGCCTTGGCCGATGACGGGAGAGGCGGCACGGATACCCTGAGCTGGACAATCGAGGTGGACGGCATCCCGCCCCTCAACCGGGCTCCGATAGCTGATGCCGGCGGTCCGTATTCCGGAGAGGTCAACGAGCCGATCGCTTTTGACGGCTCCGGGTCCCTCGATCCGGATAACGATCCGCTCACCTTTCACTGGGAATTCGGCGACGGCTCGACCGGAAGCGGGGCCTGCCCCAGCCACGCATACCCGGCCCCAGGCACCTACACAGTAACACTCACGGTTTTCGACGGCAGGGGAGGCGAATCTTCCGACACCACCACAGCCGAAGCGGTTCATTGCCAGCCGCCGTCCGTGAGCCTCTCTGCAGACGTGGCTGCCATACTTCCGGGCGGCTCGTGCACGCTGGTATGGTCCTCGATGAATGCCCAAAGCGTCGAGATCGACAACGGGATCGGAACAGTGGGTACATCGGGCACGGTCACGATTCATCCCCAGACCACGACTGCATACACGGCGACAGCCCACGGGGATTGCGGCACGGCAACCGCAACGGTCACTATCATCGTCCATCGGCCACCGACCGTGAGCATTACTGCATCGCCTCAGTCCATTGTTGCCGGTCAGACATCACAACTGTCATGGACATCCACAAATGCCGATATGATCAAAATCGATCAGGGCATTGGAGCTGTTCCTCCGGCAGGCTCTCTGTCCGTATCGCCCACGGCAACCACCACCTATACTATTACGGCATCCGGTTCCGGGGGAACGGCAAGCAGCTCCGTGACCGTCACCGTACACCAGCCTCCCCAGGTGAGCATATCGGTCCAGCCAAACATCATCATCGAAGGTGAGAGCGCGACACTCATCTGGTCATCGCAGCATGCCGACACTGCACTCCTGGATAACGACATAGGTCCTGTGGACATAAACGGTTCGCTTGCAGTTTCGCCTTCAGAGACGACCATCTACACCATCACGGTCCAGGGACCAGGAGGCACATCGTCAGCAGATGCAACCATAACTGTGCTCCATAAGCCCACAGTCACCATCACTGCCTCACCGAACCCTATCGACGCAGGGCAGACAACGACCCTTACCTGGAGCACAACAAACGCCGACTCCGCAACCATCGACCAAGGCATCGGGACGGTTGGTGTCAGTGGCTCCATGCCGGTGAGCCCCGCCGAGACCACCATCTACACTATAACAGCTAGCGGGCCCGGTGGGACGGCCACAGCAGCTGCCACGGTGGAAGTCAGGCAATCCGGGCAGCAGAGAAGACCTTTGGCTTTTATACTAAACATTTGGGGAAATGATGTCTCGGTCATAGATATCCAAGAACGTGCAGTCATAGATCGTATCCAGATCGGGGAAGATCTTTACGGTGTCGCGGTGAGCCCGGATGGTGAGAGTGTATACGTGACAAACTGGGAAAGCGGGATCTCCATCATCAATGCCGCCACCCATACCGTCACCGGTCAGATCCCCGTGTATGCAGACACTCTTGCCGTAAGCCCGGATGGAACTCTGCTCTATGCTGTTTCTTCATGGGAAGACACCTTGTACAGGGTCGACATCGCATCCGGAGAGGTAACGGGCGTTATGGATACCGGCCCGGTTCCCCACGGCATCGCGGTAAACAATGAAGGCACGCGCATATACATAACCTCTCTCCAGGACGGTACAGTCAAGGTGATCGACAGCTCGACCATGAGCATCATCACTGCAATACGCGTGACAAATCCGGAAGACTCGATCTGGGATGTCGAAGTGAGCAATGACGGCTCAAGGGTATATGCGGTTTCATCTCTTTCGTGCAGGCTCAGCGTGATAGACACTGAAACCAATGCTGTCATCCAGACCAGAGAATACCTTGAGGAGATAGAGGCACTGAAATGCTATATCGCATTAAGCCCAGATGGACACAGAATTGCGTTGAGCGATATTTCGTTAGAATACGAACCTCAAACAATCTTCATCATCGATAGCCGATCGCTCGAAGTCTTGAATGTCTTTCCGGCGACGTGGCCGACTGATCTGGACTTCACTGCTGACGGGTCGCTACTATGCGTTCCTGAAGCATGGTTTAATACGGTCTTTATTTTCAATGAAATGAACGGTCTTGCAGGCACAATCGAGCAGGACCTCGATAGGCCGTGTGCGGTCGGACATTTCATTGCAGAGCACAAGGAGCGTGTCTCGGGCAGGGTCTTGGCAAATGGTGAAGGGATTGAAGGAATCAGGGTGACCCTTACGAATGGGCGTATCACCAAGTGCTTCTCCACAGATGCTCAGGGCCGATACTTCTTCTATGTGCCGACAGGTCAGTACAACATTTCTTTCCCGGAAGGAGAGTGCCTCACATCAGATCAGAACCTTGACCTCATGGTTCTTGACGCAGAGGTGGTTGTTCCCGATGTAGAGATCATTGTCAGCGCAAAGATCTGGTCAGATCCGTATGCCGTGGTCTCGGGTCAGCCTGTGGTGCTGCACTGGAACACGATCAAGACGGACAGCGTTTTCATCGATCACGGAATTGGCGGTGTGGGGCCGAGTGGTTCTCTGGTCGTTTACCCGGACGAGACGACCACCTACACCATAACGGCTGCAGACAGCCAGGGAAGGACCGTGACGGACCGGGCGACCATCACGGTCTACCAGCTGCCGACGGTGCACATCACGGCAGAGCCTCAGGCGGTCATCCAAGGCGGGGAGGTCACCCTGTCTTGGACGAGCAGCAATGCGGATGCGCTCAAGCTTGAGCTCGAAGAATATTCTCTTTTTGTAGAGCCGTTCGGAACACTGGCCCACATTCCCGAAAAGACCTGTACCATCACGATAACAGCAACCGGCCCGGGCGGCACCGCCACCGATTCCGTCACGATAACGGTGTATGTTCCGCCCACAGTGACTATTGTGGCGGATCCATCATCCATCTATGCCGGTCAATCTACTACGTTGAGCTGGACTTCTTCGGATGCCGAATCTGTGGTCATCGACAACGGCATAGGTCAGGTGGATCTCAACGGATCTCTGACGGTAAGTCCCGAGCAGACCACAACATATACCGTCACCGCTACCGGGCCGGAAGGCGTGAGAACTGCGGCGGTGACCGTAACCGTAAACGACGTCATCTACCTCAGTATCGACTCGCCCGTAAACGGTGCTGTCATCAACCGCCCTGACATCCTGGTACGGGGGACTCTGAGTAACGCCTACGGAAACGAGACCGGCATCACCATCAATGGAACGCCGGCGGTAGTTCATCAGGGCATGTTCTTTGCGAACCATGTTCCGCTTGTCGACGGAGAGAACACCATCATTGTCCATGCTGAGGACATCCAGGGGAATGTGCTTGACAGGAGCATTCTCATCGCTGCTGATACCACACAGCCGTGCATCACCCTCAAGTCTGTCGACTTGATGGGGATAGCGCCGCTTGACACCATCCTGCGGGTCGACTCCCTATTCACACCCGACGGGCTGACGTTCACGGGCACCGGCCCGGGCGTAATCCAGTATCTCGCCGGCAACGAAACGCATGAGCTCACCGCTGGCATCTCGAGCCCCGGCGTCTACTACATAACAGCCCGGGCAGATTACAAAGGCTCTGTCTTCACTGACACCATCGGCGTGGCGGTTTACGATCAAAATGCGCTCGACGCCATGCTCCGGCAGAAATGGGAGGCCATGCGTACCGCGCTTCTGGACAATGACATCGAGGCAGCGGTGAAAGACATATCCAGCCAAACCCAGAGCAACTATCAGAATATCTTCACTTCACTCACCCCGGAGCATCGCGCTGATCTTGCAGCCGAGCTGGATGATATTCAGATTATCAAGATGCGGGGTGCTTTGGTTGAATATGATATCCGGACCACTCGTGACGGGAGGCTCTGTTCTTTCCTCCTTCTATTCGAGCTGGATGAAGACGGCAGATGGAAGATCGCCAGCTTTTAAAAGGAGAACGACGGTATGAACAGCTTCAAGCGATGCAAGAGACTGATCCCGGTTCTCATCCTTGCCCCGACCCTGCTCTTCGGGTTCGATTTTCCCGGATACATGACCATGCACGGCAAGGTAATCGATGCAGACACGCTCGAACCCATAGAAGGGGCGGTCGTGTATGCCTTATGGAGAAAGTGCCGTCCGGGAATAGGGTGTAGGTCCTGTGGAATAGGGCCTGTCAAGGAAGTTCTCACCGATGCTGAGGGCGAGTGGAAAATAACAGGCCCGAGAGGAAACAATGATCCTGGTTATCTTCGTTCGATAATTGGATATCTTATTCCCTGGATTGAGTCTCCGTCAATCGGATATTACAAACCAGGATATTACCCTTATAGTTCCAGATACGTTTCGGGCGATTTTTCAGCATTCGCGTATGTAGATGAAACCAGGGATATCGAAGGAATAGTATTAACCCGGATGGGAGACACCGAGGAACAGGTGAAACAATATATGGAGCAGTGGGAAAAAGATCGTCTAAAAACACTCGTTCCAGTAAAGGATCCAGAGCGCAAGCTCCGCGAGCTCGATTTTGACTTCAGGTACCCGGAAAATGTCCAGCGGGTATATATCCCCTATGATCACAGCAGTTACGAGCGATATGTAGTCATTGGTCTCAAGCGGGCTGTAACTCCTGAGGAGAAGCGGGAGGCGAGAGGATTGGGTATTAATGGTTTCTATCCGAATGCTAGGCAGCCTTTGTTGAGTAAGGCTCTTGAATGTCAATATGAGATTAAGGGGAGGAGGCACAATGATGCCCAGGAATAAGCTTGTTGTTTGTTTTTTCATTTTTATTGTTACCGGTACGGAATGTTGGAGCTATGGCGAAACAGAACACAAAGCAATCAATGAGTGGATACTGGAGCATTCCGTAGGTGGATTTGATTTCGATCAGTATACGAGGCAGAATCTGGGCATAGATGGAGGGATGAAGGTAAGAAGCCTGTGGTACATTTATCTTTTCGACTGGCTGACGATCACAGGGTATAAATCGCCGCAAGAACTGATCGCCCAGGGAGGGATAGAAGAAGACGAGCCTTTCTGGAGATGCAGGCATCACTTCCATGATCCATTGCAGCCGTGGGATCAGGCCGGGTACCACTATTCCGGAATCAGCGGAGAGTCATCCATTCTCTGGGCGCAACTGGAAGCAGGGGAGCAGTCCTCGTGGAATGGCGGCAACTACAGTTGGTACGACGCAAGAGATTATTTCTACAAGGCGCTCACCGGCACGGATTATGAACAGAGGAATAAAGATCTTTATAAGACCTTTCTGGCTGTAGGGCACCTCATGCACCTGATCCAGGATAGCTCCTGCCCGGAACATGTGCGCAATGACTCGCACGCAATCGGTGGGAGTGTGTATGAGAAACTGGTTACACATTATCATCTTTGCAGGGAAAAGGAGAAAGAACAAAAGGTCCAAGGATGGCTGCAAAACAGTCAGAATTATGCTTATCCTTTTTATCTTCCCGTACTCAATACAGGCAACCTTCCTGACAATGCACGGATCTCCATTGCCAGGATGGTGGACACGGACTGGTATACGGGCGTCAATCCTGGTGTTACCATCAACGCTCTCATCGGCTTGGCCGAATATACCAATGCGAACTTTCTCAGCCAGGGCACGATCTTCTCAGGATATAACTATCCGAATCACATCAGCAGCGTGACCAAGGAGCGGTACGTTATCACAGATCCAAGGGACAGCGGAAAAACCATAGAGAGGGAGTATCTAATGAAGATCGGGGATGGCGACACGGGGTACAGGCTCTGTACGACATCGATCACCGGGGCATACGAGCTCGATCTGGCAGACCCG
>CAADRM010000020.1_pt1 | contig 8147 bp, 7 predicted proteins | sample 2563611 | NCBI WGS metagenome assembly CAADRM01 (sample SAMEA5366183, study PRJEB31310) | anaerobic digester metagenome | biome: Waste water treatment plant; feature: Anaerobic digester; material: Activated sludge | place: Denmark | collected 2016-10-17
CCACGATCCGCTCCAGAGCGGGCAGCTCGCCCAGGCTGTTCACAATCCGGTTCAGATTTTCATTGGTGTCGATGAACAGATAGCGGCAGCCCGAGTTGCCGAGGATGTGCGACACCTCACCAGCAGAGAGTGTGGGATAGACAGTCACGCTCACGGCGGCGCAGCTTGCCACGGCCATATCCGTCTGGGTCCAGTAGGGGCTCGACCGCGACATGAGCCCGACCCGTTCCTGCCTTTCAAGCCCCATGCTCAGGAGGCCGCAGGCGATGTTTTCCACACGCTCGAGCATCTCGGCATAGGTGAAACGGCCGTTGTTATCTCCGTGGTAGAGGGCTGCATTGTAGCGCTGGGCAGGCCGGGAGGGAAATTTCCCGCAGGTCTGGTAGAAGTATCCGCACACCGGAACGAACTCGCTCCGGTTGTCTGTCATGGGTTGCTGCCTTGCGGTGCAGAGATCGTCCGTATGCATGGAATCCCTGTACCAAAAAAGGCGCTCGATGATCAACGTAAAATCCCGCCTGCATGGAGAGGGTGTTTCCGGCGGGAAGGCCCCGGAAGAGCGGCTGGCATGCCCCGAGCCGGGTAAGCATCCCCAATGCCTGGCCACGATCCTGGCCCTAAGAGTGCCTCTGCCCTTTAAATTCTGCATCATGAACAATTCCCCTTGATAAGGAGCCCGCCTGGCTATATCCTGTGCCCATGGGCTGCCGCGACCATCGATTCGGAGCAGACGAAGGCGATTTCGGGAGATGGGAGAACGTTCTTCCCAGAAGAACAAAACATGCCCTTGAGCAGAACTGAGATAAAGGCTTGCATCTTCATAACCGATATACACTCTAGCCCGATGGAAAGACCAACAAGGACGACTTGAGCTACCAGCGACCATGAATGCAGCACAACACTTTTTTGCCCGCAGGATAGATATGTGTATTCGCGGCCTATCGAAGTCCGTCCGGAGCGTGCTGCGCTATCTGCCGGAAAAGATCCGCTCTGCAAGCCTGAGGTTCAAGATCGCCTTTTTCACCATCATTCTTCTGACCGGCACATCGCTCATCCTCAGCCTCATGACCATCCAGATCATGAACAACTACATCCTCAACGAGATCATCAAGAGAGGAGAGTCCGTGGGAAAAAGCATCGCGGCCTCTGCAGGCTACAGTCTCCTGTCGAGAGATCTCTTGGGTCTGGATACGCTTGTTTTCAAGGCCAAGTCGTCGAACAGCGACATGCCGTATGTCGCAATCGTGGATACGAATATGAAGGTCGTTGTCCACAGCGACACCCCCATGATCGGCGAAACCATGCACATCACCCGGGGCCGGCTTTTCAGAGAGGCCGGCGACGGCACCACGGTAAGAGAGCTTCCAGACCCGTCGGATGCCGTGTTCGAGATCTCGTGTCCCATCGTTTTCATGGACAAGGCGCTGGGCAATGTGGTCCTCGGCATGAACAGGTCGGTGCTCATAGAGGCGCAGAGAAAGGTAACCAACAGGGTGCTGCTCATCTTCGGAATCATTGCTCTCTCAGGCGTTTTTGCAAGCTCGCTGCTCGCGTCCTTCCTGATAAAGCCCATCAGAGAGCTCTCCGCAGGTGTGGATGAATTGAAAAGCGGAACAACCAAAAAACAGCTCAGGATCTTTTCCCGGGACGAATTGGGCGACCTGACGCGTAATTTCAACGAAATGTCCGCCCAATTGGCGGAACAAAGGGAAAAGCTGGGCAAATACGCGCGCGATCTCGAGGATGCGTATGTTTCCATCGTAAAGGTGGTGGCTGCGGCCATCGATGCACGTGACGCCTATACCCATGGGCATTCCGCACGGGTCGCCCGACTCTCGCTCCTCATCGGCAAGGAGATCGGCCTTTCCCAAGACGAGCTTGCGGAGCTCGAGATTGCCTGCCTCTTTCATGATGTGGGCAAGATAAAAACACCCGATTCCATCCTGCTCAAGCAGGACAAGCTCAACCCCGCCGAATACAGGGAGATGATGTCACACGTGGAATACGGCGCCTCGATTCTCAGCTGGGCACCCTCGCTGGCCAGGTACATCCCTTCCACCCGCCATCACCACGAGTGGCACAATGGAAAAGGCTACCCTGACGGGCTGGCCGGGGACGACATTCCCCTGTTTGCAGCCATCATAGCCATTGGAGACACATTCGACGCAATGACAACGGACAGGCCGTATCGAAAGGCGCTTTCGGAAGACGAAGCCCTGAAGGAGATCACCCGCATGTCGGGTGTACAGTTCCGTCCCGACCTGGTAAGGGTCTTTATCGAGCAGATGGAAAAACACCGGGTCCACAAGGCGCCCCAGTCTATTCTGAAGCTGGTCTGAACATGAATAACGCCATGAAAGCTGTTCTATTTGTCTGTATCGCGGCGTTTTCACTCGTTCTTCAGTCGTGCGCCGTGACGGATATCCCGGCGCCGCCTGAAAGCCCGGTTCAAACACCGCCCCCGGCCGAGCCTGCCCCGAGGGTTCCGGATAGAACCCAAGTTGTTGAGAGGGCCAGAAAACATGTCCAGGCAGGTGAGCACCAGAAGGCCATAAGCCTGTATGCTGAGGCCTACCGATTGCAGCCGGATGACGGATCTTTGGCCCAAGAGTTTGCCCAATGTCTCGAAGGGATCCGATCAGCCGCCGATGAGATGCTGGAGAAGGGAGACATTTCAACTGCAGGCGGCCTGTACTATGTCCTGCAGCAGGATTACCAGAAATTCGAAAGCCTCGGGCAAGTCCTGTCCTTTGATCATGCCTATCTGGACACGAAACTCGGCTTCTGCAGACAAACCCTCACGAGGCAGGGTTTCGAGGAATACAGACAGGGCAATCTCGATAAGGCCATCACGCTCTGGCAGGGGCTCCTTGCAATCGACCCGGAGAACAACGACATGAAAGAGGCCGTGAGGACGGCGATACAGCAGAAGAAAAACCTCGAGAAAAAGGACTAGCGCTGCCGGGGCAAAAAGCCGTCAGATGAGAGATCACACCGCATCCTCCCCGGGATCCGGCGCAATCCCTTGACGCATTGTGCAGCCTCGTCATACACTTCCCGGTCATGTTCGGCACGATACTCATCCTGATTGTCACCGTAATGCACATCTATGTCCTCTGGCGCGCCGCATCGGTCCCCTTCGTGAAACAGCGCATCTCAACCAGAGTCATCGTGATCTTAAGTATAATCCTCTGGCTCGTTTTCTATCTGGGCCGCATGTACGGCCGAGGCGGCTCCGGAATTGCCGCGTCCGTCCAGCTGGCCGGGATGAACTGGATGGCCGTGCTGTTCCTCACCACGACCGCCCTCCTCATTGTGGACATTGCCACCGGCTTCGGGCTCTTCCAACGGAGATACGCCCCCACGCTCCGCGGCCTGGCCCTTCTCGCGGGAGGTTTGCTTTCCGCGCTCGCACTCGTCCAGGGCCTGCGGCCGCCGGTGGTACGCGACTATGAGGTGTGCATTGCCGAGCTTCCCCGCGAGCTGGACGGCAAGGTGCTCGTCGCCCTGTCCGACCTGCATGTCGGAACGCATCCGGGAAAATCGTGGCTTAAGGCCAGGGCCGCCCAGGTGCGCGGCCTTGAGCCCGACCTCGTGGTCCTGCTCGGCGATCTCTTCGAAGGACGCAGTGCTTCCCATGCCGAACTGGTGCCTGCGCTCCAGGGCCTCTCAGCGCCTCTCGGGGTCTGGGCCGTTCCCGGCAACCACGACTTCCGCCGGAGCGGCGACGGCCTCGCCACTCTTGAGGCCGCGGGCATTCAGGTGCTGATCAACCGCTGGGTCGAAATCAGCCCCGGGCTCGTTCTGGCTGGAGTCGAGGATCTCACGGTCCACCGAAGGAGAGGACACGGGGGAGACCCTCTCGCACAGACGCTGGCAGGCAGGCCGACCGGGGCCGTGATCCTGCTCTCCCACTCGCCTCTTGAGTATGAGAGGGCGGCTGAAGAAGGCGTGGACCTGATGCTCAGCGGGCACACCCACGGCGGGCAGATCTGGCCCTTCGGCTATCTGGTCCGGCTCACGTATCCATTGCTGGAGGGCCGCTACCAAGTGGGGGACATGACTGCAATCGTCTGCCGTGGAACCGGGACCTGGGGTCCGCGCATGCGCCTCTGGCGCACCGGCGAGATCCTGTGCATCACCCTGCGCAGTGCGCAGGCAGAGAGCACTCCCCGCTGCAGATAAAACCACACCGCCCGGAAATGCGGATTCAGGCTTGAGCTCTGCTTACGCGCACAGACGGTTCCTGCCCTGTTTTTTTGCACGGTACAGGGCTTTGTCAGCGGCCTTGAGCACGGAATGGGGCTTGGTGTTCTTCTCGTCGCGGCACGCCATGCCGATGCTGACCGTGATGGAAACTTCTTTCCTCGGCTTGTTGCCGGATCGTATGCGCTTGGGCTTCCTCCGGGGCCTCATGCGGCTCCGGATGACAAACCGGGATGATTCCACCTCGCGCCGGAGGTCCTCCAGGTGTTGGTGGGCCTGGTCCGCGTGCTTGCCCGGAAAGATCACCGTGAATTCCTCGCCGCCGTAACGGAAGGCCCTTCCTCCTCCCGATACCCCCGCGAGCTTTGCCGCGACCATGCGAAGCACCTGGTCGCCCACATCATGCCCGTAACGGTCGTTGAACTTCTTGAAGTGATCGATATCGATCATGGCCAGGGTGTAGCGGTTGCCCAGCTTCAGGAGGTCCTCCTTCAGCGCCCTGCGGGCAGGCAGCCCGGTGAGCTCGTCCTTGAACGCCATAGCGTGGGAGGCCTCGATGAGTGACACCAGGAGTATGAGCCCGGCCGCGGCAAAGAAAACCATCCTCTCGACCGGACCAAACCCCGCCCCCAAAGCCGTGAGCAGGGTGATCAGCACCCAGAAGAAGCCGCTCTCCTTTGCCCCCTGGTGCTTCACGAACCTGAATGCGGTCACCGCCAGGGCCAGGCCGAATGCCAGAAGGGCCGGCTGGGCGAGCGGCACGCCCTCGGGCAGGCTGAAGGGCAGTAGGGGGTAGGTAAGTCTGTTCAGGAACGCGTCTGGATGCGACCTGGCAAAGAACAGGACGATCAGGGGCTGAATCGCGATGAACGACATCCTCGCGATACCGCGGAAGGTGAGAAAGCCCCGCTCCTGCATCAGGTTCAGCATCATGAGGTTGAGCGGCAGCAGCAGGGTTACGGCATGGTACACGATCTGCGGCAGACCCGCCGGCAGCGGGAACCCCCGCACCCATGTCAGCAGGGCGCGGTCGCACAGCGCCAGGACGATCACGGCGAACACCAGGGAGCTCCGGTTGAACCTCCAGCCGATGAATACTGCAGAGGCCAGGATGACGGGCTGCGCCACCCTCACAACCGGAGGCACCAGGGAATGCAGGGCATCCAGACCGATCATGATCAGGGCCGCGCAGAACAGTATGCCGCCGGGAATGAAAAACAAAAGCAATCTCTTCATGGGTAAGGAAACCTCCCTGCCTCGCCGGGGCCTCTTTGCCGGCATATCGATTTCCTGGTCTATTCTTACGGTTATTCGCCGGAAGAACTTGAAACGGATTCCCCTTCTCTTACGGTATCCGAATCATCCCTGATGTGGTAGAGAACTTTGAGTGGTATGAGCGACCAACCCGCAAAATTCGATGTCTTTTTCTTCGAGGCCTTTGCCGAGGAGACGCAGTCCTTGAAGCGCCTCCTCTCTCCGGACGTGCGGGCGGGTTTCACGCATCATACGGTTCAGGAATGCTCTTTCAGCACCCCGCCTTCGCCCTTGATCAGCATCCGCACCCAGTCGGTGATCCCGCCCGGATGGGCGGGCCTGCTCCAGGGCATCCTCACCAGGAGCACCGGCTATGATCACGTCAATCGTTTCCGGGTGGAGACCGGAAGCTGCCTTCCCGCCGGATATCTCCCCCGGTACTGCAGCCGCGCGGTGGCCGAACAGGCCCTGCTCCTGTGGATGGCGCTCCTGAGGAAGCTTAAGCTACAGATGCGTAAACTCGAGAGATTCGAGCGCGACGGTCTCACCGGAGGTGAATGCCTGGGCAGGACGCTCCTGGTGGTTGGGGTGGGGAACATCGGCTCTGAGATCTGCCGCCTGGGCCGGGCCCTGGGAATGGAGGTCTTAGGTGTCGACATCATCCGGAAGCACCAAGACGTGCGCTATGTGGACATCGATGAGGGCATCGCGCAGGCGGATGTGATCGTGTGCGCCATGAACCTCACGCCCGAAAACAGGGGGTACTTCCGCTACGAGCTCCTCAAACGCGCTCGGCGGGGCGCGGTCTTCGTGAACATCGCCCGGGGCGAGCTCTCGCCCCACCGCGACCTGCTGCGGCTGCTGGATGAGGGTTATTTAGGCGGTGCGGCCCTGGATGTGTATGAAAACGAGAGCAGGCTCGCCGTGGGCCTCCGCTCGGGCGTCCCGGCCGATGATGAGGATGTGCGGACCTGCCTGGAACTCCGGAAGCGCGAGAACGTGATCCTCACGCCCCACAACGCCTTCAACACGGCCGAGGCCCTGGAGAGAAAGGCCGGTCAGTCGGTCGAGCAGGTTGAGCGGTTTCTCAAGGACAATACCTTTCTCTGGCAGGTCCCGCTCCCCGGCGCTTCCGGCTGACAAGAGCCGGGCAGCCCGGCTTCCGAAAGTTCTCCACCGGGAGTGCAGCCGTTCTCGGAGCGGCGGTGAGAGTGACACCCATCAAGTCCGCATCCGTTCCATGGCAAGACCCGGAAACGGGAACCCCCTCTATTCCATATATCCTGCAGACAGGTGGTAGATGATCCTGTCGTAGAGGAAGATGATCCGGTTGTTGAGCTCCAGGGTGATGTAGATCTCCATGGGGGATGAGAGGATCTTCTTGCGAATGACGTGCATCCAGATGCTCTTCCTGCTCAGGGCCATGGCGTTGAGCACATCCGGAAAGCCTATGTCGAGCCGCCTGAGGTCCCTGCCGTTGTCCTTGAACCTTAAGTAATCGAACGATCCGCCACGCTCCTGAAGACCCTGCCTGACCGCCTTTAGCACCTTGCGGTTCATCTCGCCCAGGTATTCCGCATGCACGGAGAGAACCGGGATCCTCGTCCTCACCTCGTGCACCCACTCCCTGGTTATCTCGGCTGCGTTCTTTTCGATGATGGCCACCAGAACGTTCGAGAGGAAGTTTTTCTGCCCCTGGGCGCCTTGGGCCATGTCGCCCAGGGCAAGGGCATCGATCTCGGGAAAGAGCTGCCGGTAGGAGTCGATCATGGCCCAGGTGTCCCGGTAGAAGTCTATATAGAGCCTGATGGCCTTTTCGTTCGACGACCACGCCAGGGGCGGCAGCTCCGATACCGGGAAAAACCGCACATCCTCGGCATCGTCTCCGGCCGCTGGAGCACCGCCTATAGGCCTGACCTCGTAGGTCACGATGGCGAGACTCCCATAGAAGTAGTTGTCTATGGTGTCCACGTCCACGAGTCTCACCACCTTCCCCTCGATGCCGGCCTCTTCCCTGAGCTCGCGCAGCGCGGCGTCCTTTACCTCCTCATCCGCCTCGGCAAACCCGATGGGAAGGCACCACATGCCTCGGTAGGGCTCGTTCTTCCGCTTGACGAGCAGCACCTCTCGGTTTTCGTTGACCACGATGCTGCTCGCCACAGGAAGGGGGTTTTCATAAAACACATGGGTGCACTGCATGCAGAAATCCCGCATCTTTCCTTCCATCTGACGATGAACTACGGGATCGCCGCAGTACGGGCAGTAGATCCTTTGCTTCTTCATGCCATATCAAACGCCTCTACGCGGGGAGAAACACCGGAACACGGCGTCGTCCTTGGTGAGGACGACCCTGCCCCGCTCCTTTGCCAGTTCTAGTATCATTGCATGAAAGGAGGATACAACATCTTTCATCTTTTGTGGATGGCTTTCCATGACATCCTTGAAGATCAGGTGTCTCTTTTTGTCAAGGTAGTCGATGCACTCACTGATCCGGTCCAGGGAGAAGAGCAGATCGTTTCTGTAGAGAATCCGGTCCACCTTCTCGAAGAAGGGGGTGAGCTGCTCTTCCCCGTTCTCCATACAGAACGACTGGAAGAGCCTGTTGATCGTGATCTCCTGGGGCGGCGTCAGCCCCATGATCTCCATGCAGCGGGGAATGAGCTCCGTCACCTCCTTGAGGGAATGCC
>CAADRM010000136.1_pt1 | contig 7972 bp, 7 predicted proteins | sample 2563611 | NCBI WGS metagenome assembly CAADRM01 (sample SAMEA5366183, study PRJEB31310) | anaerobic digester metagenome | biome: Waste water treatment plant; feature: Anaerobic digester; material: Activated sludge | place: Denmark | collected 2016-10-17
GTGCGAGGAGAACGGCATCGCATTTATCGGCCCCCCCAGCACGGCACTGAGGACCATCGGCAACAAGTCGAGGACCAAGCAGGTCGTCAAGTCACTGAACATCCCTACCATCCCCGGCTCTTACAGCATGATTTCCAACGCCGATCAGATCATCACCATGGCCAGGCAGCTCGGTATGCCGGTGATCCTCAAGTCGCTCTACGGCGGCGGCGGCAGGGGTATGAAGGTGGCCTATGACGAGAACCAGCTTCGCCAGCACTTCGCCAGCGTCAGCAGCGAGGCGAACGCAGCGTTCGGCCGCAACGAGGTGTACATGGAGCACTATCTTTCCTGTCCCCGGCACCTGGAGGTGCAGGTCCTTGCGGATGGGCAGGGAGGGATCCAGGTGCTTGGCGACCGGGAATGCTCCATCCAGCGGCGTCACCAGAAGATCATCGAAGAGGCCCCCATACCCAATATCGACGCCAAAACCCGCGACAACCTCTGGAAATGGTCCGAGATGATCATCGAAGCCATCGGATTCAAGGGCCTGGGAACCGTTGAATACCTCATGGATCAGGATGGAAACACCTATTTCCTGGAGATCAACGGCCGGCTCCAGGTGGAGCACCCGGTGACAGAGATGGTGACCGGCATCGACATGGTGAGAGAGCAGCTCATGATCGCTGCAGGCTCCCGGTTGAGCCCCGGCCGCATCGGCATCAGCGGGCATGCCATCGAATGCCGGGTCAATGCCGAGAATCCGTCCAAGAACTTCATGCCTACCACCGGGTGTATCACCTCCATGCGCCTGCCGGGGGGGCCGGGAGCCAGGGTGGATACCCACCTGTTCCCCAACTGTGTCATCAGCTCGTACTACGACCCCCTTCTGGTCAAGCTCATCGCTCACAACAGCACCCGCACGGGTGCCTTGAAGCGCATGACACGGATGTTGAACGAAACGAAGATCGAAGGTGTCGTCACCAACCTCGATCTGCTGCTCAAACTGCTCGCCAACGACAAGTTCCTCTCGGGAAACGGCGATACCTCCCTGGTCATGCAACTGGTGAAAAAGTAGCCGCTTTTTTGGTGAATCCGATGCCCGTGCGGATACTCTGGCTGCTTTCCGCCATCTCGTTCGTGGTGCTCCTGGGTGTTGGCATCGTGGTGCCTTTGCTCCCTGTCTATGCCCGGAGCCTGGGCGCAACCGCCACCCAGGTGGGGCTTATCTTCACCTGCTTTTCTCTCTCACGCACAGTGTTCACACCCATCATGGGAATGATTGCAGAGAAAAGAGACCTCAGAAAGCTCATCCTGACGGGGCTGTTCCTGTATGCGGGAATCGCCCTCATGTATATCCTGGCCGGCACCCCCGAGGCCCTGATCGTCATCAGGACCTTTCACGGGATGGCATCGGCCTGTGTGCTCCCCCTTGCCATGAGCTACATCGCCCTCGTCGCGGAAAAGGGAAAGGAGGGGGCGTTCATGGGCTCGTTCAACACGGCCCTGTTTCTCGGTATGGGGGCGGGGCCGCTCCTGGGAGGGGTGATCACCGAGGCCATGGGAATTGATGGCGCGTTTCTCTGCCTTTCTCTGCTCTCACTGCTCGCCGGGATCCTGGTCTTTTTCCTCGTGCCTTCCATGAGATCGTCCATGCAGGGCAGGCCCGCGTTCAGCGTACGCGCGATCTCCCGGTATTCGCCCATGACGGGCCTCCTGATCTTCCGGGTCATCAGCGCGCTGGGCAGGGGGTCGCTGTTCGCCTTCATCCCGCTGCTGGCGGCGAGGGCGGGCCTGAGCATGCTGGAGGTGGGGATGCTCATCTCCGCGAACATCTTCACCACAGGCCTTCTCCAGAGGCCGTTCGGGCAGATCGTGACAAAAGGGAATCTCCTGAAGCTCATCACCATCGGCTCCCTCGTTTCCGCTGCCGCCCTGGCGAGCATGCCCCTGGGACAGTGCTTCCGGTCGTTTCTCGCCATCGGCCTGATCATGGGCATTGGCGGGGCGGTTTCCATTCCCGCGTCGTCGGTCATGGCCGTGGAGTACGGCAAGAAGCTGGGCATGACCTCGAGCCTCGGGATATTCGATGCCGCCTGGGGCATCGGGATGATCCTCGGGCCGGTGCTCATGGGCGTGGTTTCCGATCTGGGCGGCCTCGATAGTGCGTTTTATGCGGGCGGGCTCGTGACCGCTGCAGGCACCGGCATTTTCCTCCTTATCTCACGGAAGGCGGGCAGCGGGTTTGCCCAGGGAGACTCTCTGGTCTGAAGACAGCGGTGATATCCGGCAGACGCCGTGCGGGAGATCGCAGGACAGTCTCGCCAGGGAAGAGACCTTCGGTGTTCGTAAAGGGCGGTCTTCCATCGGCGGATCGCAGCCATTATCCTGAAACGACGCCGTTGAGTGAGGGGAGGTGATCCATGAAGGAACACTTCTCCAAGCGCGTCGAAGGAGGCATGAAAAGGGCAAGGCAAAGGCCTCCAGCAGGGAGATTCCGGCGGCTCTGGGCACTATAAGATACTACAGCTATCGCTGGCGCTACGAAAAGATCTTGGTGATCTCATCGGCCGGGAATTCCGGAAGCTCTCTCCTGACGCCGTCCCGGACGATGACCATATCCCGGGCCTTGGTGAGACGGCCGATGATCGAGCCCTCGACCCCATTTTCGGCCCACGCGGCGATGATCCCCTCTGCGCGATCCTCCTCGCAGCAGACCACCAGGGACCCCGAGGCCAGGGCGCCAAGGGGGTCGATGCCGAAATGGGGCAGGATTTTTTCCGCGATCGGCAGCACCGGGATGCGGTCCTGATAGACCTCCACACCGCACCCGCTCGCCAGGGCAAGCTCTCTCAGACCGGTGGCAAGCCCGCCTTCGGTGGGGTCGTGCATGGCGGTGACGCCCCCATGGTCCCAGGCGATTCTGGCCTCTTTGAAGATGCTGATGCCCGGATCGCGGATGAGCAAGCGGGCCTCTGCGAGCGTCTGCTCGTCGATGTCGAGCCGGCCGGATGCCTCGGAGGCGATGATGGACACGGCCTCGATGGGGATTCTCTTCGAAAGCAGGATGAGATCCCCGGCCCCGGCATTCCGGGGACGGTGCGCCGCTCCTTCTTCCATGACCCCGATCATGAAGCCTATTGCCAGGGGCCGCTCGATGCCGTGGGTGATCTCGGTATGCCCCCCGATCAGGGTGACATCCATGGCCGCGCATGCCTGCCTGAGGTCGGAGAACAGCTCTTCCACCGATGCAGGGGTGGTCGGGCCGGCCGGGAGCAGGAAGGTCACCAGCAGGTATCGGGGAATGCCCCCCATGCAGGCGATGTCGTTGGCATTTATGGTGACGAGATATCGGGATATGTCCTCGCTGGTGAAGGTGATGGGGTCGGTCTTGAACACCAGGGTTTGGTCTCCGAAGCGCACCACCGCGGCGTCCACCCCGATGCCGGGGCCAGCCAGGATGTTTGGATCGCCGGAGGGTATGCTCCGGAGCAGTCTTTCCAGCAGCTTTAGGGGCAGCTTGCCCACAGGGAGTGGCGTCTTACCCACGGTCTTCGCTCTCGATGTATGCGTATGCACTGTGGTTGTGGATGCTTTCATAGTTCTCCGCCTCCACCGAAAACCATGAAAACTCGGGTCTTTCCTTCAGCGACGCAGCCGCGAGCCTCACCACGTCTTCCACGAACATGGGGTGATCGTAGGCGTATTCGGTGACATATTTCTCGTCAGGCCGCTTGAGGATAGGATACACCGGGCTCGATGCGCACCGCTCGACGAGATCGATGAGGTCCTCGATCCAGAAGAACCGCTCGTAGCGCACCTCAACGGTCACGAGCCCGCGCTGGTTGTGAGCGCCGTACGCGCTGATCTCCTTTGAGCAGGGACAGAGAGTCTGAACCGGGACCTTCACCATCACCCGAAACTCGCGCTTCTTCCCTACCATGCCCATGAGGCGGCAGCGATATTCCATCAGTCCGACAGAGCCGGTGACCGGGGCGCTCTTTTCGATGAAGTAGGGGAAATCCACCTCCATGTGCGCGCTCTCCGCCTCCAGGGCGGTGCGGATCTCGTTCAGGATGTGCTCGAAATTCTTTATGTGGATGTTGTCGCGGTGCTCGTTGAGCACCTCGATGAACCTGCTCATGTGGGTCCCCTTGAACACCCGCGGCAGGTCGACATACAGGTTGATGGACGCCACCGTATCCTGTCTGCCCTTGAGCTTGTCGGAGACCACGATGGGGTATGAGATCCCCTTCACGCCGACCTTCTGGATGTACAGCGGATTATCCGGTCTCTCCTTCTGGATGTCCTTCATGGCCGCGCGTCTCCGCTGAAAGACACGCAGCAGGTATCGTTCTCCCACACGACCACCTCGTGGAGCTCAAGCGGCTTTTCGATGGAGGGGAGAAGAGAGGTGAAGATGTATCGGGCGATATTCTCGGCAGATGGGTTCTGCTCGCGGAAGGGCTCTATATCGTTGAGATACCGGTGGTCAAGCCCGGCCAGGACCCCTTTCACGAGCTGCTTGAGCTCGCGGAAGTCAATGACGACCCCCATGGCGTCGAGATCCCGGGACGCCACCGCTACCTCCACCCGGTAGTTGTGCCCGTGGAGCCTCTCGCAGTCGCCCCGGTAGCCGCGCAGGCTGTGGGCCGCGCTGAACGTGTCTATGACTTTTGCTTTGAACATGTGACGTACATAATACACAAAAAGATACCTGTGCAATATGAGAATAGCCTCCGGAAGGCAGCGGCTCGGCTTCTGAGGGAATTCCCCGGCTGGACCAGCCGATGACTTTCGGGATGTCCTCATGTTAAATGACGGCATATCCTCTGGAACCGGGCTGTTTCCTTCAAGAGAGGCCCACGCCGTCATCTTCGATCAAGGGCCTTTTCAAAGGCGCGGCACGGGGTCCATCGGCCATTGCAGGGGTGTTTTCATAAAGGTTCCGGATGCTTGCGAGCGGTCCCGGTGGAAGAGGGTCTTGTTTTCGCATGTTTTTTGATATATCAGAACTCTTAATAAGAGATCATGAGGAAGCAGAAGCTCATGAGAAAGAGGCAGATCATTTTCGATGCCAAGCGTTGAATTTCCAGATCCGTACATACTCCGTCAACTCGCCGGAGACAGCTGCTCTCACCTGAAGATCATCGAGGAATCCATCGGGGTCAAGTGCTCGCTCAAGGGAAATACCATTGAGCTCTCGGGGGAGGATTACGATGTCGAGCTCGCGGAACACGCCCTGAGAGACCTCTACAAGCTCATCAAAGGCGGTTTTCCCCTCTATCCGGACGATGTGTGGTACGCGGTGAGGATGCTGGCCAAAGACCGCAACGTCAACCTTGAAGACGTGTTCAAGGACAGCATCTATATCTCATCCACCAAGAAGGTCATCGTGCCCAAGAGTCTGCAGCAGAAGCGTTATATCGATTCCATGCGCGTCAAGGACGTGCTCTTCGGCATCGGACCTGCCGGCACGGGCAAGACCTATCTGGCCCTGGCCATGGGGGTGTCCCATCTCCTGAAGAAGAAGGTGGAGCGGATTATCCTGACCAGGCCGGCCGTGGAGGCTGGCGAGAAGCTCGGATTCCTGCCCGGCGATCTCCTGGAGAAGGTGAACCCGTATTTGAGGCCGCTCTATGATGCGTTGTACGACATGCTCGAGCACGACCACGTGCTGAGGCTTATCAGCAGGGACCAGATCGAGGTGGCGCCGCTCGCGTTCATGAGGGGCAGGACCTTGAATGATGCCTTCATCATTCTCGACGAGGCCCAGAATACTACCTCCGAGCAGATGAAGATGTTTCTGACCCGGCTCGGATACAACTCAAAGGCGGTCATCACCGGCGACATCACCCAGATCGATCTGCCCTCGGGGGTGAAGTCAGGCCTCATCGAGGCCGACCAGATTCTGAAAAACATCGACGAGATCGGCTTCATCTATTTCAGCGAGGACGACGTGGTCCGTCACAAGGTGGTGGCAAAGATCATCAAGGCCTACGAAAGGTACTCGCCCAATGGTAGTCATTGACGTGCAGAACATCCAGAGCCGGTTTTCGATCGACGAAATCCCGCTGGGCGAGTGGGCCTCCCGGGCGCTCGAGCTGCTCGGCAGGCAGGACGCGGAACTCTCGGTAGTAGTGGTCGACAACGGCCAGATCCGGGATCTCAATCGCACCTATCTGGACCGCGACCGGCCTACCAATGTCATCTCCTTCCCCCAACAGGAGGGCGAAGGCCCCCAAGGAGAACACTTAGGCGACGTGGTGATATCCATCGAAGAGGCGTTTCAGGAGGCGCAGGAATCCGGGATGAGGCTCGATGAGCGGATGCTCGAGCTCCTCGTGCACGGAATCTGCCACCTGACGGGGTACAATCACGAAGGGGTGTCTGAGGAGATGGCCAGGGAGATGGAAGAAATAGAGGACCGTCTCATAAGAGAGATCCTGGGGGAATAACAATTGATTGAGCGGGCCGGGCCGCCTTCCGAGCAGCTCAAGGCCTTCTGTATATATTTTTAAAGGACGCAGGAGAAAGGTGATCCTGAAGCCAGGGAAAACCTCAGAGAATGACAGTGTAATCCCCTGTTTAGAGGATACGGCTGCTGGAGAAAAAATGCTTGCCATGCCATATACCCTCTGCTATAAGGCTGCTCTACGGGGCGTAGCGCAGCCTGGCGAGCGCACCTGCCTTGGGAGCAGGGGGTCGGAGGTTCAAATCCTCTCGCCCCGACCAAAGCAGGTTGGATGGGCGCCTGTAGCTCAGTTGGATAGAGCAACGGACTTCTAATCCGTAGGCCAGAGGTTCGAATCCTCTCAGGCGCGCTCGAGAGCCTATGGTGAGTGTAGCTCAGTTGGTAGAGCGCAGGATTGTGGCTCCTGTGGCCGAGGGTTCGATCCCCTTCACTCACCCCACAATATGTGTTATGAGCGCCCGTAGCTCAGCCGGATAGAGCGTCGGACTTCGAATCCGCAGGTCGGGCGTTCGAGTCGCCCCGGGCGTGCCAGAAAAAGCATTTGGGCCATTAGCTCAACAGGTAGAGCAACTGACTCTTAATCAGTAGGTCCCAGGTTCGAGCCCTGGATGGCCCACCAAGGAAGGGAGAGGGTTTACAAGCCCTCTCCCTTTTTAATTATAAAGTTAAGCTAACCTAGTCGATCCTCTTGCCAGCTTAGAAAAATGGGTCCTTCAGGCTCAATGACACGCCTGCTTTCCTGGATGCTCATGAACCAGTTTTCGTTCAAGCACTCATCACGAAATTTCCCGTTGAAGCTCTCGATAAATGAATTGTCGGTAGGCTTGCCAGGCCGGATATACTCAACCTCGATTCCTCTCTTGCGTGCCCATGAACTGAAATCACGAGAAATAAACTCAGGACCGTTATCCACACGAATCCGCTCAGGATATCCGCTGATGTACGCTACCTCATCGAGGAATCTCGTCACACGCCTTGCCGGCAGCGACGAGGACACCGCCATCCCCGGACAAAACCGGGTAAAATCATCTATGATTGTCAGCACACGAAACTTGCGGCCACCAGCCAAAGAGTCAGACACAAAATCCATGGACCATACCTCGTTTACCCGGATGGCTCTCTCCATTGGCACTCGAGCACGAGCGGGCAACTTTCTCCTGACCTTCTTCCTGAAAAGATAGCTTTTCCTCACGATATATCCGCTCCGTCCTCTTGTGGTTGAGCACGTATCCCTCTCTGCGCAAGATCGCATGGATCATCGGAGAGCCATACTTCTTGTGCTTCTCTGCCAACTCCCGTATCCTTGCCCGGATCTCGCTGTCATCTCTCTTGCTGGGCTTATACTGCTTGCTCGAACGGTTCAGCTCAACCAGCCTGCAGGCCTTCCTTTCGCTTAAGCCCAAAACGATCCATCACATGCATTGCTGCCTCCTTCTTCGCTTTGGGCTCTAAAAGTTTGGTTCATCACACGGAAGCGTACTTTTGAGTTGAAAGGAGTGGACATACCTGCCTTTCTGA
>CAADRM010000137.1_pt1 | contig 7544 bp, 2 predicted proteins | sample 2563611 | NCBI WGS metagenome assembly CAADRM01 (sample SAMEA5366183, study PRJEB31310) | anaerobic digester metagenome | biome: Waste water treatment plant; feature: Anaerobic digester; material: Activated sludge | place: Denmark | collected 2016-10-17
AATGTCGGCTCTGTGTGGCGCAGTTTCTGGATCGTGACCGTCATGGACTGCGTGGCGACCCCCTCTCCCAGCCCCAGCACCAGTGTCAGGAAGAACGCCAGGATGATGCTCTTGGCAATAGTCACCTCGAAGAACCCTGCCAGGACCGCGGCGATGGAGCCTCCTGTGATGGTGGCGATGAGCCACGGAAACCGGAAGCGGAATGCACGCACCGGGGTCGCGTCCTTGACCTGGGAGATATGGAAGCCGATGGTTTCGAACAGCTCGTCCACGCGCTCTTTTTCCGCGATGTCGAAGACCTCTTCGGTGAAGAAACCCACATCTACGATCCCTGTGATCCTGTGCCGGTCGTCCACGACCGGAAACGCCAGGAACTTGTACACAACGAACAGCTCGCACACATCCAGCACGGTTGCGGTTTCCGGAACAGTCACCACATTGGTGACCATGAGATCGGAAATCCTCTGATCGGGCTGGGCGCCGAGCAGTCTGCGGGTAGGCAGGACCCCGACCAGAACGTCGTTTTCATCAACTACATAAAAGTAGACGATCTTCTCGCCCAGTTCCTCTCCGCGGATTGCCTCCAGGGCCTGCTGCACGGTGAGGTCTTTCCTCAGCTGGGTAAAGTCCTTCCGCGCTACGTTCATTACCGGCTGGTGTATGTGCCGTATTTCCTGTTTTATTGTCATCTGCTTTTCCTCGGATCAACGGGCTGTTCAGACCAAAGCCCATCCGAAACACAATGCAGGAAACTCCAAGCAGGTCTAAAAAAGCCGGACAATGACAACGACGGCAATGGAACGATCTGCCGGAACCGATTCTACCTGCGTAAACGATGTGCCCATGCCGATAAATGAATATACCAGCAGAAAAGTCTGAAATGCAACACCAGAATAAACAATCCAGAATATACAACATCGACCGGCATAATACATGGTCTCAGCCGCCTGGATATCGTTCAGATATTCTTTCTCAGAAGAGGTCCGACTGGATATGAAAATGCAACAGGTACTTGTCCTCCACGCTGCCTCGGTTGGTTATGGGTATTCCCAGGCTCACCCTTGCGGTGAGGAACCCGTACACATTCGTTATCAGGCCGAGGCCCGCGCCCGTAATGTAGTCGCGGTGGGTCATGGACCCGCCGCCCGGCTTGTAAGGAAAGGCCCCGCCGTGGTCCACGAAGACGATCCCCCTGAGCCTGTCTCCGGCACCTGTGCCCAGGACCCCGGTTTCCGTAAAAGGCAATGGGAAGTGGAGTTCTGCATTGACCAGATATCCTTTGTCGCCGATGAGGAACCCTTCGGGATATCCCCGAACGGATGCCGCCCCGCCGATCTGGAACTGCTCGGAAGGCGGGAGATTCTCTTTTCTCGTGAGCTGGGCGTTGACCCTGAATATGAACATCAAGTCATCTGCAAGGATCTGCTGACGCAGAAGGGAAGGGTTGTACCGGAGAAACTCGACATCTCCGCCGAATGCATGGACCCCTTGCGTGAACCTGTGCTGGGTGAACCAAGAGCCTCCTGCATCGATCGTCTGGATGTCGAAGCCCGCATTCATTGTCCTGATCCTGGTACTGAACAGTGTCTCGCCGTCGAAATCTGTGGAGGACCCTTCGAAATGGAACCCTGTAAACCCGTTCAGCCTGAAGGCGGGATCCACTATGAACGGATGACTCAGGTCGATGCCCGCCTCGGAAGATTCACCGGTGATATCCAGGACCTTATACGGGCCTGAGATGATCTCTATCTGATTGTATTCATAGGACAATCCCAGCCTGGTCCCGAGGGCGCCCACCGGAAGGCTGTAGGCGGCCGATCCCGCGACCGTGCCCTTCTTCTTCGTGAAGAAGGCGTTGAGGAAAAGGCTGTCCCGGTAGCCGAAGAGGCTCCTGTTTCCAAGCATCATTCCAAAACGGTACAGGCCGACCGTATCGTTGCCGGCATTGTCCGAAAAAAGGGCTGCCTGATAGTTTTCAGGCTCCCTGACTTTGATGATGCAGTCGGTCGTGCCTGGAGCGCCGCCGGGCCTGAGCTCGGCCCGGGCGTCTACATCGCTGGTGGTGTTGATGAAAACGAGACTTCTCTCAAGCTCGTCAAGTCTGACAATATCCCCGCTCTTTAAGGTCGTACGATTGGTAAAAAACGAATCTCTCGTATACCTGTTGTCCTCCACCGCGATGTTTCCGACCCGGCCCTCGATCAGCTCGATCCTGACGACACCCTTTTCCACCTTCTGAGGAGGCAGGACCGCCCGTGCGGCAACAGACTTCCAGGCATAGAGCTCGTTTATGCGGCGGATGACCTCGAAGAGGTCTGTGATACGTAAGCTCTTCCCCTCGTATTCCCCTGTGATGCCCTGGATCTCCTCTTGGGAGAGCACCTCTGAACGGCTTGTCTCGATCCGGCTTACGAAGATCGTCTGTTCCTCGGCCCTCAGTCCCGGCTCGGGAGCCTCTTTTGTCTTGTCCTCTATCCGGCCTTCCTCGGGAGCAGGTTTTTCCCGTTCGCGCAGCGTCTCCTCGAGGCGGTAGTATTCCTGCATTTCCTTCCCGCGCTCCCGGACGGCGCCCGGGTCGACACTCTGTGCTTCGATGCGCGCGCCCGGGAGAAAGAAGCCCAGCCCCAGCAGTATCATGAAAATTTTTCTCATGCCCTCTTTTTTTAAGTCCTTTCCTGCCTGATCAACGCCGGAAGCAGCGGACCCGGTTTACTCCCATTCAATCGTCCCGTCTTCTTCATCCACGATGATATTTTCGTCATCGACGCCTAGCATGCCTGAATCGTAATCAACTGTTCTCTGCACCAAAGCGGAACGCCGAGACGAAGAGGCCTCATCTGCGCCGGCGCTGTCATCTCCCTGCGGTTCCGCACAGAGGAGGAGCTTGGGCAACAATCGGGTGATACTGCTTTCCGGGTTGAATCCGCTGATGATGATATCATCCTGGAGGTGTACCACATGCGCGTTTGTCTGGAAGGTATTGCCCTGCACAGGGAAAAAGAGCTCGAACTCCTTACCCTTTGCACACAGCTGAATATCGGCATCCTCCAGGGCACTGGGTGCATTGTTCACGACCACGCTGTAGTGTTGGTCTGTAAACCGCGCCCTTTGATCGATGATCGCGCGGGAGATGCCGAGATTGCCTTCAGCATCGATCTCTGCTTCGCGGGCAAAGAGTGTGTCGAAGAGTATTGAGTGTCCGGATGCGGCCGAGATATCAACTGAATCGGCCATTTGGCCGGTTCTGCCGCTCACACTCAGTTGAAGCGGCCTGTCCGCAGCGGTGTGGAGGGCGTTGAGATTGACACATCCGTCCGCCCGGATGTCGATCCTCCCCGATGTTTCCACGCGGAATTCTTGAGCGGTGGTACCGGCTTCGCCCGTGATTGCGTTCCCGTCAGTGGCGCCGATGTTCAAATTGCTGATCAGGGTGATGTTCCGGCCCGAGACATTGGCCTCTTCACCGGTCATGCCGCTGGTATTGAAGTCTTCGATCGAGCCGTCCACAATCAGGGCGACGTCTCCATCCGCACCCGCTACACGGTTCACCCGCATCGTTCCATTCGTTTCCGTGAGGTAGATGCCATCTTTTGCCCTGGCTGTGAGGACTCCGTCCAGGGAGTCGAGCGTGAGGTCGTTGTCTGCCGTGCCGATCCCGCCGTTTTCCGAGACAAGGGTGATGTCTTTTGCAATGATGGAAGCATGAGCGCCTTGAAGATCGTAAATAGAACCGTCTGCGGTGATCAGGGCATCGCCGCGGGTGCTCAAGGATTCGATGACGAGATCGCCTCCCGCTGCAGCAATATCGACCCGCCCTCCGGCGCCGGCCTTGAGATGCAATGGAAGGTCTTCGGCTGTATGGAAGACATCGAGATGCATACCGCCCCAGGCCTGGAGATCGATTCTCCCTGAGACCTCAACATCGAAATCATTAGATGCGGTCTCTTCGGCAGATCCATTTCCGTCAGGGGCGCCGATGTTCGCTTTGCTGATCAGGGTGATGTTCCGGCCCGAGACATTGGCTTCTTCACCAGTCATGCCGCTGGTATTGGAGTCTTCGATCGAACCGTCTGCAATCAGGGCGACGTCTCCATCCGCGCTCGCTACACGGTTCACCCGCATTGTCTTGCTGGTTTCCGTGAGGTAGATGCCATCTTTTGCCCTGGCTGTGAGGACTCCGTCCAGGGAGTTGAGCGTGAGGTCGTTGTCCGCTGAACCGATCCCGCCGTTTTCCGAGACAAGGGTGATGTCTTTTGCGGTAATCGTGGCGCTTATTCTCTGAAGATCGTTAATGGAACCGTCTGCGTGGATCAGGGCATCGCCTCGGGTGCTCAAGGATTCAATGACGAGGTCGCCTCCCGCTGCAGCAATATCGACCCGCCCGCCGGCGCCGGCCTTGAGATGCAGCGGATGGTCTTCGGCGGTATCGACGACATCCAGATAGACGTAGCCGCCGGCACGGATGTCGATCCTCCCTGATGCCTCGATGTTGAGGTCTTTGTTCAGCGAAACGACGACATTGCCCTGCTCATCGTATGCAGCCTCGCCCTTCTCCGCGCGCACGAGCAGCGCTCTCTCCTCGGGCGTCACGTTTCCGGAGGCGATGTCTGCCTTGTCGATGATTACGGTACCGCCATAGGAGCCGATGTTCGCGTTGCTGATCAGGGTGATGTTCCGGCCAGAGACATTGGCCTCTTCGTCGACCGTGATGTCCCCGGGCAGGGTCAGGATGTTCTTTGCATTAATGAGATCCTCGTCCCGCCACACGCTTTCGGCAAAGGCCAATTCTTCGTCCTCTGTGAGGATATATTCCCAGTCTGGATCATAGGTGCTGTCATAGGTGTCATCGTTCGGCTCGAACGGCGTACCGTTGTCTGAAATCCGGTGTTCGGCCTGGTATTCGGTTTTCTTCTGCTGTTTGTAGGCAGCTATCGCCTCCTGGACTTTGGCCTCACTGCCGAGATTCAGATCGTTCTTGGCATCGGCGAGCTGTTCAATGGTATCTTCGTCAGCCTCAGGAAAATTGTAGTCTTCGATCGAGCCGTCTGCAATCAGGGTGACGTCTCCATCTGCGCTCGCTACACGGTTCACCCGCATTGTCCCGTTGGTTTCCGTGAGGTAGATGCCATCCTTGGCCCTGGCTGTGAGGACCCCGTCCAGGGAATCGAGCGTGAGGCCTTTGTCTACTGAACCAATCCCGCCGTTTTCCGAGGTAAGGGTAATGTCTTTCGCAATGATGGAAGCATGAGCTCCCTGAAGATCGTAAATGGACCCGTCCGCGGTAATCAGGGCGTTGCCTCGGGTGTTCAGGGACTCGATGACGAGGTCGCCTTCCACCTCTGCGATGTTGATCAGCCCTTCGGCCTCTGTTCTCAGCACGCCGCCCTTCGTGTCGATGTGTATGGCCTGTGAGGCATTGCCAATCTCTCCCTCTGGCGCTGACAGGGTGATGTTCGTCCCCGAGACCCAGGCTGATTCGTTGAGGCTAAAGATGCTTCCCTGGCCGCTGCTGATAGACACGTCCCCGTTTCGGTTCACGATGCGGTCGTTGAGAAGAATGTCGGCGGCACCCGTGCTGGTCACGTCTAAGCGCGACCGGTCGCTTCCCATGAATTCGATGTCGATCGCATGATCCCCCTGCTGACCGAAGAAATAGAGCACTTGCTGTTCCAAGGGATTCAAGACTCTGCTGTTGGAAATCGCCTGGCCTGCGCCGAGATCGAGGAACCGTGCCCCTTCTCTGGGCTCATATTGCGTCGTTCTGCCATCCACGCGATCCGATATCATGCTGTTCTCGACCACCACGACCCGGCTGTTCTCCTCATCCCACCGGGTGCGATATTGGGTAACACTGAGGTCCCCGTTTACGCCGGTGATCTCCGTGACCAGGGGGTTGCCCTGGTCATCGAGCTTGCCCGTGTCCGTGATCTTGATCATGCCGCTGATCCGGTTGCCCGTGTCGAGCCTGTTGATGACGAGGTCCTGCGAGGAGTGGTTGGTCACCTCAATCTCGCCGTATCCGTCGATGACCTTCAGCTTGCCGCCGCCGGTGCTCACGATCTCGCCTGCCAGGGTGATGTTTCCTCCCGTAATCTTCACGTTCACGAGCTGGATGCACTGGTTCTCATCGTCCCAGTATGCCTTGATGTTGCTGTCGCCGGTCGTGGGGATCAGCTTCTTTCCGTCCGCTCCCTCCACAAGGGAGGCGGGATCGAATTCCGGGATGGTAATCGTCCGGATAGGGATCCCGCTCTGGATCGTTCCCCTGATGTTGAGGATCTGCCCGCTGATCGAGATGCTCCCTCCGGATATGTGGGAATCCGGTGAATGCCACACACCGGGTGTATAGCTCTGGGCGAACTCGCGGGCCGCGAATATGCTCACCTCATCGCCGGTGATGTCGCCCAGGCATTCAATGCTGCCGCTTGCGTTGATGATATCTATCGTCCCCTCAATGTTCGTGATGTCACCTCTCAAGACCATATCCGACCAGACACTTCCATCCGCTCCGGGCACATCGGGGTCATAGAGGTTCTCGACAATGATCCGACTGCCGAGGTTGCGGCCCGGATCGATATGCACGGTGCCGTGGGAGGTGATCGTCCGGTTGTTCAGCGTTATATTGCCGCTCAAGCCCTCGGGGATCTCGAGGTCGCCCAGCTCGAGATGGGCGAGCGACCCGTTCTGGATCAGGATCATGAAGTCGTTTCCGGGGGATTTCAGGGTGCCGCCACCCTTCAATGTCCCGGTGATGTTGATGTCGCCGGAGCCGACGATCGCATCATCCAGCGAAAAACGGTCGAAGAAACCATAGTCCGGGTCAGGGTCGTCAGGATCGCTGCGCCTGTCGATGATTTCCTGAAGCCTCGCCTCGAGCTGGGACCTTTCCTGGGCCAGGATGATTTTCACATTCGCATCCGTCTCTTCGCTATTGATCTGATCGTCCAGCGCATCGATCCTTGCCTGGAGTTCCGCCGCCCCGTCGATATCCGCGGTGAATTCCACCGGGATGTTGCCCGTGACATTCCCGGCAGAGTCGATGTGGAGGGTTCGATGGTGGTTTATTCCGCTTTCGAGAGCGCCTTCGATGGTGACGGAATCACGGTATTGAGAAACGCTCGCGCGCGAGCCGTTGTTGTACCAGGTAATGGGAATGCCGAAGAGGGCGTATGTCCTCAGCTTCGCCCGCGCGTACCCTTCCGTGTAGGTCAACCCCTTGAAGGCCCCTGCATTGATGTCTCCGCCCGCCTTCAGATCGGCGCCGGAATCGACCAGCACGTCGTTGTAATCGTTCAGATAGGCATAGGCCTCGACACTGCTGAAGGGGATGCCGCCGGCGGAGAATGACCTTGCCTCCGCCCTCGCGCGCAGGTTGTTCTGCATCCCGTCCGGGTCTTTCCCGGCAAAGACGTTGATGTTATTGCCTGCCCTGATCTTCGCATTGGCACCGACACTCGTGTCGTTATCCGCGGTGAGGTTCACGGTAGCCTTTCCATCTGCAGATGCACCCAGGCCGAAGCCCTCGGTATAGGTCACTGCCTCGA
>CAADRM010000019.1_pt1 | contig 7278 bp, 6 predicted proteins | sample 2563611 | NCBI WGS metagenome assembly CAADRM01 (sample SAMEA5366183, study PRJEB31310) | anaerobic digester metagenome | biome: Waste water treatment plant; feature: Anaerobic digester; material: Activated sludge | place: Denmark | collected 2016-10-17
ACGCTCTTGTAGGAGTATACGGCGAAGAGAACCACGCAACCCAGGACCACGATGCTTCCCATCCAGATGATGATTTCCCAGGATGCCTCTCTGATATTGATCGTATGCCTCTTCATCGGCTGCCTGCGACCAGGCGTCCTCCCATCATTGGATATACATGTCTTTCTCGATCTTCGCCGGCAGGCTCTTCACCCGTGCGGCGAGGTCGTCTTTTTCCAGGGCGGCCAGTGGGCTGATCTCGATCAGGCTCCGGTCGGAGACCTCCACCCCCAGGTCCTTCAGCCAGCTCTTGTGGAGCTCGCTCTGCAAGGTCCGGGAGGTTTCCAGGGAGTCTTCGCCGGTCATGTTCTTCACCGGGGCAAACTCGTGCTCTCTGATCACCTCGAGGGTAACCGATTTTTCCGCCATGGGAAGTGCATCGAAAATAAAGGTCTCGAACTTGATGCCTCGGATTTCCACCGGGTTGCCGGCAGAGTCGAGGGCGGGAATGTTTTTCTCGGCCCTGTGGAAGGGCAGCCGCATAGCGGAGCTGGTGAGCGACTCGACGAAATCGCGCCTGATCATATGGATAGCGCTGTTTCCCGCCCAGTAGAGCATCCTGCCCTCGGCATCGAGGGCATAGCGCATGTCGTCGCTCATGTCGCTGTACTCGACAACGCGGGTTTTCCCATCGACCTCGGCGATAATGCCGACCTTTTCATCAAAGCTTGTTTTCCTCACCACCTTGGAGGACATCTTTGCACCCTGAAGGTTGTGCAGACCGATGAAGAGCGGGTCGCATATCGAGACCAGCGGGTTGTCCACCTGGAAGTAGAAGATCTCCTCGATGCCCCTGGCCCGCATGATGTCGAGGCAGCCGTTTTTTCTCAGGGCGGCCAGCGTTCCTCCATGACCGTCAGGGTTCATAAAGAGCCCGCCATGGTGCGATAGCACGAATCTGCCATCAAGGGTGATGGAGGGCAACATGCCTTGGACGAAGAAGAAGACATCCTGAGGGTCGAGCCCGAAAAACGCGTGCCGGGCAAAGAAATCGCGTGTGTCGGCATCATTGACGCGCGAGGTCATGACAAACAGAGGCACGGCCCGTCCATATTTCCTCGACAAGGCGAGCACCTTCTCGGCATGGAGCTGGAACAGGCTTTTCCCGGTCACCGGGGTCACCCCTACCACACCCTTGGGTGCATCGATGCCCAGCCGGGAACCCTGGCCGCCCGCCACTACCAGGGCCGCGACCTTGCCCTTTCTCAGCAGGTCTTCGCCATGGGCGCGGTAGGGCCCGGCTTCGGGTGATGTTGAAAACGAGGCCGGCACCACGGGCGCCGGTTTCACCTGCACCAGAGCGGGTTCCTGGTAGAGGTGCCTTCCCTCCATCAAATCGCGGATAAGGGGGATGTTGACCTCTTTTAGATCTTTTTCGATCTCACTGCGCGAGACGAATCCGGCCCCGGTCTCAAGAAGTTTTACGATATGATCCTGACCGAGTTGCCGCAATTTTTCTTCGAGCATTCATGATCTCCTTTACACGTTTCTCGAAGCCGGTATCGCGGGGGACATAGAGCCTCACCTCGTCGATCCCGTCGGGGAAGTAGTTCAGAAGCAGTGCCCCGTGCGGATCGTCGTGGGCATAGATATATCCCTTTCCATACCCCAGCTCGCGCATGAGCCTGGTAGGCGCGTTGCGTAGAAAGAGAGGCACATCGGGCGCACCGGTCTTCTTGATCAGCTCGCGGGTCCGTATCTCGGCCATGTAGACGGCGTTGCTCTTGGGTGCGCATGCAAGGTACACCGCGGCCTGGTAGAGTGCGAGCTCTCCCTCGGGAGAGCCCAGGGTGGTGAACGCATCCTTGGCGCTGATCACCATGCGCAGGGCATTGGGCTCGGCCATGCCGATGTCCTCGGAGGCGATGCGGATCATCCTGCGCAGGATAAACAGCCGGTCTTCACCGGCCTCGAGCATTCTGCCCAGCCAGTAGATGCTGGCGTTGATGTCGCTTGCGCGTACGCTCTTGTGAAACGCCGAGATGAGGTCGTAGTGGTTCTCGCCGGTTTTGTCGTGATAGAGGGGTCTGTCGATCAGGGCCTTGAGGTCGTCGACATCGATCCGCTCTCTATCGATGGTGCTCATGGCGAGCTCCAGGAGGTTGAGCGCGGCGCGGGCATCGCCGTCAGCGGCGCGCGACAGGGCCTTGACGGCATCCGGGGATATGGTCTTTCCCAGCGTGGTCAGGTCCGGGTCGCTCTCAATGGCCCGCTTGAGGATCTTCTCGATGTCCGAGGGTTTCAATGCCTTGAACACAACCACCTGCAGCCGGGAAAGGAGCGGGGAAGTAATGGAGAACGAGGGGTTTTCGGTAGTGGCCCCGATCAGGATGATATCGCCCCGTTCGACAAAGGGCAGCAGGGCATCCTGCTGGACCCGGTTGAACCGGTGCACCTCGTCGATGAAGACCACCGGGGGTTCCGAGGCGTTTTGAGCGTGTTTGGTCACCCGCCGAATATCCTGGATGCCGCTGGTGACTGCACTGATGGCGAAAAATGAATCCTTGCAGAGTATCTCGATGATGTGGGCAACGCTGCTCTTGCCCGAGCCCGGAGGCCCCCAGAGCATGACGGAGCGGCGATTGCCCGCCGCGAAGCTCTCGATGAATCTCTTTGCGTCGTCCTGTCCGATGAGCTCGTCGATGCTGCCGGGACGGATCCGGTATGCAAGAGGGTGGGCATGCTTTTCCATGCGGCTTTCCATATGGATCATATAGCACAAAATCCAGGGGATAAAAATTTCAATAAATCTGCAAGCGGGGGGTTAAGTAAACCCGGGTTGTGACGATAGAAAAAGTAAGGTTCTTCAAGATTCATTCCCCGTAGAACCTCCTCATATGTTCGCAGGTCAAAAAGGCCTGCTTTTTTTTTGACCGTTACGAGCACTCCTGCCGCCCGATATACGCCGCCGCCTGTCTGTCCACAGGATAACCCCGCAGGCAGCTGTTTATAGCAATGAATTTTCAAGCCTCTTCCTTCATGACAATACAAGCATACAAATTTATTTCAATTTTACCACCCGGCTCGGGAAATCTATCCTTGACAAACCCTTTGATGCATTATAGAAGACTCTACAATCAAATGACGCGGGGTGGAGCAGTCCGGTAGCTCGTTGGGCTCATAACCCAAAGGTCGGAGGTTCAAATCCTCCCCCCGCTACCAACTAAACCCCCTTAAATCCAATAAGTTAGCCAATAAATAACAGCATTGCCTAAGAGGGGTTAACCTTTTCGGTTTAACCTATTGCTAACCTGTTGCGCATTTAAAGGCGGCCCAGTCACATCTTTGTGAGCGGCCAAATAGTTTGATAATAGGGTCACTTAGTTTGATAATTATATGGTATGGTGATTGATGAGTGTTGAGATGTGTAGCCCCTGTGTGGTCAGGCTGTGGAGACCCTAATAACAATTCAATGTCGTTCTTCTTGATACCTGGATGAATCGATTCATACTTTTGATAGTCAATTACTATCGGTGTCTTAACATGAAAGGAACAACCATACGTCAATAGAGATAAAAGCATTCCAATGGCAACTGCTCTCTTCATATGCCCTCCGCAGACTTCTTCCTTTGGGCTTACTAAGAACCAAAGAAAGGAGCTCCTTAAATTTGTATTACACGAAAATAACTGCCTAGCTTGTTTCTTTGCTAAGGGCCGTTACCACAGGGCTATTCCGTGTTTTTTAACCGTCTGTTTAAATATTTTTCAGCACTCCGGAGTATGTACTGATCATTAAAAAGTTGGCGATGACTTTTTTTCCGGCTCTGCCCTCTGTGCCAATGAGAGTGAGACACTTTTCTCCCAATAGTTTAGTGTAGGGCGGGAAGGGAAAACATACGTGGAAAAGAAAGAAGACATGATGAACGGTTCTGTTTCTAAAGATGAGGAAATGGAAGGAGCCCGTAGGGCGACTGGAATTTTCTCATCTTTGGCCCCCCACAGATCCAGGGGGATCAATGTTGTTCCAGATCCGGAGGTTCCTGAAAAGGCAACCCGAAGGAGATTTACGGTGGAGTACAAGCTCCGTATCCTCAGGGAGGCTCAGGATTGCAGAGAACAGCACCAACTTGGCGCAATGCTCCGCAGGGAGGGCCTGTATCACTCAAATCTGGCCACGTGGCGCAAGCAGGTGGAAAAGGGCACGATAGATGCCCTTTCCTCAAAGAAAAGAGGTCCCAAAGCCAGGAGGCCCGATCCATCTGCCCGCCGAATTGCGGAACAGGAGAAAGAGATTTTAAAACTGCGTTCAAACCTGAGAAAGGCCGAGCTCATCATCGAGGCTCAAAAAAAAATGGCGGAGCTGTTTCAATCATACCTCGATCCGAAGGGAGGGGAGAACTCATGAAAATTGCCACTTCTCTTTCTAAGGATGTGGGTGTCAAACGGGCTTGTCATGCTCTGACGGTTTCCCGTGCCGGTTTTTATCGTTGGAGGAATCTTTCTGAGAACGCAAAGCCTGCATCTGTCCGCGCGTTGCCACCCCTGGCCCTATCCCGGGAAGAACAGCAGAGGGTCCTTGATACCCTTCATGAAGAACGGTTTGTCGATAAGGCTCCCCAAGAGGTGTATGCTTCCCTTCTGGACGAGGGCACGTATCTTTGTTCAGTCAGGACCATGTACCGGATTCTGGAAGCACATCAGGAGGTCAAGGAAAGAAGAAACCAACTCAGGCATCCTGTATACACCAAGCCGGAACTCCTCGCGCAAGGGCCTAACCAGGTCTGGTCCTGGGACATAACGAAACTCAAAGGACCGGCCAAATGGACCTACTTTTACCTCTACGTTATCCTCGATATCTTCAGCCGATACGTTGTCGGCTGGATGGTTGCCTCCCGGGAATCCGGATCGCTGGCAAAAAAGTTGATCGAACAAACCTGCGAAAAACAGATGATCCAGGCAGATGAACTGTGCATCCATTCCGATCGGGGCACCAGTATGACCTCGAAAACGGTCGCTCTCCTGCTTGCGGACCTGAGCATCACCAAAAGTCTTTCCCGGCCTCATGTCAGCAATGACAACCCCTACTCGGAAGCTCATTTCAAGACAATGAAGTACAGGCCGGAATTCCCCGAAAGGTTCGGCTGCATCGAAGACGCCAGGTCTTTCTGCCAGCATTTCTTCTCCTGGTACAACACCGAACATTACCATTCCGGAATAGGCTTCCTCACCCCTGAGGATGTCCATTATGGACGGGCACAACAGATCATCAAAGATCGGCAGACTGTTCTTAATGCCGCATTCGAAGAACACCCCGAGCGATTTAAGGGCAATCTCCCAAAATCGCTGTCCTTGCCCAATGCCGTCTGGATTAACAAACCGGTACCTAGTGTAGACAACGAAGGTCTACTCTAAATGTTTACTGAAAGTGTCTCATCATCATTGACAAGTTCCGTATACGCAAATTAAACCCGGCCAAACAGTGTTTGAGGTGCTGAAAGAGAAGGCGACATCAGATGGCATGATACTCTTTGCCCTCCCTTCTGGAAAGATAGTGTTTGGTGAACCCGCAAAAGGAGGCAAGGCCCAGTATTTTCTTACCACCAGGAAAGATGGACGAAATAACAATATCTTAAGCGCAAACCTGTGCGATGATATCAGCAGGCGGTACAAAACAGTAACCGTTCTTGGCCAGAAGCAGGGTGGCGATGCCTATGGTTCCGGCCAAGATAACCTCGATCAGGATTGGAACACGCTGATTTCTGATGAGTTCAATTTAGAAGCGACAGTGACCGATCCGACATTTCCTTTCAATAAGCCCTTTGTGGCCATGATAGAGCATGATAGCCAGGACCTTGAAAAGTATGCAAGGCTGCTCATGAACGGGATGCTCTTCGAGGGATGGCACCTGGAGATAAAGACCTTCGGCCATAGCCAGAACGGCAAGGTATATCAGGTCAATGAGGTATACCACGTGCAGGATGAAGTCCTGGGCATCAACCAGGATCTGCTCTGCTACAGCCGTACTTTCGAGAAAAGCAAGCAAGGCGTTTTCACCACCCTCAAACTCAGTAAGCTTGGGCTATTGCCATCGTGATGATGGAGTCAGTGTGTCAAGAGCAAGGCGAGAATGAGTGATCATCTGTAAAGAAGGAGGCGTGATACGATGGCAGATTTAACAGCAAAGGCCACCTGGTCGTCCGACACGAGAGCGCTGCAGCGTGACATTTCGCGCACTGAGCGCAGGATGGACCAGTTCGGCAAAAAAATGTCAACCACCTTCGAAAGAGCTGGAAAGTCGATTGACCGGGCTAGCACCGCGATCCTGTCCGGATCACGCGGCCTTATTGGCGGCGCGGCCATCGGCATGGCGGCCAAGCGGGTGATCGAGTTCGACGGAAAGCTCGCCCGGATGGCCATAGCGGCCGATCTCAGCAAGAAGGAAATGGTCGCGCTCAAAAAAGAGCTATATGAATTCAGCAAGATCACCAAACAACCTCCGGATGACTTGCTCGAAGGCCTCAATGCATTCGTGAAGCGCACCGGTGATTTCGAATACGCGATCGGAACGTTGAAGGATATGGGTATTGTTGCATCCGCCACAGGCTCATCGATGGCCGATATTGGAGCCACGGCCGCAAATTTGCAGTCAAAGATGGGTATTGCCAAAGAGGAGATCCTTGCGGTCTTTGATGTGCTCGCTGCCCAAGGCAAGGTAGGCGCATTTGAAATTAGCGACATGGCCTCGAATTTCGAAAAACTGCTCAGCGCAGCGACCAGATTCAATATCAAGGGCATGGAAGGCATGAGAACCTATGGTGCATTCATCCAGATGGCCAAGCGCGGCACCGGAACCCCCGAAGAAGCAACAACGGCTGTGGAGCGAACTATCGACGATATACTCTCCAAACACAAGGAGATCCGCAGGCTAACAGGCTTTTCCATCATCGACGCCGAGGCGTCGAAGAAAGCGGGCCGCACTGTAATGAAGGATTTCGATCTCGTGCTCAAGGAAATCATCAGCCGTACAAATGGCGATGTGTTGAAACTCAAGCAAATATTCAATGAGGTGTCTATCCGGGCTGTAACCCCCCTGGCTGAATCATACCTGGTGCATGGCGGTTGGAGCGAGTTCGACAAATTTGCTCGCACAGGCGGTGACGGGGCTGCGATCATGAAGGATTTTGCTTTCTGGGCAGATACGGCGGCTGCCAAGTTCGGTGAATTCAATACTGAATTGCACACTTGTCCAAAATAGCATAAGAAGAAAAAGTTTGTGAAAATCCTCCTGGAGGGTAGAGT
>CAADRM010000066.1_pt1 | contig 7126 bp, 6 predicted proteins | sample 2563611 | NCBI WGS metagenome assembly CAADRM01 (sample SAMEA5366183, study PRJEB31310) | anaerobic digester metagenome | biome: Waste water treatment plant; feature: Anaerobic digester; material: Activated sludge | place: Denmark | collected 2016-10-17
CAGAAAGGCAGGTATGTCCACTCCTTTCAACTCAAAAGTACGCTTCCGTGTGATGAACCATAAATATACAATGAATCCCATAAAGAAAAGCTGGTCTTGCCGTTAAAACTACTTCTTTAAAAGGTAAATTATTGGTAACATCAATAAGTGAGGCAACACGATGAGGTTTTTTAATTGACGCCAATCAATAGCCCACTACACAATCAGAAAGCAGAAAGCTTCGATAGCTTGAGGATAGCGACGGTTAGTCAATATTAATAAATATATCAAATGACTATCTCAATCAGAGATCGTGCGACACTGAATCCATATTCTAAAAGGGTTCATAGCTCTCATGATGGTACGATAACATCCTGTCTCATGTGAATGTCTAGTACGATCAAATCTCAGCTTATACAAATTATGTTATCCATAACACAACAAATGGTTTTGTTCATCTTCACTGACCATTTCTTCATTGACACTCTTGATGGAAAACCTCTATATGTATTTTGATACATATATATCTTACAACATAACGGGAGGAGGGCTTTCATGGAACTGACGCGAAGGGGCTTTTTGAAGCTGACCGGTGCCATAGGAGCATCGTCGGCTCTGGGCCTGAACTTCAAGCCGGTGAATGCGTACGCCGCCGAGTTGAGCAAATCGAACCGGATCAAGTCGGCGAAGCAGTACACCACAATCTGCGCCTACTGTTCATGCGGCTGCGGCCTGATCTGCAGCGTTGACAGCCTGACGGGCAAGATCTTCAACATCGAGGGAGATCCGGAACATCCCATCAACGAGGGTGCACTCTGCGCCAAAGGGGCCGGCTTCTTCGATCTGACCGAGGCCAACAAGCACCGCCTCACAAAGGTTTTGTACCGGGCGCCATACAGCGACAAGTGGGAAGAGAAGAACTGGGACTGGGCCTTCTCTCGGATCGCCCGCTTGGTCAAGGATACGCGCGATAAGGATTTTGTCGTTACGAACGAAAAAGGCCAGCTGGTCAACCGCACCGAGTCCATCGCGCACCTGGGCAGTTCCAACATCGACAATGAAGAATGCTGGCTTATCAGCCAGTCAGTGAGGGCGATGGGCCTGGTGTATATCGATCACCAGGCAAGGGTTTGACACAGCCCCTCCGTAGCGGCTCTGGGAGAGTCGTTTGGCAGGGGTTCGATGACGAACCACTATATCGATCTGAAAAACAGTGATGTAATCCTCATTATGGGCAGCAACGCGGCGGAGCACCATCCCCTCGCGTTCAAATGGATCATGCGGGCAAAAGATGCGGGCGCCCGGGTCATCCACGTAGACCCCCGCTACACTAGGACCTCGGCTCGCTGCGATTACCATGTCCCGTTACGCTCGGGCACGGATATCGCCTTTTTAGGTGGTATGATCAACTACATCATCACCAACAAAAAATACTTCCGCGACTATGTGGTGAACTATACCAACGCCTCATTCCTCGTGAACCCCGACTTCTCTTTCAAAGACGGCCTGTTCTCGGGGTATGACGCGAAGAAGCGCTCGTACAACAAGGAAACCTGGACATTCCAGAACGATGCGAACGGCGTTCCGCTCAAAGACCCGACCCTGGAGCATCCGCAGTGCGTGTTCCAACACCTGAAGCGGCACTACTCCCGATACACCCTGGAAAAGGTCTCGAGCATCACCGGCGTCTCCGAGGAAAATCTCCTGAAGGTGTATGAAGAGTACAGCGCCACCGGAGCACCTGACAAGGCCGGGACGGAGTGCTACGCGCTCGGATGGACTCACCATACCACCGGGAGCCAGATCATTCGGACCATGTCCATCATCCAGCTTCTCCTGGGCAACATGGGTATCGCGGGCGGCGGCATCAATGCACTCAGGGGCGAACCCAACGTGCAGGGCTCCACTGATCACTGCATCCTCTACGGCAACCTGCCCGGCTATCTGAAGATGCCCACCGCCTCACTGGCGACCCTGGGGCAGTATCTCAAGAAGAACACGCCTACATGCAACGATCCGCAGTCGGCGAACTACTATCAGAACTATCCCAACTTCTTCGTGAGCTGGCTCAAGTCTCTCTACGGTAATGCGGCGACCCCGGAAAACGAGTTCGGCTATTCCTGGCTGCCCAAGCTCAATGACGGGAAGCATTATTCGCAGCTGCACCTCTTCGACCGGATGTACAAAGGCGGGGTAAAGGGCCTCTTCGCCTATGGGACCGACCCTGCAGTGAGCTCTCCGAACACGAACAAGGTAAGAAAAGCTCTTGAAAAGCTCGACTGGCTCGTATGCGCCAACATCTTCGACAACGAGACAGCTTCCTTCTGGTTCGGCCCCGGCGCAGACCCCAAGCAGATCAAGACCGAGGTGTTCCTGCTGCCGGCTGCGGCCACCATGGAAAAGGAAGGCAGCCAGAGCAACAGCGGCAGATGGGTGCAGTGGAAGTACAAGGCTGCTACGCCCCCGGGAGACGCCATTTCCTGCGGAGACATCCAGATCCGGATGATGGATGCGATCAAGGCCCTCTATGCAAAGGAAGGCGGCCCGAATGCGGAATCGATCCTGAACCTCAAGTGGGACTACAAAGACCGCCAGGGCAACATGGACGTGCTCAAGGTCGCCAAACAGATCAATGGGCACTGGGAGGCCGATGTAGAGGTCGTTGACGCCGGCCAGAAGAAGCTCTTCAAGAAGGGCGGCCTGGTACCCACCTTCGGCATGCTCAGGAGCGACGGCACCACCTCGTGCGGCAACTGGATCATGTCGGGCAGCTTCGGCGAAGACGGAGAGAACAAGATGGCCCGTCGCGGCAAGGAAGATCCAACCGGCCTTGGCCTGTATCCCAACTGGTCGTTTGCATGGCCCGTAAACCGGAGGATCATCTACAACCGGGCATCCTGCGACATCTACGGCAGGCCCTACAACCCAAAGAAAAAAGTCCTGGAATGGACCGGAGATAAGTGGGTAGGCGATGTTCCCGACGGACCGTGGCCGCCCATGGCGGACAAAGAGAAGGGCAAGTATCCCTTCATCATGAAAACCGATGGAGTGGCATCGTTGTTCGGCCCGGCTATGGCGGAAGGTCCGTTCCCTGAGCATTACGAGCCGCTCGAAGGCCCGCTTGCCAAAAACCCGCTGTCGAGCCAGCTGATCAACCCGACCATCGAGCTCTTCTCAAGCGACGTCGATCAGGTGGCGAACGCCAGCGAGAAGTTCCCCTATGTGTGCACGACCTACTCCTGCACCGAGCACTGGTGTTCGGGCGCGCTCACCCGCTGGCAGGCGTGGCTGCTTGAGATGCAGCCCGAGCTCTACGTAGAGATCGGCGAAGAGCTCGCCAGAGAGCTCGAGATCGCAAACGGCTCGAAGGTAAAGGTGTCCTCGGCCAGGGGCGAGGTGACATGCATCGCCATGGTCACCAAGCGCTTCAGGCCGTTTATCATCGAAGGCAAGACCGTCCACCAGGTGGGGCTGCCCTTCAATTACGGCTGGCTCTATCCGAAAGACGGCAGCGACAGCACCAACTTCCTCACACCGAGCGTTGGAGACGCCAATACCTTCTGTCCCGAGTACAAGGCGTTCATGGTCAACGTGACCAGGATATAGGAGGCAGGCCATGAAAAAGACAGAATACATCAAATTGATCGACACAACCAGGTGCACCGCATGCCGCGGCTGCCAGGTGGCCTGCAAGCAGTGGAACGAGATGCCAGCATCGAGAACAAGAAACTTCGGGAGCTATCAGAACCCTCCCGATCTTCAGTGGAATACCTGGACATTGATCCGCTTCCAGGAACACGTGGACAAAAACGGCGATTTCAAATGGCTCTTCCGCAAGGACGGATGCATGCACTGCACCGAGGCTGCGTGCATCAAGGTCTGCCCGAGCGGGGCATTGTATCATACCGAGTTCGGTACCGTGGGGATCAACCAGAAGCTCTGCATCGGCTGCAAGGCATGCATATCCGCCTGCCCCTTCGACATTCCCCGGTTCAACCAGGAGACCGAGAAGGTCTACAAATGCGACCTGTGCTATGACCGGCTCAAAGGCGGCCAGCAGCCGGCCTGTGTACTCTCCTGCCCCACCAGCGCGATAACCATCGGAGAAAGGGAGGCCATGATCGACAAGGCCTACCGCCGGCTCGACCAGCTGGGCGGCAAGGGAGTTGTATATGGCGACAAGTTCGTAGGCGGCACGCATGTGATGTATATTCTGTCCGAGGACCCGGCCGTGTACGACAAGCTCCCCGTCAAGCCGCGCATACCGGCATCCGTCATCCTGTGGAAGAATCTCTTCAAGCCGTTCACCCTGATCGGAATGGGTGCCGTAGCAGGCATGGCAGCACTTCACTACCTGATCAAGGGCCCGCACGAGGTCCACGAGAAAAAGGAAGGAGACGAGTGATATGTCGGGCAAAATCCAGAATATGGTACGGGTGACCGACCCCATCGAGCGTATCGCTCACTGGCTGCTCGCCGGGAGCTGTCTGTTCTGTCTGTTTACGGGCCTGGGAATCATGTTCCGTTCGTGGGAATTCATCCCAGAGCTCCTGGGCGGCTTGTACGCCGTGAAATGGATGCACATCTTCTCGGGTGTGGTCTTTGCGTTTGCTCTTGCCTATGCCTATGTGATGTGGAAAAAAGACTGCGCCTTCGAACCGGATGACGCCAAATGGATCGCTCAGGGCGGCGGATACCTTTGGAAGACGAATAACCTGCCGCCGGTCTATAAGTACAATGCCGGCCAGAAACTCTTTTTCTGGTTTGTGGTGGTGTTCGGCGCACTCATCGTGCTGTCGGGCCTGGTGATGTGGAACCCCACCGCATTCCCGATTGCCGTGGCAAGGTGGTCATATGCGCTCCATGCACTGAGCGCGCTCGTGATCGGGTCGTTCTTCGTGGTGCACCTCTACCTGGGCACCATCGGGAACCCGGGCACCTTCCAGGCAATGACCACGGGCTGGTGCTCAAGGGCCTGGTGCGAGACCCACTGCCCCCGGTGGCTTGCTGAACGCGAAAAAGGTTCATCAGAATCTTAAAAAAAGAAAAATCAGGAATACCTTCACCCCCATTCGGGAGAAACCCTTGGGCAGGGGTTTCTCCCGATACTTCTTGCAATCAGCGAGATATACAGTCCTATAAAACTCAGACGAACACCGAATACAGTCTTTTTCATGAGTGTCTCACCCCTTGCCACGCTCACTGCTCATCCGCCGACTGATCCCGGAAAAGATGCTCAGGCGGCTCATAGAATCCCTCCTGCTGTTTCTCCACGAGCAGACAGATCTGTCCACAGCACTGTTCACACAGATCCCTTCCGGTGCACCCCTCCTCCTTAAGCTCGGCCCTGCCGTCTTTCATGAGCAGGCTTGCTTGCAGGATGCAGGCCTGTCCGGGACCATATTGATTTTCTTCCCGCTCCCCCTACTCTAAATCCTAAGATATGCGAGCATATCTCCTGTTCTCGCATGAATGCGGGCTTTCATCACCCCCTTGTACACAGGATAGAGAAGTCATGAAACTGAAAGAGCTGTTCTTTGTTCTGGCAGTCGTCACCGCAGCCGGGTGCGCCGCCGATGAGGAGGCCTGGTCTCCCTGGTGTGATTTCAGGGGATACTGCCGTCTGAAACTCGCCGTGCAGGTGGAATCAAAGCCCAGCGGGGCCGAAGTCTATCTGGACCATGATTTCAAGGGGACCACGCCCTGCACCGTGCTTCTTGAGGCCGCGCCTATCATTATCGGGCAGAAGCAGATCATCGTATCCCCGGTGGGCGGCAGCGACCGGTACTTCATTCGAAACTCCCGCTACCAGGGCGAGACACCCTATACCCTCTGGGTGATGAAAGACGGATACGAGCCCTTGAGTCATACCCTCATCATGGAGCAGATATTTCCCGCCGAGGCCCTCCTGCATGACAAACTGTATGAAAAGTCTGTGACCGTGACCTTCGAGCTGGAAGAGCGCAACCTTCCCCCGCCCTCTTCAGCAGAGGCCGACTAGCCATTACCTGCCGATTCAAATTCCTGCTTTCCCTAGGATATAACAATGTGTTATATATTACCTTGATTTTGTGATATGCTCCCGCGGCAGGCCGCCCGGCAATGCCAGCGATTTTGCGGCAAAGGGGGATAGGATGAAAGGCTTTCTGGATTCTCTTGCAGACTTGAAGTCACAGGGCCACACCCTGGTCGGGTGCTTCCCGCTCTACCCTCCCCTGGAGCTGCTCCACTCATTCGGCCTCACCCCGGTCGTGCTCTGGGGCTTAAGACAGGACATCACGCGCCTGACCAGGAGCGACCGGCACCTCCAGCCCTATGCCTGCGGGGTGGCCCGGTGCTTGAGCGAGTTCGTGCTCTCCCAAGGCGGCGAATTTCTGGATGCGATATTCATGTACAATGCCTGCGACACCCTGAGGAACCTGCCCGAGATCCTCCAGAGCGGGCTGGAGCAAGACGGATCATCGCTTCCCCTGTTCAGGCTCCATATCCCCGCAGTCCCGATCAATCCGCCCTCTGCATCGAATTATCTGGAAGATCAGATATGGGAACTCACGAAAGAGCTGAAGAAGTTCACCGGGAGATCATTCTCTGGCCCGGCTTTTCTGAACAGCACCGTGCTCTACAACCAGCAGCGCATGCTGATCGGTGAGCTCGAGCACCTTGCCGCAACCGGCCGGCTGGGCTTTGCGGACTGCGCCGATATCGTCCTGTCGGCGGGCAGGATGCCCGTATCCGACCACATCGCCCTCATGGAGCATACGATCCGGGATGCGGCAAACCGGACACCCGGGGAGCCGGCGGCCAGAATCATGCTCAGCGGAATCCTCCCGCCCCCGGCAGCATTGCTGGATGTGATGGAACAGGCCGGTCTCATGGTTGTTGCGAACGATCTCGCCGCCATGAGGCGCTCATACGGCTACCTCCCAGCAGCATCATCGGACCCGGGTGCGTACTACGAAGACCTCTACAGCAATCACCATCCCTGCACGACCATCCTGCCCTCAGCAGACCGGAGGCTTGAGCACATCATGAAGACCGCACGGGAGAACACCGTGCAGGGATTCATCTTTGTAGGCGAGAAATTCTGTGAATACGAGTACTTCGAGATCCCGATCATCGCACAGATGCTTGCGGCGGAGGGTGTCCG
>CAADRM010000054.1_pt1 | contig 7123 bp, 7 predicted proteins | sample 2563611 | NCBI WGS metagenome assembly CAADRM01 (sample SAMEA5366183, study PRJEB31310) | anaerobic digester metagenome | biome: Waste water treatment plant; feature: Anaerobic digester; material: Activated sludge | place: Denmark | collected 2016-10-17
CTCTCGACCGGACTCCCCGGACCCGGATGCCGCACAGGAACCGAAAAGACCGACCAAGAGCGCCTCGTATCAAAGAGCGCTCAAGGTGAACTAACACAAAGTTCCGTCAATGTAAACGTCAAAGCAATCTCCTAAAAAAACGGCTGCATAGATGATGACCCGGCCATCGCACCGGAAGAATTTATTGCAACCGGCACTTGACAGAGCCCTGAAAAATATCAAACAACTAAGAAGAGAAGGTGATATGCCATGAAAAAGATTGTACTGGGTTTGCTGATGGTTGTGCTCTGGTCTTCTCAAGGGTTTTCTGATGAATTTGCCATCATAAAGGATTCACTCTTCGGCACGAAAAAGATCGAGATCTACCCCACCCTCGAAGAGGCCTTGGAGCACTACAGGGGGGAGGGAAAGGTCTACCGGATCACCCGGAAGGAGATCCAGGTGAAAAAGATCGAGGCCAAGAAAAAGATCGAGATCACCGAGTATGAATGGATCGTGGACGATAAGGCCGGGAAGGAAAAGAAGTAGCGGCGATACCCTCGATGATCGCATCGAAACGCGCCATCGAAGGATACGATTCGAGATGGGGAAACCGGCTCTTTATCCGGGCATTCTCGGCCAGGACATCCCGTTCGGTGTGGGCCTCGCGTTCACGCTCCACGCGGTCGTGCAAACCGTTATTCCGGATCAAGGCATTGCCCCTCCTCATGACATTTGGGAGCTATTTTCAATTGTAAGAAAAATCAGGTTTCAGATCGTCAGATCTTTTCAAAGACAATTCCCTCATCCCCTTCTTCATCTTCATACAATTCAGTCAGAGAATCAAGGAATTCGGAAGAGCCCACAGTCTTATCCCTGGAAGGTATCGTCATCTTGGAGAAATGAGGGGCGACGACCGAGAGGAATTGCCCGACCGTGACACAGCTGACATTTTTCAGATGATGCGGCAGGAATTCTATCATGATAAGCCTGCACTTCGTGAGTATTTCCTGCATTCCTTTCAAGGCAAAGTACTCCGACCCTTCTATGTCCATGACCACGATATCAAAATCCTTTTCTTCCAGATACTCATCGAGGCTTACCGCTCTCACCGATATTTCTTCCGGGTTGTCGTAGTAGTACATGTATTCTTTCTTCATGGGGACTCGTTTGCTTCCCCCTGAATTCGCCCTGCTGAGCAGGAACTTGATCTCTTCGTTCTTGTCGCTTGCCGCCACGTTTATCGCCGTGCAGTTGGTGACGGAGTTCAACGCGATATTCTGCACCAGCAGACCATATGTGCGAGGATTCGCCTCTATGGCTACAACCTTGCGGCTGAGCTTCGCAAGGGGTATGGCCAGTGTCCCTATGTGAGCTCCCACAACTAATACCCTGCTGTCCTGCGTAATATGCGGTTTTAACCTCTCGATCTCGGCCGTCCCCCATTCCCCGGCCTTTCTCAGGCGCCGGCTGACACCGTAAGTTTCATAATCTTCTGGATCTACCGCGAATATGCCGTTGTCCGATTTCACGAGCAACGCGAACACATGCGGCCCGAGCAACATCTTCGTGACCGAACAGATCAGTGAACCGATCATGGTTCTGACAAACATTTTCAGTTTCATCTTCATAAGGACCATACCTCGAAAAAAAGTCCGGCGCCCTTCATTTCAGCAGAAAATGTTGTGCAGCTTTCTCTAAGAGCACATACACGATGTTGCATGTATCATACAAGATTCATGATTTTCTATAAGCATTTCTCAAGGCCCACAGTTCCGAGCTCGGCCGAGCGTGACGAGGGTCACGGTTTTTGACGTCAATGCAAAAAAAACTCCCTGCCGCTTTGAGGAATGCACCGGCCATAACACCATTATGCCGGATGGTGGGAGGATGAAACCAAAGGAAGAGACTATTGCCTTCTTCTCAAAGGCAGCATCCCTTTCAATATCTGGATATTGCCTGTACACTTTATACTTATCTTTAGACATACAATAAGACCTTTTTGGGGAAAGGTTAATGATGTGAAAGAAAGCGATCTTGTTTACAGGGTTTTTTGACGTAAGTCCTTGAAATCATGGCGGAGAGGGTGGGATTCGAACCCACGGTCCCCGGTTAAGGGGACAGCCGATTTCGAGTCGGCCCCGTTATGACCACTTCGGTACCTCTCCTTTTCTTCTCGCTTCAAAGAACTGTGTCAAAAGCTCACCGGCCTGCTCCGCCAGAATGCCCGAATGCACGACCGGTTTGTGGTTCAGATCGAGATCGAATATCTTCACCATGGATTCCACCGCGCCGTAGCGCGGATCCCGGGCTCCGTATACCAGCCTCTCGACCCTGGCCTGCACGATGGCGCCAGCGCACATGATGCACGGCTCCAGGGTCACGTACAAACACGACCCGGGCAGCCGGTAGTTGCCCACTTCCCGGGCTGCCGAGCGTATTGCCGCGATCTCGGCATGCGCGGTGGGATCGGAATCCGTTATCACCCGGTTATGGCCCGTGAAAATCCTTCCGCCTATCACGAGCACGGCGCCGACCGGGACTTCGCCGCATCCGGCGGCTTTTTTCGCCTCTTCCAAGGCCATGTTCATCAAAGAGCAGTCGTCCGGTTCAAAAATCATCTATCACTTACCTTTCTGTTTCGTCAAGATCTCCTGACCGGGGAAGATAAATGAGTATGGACCCGAACCGCTTGTCCGGGAGGATGCCCTGATTGTCCAGCTTTTCCTGAAGCATCTTCCCGTCTTCTTCATCGGTGTCGATCGCCAGGACCTTGTCCATGGGTGTCCCGTTGAAGGCTCCGAGAGGAAGCCCGGTCCCTTTGGCATAAAAGGCGAGCCTATCACGGTTCGACAGAATTTCATCCCCGGGGCCGAGCCGGCTGAGAACCCACTCTCCGGCATCTCTCCGTGCGAGTTTATCGGGATCGGGCGGGGTGAAGGAAATATGGGCCCACATGATCACGCACGAGAGGAGAGCGACCACGGCGAACCATCTCGGCAGCACGGTGCCTGAGCGAATGATCTTGAGCGCCTGAAAAGCGGCAAGGGGATAGAGCCACATGATGGGCGCGAGAAAATACCGGTCCGAGGCAAAGATCCAGAAGGTCAGGATCAGGAGAAACATCCCCAGCACCAGGGCGAGGTGACCGGTATAATAATCTCTCCTGTACCGGTACAGGCCTGCCAGACCCAGGAGGATGATCAGGGGGTTGCCTGTGGAAAAGAACTTGACCACGGCGTTTGCCCCTGACTGCAGGATGTCGCCTGCGCTATGAGAAGAGACAAAAAAGTAGCCGAACTGGTAGCTTTTTCTGAACACCGGCATCTCGGGATTGACGGCCCACACGACGAAAGCCCCGCATACCGGGGCAAGGAAGAGCGCGGCGCGGGCAAACCGCCCCTTGTCTTCATGAAATATCCATATGATGAGCCATGCGCACAGAAATACCAGGGCGGTGCTTCTGAAGAGCCCGCCGGCAAAGAACATCAGTGCGCCGAGGACAAGGGAGAGTTTCTTTTTGTCGATTGAGGATATCCCCTTGAGAACCAGGTAATTCCCCCATATGATGCAGCAGAGCAGGATAGACTCTTTCAGACAGTCGATGGAGCGATCCACCAGCTGCCGGTTGGTGATGAGAAAGAGAACGGCCAGAAGGGAAACCAAGCGATCCTTGAACAGGATCTCTCCCACCTTGTACATGCCCATGGCTGTCAGCACGAAGGCGAGGTAGGAGGCAACCCTTCCGGATAGCTCGAGTTCGAGCCCGGTGAGCCAGGCGATGCCTGCGATAATGAGGGGGAAAAAGGGATCGACCTCTCCCATCAGGCCCTCGAGGAACCGTCCCTCGAGAAATACCTGTGCCAGGGGCACATACTGGAATGCGCCGTCCCGGGAGATGATGTCGTAGTTCAGCCAAGCAGGCAGGAGAGCCAGAAAGGCTCCCGTTCCCGCCAACATGAGGAGTGCGGACGATGATATACCTTGGATGGCCTCTTCAATCCCGGCAAGGAATCCTCGGTTTTCACCCGGCCCGCGGGGTGCTGGTTTCTGATCGTCTTCCCTGTTCATCGGCTGCACCGACGCATGCCTTTCCCGCTCACCCGAAAACAATTGCCTCATCAGTAGGCGCCCTGCTTTTTCAGCACCGCCCCGAAGGTGCGGATGATCACCTCGATATCGAGCCAGAGCGACCAATTTTTCGCATAGTATTCATCGAGGAGCACCCGCTCCTCATAATCGATATCGTTACGGCCTGAGACCTGCCAGAGACCGGTTATCCCCGGAGGAACCTTGAAGAGGTATCTCGCCTTGTCTCCATACCGCTTAACTTCATCAGTCACAATGGGCCGTGGGCCCACCAGACTCATATCTCCTTTCAGGACATTCCAGAGCTGCGGCAGTTCATCCAAACTGGTCTTCCTCAGAAATGCCCCCACTTTTGTGATTCGGGGATCGTTCTTCAGCTTGAAATCTTTTTCCCACTGAGCCCTGGCCTCAGGGTCGCGTCGAAGCAGATCTTTGAGCACCTGCTCGGCGTCGGGTCGCATGGTGCGGAATTTGTAGCACGTGAAATACCGCCCACCCTTACCCAGCCGCTTGTGTCCGAAAAATGCGGGGCCGCGTGAATCGAGCTTTATAAGCAATACGATCAGGAGGAAGAGCGGTGAGAGGACCAGGAGCCCGATAAAGGCACAGAGGATGTCGAATGTACGTTTGGTGATGGAATTGCGCTTCAGGGCCAGCCGGTCTTCCATCTCCAGAAGGAGCATGCCGTCGAGATCATAGGTCTTGACGCCCACGGAAGCGACTCCATAGAGGTCGGGCAGCATCTTCACCACCGGCGATACCTTCATGGCGTCATCGACGATCTCCAGAAGCTCTGCCCGCGATACATGAGGAGCCGCAACGATAATCTCCTCAGGCTTGATCCAGGCATCATCCACCTGCCTGATATCCCGATAGACAGGCAATGCCTTGTCCAACGTCCCATCCCGACCGTCGGACGAGACTACCCCGACCGGGTGGAGCCCCCAGTCCGGATGCTTCTTGAGATTGCAGAGAACCTGCCGGACTGCCTCCGGAGACCCGATGATCAGGACATCCTTTTTCCATAGCCCGAGACTTTTCAGAGCCCAGCGCGAGAACCGTCTCATAAGGGGCAGAAGACCGATGGAAAGGAACAGAGCCATGATGATGACCGGCCGGGAAAAGTCAACGGTGGTCTTGGTGACGAAGGTCAGAAGGATAAGGATCACGAAGCACAGCATGTTCCCTTTCAACAGGGACTTTATCTCATCCCAGAAGCCCATGCCGATGGAGGGATAGAGCCCCTCGTAGGCGAATATGAGCACCCATAACGAGCCGAGCGCCCATGCCTTCAGGTATACATCGATGCCGTGAATCATCTCCGGAAACATAGGGATCACATCCACCAGAAGCCGCGACCTGACATAATACGCCAGGGCAAAGCTCGCCATTATGGCGGCAAGATCGCTCGCCATCAGCGTGAGCGCAAGAAAGATCTTTTTGATGACCCCGTTTATCATGAGCGGCCGGGGTGCCTCATATGCTTTGGGTCCTGTATTTTTTCATACCCTTCCCTGAGAGAGCCAGTATGCCTTATTCATCGATATATACCTCATATATTTCACCGGCAACAATCGATAATTCTTTCCGACACGGTATCCGAGAAACCGCGCGAGACTGTCGAGAAGGAGATGCGGCAACTGCCAGGGCTCGTTCTTATCCATGAGGCATCTTGCCGCCGCCAGGATATATCTTATCCCTTCGGTTTCATTTTTGGAATATGCCGCCAGGTCCGGGTTGTTCGAGAAGAACACCCCGATGTCTACATACCGCTGGAACTGCTCGAACAAGGTGTAGTTGTGCGAGTGCCACACTTGGGCATCCGCTGCATAGTGGACCTTGTATCCCGCCATCACGGCCCGATAAAAGTACTCCATGTCTTCGTTCATGATGGTGTCACCCCTGAATCCACCGAGAGCGCGAAGCACATCGCTCCGGTATGCGGCGCAGGCATTGCTGCAGAAAAAGGTTTTTACCCCCAAGACGGGTATATCGCTTTTCTCTTTTGTCCGGCTTTCTTCCGGATAGTTGAATCCCCGGATGAACTTTTCGATGGGATATGCATGCTCGTAGGCTATCTGCCGGCCGTATGAAGCGGCAATCTGCCCATCGTTTTCCAACGGAGCGATGAGATTTTCCAGCAGATGGTCGTCCACCGGGAGCGCATCCTGCGTGAGGAAGACGAGGTATTCACCCGAGGCATCATCCGCAGCGACATTCCTTGTCCGCCCATGATTGAACTCTCTTCGGGAGATAGGCTTTACGGTCACGCCGAATGAGCGGGCGATCTCGGTCGTATCGTCGTCAGACATGGAATCTATGACAATTATTTCCTTGTCGTCGATTGTCTGAGAAAATAGCTTTTCAAGCAGGTTCGGAAGGTATTCCCCGGCATTCAGTGTGGGGATGATGATTGACAGTCTCGTTGACATATTTCTTTACCTCTAGAAAGTCTTAGATGATACATGTGATTGGCGTCAATTAGAAATCCTCTTTGGCGACAATTATTTTTCCCGTTTTTCCCATATTATTTTCTCATGTATTAAGCGATAGATTCTCTACCCATCCCGCCCCCTAGGGGGCGGCGCTGCGTCGCCGGGCCTGTTCCATCCGGTAGCTTTCACAGTTCATCTCCAGGATGATACTGTGGTGGACCAGGCGATCAATGGCCGCTGCCGTGGTCATGGGATCTTTAAAGATGCTCTCCCATTTTGAGAACGCAAGATTGCTGGTGATCATCACGCTGCCCCGTTCGTATCGCTGGGCCAGAAGGGTAAAAAGGACCTCTATCTCGTCTCGATCGTGATGTACGTATCCGATATCATCAATGATCAAAGCATCATACCTGGACAGCTTCTTGAGCTTCCGCTCAAGCTTCAACCCCTTCTTCTCCCGGAGCAGTTCCTCGACCAACGAAGAGCACTTGGTAAAATACACCTTATACCCCTGCAGGATCAGTTCCTGACCAAGGGCACACAGCAGATGCGTCTTGCGCATTGACTCATAGAAAATACTACCGAAGCCGAGCTGTTGCCTCATGGGGGATGTTACCAAG
>CAADRM010000023.1_pt1 | contig 6227 bp, 5 predicted proteins | sample 2563611 | NCBI WGS metagenome assembly CAADRM01 (sample SAMEA5366183, study PRJEB31310) | anaerobic digester metagenome | biome: Waste water treatment plant; feature: Anaerobic digester; material: Activated sludge | place: Denmark | collected 2016-10-17
AGCGGGGAGGTCGGCTCCGATCTGACCGACTGACGGCAAGCTTTGGAGGAGGGTAATATGGTCTTGTATCAGGTGTCAGATCGGAGCGCTCCCATCGCACGCTGCGACTCGTCTCTAATCCAGGGTGATCCCTCTTTTGAGGATCTTCCCCGTGGAGGTCTTGGGCAGCTCTTTCATGACCTTGACCACCCGTGGGTACTTGTACGGCGCCACCCGCTCCTTCACATACTGTTTGATGTCCTCAGCGGTCATCTTGGAATCGCCGCGCAGCACGACCGCAGCCGCAACCTCTTCTCCCAGATCCTGATGGGGCAGGCCGATCACCGCGGCTTCCAGGATGTCCTCGATGGTATAGAGAACCTCTTCGATCTCACGCGGGTACACGTTATATCCACCCCTGATGATCAGGTCCTTTTTCCGGTCCACGATGTAGATGTAGCCGTCCTCGTCCATCCGGGCGAGATCTCCGGTATGCAGCCACCCTCCTCGTAAGGCAACGGTCGTGGCCTCCGGCTGGTTCAGATATTCCTTCATGACTCCGGGCCCTGACACGATGAGCTCTCCTACCTCTCCGGCGGGCACGTCCCGGTCCTGCTCGTCGACGATGCGCGCCTTGAAGGGCGGGATAGGCAAGCCGATGGACCCCGGGCGGGTCGGCCTGCCGAACGGATTCTCCACGCAGGTGGGCGAACACTCCGTCAAACCGTAGCTCTCGTAGATCGTGGCATTGAACAGCTTCTCGAACCGGTGCAGGATCTCGACGGGAAGCGATGCGCCCCCCGAGATGCAGAAGCGCAGCCCCGAGCGTTTCGGCGGCCTCTCAGACGCCAGGTCCACCAGCCTGTTGACCATGGTCGGAACCGCGTACAGCAGAGAGCTCTCCTCCTCCTCGATCGCCTTGAGGACCTCTTCCGCGTTGAACTTTTCGAACAGGAGCATGGTGAGCCCCTGGTAGATCGAGATGTTCATCGAGTGGGTCTGACCATAGCAGTGGAAAAGCGGAAGCACGCTCAAGACCACGTCGTGGGGCTCGGTGTAGCGCACGGCCGCGATGACCTCGGCATCCTTCATCAGATTGTAGTGCGTCAGGACAGCGCCCTTGGGAAGCCCCGTGGTTCCGCTGGTGTACATCACGATCCACGGGTCGTCGGTTTTGGTCTGGAAAACCGGATACTCGCCTGCCTCGGGCATGAAGAGGTCCTTGAAAGGAGTGAATCCCTCGGGCAGCCCCGTCCCGTCGGCGATCCGGATATCCGCCTGCGGCATTTCGGCCAGAACGGCCGCTGCCTCCGAGAGGTAACTGCCGTGGCCCATGAACGCCCGCGCGCCGGTATCGCGGAAGATGTGCTCGAGCTCTCTTTTCCGATAGGTCGGGTTCACCGGGATCACGACCGCGCCCACCTTTGCCAGGGCGTAATACGATATGGGCCAGTTCGGCGACTCGGGCATCATCAATACGCAGAAATCACCGGGTTTGAGACCGGCCTTGCTCAACCCGTGGGCCAGTGCATCCACCCTGGCGTTCAACTCGCGAAACGTTATGGTCTCGCCCTTGAATCTGATGGCCAGCCTGTCGGGAATCCTTGCAACTGTGTTTGTCAGAAAACTGGCAATGTTCATGCTGCCCTCCCTCTGCGGATTTTTTTATTTTTTCTTCAAAGCCATTTTTTAGGTGCCTAATAAACGAGCATCTTTCTGTCGTGTTCCTCACAGAACCTTCTTTATATCGGCGATCCAGGCATCAGCGTCTCCCCGGCCGGTGATGATCCATATCCGCCTGTCCTTCAGGGGACTCAAGTCCGCGCAGGCGGTCTCGCACCCCATGACCACAAGAACGGAGCCGACACCGGGATCGTCGGGCGACACGAATCGAACCGTGCCGCCCAGCTCATCACTGATACGCCTGAGAGTCTCGACCCGGTCATAACGGGGATTGCACCCCCCGCAGTATTTCAGACCGACGGAACGGATTGTTTTCATTCTCCTTCTATGCCGCAGAGCCTCTTGGCCACCTTCTTCTTCATATCCATGTTCACCTCTCGAGCGATCATGATGCGCTGGGCCTGCGGCGAGCCTGCCCCGTGCATGGACTCGGTGAGATAGCCTACTGCGGCGGTGCCCATGGTGATGTTCTCGATGAGCCTGAGCATGCGCATCCTCGCCTCGGTCGAGACATCCGGATTTCCCCGATAATACTTTTCGATCCACTTGCCCACCTCGGGCGATCGCAGATCGTCCTCGGAGGGAAGCGTCACCATGAGCCCGCCTGCGATATCCTGTGCCAGACGGGCGATCTCGTAGGGGAACCGCGTCACATTCTGTTTGCAGACGTTGGCGAGAAGGGTGTTCACGTAATAGGTTCCGCTGGGCTCCCTGTGACCTTCGGCCGCACAGGCGATCGAACCGCAGAACAGGGTCTCGTTGAGGTGATTCATCTCGATGATCTTGTCCTTTATGTGTGATGCCTTGTGCGCCCCGTTATATTCCGCGATACACTGGGTCGCGCCGATGAGAACGTCGCCTACGCCGGCCTTGCATGCATAGCTCTGGCGGTGGTAGGAGGCGAACCGCTCCACAAGGTGGCCTGCGAAATCCCATTCCTTGTACATGAACACCCGCTCCCAGGGCACGAATACATTGTCGAACACAACCAAGGCCTCGTGGCCTCCATAGATCTGGTTGCCCCGGTCGATGGTGCCCTTCTCCAGCTTGCGGGTGTCGCACGACTGGCGGCCCATGATGTAGATGATCCCTTCGGCATCGGAGGGAAGCGCGAACGAGATGGCATAGTCCCTGTCTTCCTCGCGCATGCTGATGGTGGGCATGATGATGATCTCATGCGAGTTAACGGCCCCGGTCTGGTGGCATTTCGCGCCCCTGACCACGATACCGTCCGGCCTCTCCTCGACCACATGCATGAACAGGTCCGGATCGACCTGCTGGTGCGGTGCCTTGCTGCGGTCGCCCTTGGGATCGGTCATGGCCCCGTCGCAGGTGAGATCGTTTTCCTGGACATACTCCACGAACTTCAGGAAGCGCTTGTTGTACTCGGTGCCGTACTTCTGGTCGATGTCATAGGTGGTCATGGATAGGGCATTCATAGCGTCCATGCCCACGCAGCGCTGGAAGCAGCACCCGGTGAGTGATCCGAGGAGCCTGCCCATCTTGCTCTTCTTCACCAGATCGTCGATGCTCTGGTGAATGTGGGTGAACCGATTGATCTTCTTGCCCGTGAGATGCGAGGTGGCGGTCATGAGATCCTCGTATTCGGGCATGTGTGCGAACTCATAGGTCGCGGCAACCGCGTTCATGGAGGGACGGATGATCGGGTCGTCCACCACGTTCTCCACCCGTTTGCCGAACATGTACACCTTGAGTTTCAATTTCCTCAGGGACTCTTCATACTGTTTTGCATTCATCATCGGCATGATAACACTCCTTTTGCTTTGATTATTTACCTTACCCTGCCGTTCTCTGTGTCATACCCCAGGAGATCAGGAAACAAAGATCGACTCTCCCATCTCGACAAAGGAGCGGTCGAACAGCCTGATGGTATCCATTTTTCCGTATACGGCCGGGAGAATCGAGCCGATATAGAATTTCGCTGTGGCGATCTTCCCGGCATAGAACGTCTTGTCCTGTCCGCCGGCGCCGGCCTGCGCCTCGTGGGCCTTCCGCGCCTGCCAGAGGAACATCCAGCCGAGCACGACATCTCCGAATATCTCGAGGTAGGGCGTGGCCCAGGAGTATGCGAGGTAAGCATCCTCTCCGGACGCCTTTTCGAGCAGGAACCGGGTGATCTCTTCGAGCGCGGCGACAGACCTGCCGACCGACTCGGCATACGGTGCGAGCGCAGCGATGCCGGATGCCCTTTCGATGGTCTTCTTCATCTCCTCGACCACGGTCCGGAAGGCCTCACCTTGCTTCATCCGGATCTTCCGGCCGAAGAGGTCGAGGGCCTGGATGCCGTTCGTGCCCTCGTAGATCGCCGTGATCTTGCAGTCCCGGGCGAACTGCTCCACCTTGTACTCCTTGCAGAACCCGTAGCCGCCGTGGACCTGGATGGCACGCACGCACACGTCGAAGCCCTTGTCCGTGGAGTAGGCCTTGGTGATGGGAGTGAGCAGCTCCACGAGGTTGAGCCACCTCTTCTTCTCGTCCCCGTCCGTGCTTGCCGCCTCCATGTCCATGCAGAAGGTGGTGTAGAGGATAAGGGCGCGCAGCCCCTCGGTATAGGCCTTCATCCACAGGAGGTTCCGGCGCACGTCCGGGTGGGTGATGATGGGCACCTGCGTGAAGTCCCTGGTGCCGAAGGCCCCGCCCTGCTTGCGCTCCCGGGCGAAATCCAGGGCGTGCAGGTACGCCGTGCTGCCCAGTGCCTGGCCTTGGAGGCCGACCAGCACCCGCTGCTCGTTCATCATGTGAAACATCACGACAATGCCCTTCTGCTCGGGCCCCAGGAGCTCGCCTCGGCACATCCCGTTATCCCCGAAGTTGAGCACGCTCGTCGGCGAGCCGTGTATGCCCATCTTATGCTCCACGCCAGAGCACACAAGATCGTTGGCCTCACCCAGGGTCCCATCGTCGTTGACCCGGTACTTGGGAACGATGAAGCACGACAGCCCCCGGGTTCCCTCGGGATCTCCCTCGATGCGCGCCAGCACGATGTGGACAATGTTCTCGGTGAGGTCGTTCTCCCCGCTGCTGATGAAAATCTTCCCGCCCACGATCGAGAAGGTGCCGTCCGGGTTTCTGACCGCCTTTGTCCGCGCTGCACCCACGTCGCTGCCTGCCTGGGTCTCGGTGAGGTCCATGGTGCCGCTGTACCTTCCCTCATACAGGGGCTGCATGTATTTGCGCTTCTGCTCCTGTGTGCCGTAGAGCTCGATGACCTTTGCCGCGCTGTGGGTGAGCCCCATGTAGACGGTCAGGGCATGGTTCGCGGCATAGAACAGCTCGTGGCAGGCGAAATACATGCAGATCGGCGCATTCTGTCCGCCCACGTCGTACACGTCGGGCAGGCTCATCCAACCCCCCTCGCAGTATTTCCTGAAGGGGTCCCGGAACGCATCGGGGCACCTGACCGTACCGTTCTCGAACACACACCCGACCTCATCGCCCTCGCTGTTGACCGGGGCGAACTCGTTGACCGCGAGCTTCTCGGCCGTGTCGATGATCATCTCAAAGGTCTCTCTGGAATGATCGCCAAATTTTTCCGTATCACAGAGATTCTCTATTTCCAGCTGCTCATAGAGAACAAAACGGGCATCTCTTAAGTCTACCAGTTTGTTATCCATATTTCACTCTCTTTACTCGTATGCTACGCGTCTCGATGGCCCAAGTCTCATCCGCTATTTCCCGATGAACTGGGGTTTTCTTTTTTCATGAAAGGCCTTCATTCCTTCCTTCTGATCGGATGTGGAGAACAGATCACCCCACACAACGGCCTCATAGGCGATGCCGGAAGCCAGGTCCCTGTCGATGCCGTAGTTGATCGACTTCTTTGCCGCTTCGACCGCACACGGGGATTTCTCTGCGATCTTCTTCGCCATCGACATGGCCTCCTCCACAGGGTCACCGTCCGCGACCCGCTCGCAGAGCCCCCACGTCAGCGCGGTAGTGGCATCGATGATGTTGCCGAAAAAGATCATCTCCCGCGCGCGGCCCAGCCCGACGAGCTTCGGGAGGCGCTGCGTTCCCCCGGCACCGGGCATGATCCCGAGCTTGATCTCCGGCAGTCCGAGTTTCGCGTCGGCGCTCAAGATGCGGAAATCACACGCGAGGGCGAGCTCCAGACCGCCGCCGAGGGCAAAACCCCTGATCGCGGCAAAGACCGGGATGGGCAGGGCCTCGAGTCTGTCGTATACAGGGCTGAAGGCGAAATCCCTGGCTTGAGCCGGATTCAGATCCATCATCTCTGCAATGTCGGCCCCTGCTGCAAAATTTTTGCCCTCACCGGTAATGATCAAGGCGCGCGCACGGTCTTCGATCACTCGATCGATCAACGCGTCGAGCTCTGCTATGAGCCCGCTGTTGAGCGCATTGAGCACCTCGGGCCGGCTGATCGTGATCACTGCTATCTGGTTTTCGAACTCGTATTTCAGATATTTCATTTCGGAGTCTCCTGTTTATGGGCGGGACTTGAAAAAGGTCCCACCATTCTCTGCTGTGCCGCCTTCTTCCACTCACGGGCGAAGAAGCCCTGCTACTCGTCCACCCTGATAACC
>CAADRM010000012.1_pt1 | contig 5348 bp, 6 predicted proteins | sample 2563611 | NCBI WGS metagenome assembly CAADRM01 (sample SAMEA5366183, study PRJEB31310) | anaerobic digester metagenome | biome: Waste water treatment plant; feature: Anaerobic digester; material: Activated sludge | place: Denmark | collected 2016-10-17
ATATAGCTACTTACCCCTTGGCATATGCATCTTTCCCATCCATAATCTCCTTTGCGATATCCTGATGGTACCTGCTCTTCGTCCGGCTGTTCAGAAGTTTGGCACAGAGCGTGCTCTTGGTATGCACAGAGAGGATAACCGGGAGCATGAGTGAGAAGACTGCATTCTCATCCTGGAACAGCAGGATAGCGCCGGTCTTTGACGTGGCCGGCCGGATTTGTCTCGTGGAGACCGAGGCGGGCCGTATTCTGAGCGAGACCACAGAGATACTTCCTGCTGAAGAATCGGTGGAGAAGGTCCGTCAACTGACCCGGCTCAGGGTGAATACCCTGGTGTGCGGGGCGATCTCGCGATTCCTGCACGATCTGGTGAGATCATCCGGAATCACCGTGGTCCCCTTCGTGGCCGGGGACCTGCAGGAAGTCATCCATGCATGGATCGAGGGAAGGCTCGGCGACAGCTTCTCCATGCCGGGATGCTGCGGCCGGGAACGCGGTCGCGCCGTGCGCTGCAGCGCCACGAGGCACGGCGGTGCGTCATTCCGGGAAGGCAGGAACTCGGAAGATCCGGACGGTTATGAGTCCGAGTGGTTCTCGGGAGCCGGCCGGGGGCGGCCTGTTTCACCGGAGATGAGAGGCATGTGCGTATGCCCCCGGTGCGGCCACTGTGAGCCGCACCGAAGGGGTGTATCCTGCCTGCATGTTCAGTGCCCTCTCTGCGGCAGCATGATGATCAGGAGCACGTGATAACGTGCCACGGACGTAGAGAAGAAGAGATGAGTACAGGAGGCGAGACATGACGATATTCGCACAAGGCCCTTTCAGATGGAGATGGGGGTTGATCGCCGGTGCGTGCCGGTCGGGACGCATGGCTCCGGGAGCTTCAGCGGCCCCTGCGGGCCTGCTCGGGAGGGCCCCGTTGATCTTTCTGATCGGGAGCCTGGTATTGCGCGATCTTTCCCGTCCGGACAGCCGGATCAGGAAGATCGCGACAATGCTGCTCGGAAGACCTGCGGTGGAGGACCGCACTGCCGTGGTGATACAGCCGGCAGCCATAGAATCCTCATTCGATCCGCTTCTTAAGGACGGGAAGGAAGAATGACATTCCGGCTTTAAGGCTTGAAGCAGAGTCGTAAGACTTGCCCTTAGGGTCCTTACCATCGATGGGCCGGGAACGAAAACAGAGTAATGGAAGGAGAAGGAAATGAAAGTGGCTTTCTCGACATCGGGAAACACGCTGGATGACCCGCTTGACAGACGTTTCGGCAGGGCCCCGAAATTCCTGGTGTATGACACGGAGACAGAGAGCTTCGACATGGTGGACAACGAGCAGAACCTGAACGCCCCGCAGGGAGCAGGGATACAGTCCGCCCAGACTGTCGCCGGAACCGGTGCCGGGCACCTGGTAACCGGACACTGCGGTCCCAAGGCCTACAAGGTCCTCCAGGCGGCCGGGATAAAGATTTACACCGCGGAAGCCGCCACCGTGGCCGATGCCCTGAAGCTCTTCCTTTCGGGAGCGCTCAAGCCTGCCGGCTCCGCGGATGTCGAAGGCCACTGGGTATGAGCACAGCTGATCCAAAGCTGAGTATATCGTATACGCCCATCGGGGTTATCCGGAGCATCCATGCCAGTCCCGAGCAGACGCCCATCCAGCCCGTGTATTCCTGCGGGTGCAGAGGCACGGCCGAGATATTCGAGCAGTACTGCGAGGGACTGAACGACCTGGACGGATTCTCGCACATCATGCTCATCTATCACTTCCACCGGGCAGGTCCTGCACGGATGATGGTCAGGCCCTTCCTCCAGGACAAACTCAGAGGCCTGTTCTCCACCAGGGCGCCTGTCCGGCCGAACCCCATCGGCCTGAGCATCGTGAGACTCCTGTCCCGCGAGGGGACGGTGCTCCACTTGGACTGCCTGGATGTGCTCGACGGCACCCCCCTGCTCGATATCAAGCCCTACGTGTCGCGGTTCGACTGCATCCATGAGACGAGGTGCGGATGGCAGGACGAGGTGGACGAGAACGAGGCGCAGAGAGTGGGCATGCGCGGTTATCTCTCCGGAAGTGTCCCGAAGAAAGGCCGGTCATGATCCTGGCAGTGGCATCCGGTATGACCGGCAAGTGAAGCTGGCCCAGGTGCAGGAGTGCACGGTGGTCGATCTCGATACCGAGGCGGCCGGAGCTATCCGGGACATATGGAAATAATTTTCTCTTTATAAGGAGTGACATATGGAAACTGTCAGCAACGAGAAAACTCTGCCCCGATTTGCCGATCACGGGGAACAACCGCGGAACAATGGACCGCTGGAGGAATTCACCGGTCATGCGCGCATCACCGGCCCCTGCGGCGATACCATGGAATTCTGGGTGCTCGTGCGTGGCGGCAGGGTGGAGCAGGCATCGTTTACCACCGACGGCTGCGGACATTCCCTTGCATGCGGCAGCATGACAACCTGCCTGGCCATAGGGAAAACCCCTGGCGAGGCCCTGGAGCTCGGCCGGGAGAACATCCTCGATGCACTGGAAGACCTGCCCGAGGAAGGCGAGCACTGCGCGATGCTCTCCGTCAACACCCTGCATGCCTCTCTCAGAGACTCTGCGGGACGGGGTCACGAGCCATACCCCAGGGAGCAGGCAAAAAAGAGCGCATGCGAATCCTGCAGCAAGAGCGGATGCTCCGCAGCGTCGAGGCGTCCGGGAGAGAGCGACGAGGACTTCGAAAACAGGAGAAGACTCGCGGAACGCCTCTGCCGGATCGAGCACAAGATCGTGGTGATATCGGGCAAGGGGGGCGTCGGGAAGAGCACGGTGGCGGTGAATCTAGCCGTATCGCTCATGCTCTCGGGCAAGAGAGTGGGCCTGCTCGACGTGGATATTCACGGCCCGAGCGTTCCCACCATGCTGGGGCTCGAGGGGCACAATGTCCGTGGTGAGAACGGAGAGCTCCTGCCTATTGAAATGGAGGGGTTGAAGGTCCTGTCCATCGGATTCTTCCTTCGCAGCCAGGATGACGCCGTGATCTGGAGAGGCCCCATGAAGATGACCGCGATCCGGCAGTTTCTCACCGATGCGGCCTGGGGCGATCTCGACTACCTCATCATCGACTCGCCTCCCGGCACCGGCGACGAGCCGCTGTCGGTCTTTCAGCTGATGGGCGGCGTTGACGGCGCGCTGGTGGTCACCACCCCGCAGCGAGTGGCTGCCGTGGATGTCCGCAAATCCATCAGCTTCTGCCACCAGCTCAAGGTTCCCGTGCTCGGGGTTGTGGAGAACATGAGCGGCTTCGTATGCCCCAAGTGCGGCGAGGTAACCCCGATCTTCCGGCAGGGAGGCGGCGAGAATACCGCCCGTGATATGGGGGTCCCCTATCTGGGCTCCATTCCCATGGACCCGCTCATCGCCGAGGCGTGTGACACAGGCCGCGCATTCATCCGTCACTATGCAGCCAGCCCCACGGCCTCGATCATGCGGGAAATCATCGCGTGCGTCGAAGCTGGCCGGAAACCGGCCGATACCCCGGATGACATCCGTGACACCGCGGCATCGGAAACTGATGAAACGAAACAAAACAAAAAGGAGGATGCATCGATGCGAATAGCCGTTCCATTGGCAGACGGGAGGCTGTGTCTTCATTTCGGGCACTGTGAGCGCTTCGCCCTGGTGGATGTGGACACCGAAACCAAGAAGATCACGAACAGGGAGGACCTGACGCCTCCCCCGCACGAGCCTGGAGTGCTGCCCCGCTGGCTTGCCGAGAAGGGTGCAAACATCATTATCGCGGGCGGCATGGGGCAGCGCGCCCAGAGTCTGTTCACGGAAAACAATATCCGTGTGCTGGTCGGCGCCCCGTCAAGTACGCCCGAGGAGCTGGCCGAGAGTTTCCTCGCCGGTACCATCGAGCTGGGTGAAAATACCTGCGATCACTAAAAATACCGCGTCACGGCTTTTTCTGGCGTGACGCGCCGGACCGGCCGGCAGAGGGGCGAATCCATCGGCATCAGCATCGCATTGGTTTCCCTCTGGTGCGGGTGGCGATTATATGGCCCGCATTACCGGCCGGTATGATCTTTCCGCATTGATGCGGAGTGCGGGAGCATGCAGGATCAGACGTCATTTTTTATGGCACCGGCCTTATTCATCGGAGACGATGTCTTCCGGGGTCGGCCCGGAGGTGTCGTCTCCACCCTTCATGAAGGGGTGGAGCGCTTTCTAGGGTGTCGAGGAGAGGAAATAACCTGCTGACTTTCCGGTATCTTTTGCGCAAGGACCGGGTGTATTCTGTTTCCAGCACGATTTCACCTGCACACGTATGCGGGTGCATATGAAAGGAGGATGTCATGGCCAAAGAAAAGGGGGAGATCAGGAGTTCCTGCGCCCGGTGTCCCGGAACGGTCTGCTACCCGCTGGCACCGGCGGGCGCACCCATGCCGCCCGTCGAGGAGGCCCCGGCCTTCTGCCCGATGCGCCGCTTCCCCGAGGCGATGGACCGGGCATCCGATGCGTATGAGAATCCCGGGGTCCGGGAATTCGCCCGTCTGGCATCCCTGCAGGAGTCTCAGTGCTATGAGCTCGATGCCGCGGGAATCCGGACCAGGATCCCGCGGATCGAGGAGACCATGGAGTTCGCGCGCAAGTGCGGGTACACCCGGATCGGGATCGCCTTCTGCGTGGGGCTCAAGGAGGAGGCGCGCATGATCGCCTCGATCTTCGAGAACAAGGGGTTCGAGGTCGTATCCGTGAACTGCAAGGTGGGCCGCGTTCCCAAGGAGGACATCGGTTTGAAAGGCAGCGAGAAGATCATGGGTCCGGATCTCATGGAGCCCATGTGCAACCCGATAGCCCAGGCAGAGGTCATGGAGGCCGAGGAGGTCGATCTCGCGGTTTTGCTCGGGCTCTGCGTCGGGCACGATACGCTCTTTTTCCGGTCATGCCGGGTGCCGTGCACTGTACTCGCCGTCAAGGACCGGGTGCTCGGACACAACCCGCTTGCCGCCCTGTATCTCTCCAAGAGTCCCTATTACGGCAGGCTGAACGCCCCGGGAAACAACGATACCGGGGTCCCCAAGGTCAGGCTGGACTGAGCCCGGGTATCCGGGCCCCCCTTATCAGGCCTGAATCCTCCATCGCATTCGCTTCTTAAGGACTTTGAAAATGGGGTCACATTCCCCGCCGCTTGCGGCTTGAAGTAGGGTCCAGAGCTTGCCGTTGAAGGTTCATACCATTGATTCCTCTTTCTCGATCGCTTCTCAAAGGAGACTGATCCGGCGGACGATTTCCGGCCCGGGGATTGTCCTGGAGAGGGTGCCCTATGAACCCTCACCTCCTCCGGTGCAAAGACCCTCCAG
>CAADRM010000051.1_pt1 | contig 5104 bp, 5 predicted proteins | sample 2563611 | NCBI WGS metagenome assembly CAADRM01 (sample SAMEA5366183, study PRJEB31310) | anaerobic digester metagenome | biome: Waste water treatment plant; feature: Anaerobic digester; material: Activated sludge | place: Denmark | collected 2016-10-17
GGGTGCTGCTTTTCGACCTCGCCCCCGGGCAGATCCTCGAGATAACCAGGGGCCGGCTTCCCTTGAGGCACCGGCTCCAGCTCAGGCGGTACCGGCACGGTCCGGGCGTTTGCAAGATCGACTGGGCCCTTGACGGCCCCATCCCCTGGACCGCGCCCGGCTGCCGGGAGGCGGGCACCCTGCACCTTGGAGGAACGGCGCGCGAGATCGCCCTTGCCGAGCGCCAGGTCTGGCAGGGCGTTCATCCGGAGAGGCCCTTCGTGATCTGCAGCCAGCCCAGCCTGTTCGACCCCTCCAGGGCCCCTCAGGGCAGGCACACCGCCTGGGCGTACTGCCATGTGCCGAATGGCTCGTACCAGAACATGGCGCCGCAGATAGAGCAGCAGGTGGAGCGGTTCGCCCCGGGATTTACGAAACTGATCCTTTCCCGGAGGGTGCTCACGGCCAGGAGCCTCCAGCGGCACAATCAGAGCCTGGTTGGAGGCGACATCGCGGCAGGGGCCAACAGCCTGAGGCAGCTTTTCTTCAGGCCGGATATCTCGTGGAAGCCCTATGCATTCGGCTGGAACCGGTTCAGGATATGCTCGGCCTCCTCGCCGCCCGGCGCAGGGGTTCACGGCATGTGCGGGTACAACGCGGCTAGGGACGCGCTCCAGGATATATGGCGCATCAAGAACCCATAAGAGATGAGCAAGACACGAAAAAAATTATCAGGAGGACACCAGAATGAAAGAGATCGTATGTGGAATCTGCGGAGAGGTCATCACTGACCCGGAACTGAACTGCCCCTACTGCGGCGCCGAGCCCAATCACTTCGTAGACGGCGATACCGTTGACCGGGAGCTCTTGAGAAAGATCTATGACGAAGGGGGCGCGACCTACTGACCCGGGACCGCCCCGGCCCTCTATTTGGGGGGAGATCCTGACATGATCCGCCCGGGGCAGGAGCGTGCCTGCCCGGGCGCAGACAACCGCCCCGGGATGTTTCCCGCTTACGTGTGGCAGGCTTCCCCTTTGCAAAATAAGGGCATCGGATTCTGCCTTTCCTCTTTCGATTTCAGGGAGATATTGTTCACAGCCCGTGTTTCGGTTACAATGGAGAGCAGCATGAGAGGACCAGCGGCCTGTCCGGAGAGGGAGATCGACCGCCGCCTGCGGACAGCCGGATTCTTTTTATGCCCGCAGCCGGGTCCTTACCGCTCGGCAGCTGTGTGAATGTCTGATCTGAGTGCGTATTATTGCTACTACAGGAGCATGGAAGGAGGAACAGATCATGAGCGTACACCCGCACCCGCTAGCAGGCAAGGAGCCCACACTCGACATGCTCGTCGATGTGACCGCCCTCATCGACGCATACTACTCGTATCCGATTGATATCGTATCACAGCCCTCGCAGCGGGTCTCGTTCGGGACCTCGGGCCACCGGGGCACGTCGCTGAAAGGCGGGTTCAACGAGGCCCACATCCTGGCCATAACCCAGGCCATCTGCCTGTACCGCGCGCAGCAGAATATCAGCGGCCCGCTGTTCATGGGCAAGGACACCCATGCCCTCTCCGGTCCCGCGGAAAAGACCGCGCTTGAGATCCTGGCGGCAAACGGGGTGAACGTGCTGCTCCAGGAAGGCGACGGCTACACTCCTACGCCTGTGATATCACACGCCATTCTGAGCTATAATCGTAATCGTAAAGCCGGTTTTGCTGACGGGATCGTGGTGACGCCCTCGCACAACCCTCCGGAAGACGGCGGGTTCAAGTACAATCCGCCCGAGGGCGGGCCCGCGGATACACACGTGACCGACTGGATCGCAAACAAGGCCAACGAGCTTCTCGCAGGCGGCAATGCCGGGGTGAAACGCATGCCCTACGAGCAGGCCCTGCGCGCCGCCACCACCTGGAGGCACGACTATGTGCAGCCCTATGTGGACGATCTGGAGAACATCCTGGATATGGATGCCATTCGCTCCGCAGGCCTCTCCCTGGGCGCCGACGCACTGGGCAGCTCAGGGGTGGCCTACTGGGACAGGATCGCGGAGAAGTACGGCCTGAACATCGAGGTCATGCATGCGAAGGCCGATCCCACATTCAGCTTCATGACCCTTGACCACGACGGAAAGATCCGGATGGATTGCTCGTCGCCCTATGCCATGGCGCGCCTCATCGACCTCAAGGGCTCCTACGACCTGGCCTTCGGCAACGACCCGGACTTCGACCGCCACGGCATCGTCACGCGCGGAGAAGGCCTCATGAACCCCAACCACGTGCTGAGCACGGCCATCAACTATCTCTTCTCGTCCCGGAAAAGCTGGCCCCCGGATGCAGCCGTCGGCAAGACCCTGGTGAGCAGCTCAATGATCGACCGGGTGGCGCACAGCCTGGGGAGAAGGGTCATGGAGGTGCCGGTGGGGTTTAAGTGGTTCGTTGACTGTCTCCTGACCTCGCGATGCGCCTTCGGCGGCGAAGAGAGCGCGGGCGCATCGTTCGTAAAGAAGGACGGCACGGTCTGGACCACGGACAAGGACGGCTTCATCATGGACCTGCTCGCGGCCGAAATCCTGGCCGTGACCGGGAAAGACCCCTCTGAGCACTACCGCGACCTGGAAGACCGCTTCGGCTCGCCCGTCTACGAGCGGATCGACGTGACGGCCGGCCCTGAGCAGAAGGCCCTGCTCAAAAGGCTCTCGCCCGGAATGATCAGTGCCCGTGAGCTCGCAGGGGAGAAGATAACGGCCATGATCACCGAGGCCCCGGGTAACCAGGTCCCCTTGGGCGGCATCAAGATCATGACCGAAAACGGCTGGTTCGCGGCCCGCCCATCGGGCACCGAAGACATCTACAAGATCTACACCGAGAGCTTCAAGGGAGAGCAGCACCTAAGACAGATCCAGAGCGAGGCCCTCGAGATCATCGGTGCGGTGTTCAGCCGGGCAGGGGCGGGGTTGTAGAGCCCTGTGTGATCCGGGTTCAGGCTTGATTCCCGTAACCGGTCACCAGGCACCGGCATCTCTCCGTCACCCCGCCCGGGCGTTCTTCCATCAAGGGCTCTTTTTTGCCGAGACCCTCGGAAGAGGGAATTTCGTGCGGATTGGGCAATTCAAATGTATCGGCACAGACAGGGCCCCTTTTGGTTCATGAGCTCACACACCCCGAACAGGGGGTACAAACGCTGGAACGCCAGGTTCCCGGCGATTCTGAAACGTACTTGCATTTAAGAACAATTCTTTTGATATGATCTCTCACGGCCCTGGTATAAATAAACGGGCATAGATTTCACAGCGTCTCCATTGTATCATCGAAAAACCAGAAGCCATGACGAATAACCGGAAGAACTGCACGATCGAAATCAGGCGCTGCTCCACGGATTCGGATTTCTCCAGCGCAATCCGGATCACGAAGGACTATGTACACTGGTTGGGCCTGGACTTGTCTTTCCAGGATATCGACCGGGAGTATCAAAACTTCCCGGCGATGTACGGCCCTCCGGACGGGCTGTTCCTCCTGGCGCTGCGCGATGGCGTGCCTGCGGGCGGCGCGGGGCTCAGGCTGCTCGAGGCTCGTATCTGCGAGATGAAGCGGCTGTTCGTGTATGACCGGTTCAAGAACCAGGGGATCGGAAGCAGCCTGTGCAGAGCGCTCATCCGCGAGGCCCAGGCGCTGGGCTACGAGAAAATGAGGCTCGATACCATGAGCTATATGCAGGCGGCGATACGGCTCTATGAGAGCCTGGGGTTCAGGGAGATCGCGCCCTACCGGTTCAATCCCGACCCTGCGGCGAAATACCTGGAGCTGGATCTGGCCCATCACGCTTGATCCGCATTTGGGGGCGGGTTTACATCTCCCGCTGCAGATCTTGATGCGAGGCGATCGTTATCCGGGACTGTGCCCGTGCGTAGAGCTGCTATGCCGTGGTGCCGGCCCTGGTCTGCTTCTGCCCGGCCGACCCTGATTCGGCCTTCTTTCTCCCCAGAATCGACCGGTGGCAGTTCATACCCAGCATCTTGAAGTTCTTTATCTCCTCGATCTCGAAACCCAGGGACTTGAGCAGGGCCGGATAATTATAGATAGGATGGATGGCATTGTCCGCAGTTGCCCAGTAGAACGTGGCCGCGAAGTACCAGTAGATGGTCTGGAATGCCTTGTAGAACTTCCCGCCCTCATGCGGCAGGGTGAAATCGCCGATCACCATGGCACCGCCCGGCTTGACAAAGGTGGTGAGGTGGGTCAGGATCTTGAGCATCTTCTCCCGGGAAAAGACGTTGAGGAAATAGTTGGCCATGACCATATCGAACTCCTGGGGATGGTGCTCCTCCAGGATGTCGTTGTTGATCATCCGGATGGGCTTGTCGAGCCGTGCCCGGTCGATTTTTTTCTGCATGTACTTGAGCATGGTTTTCGAGATGTCCACCGCGGTGACATCGACCCCCCGCCTGGCGGCTTCTATCGCCTCGGTGCCGTGGCCAACGCCCGCGATCAGCAGCTTGTCGCCCGGCTTCAGGTGATCCAGCATGGCGACCTTGCATCTGGGAATCTGCCCCAGACTGTAGAGGCTGCCCGTGAACTCATATTGAAACCCCATCAGTTTATAGCCATCCTTCATACCCATCACCTCATTTCATTGAATTTTCATGATAATGTATATACCCTTGCCCGTGAGAACACAACCGGTTGTAGGGCCCGGCGCAAAGAAAAATTCCCCGCCTCCCGCAAAGCAGCGGCGATAAGGGGCACGAGATTGCAGCGGAAGCCTTCTGGAAGTGAGGGAGGGTGCGGGAAGCGAAGCATGTATGGCACGGGCAAAAAGAGGATCACCAACCGGAAACGGCTGGTCTCGCCGGGAAGGGGTTTGCCCGGAAGTAGGGTCAAACGGGAAGACGCCGGCTCAGGCTGCCGGATGGTCTGTCAGCCTGTTCAGAATCGCGGTGAGCAAAACCCACATCTTCTTCACTGTGGGCGCCAGCACCCGCTCCGAAGGGGAGTGTGCCTGCTCGATGGTGGGCCCCAGCGAGATCATGTCGATCCCGGGCATCTTCTCTGCAAACACGGCGCACTCAAGGCCCGCATGGATGACCTCGACCCTGGGTTCTTCCCCGAAGAGCCCGGTGTATACC
>CAADRM010000113.1_pt1 | contig 4594 bp, 5 predicted proteins | sample 2563611 | NCBI WGS metagenome assembly CAADRM01 (sample SAMEA5366183, study PRJEB31310) | anaerobic digester metagenome | biome: Waste water treatment plant; feature: Anaerobic digester; material: Activated sludge | place: Denmark | collected 2016-10-17
GGAGCTGCTTGCCGTGAATTCGGACGCCTGGAAGGCCGAGATCCCGAGTCTGGAGGAGCACTTCGCCCAGTTCGGCAGACGCCTGCCGGCGCGCATGAAGAAGCAGCTCGATGAGCTCAAGGCGCGTCTGGGCGTATAAGCCTCGCCTATACGAGAGTCCTAATTGTTCTGAACAGGGCAGGGCAGGGTGCAAAGCCCTGTCCGCGCCCTGTTTCACGGTTCATACAAAGCCCATCAGCTCCCTGATGTGGTCAGCATTCTCCCGCGAGGTGAGGATCTCGAGCAGCAGGAAGGCCACGTCGATCGCCGTGCCCGGCGAGGTGGATGTGATGAGGTTCCCGTCCCTGACGATCCGTTTATCCTGCACCACGGCCCCTGTGGCTGCGAGCTGCTTCTTCTTGTGCTCCTCGAGATGGTAGGTGGTTGCTGATCTCCCTTTAAGGACCCCGCTCATCCCCAGGCACAGAGAGGCGACGCACACCGCGGCGACAGGCTTCCCGCTTCGGGCGAAGTCACGGATCACCTCCAGGAACTCCTCGGAAAAGGAATCTTCGTAAAAGCCCGCCGTGCCGAACCCGCCGGGAATCGCCAGGGCATTGATCCCGTCGAGGTCCAGCTCGTGGACCAGCGCGGCGGGGACGGTCTGGTGGCCGAAGGTGCAGGTGAGCTCAGGGTGGAGGCCTGCGGTGATCACCCGAATGTGCTCGGTCCCAAAGGTGTCGGCCCAGCCGAGCACGTCGGTGAACGCGGCCGCCTCATACACCTCGAATCCGTTTGCCAGGAGGATGAGTACGTGCTTCATGGCGTGATTCTACAGCAGTGACATGTGCAGGGCCAGGATTTCTTCTGCCTTGACGAACATCGATCTTTTCCTTTCACCCCTTTGCCAGAATAACAGAAGACTGAGGATCAGTGAGCCGGAAGGCGGGCAGCGCTCCTGCTATTTGATCAGCACGAGCAGCATCTTGAAGCGGGAAACCGCCTTCACCGCATGCGGCTTGTGGGCGGGCATGATGATCATCTCGCCTTGTTTGAGCAAGTGCGGCGATCCCTCGATGTACACCTCTGCCCGGCCCTCCAGGATATACACCAGGGCGTCGAATGGAGCGGTGTGCTCGCTTAAGCCCTCTGCTGTATCAAAGGCAAAGACGCTCACCGTACCTGTGGGTTTCGAGATGATCTCCCTGCTCACCACGGAATGATCCTGGTAAGAAGCGAGGTCACTGATGGAGTGCACCTTTGCCAGAAGATCTTCTTTTACCTCTTGCCTGGTCACAGCATCCGCCTCGTTCACTTTCTTCCGAGCCTGTGTCCTGCCATACCGAGAAATCCCGAGATGAACAGGAGCAGCGTTATCGGCTCGGGCACCGGGGCCGACCCAGGCACGGTCGTCCCGTGCTCTGCTACGAAGAGATCCGGCATGGACAGGCAGTGACGTACCACATCAAAATGCTGGCTGCCGGGCATGCCGGAAAGGAAGGAAACAAAGCTCACGGAGAAACTCCACCTGCCGCCGGGCTGGATATCATCTGCCGTGTCATGGAAACCCATGTAGTCGTCATACGACTCGAAGTGCCACAGGTTGCCGATGGATTCGTGCATCCACCCGTCGGGCAGCCCGTTGACTGAGAGAATGTCACCCTGCCGGGCATAGCCTTCTGGAGAATCGCCGGGGATGTAGAGAGTCAGGGAGCAGATGGTATCGGGCGTGTCATTGAAAATATCGTAGCGGTATTGCCATGCATCGGAAATACCATAGTTCAGAGGAGAGACCGCGTATGTTACGAGCGTCGCATGCAGGCCGGCAGGCAGGCACATGACAAAACCCAGGGCAACCAGTGGACAGAGAATTCTTTTCATACCCCCTCCAAAATGATTGATCATACAATACATGATGGGAAGGGGACCCGGCGATTCAATACCAGAGGAAAGGGCTCTTTTCGCTTCTATGAATCGAGAACGGCCCGGATCTTCTCGGACAGGGTCTGGATGTCGAAGGGTTTCTGGATGAACCCGTTGCACCCGCGTTTCATGATGTCATCTGCGTCGTGGTTCATGCTGTAGCCGCTGGAGAGGATGACTTTGACTCCGGGTGCTTCGGCCCTGATCCGGTCGAAGACCTCGGAGCCGCCGATTTCGGGCATGATCATGTCAAGGATCACCAGGTCGATGTCGTTTTTATGCTCGTGGAACAGCTGCAGCGCCTCGTTGCCGCTTCCCGCCTTCAGGACCGAATAGCCGAGCTTCTCAAGGATCTCGCATCCTACCTCGAGGATCATGTCCTCGTCGTCGATGAGAAGCACGCATTCGGTGCCTGTTACGATCTTGCCGGGGGTTGTCTCTTCACATTCCTCAACGGTCTTGTCTGAAGCCGGCAGGTAGATATTGAAGGTGGACCCTATACCCACCTCGCTGTACACGCTGATGAAGCCTCCGTGATTGCGGACGATACTGTAGGCCGAGGTGAGTCCGAGACCTGAGCCCTGCGACTTGTCCCTGGTGGTGAAGAAAGGCTCGAACACCCGCTGGAGGGTTTTCTCGTCCATCCCCACTCCGGTGTCGGTGACCGAAATCCGGACATACCTTCCGGGCTCTGCCTCATAGGCCCTGACAAAGGCCTCATCGAGATGCAGGTTCTCGGACTTCAGCAGGAGTTGCCCGCCTCCGGGCATGGCATGCCATGCATTCACATACAGATTGAGCAGGACTTGCTCGATCTGCCCCTTGTCCACTTCCACACTCCAGAGATCATCCTGGAGCTCGGTATGCACAGAGATCTCCTTCTTGGCGTGGCCGAACATATCCGATGTCTTGAGGACAAGCTTGTTCAGGTCGGTGGGAGCCACCTCGTACTTCCCGCCCCGTGCGAAACCGAGGAGCTGCCTGGTGAGCTCGGACCCGCTCCGTATGCACTGCTCGATGTTCTCGATCCTCTTGGGGTCGAGACTTGACGCTTGCGGGTTGAGGCTTAAGAGGGATATGTTTCCCTGGATGGCCATGAGAAGGTTGTTGAAGTCGTGGGCAAGGCCTCCGGCAAGGGTCCCGATGGCCTCCATCTTTTGGGCCTGCAGGAGCTGGGTCTCAAGCCGCTTGTGCTCCGTCACATCCCGGGCAATACCCCTGAAGCCGGTGATATCGCCCGAGGAATCACGGATAGCAGACATGGTCATGGCAATGGTCCCTCTGACTCCGCTGCCTTTGCTGATGTCGAGGTCGATGATCTCTTCCGACAGGCCGGTCTGCCTGATCTGCTCCATCACACGGTCGATCATACTTCTGGATTTCGGGGGGATAAGGCTGCGGACATTGGTCCCCAGGAGCCTGTCTCTCGGGTAATCAAAGATCGTGCACAGGGATTCGTTGAAAAAAACGAAGATGCCGCTGAGATCAAGCTCGAAATAGCCCTCTCTGATGTTCTCGAGAATGGATCGGTATTTGGCCTCGCTCTCACGCAGTGCCTCCTCGGCAATCTTGCGGTCGGTGATGTCCATGACCGAGATGATCCCTGCCGGGCTTCCGTTCAGCATGGTGGATGCGCCTGAGAGGTCCACCCATGTCTCTTTTCCCTGCTTGGAGATGATCTTGAACTCGTAACGCCGGATAGTGTCCTCGCCCTGCTGGCGTTTCTGGCCTCGTTGCTGGACCATTTGTCATTCTGATAGAGCATGATGGCCGTGGGCGTGGAATCAGCCAGAACCCTGAACTTCTCCTCGCTCTCGCGCAGGGCCGCCTCCACCTCCAAGCGCTGGGTCAGGTCCCGGCCTACGCCGATTCTGCCAATGGGCCTGCCCGCACTGTCCCACACGGTCTTGGCATTGATTTCGACAGGGATTCTCCTTCCGTCCGCTGCCACGATATCCATACGATACATGGGCACATCTTTCCCGGACAGTCCCTGCTGGAACATCTCCATGGCTCGTTCATGATATTCAGGATCGATAATATCCATGTAGGGGCGGCCGTAGATGTCTTTGATCCGGTACCCGGTGATATTTTCGAACTGCGGGCTTAAGTAGGTGATCCTGCCTTGGGCATCGAGTGAAAAGATCACATCCGTGAGGGTTTCGAAGATGAGCTGGTGTTTGCGCTCGTTCTCTTCGAGGGACTTCTCTGCCTCCCTCCTTTTCGCCACAAGTGCCTGTGCCAGGAAACCGAAGGCTGCGATCACGACCAGAAAGCCGGTGTGAACCGCTATTTCATGGACATCCCTCGACAGGATTTCCTCGGTGAAGCTCTTGTTGTGGGAGAGGTACACACGGATCAGGGCCTCGCCGATCCAGAAGACGAGCCCGATAAGCACGCCCAGAAACCCGAGATGCTCTGTGATCCGAAATCGATTGGTGTATGCCGTCATGCCCATCCTCAAGATATCAGTCTCACGCCAACTATTCTTTTTTCGTCATTTGATGGAAAAAAATTGAACAGGGCTTCTCCTTGCCCCATGAAGAGGGGCGCGCCTTCGTAACGGGGGGTATAAAGGAGGAGCTGTTTCGATGTGTGGGGTTCCAAGTGAAGACCCCTCTTAGATGGCGGATACAATGATGAACCTGGATCTTAACGCTGCAGCGGTAATCAGTCATGGATCAGAGCCATT
>CAADRM010000112.1_pt1 | contig 4392 bp, 9 predicted proteins | sample 2563611 | NCBI WGS metagenome assembly CAADRM01 (sample SAMEA5366183, study PRJEB31310) | anaerobic digester metagenome | biome: Waste water treatment plant; feature: Anaerobic digester; material: Activated sludge | place: Denmark | collected 2016-10-17
GCGAGAACGCCAAAAAGGGCGGCTGGCCCAAAGGCCGCCCCCGCAACCCGCCTACCGACAAATAACGTCACCCGCTATACTGCCCCCGCAAGGGGGCTTTCTTTTTCAAAGAACGTTAACTATTTTTTGCACACTAACATCCGTTATGTTACCGTGCGGGAATAGCGTTATATCGGAACCTCGATAACATCCCTGATCACACCATCCCGCACTATCACCTTGGCATATCCGATCTTGTTCGGCGGGTATGCTCTCATCTCTGAGTAGGTGTCATTGTTGAGCAGCTGGTTTCTGAGGAACGTACCGGTGTTGACATAGAACCGCGATTCAGGGTCGATATACTCCGCGTTTTGAATGCTCGTGATGTAGTGCTGCTTCAGGCTCTCGCCATCATCGGTGAGATAGAGCCGCTTGATAGGCTTGACCACTATGAGCCGGTGCGTATGCCCCATTGCCATAATAGCGCAGTCACCGGCCAGGGGGAACAGTGCCCGCTTGAGTTGTTCCGCTCGGTTGGCTTCCTTCTGCCGCTCTGACCCTGCCCTTGATTCAGCGAGTGAGCGTCCATGGTGAAGGTACGCCTTATACATAAGATTGCTGCCAATGTCCCTGACCGCCACCTTGCAGGCATACCCACCATAGATTTCTTCACGCCCGATTCGCTCAAGAAAATCTGCCAGCATATCCATTGTGTTCCGTACCCGGTGCTCATGGTTCCCGTACAGTACGGCGATTAATTTATCAGCTATCGGCCTATACCTCCGTGCCTGCGCCTTGACCTGCTCGGCGGGTATGGATGGATTCCCGTTACTGCCCTTCGCCAGTGTGCGCGGGTCGTAATACGGGTGATCAACAGTCAGTGTCTCGCACATATCCCCCAGGTGTGCCGCATACGCCAGGGGGTTCCCGGCGATCTCCGTAATAACCTTATCCAGTGCCGCTGTGTGCTGCGCAAGCGCCCCCTCATGATCATCACTGAGTAGATATAGATCATGATCTCGTGGCAATGTAGCTTCCAAAAGCCTCATATTCTTCTCCTTCCTACCAGCTCACGGCAGTTGATACATACCCTGTGGCCCTTGTCCGCATCCTCATCAAGCGGCCTGCCGCACACAATGCACCTATTCTCCAGTGCATACCGTTCCTTCTGCTTCCTGTGCCGCTCTAACTGTCCCCGCTGTTTTTCCAGGCATTCCGCGCACCGTTTTCGGTATGGTGCCGCCGGTCTGCATCCGCAATCTATACAGGTGCCTTTGCCGCTATACCTTGCGACTTCTGTGGCTGTAGGCATCACGCCCCCAACTTGGTCCATGCGATCTGCAAACAATGAGCGGCCTTCATGATGTTCTCCTTGCTCATCTGTCTCGGCACGGCCTTATCCCTGATTTCCCGGTCATTGCACCAGCCTATGACCTCGTAGACGTATTTCATTGCATCCCCCAAGGCCCACTCAGCCGGGAGGAGGTCAGCGACCTCGGTTGACTCGTTGATCTTGTATTTCCCCTGCTGTGCGCCGATATGCTCCACCATTTCCTCAGAAAATTTTTGCCAGTTTTCTTTCATGTGATCCATTTCCATCCCCTTTCGATTGTCCGCTCGTCGGCTTTCGGATGGCCGCGAAACACTCCGGCCTGTCCAAGTATGCCGATATATCCAGCCCCGCTTCTGCCGCCTTACCGATGATATGCGGCTTCAGTGCCCGTGGGCAGTCGTTGCCCTCTTCGCAATCCATGTAGTGCGGGCAAAAAGTTATGCCTCTGTAGCACAACATCCTCATCCCCCTTTGGTTATCTCATCAAACCGGCAAACCCCGCGCCATATGTCGACGATTTGCCGACATACTGCGCTATTCTCGCCCTGTGACCTGTTGTCTCCACATCCACGCCGCCACGACGTTATCTTCCAAATTTCGAGGTTCATTCATTTGTCCGCTCTGCGCCTTGCTTTGCATCCTTGCTCCCTACCGACATTCCGATCATTTTTTGACCGGATCTTTACCCAAATCGCATCAAGTCCCGCCTGCACGATCTCTTGCACCGATGCGTATTCGCCGAGATACCGGGGTACATCGTCGCCCATGATTTCCTTGTATGCCGCCCATGCCCGTTGTTCTTTCTTACTCATCTCGTGTTCCCTGGGCCTGAGCTTCGAGGCTTCCAACATCGCCGTGCACATCGCATCCTCAGCGGTTCTCATAGCCGCTTCCAACTCGGCATACGCGGGATTGAGCACCCGCCTGATTGCCGTATTCCCCGTGCCAACAATTACGAGCCATGCGCCTTCGGTCAGCACGTCGGAATACCGGCACTCGTGGACCGGGACGAACCGGCTGCCTTGGCGCGTGTAGAGTTTTTCTCTAAAATTCTTCATATCTCCATCCCTTGCCGTCCCGCTGAATAGCCCTGAACAGAAACCACGGGAACATTTCTGCCGCGACCTTAATCTTGAGCCGCGCATCATCCCGCCAGAACCCTTTAACTTCGTGAATCTCGAAATGGCCTGGGTAGATAACCAGGTAATCGGGATTGTAATACGTCTTGTCCGCGAGCCTCAGCTTCAGCGGCTCAAAGCGGTAATCCACAATCTCACCGGCCTTTTTGAGCATTTCAAGGTGTTCGCCATACGCGGCTTCGGTCTTGTTCATTCCATCCCGCTTCTTCACGGGTGCGGGGCGCCTCTTCTCCCTGCCCTTCCTGAATGTTTCGTACTGTTCTTCTGTCCAGCGCATTACTAATATCCCCCATTAGGAATACCGCTCCCTTGGAAGATCGTTGCCTTTTTCCCGGCTACCTCAAAGGATGAATCAGACATAAAAACGTAGTACCTGTGACCAGGATTCTCCTCGGCCAACCTCTGCGCCTCCAGCCTCGCGTCCATAGCTGATAAATGACGCTTGCTTGCTGGCCCAAAATCAGGCCCCCACACCATCCAGAAACATCGCTCACGATTATTGAACTGTGTCGTGAAATTACCTTCCTTATTGAATTTCCATGCCTCCATTATTTTCCCTCCAGTGCCCACACCACCCACACACTCGGGCAGTCGAGCCTCCGCGCCATTTCCGCAATGGGGAGGTTTGTGTTCTTGCGCCACCTGTGGACCTGCTGAACCTGCGCCCATGTCAGCCTCATGCCGCCCTCAATCTGTCTGCTCGTGCGTTTTTCCAAGGGTTCGCCACCCTCAACTAAAAGGGATATCATCATACTCAGGCTCCCCGCCTTGTGGAGTGTAGTCCGGTTTCTCCGGCTGGCCGTAGTCCTGGTGTTTCGGCAGCTTCATTGGTCCGTCCGGTTCGGCGTTCATGAGCCTGAGTGCCGCCTGAAGAACCTCGATTGCCTGGTCGCGGTCTCCGAGTTCGACCTTGATCGGCAGTTTCTTCCCCGGCTTCTTATCCTTCTCGATGTATCCCCACTTCAGGGCAACATCTCCATCCTTGCCCATCCATGCCGCTACCAGTGAGTATGTTCCATTGTACTCTTCCACCTTAATACCGCTGTTGTACTGCTCATTTGTCATGATAAAATCCTGATCTGCGAAGACTTCCATTATGCTCTCCTTTTCAGTCTGTTTTTAAGAATGCCGCCGACTTGCCAGTACCAATCCTTGTCCTTTAAAAACGCTGTCTTGAAACTGTCTGACGATATCTTTTCAAGCTCCTTCCTCACGTCCAGCTCTGGGAATGCCTCGATCCAACCGGCGATATCTTTCTCCAGCAGATTAACTTTCCTGCCTGCGTCCGTTTTGAAGTAGATCCCGTCTATGTCATCAATGCCTTGCTCATACTTCATGATGCACCGCTGCCTGTTCACCCGGCCCGAGTGCATCCAGTCGGTTATAGGGGTGATTATCGACCCCTTTTCGATCTTGAAGTGGATCTCGCGGTTATTCATGTTTTCATGAAGGGAGTGCTTGGCCTTGATAATCTTGAGGGCGCAGACAATGGCATGATCCAGGGAACACAGATAGTCTATGGTGACATACAGCCGTGCCTTCTCCGCTGTCGCCTCGCCACCTCTGCCAAAATCACCCAGGGTCTTCTTTTGGATCGCTATCATAGCGACTCCCTGCCCAAGCGAGTCATAAATATCCCGGATGCTTGAGGCGATCTTGAAATACTCGCCGTCGATCTCTTCCAGGTAGTCAATGCATGTCAGCCCATCAGGGTTGTAGTTCTGTATGATGCTGTTGAAATCGTATGATCGTTCTGCGGCCCTGATCTTCTTGTTCCACTCATCAACAGGAACCCCTGTGCCGAGAACTCTGTGCTTGTATTCAGCGCCACCCATTTCAGACATGAGATAAAGGGGCGATGGTGTCATGTCACGGTTGCGCTTCAAGGCATCCATGATTACCGCTGTCTTTCCGGCGTTCGTCATGCCAGCAATCATGATG
>CAADRM010000031.1_pt1 | contig 3624 bp, 2 predicted proteins | sample 2563611 | NCBI WGS metagenome assembly CAADRM01 (sample SAMEA5366183, study PRJEB31310) | anaerobic digester metagenome | biome: Waste water treatment plant; feature: Anaerobic digester; material: Activated sludge | place: Denmark | collected 2016-10-17
CTGGACCCTGCAGGGCCGCCACAGGGATATGGAGGTGTTCCCGGACTACGTGTTCTCCGTCGATGCGGTCGGGAGAGTGCCTTTGCCCGGCCAGTCCCCCTGCTACTACATGACGGCCAAGGAGAACGGCAAGTGGCAGTACTCCAACGTCGTGCCCAGGCACCTGGACAGGAAGAAGTTCGAGGAGTGGAAAACCCACTACTACAAGGTTGAGGGCTGGGACCCGAAGACCGGCTGGCAGAAGGAAAAGGTGCTCAAGGACCTCGGTCTCGACAAGGCGGCGAGTGAGCTCAAGGCGAAAGGGAAGCTGAAATAACCCTTCGACAAACCGAAATTCCTGGCTTTTTACGAGAGAGGGGGGAAGACGCTTCTCCCCTCCTCTTTTTCCTTTGCCGTGCGAAACCCGTGCAGAATGACTTTCCGTAAAAAAGAGCCTTCCGTGCCCTGTCGAGGGCGCGGCCGGGATCGCCCATGATGCCGTCCACATCTACGCGCCCCACCAGCGAGTCTGATAGGTGCGCCAGCGATCCCCGGCTTGCTACACTCATCCCCTGACTGCGGTCGCCATGGCTCAGCAGGAAAAGGAAACCAACCGTGTATGATTAATCCTACACTATATTCAGTTTTTGTCCGAGCGTTCGGGTAATTTGTCGATTCAAATGCATAAACAATAACTTATAAGCCTAAATTGGTTATTGTGCATATTTTAGCTATATTTAATCAGTGATTTCGCACCCTTGCGCGTCCTATCCTCTTGACAAGAATTGCCCCAGGTCTATAATGCAAGGAGCATGGTTTGGCCAGGAATCATTCATCCGAGATCGTGCAACAGATTGCTGGAGATTACCGGCATGCCTATTCTTTATCGTCCGCACTGCAAACAGCCAAGCCCTCAACAGCACCGATGGTATGCGTATGAAAACCGGCGGTGTACCTGCAAACGCCGTGCGGAGGAAGACCGGGCCTGTTTCCGCCATGATCGACATGCATGATGCAGGGCCTCTCAGGAAGGCCCCTCACATCAAGGGAAATAAATCGCGAACATGAAGGAGAATCAAGCGTGAACAGAAGAACCTTCCTCAAGACGATGGGCATCGGCTCCGGAATCCTTCTCGGGGCCGGACCTCGGATAATACATGCAGGCGAACCCCTCCCGGATGCCGCGACCGTGCTCGTCGACACGACACGGTGCATCGGATGCAGGCTCTGCGAGGAGGCGTGCGCCCAGGCGAACAGCCTGCCCGCGCCCGACCTCTCCGATCTCACGGTGTTCGACCGGAAGAGATCGACCTCGGAAGCCGCCCTCACCGTCGTGAACCGCTACACGATCGAGGACGCCGAGATACACGTCAAGACCCAGTGCATGCACTGCAGCGATGCCGCCTGTGTGAGCTCGTGCCTGGTGAATGCCCTGAAGAAGGAAAAAGAGGGCCCCATAAGCTGGCACACCAACTGTATGGGGTGCAGATACTGCATGGTGGCCTGCCCGTTCGACGGGCCGAAATTCGAATACCACTCGGCCGCTCCCAGGATCCTCAAGTGCACCTTCTGTTATGCGACACGGCTGGTGAAGGGCCAGAAACCCGCCTGTGTGGAGGCCTGCCCGATGGAGGCCCTCAGCTTCGGCACGAGGAGCGAGATGCTCCAGGAGGCCAGGAGCAGGATCGCGAACGCGCCCGATGCCTACGTCAGCCACATCTACGGGGAGCACGAGGTGGGAGGCACGAGCTGGATCTATCTCTCCCCGGTTCCCTTCGACCGGATCGGCTTCAGGACCGACCTGGGGACGACCCCCTACCCGGTCCTCACGAAAGGTTATCTCAAGACCGTCCACGGGATCGACCTGATCGTCCCTCCCCTTCTGTTCGGTCTGGCCTACCTCTCTCGGCGGAAACACGACAAGGACAAGGATTAGGAGCACGACATGGATACGCAGACAACCACTCAGACCTTCTCTCTCGCCCTGGAGCTGAAACCGAAGAGGCCGTATTTCACGCCGTTCAACATCATCACCGTCCCCGTGATCCTCCTCGGCGTGGTGCTCGTCGTCATGCGCTTCGCACTGGGACTTGGCTCCGTGACGAACCTCTCGCAGGATTTCCCCTGGGGGTTGTGGATCGGGTTCGACGTGCTCGTGGGCATAGCCTTTGCCGGCGGATCGTACGTCATCAGCTTCATGTATTACATCCTCGGGAAAAAGGTATACCACCCCATCGTCAGGGTGACGGTGCTCAACGGGTTCCTCTCCTACTCGTTTTACGCAGGCGCTCTGGTCCTTGACCTCGGGCGGCCGTGGAACGCGTTCAACTTCCTCATCGGAAACGAGTTCGGGGTCGCCTCGGTCATGTTCATGGTGGCCTGGCACTTCTTCCTGTACACCCTGCTCCTGCTCGTGGAGTTCGTTCCCGCCGTCGCGGAATGGATCGGGGCCAAGAGGCTCTGGAAGACGGTGAACTGGGTCAATCTCGTTGCCGTCGTCCTGGGCATCACGATTGCGCTGGGCCATCAGTCGGGCGTGGGGGGGCTCTTCCTGCTCGCCAAGGCCAAGATCCATCCGCTGTGGTATTCCCCTCTGATCCCCCTGCTCTTTCTCGTATCGAGCATGTTCGCGGGCCTGTGCATGGTCATCTTCGAAGGGTCGATCACCAGCAGGGCCTTCCGCGCGCGGCTTTCCGACGAGATGAGCAGCACCCACGACAGCATCGTGGTCAACCTGGCGAAGGTGAGCACGGGGATCATTGCCGTCTACCTGGTCCTGAAGGTCTTCGACCTGTTCAGGGGCAACACCTGGGGCCTGCTGGCGACACCTTTCGGCGCCTGGTACCTGCTAGAGGTCGTCGGGTTCGTCGTCATCCCGGGCGTGCTCTTCTTTTCGGGCGCCCGCAAAGAATCCCTGCCTGTGATCAAGGCCGCTGCCGTCATGGCCATGGTCGGCATCTTCATCAACCGGTTCAACTTCGTGTTCATTGCATACAACTGGACCGAGCCGGTGAGATATTACCCGTCGTGGATGGAGATCGTCGTCACCCTGACCGTCATATTCACGGAGTTGTGGGTGTACCGGTGGGTCATCAACCGGATGCCCGTCATCAGTGAGCGGCCCCGGTGGGCGCGAGAGCACGGGCAGGACCGGGACAACAACAAACTCTCTCAAGCCGTTTAATAGATAAGGAGAATGCACCAATGGACAACAAGAAGGAGCAGAAAGAGGGGTTGAGCAGAAGGCAGTTCATCAAGGTCGCGGGATTTACCATCCTTGCGGAGGAGCTCGCCGGAGGTTTCCTGACGCGGGCCTTTGCGGCGACCGGCCAGGCTGCGATTCCCGGAAGCGCCACATCTTGGGCTATCGTGTGTGATGAGTCCAAGTGTATCGGGTGCGGCGTGTGCGAGAAGATCTGCAGCAAGCTCCACCACCAGGAGGCAAACCGCGACCTGAGCTCGATCATCGTTGAAAAGGCGCCGGACGGCGCTGAAAAGAAGGCGGATGTCCGCACGTGTCACCACTGCCCGGACCCCGCGTGCATGAAGGTCTGTCCGAGAAAGGCGATCAGCCGCGACGAGAAGACCGGCGCCGTGGTCATAGACGAAAAGCTCTGCGTCGGGTGCGAGCTGTGCGTAAAGGCC
>CAADRM010000052.1_pt1 | contig 2515 bp, 3 predicted proteins | sample 2563611 | NCBI WGS metagenome assembly CAADRM01 (sample SAMEA5366183, study PRJEB31310) | anaerobic digester metagenome | biome: Waste water treatment plant; feature: Anaerobic digester; material: Activated sludge | place: Denmark | collected 2016-10-17
ATACATTCTCCTTTCCAAGGGAGCATCCGCTCCCATTGTTTTTTAGCCTTTGCGTCAGCCCCGTCCCCGGCGGTTCCGGCGACGGCGCCTTGTCCTTCCCGCGGCACAGCCCGGCATCAGGAGACGGCCGTCTTCCAGGCTCCCCTGTAGAAAGGCTGCGACCACATCGTCCAGATTGCCGCAGATGAACCCTACGGTACGGACCCCTGCGGCATCCAGAGCCGTTTCCATCTGCCGGGAGAGCGCCCCGCAGATGAGTATGTCCACGCCGAGCGCAAGAACCTCTCCCGCGCGGCGGAACGGTTCCCGGCTGACCAGGGCTCTCAGCTCCCTGCTGGTTTCCCGCCCGCAATCGATATCGATCAGACAGAGGCTGTTCGAAAAATCGAAGACCGGCGACAACCTGCCTCGGCAGTGGGCAATCGCAATCCTCATGACACGAGATAATGAAGCAAAGGTGATACCATTTACGGCAAGTCATGGTTTTTTTAGTATATTCAGTTTCTCCTTGTATATTTATCAGGAAATGGCCGTATATAGTATTGCATTATGCAATTAAAAAGTTTATATGACAGTGCATATTGCGCGTACGTAAGGTGGCAGAGATGAGTGACAGGTCAGAGATAAGCCGTCAGGATGTTATCCTGGATTCGATCAACGAGGGTGTTTTCACCATAGACCGCGACTGGAAGATCACCTCGTTCAACCGCGCCGCCGAGCGCATTACCGGGATCTCGCGCGATGACGCGGTCGGCCGGGCCTGCAGCGACGTGTTCCATGCGAGCATCTGCGAGAACGAGTGCGCATTGAAACGAACCCTGGAGAGCGGCAAACCTGTCGTGAACGCCACTGCCCACATCGTCACCAACCAGGGCATGCGTGTGCCCATCCGTATCTCGGCCGCGATTCTCAAAGACGACCACGGCCGTGTCATCGGCGGGGTAGAGACCTTTCAGGACCTGAGCCAGGTGGAGCAGCTCCGCAAAGAGCTCAAGGCCCGGTATACCTTCGAGGACATCGTGGGACGCAGCCCGATCATGATGAGCCTCTTCGAGATCCTGCCCCGGATCGCCGAGAGCAGCAGCACGGTGCTGATCCAGGGGCCGAGCGGTACGGGAAAGGAGCTCTTCGCCCGCGCCCTCCACAACCTGTCCGCCCGCAGGAGAAAACGCTTTGTTGCGGTGAACTGCGCAGCCCTGCCGGATGCGCTGCTGGAAAGCGAGCTGTTCGGCTACAAGGCAGGCGCCTTCACGGATGCCAGGCGCGACCATCCGGGACGGTTTGTGCTAGCACACGGGGGCACGATTTTCCTTGATGAGATCGGCGATATCTCTCCCGCTCTGCAGGTGCGGCTGCTCAGGGTACTGCAGGAGCGGGTCGTGGAACCCCTGGGATCGGTCGAGCCCGTGCCCGTGGATGTGCGCGTCGTGGCAGCGACGAACCGTGATCTCGCCGGGCTCGTCCGCGAAGGCCGGTTCCGCGAAGACCTGTACTACCGCGTCCGTGTCGTGGTTCTCGATCTCCCCGGCCTGAAGCAGCGACGCGAGGACATACCTCTGCTGGCGGACCACTGCGTGGCGAAATTCAACCGCTTGCAGGGCAGAGACATAACCGGACTTTCGCCCGAGGTCATGTCGCGCCTGATGGAGTACGACTTTCCCGGCAATGTGCGCGAGCTCGAGAATATCATCGAGCAGGCATTCGTCCTGTGCAGGGGCGGTATCATCGAGATGCATCACCTCCCGCCCGAGCTGCGGCCGGCGGCATCATCCCGGGACGACACCCTCGGCCCGCTGAGCATTCAGGCCATGGAAAAGAACCTCATCGTCGAGACCTTGCGGCGGTATCGCGGAAACCGAAAGAAAGCCGCACAGGATCTGGGCATCAACACCAGCACGCTGTACCGGAAGATCAAGGCGCTCAGGATCGAAGCGCCTGAAACCGACGGACGGGCCCGCCGGAACTAACCTTGCATTCTGCAAGCTCTTAAGAGCGGTCTTTCCCGGTAATACGACATGGTCCCCGTAGTGAAATCGTATCAATCAACGGAACCTTGCATCTTCCCACGGTATGTTCCGGGCATTCTCTCGATGAAATGGCACAATCTGTGCTTTGAATACTGGCAGGACCGCGGAGAATATCGCCTGTGACGCGAAACGACCGGGACGCCGGGTGTCGGCTCCGGTCTCTGCAGTCCCGAAAGAAAGGGGGAAGACATGCCGCGATATGACGGAACAGGACCCAGGGGCGAGGGGCCCATGACCGGGAGGGCGCAGGGATATTGTATGCTGAAGGTTCCTCAAACGCCACAGGAGCCCGCGACTGGTTATGCCGGGATGCAGGGCGTTTCCGTGACAACGGCGTCGTTTTCCCTGAAGCATAAGGAGATCTCGCGCCTGAAGGCACAGGCTGTATGCATGGAGAACGCACTGCGTCTCATCAGCCGGCGCATCGATTACCTGGAGGGTCTTTGCACCGGAGGAGGTGAGGGTTCATAGGGCACCCTCTCCAGGAC